>Ga0163154_10003028_pt1 | contig 23858 bp, 18 predicted proteins | sample OliLakLV19MP9P1_FD_148649 | JGI IMG/M metagenome (GOLD analysis project Ga0163154, IMG submission 148649) | Freshwater microbial mat bacterial communities from Lake Vanda, McMurdo Dry Valleys, Antarctica - Oligotrophic Lake LV.19.MP9.P1 | ecosystem: Environmental > Aquatic > Freshwater > Lake >... | reverse complement strand
GTGGTCACTACCGATATCGCCGGCAGCAATGGCGTCATCCACGTCATCGACAGCGTCATCATGCCGAAGTAAAGGCAACCAGACCGGCAGGGGCGCCGCTCGCGGCGCTCCTGTTGTTGAACCTAAAAACCTCAGTTGACCGCTCATCGACGCTCATAGCTTGTCGATTTAAATAAATTTTTTTTGCCGCTCGGTGGCCTCACCCATCGGGTGAGCTTGGCTACGGGGCAGATTGCACGGTTCTGGCCGCGCATGGCGGCGTTGTAACTCGTTGGAATAGAACAACTATTCACCCCGGCCTGCAAGCACAGCTTACAGTCGCCCAAACCGCCGCGGCGCAAGCTCGCCAGCTTTCACCCTCATGACGCTGATGCCTGCACACCCATAGCCGCTCTACCCTTTCCAACTGAGGTTTCTAGGATGAACCCACTGGCATCGGGCTGCCGCTATGAATCAAGTCATGGACTGCTAGCGCTTCCTCACGCATTGTTGCGCTTAGGTTGGCAACGAGCAAAGCGCACCGATGGTCCTTCGGTCTACCCTTCAAATTGCGGACGTGCACTGGATACGTGGCGCGGCCTGCGCGGCGACCACGCCGCCTAGCCTTCTGATCGAAGTGCCGCATGGCGCTACCGACACTGCAGATTTCGATGCGCTCGCGGCGCAACTGCTAAGCCCACTGCCCGATGGCTTGGTGGACTTTTTTCACGTCAATACGGATGTCGGTGCTTTTGAATTGGCGCTAGCGACCGCGCAGCATCGCGTGGCCAGCCTCACCGACAGCTGTGTGTTAATCGTGCGCAGTCGTATTCCACGCACTTTTATCGATTGCAATCGACGTATCGATGAGCCGCCGGAGGCCTATCGCGCTGGCCGCGTGACGCCGGGCTTGATGCCCTGGGTGATCGCGCCCGCGGATATCGTGTTATTGCGCGAACGCCACGCGCAGTACCTAGCCATCGTCAAAGCAGCAGCGGATGCGCTTTCCCCCACTGCCGGCGTATTGCTGCTGCATAGTTACGCGCCGCGCAGTGTCGATGTCGAAGTCAATCTGGATGTTGTCAAAAATATCCGCGCTGCCTATCAGCCCGAAGTCCAACTGGGCTGGCCGGTGCGACCCGAATTTGACGTGATTGGGCGCGATATCGACGGCCATTCACATATCCCGGCGACGCTGATCGACGCCTTGCGCAGCAGTTTTGGCGCTTTCGGCTGGACGGTTGCGGATAGCGCGACCTACCCTTTGCATCCCAGCACGCTGGCTTGGGACCATGTGATGCAGCACCCCGGCCGCGCCTTGTGCCTGGAAGTGCGTCGCGATTTGCTCGCCGATCCCTTCGATCCCTTCGTGCAAATGCGGATCAGTACCGCGCAGGTCGATCAAATCGCCAGACCACTCGCCGCCAGCCTTTCCGCGTGGGGCACAGCCGATTTCCTTTGATAGCATGCGCCAACGCGCCTGATTGGGCAGCGCGCAAAGACGCAGCTTCGAAGTTCCAGTTGCCGGGAGTGTTGATGAACATACTTGCTGTGACGTCCGAGATGGTGCCTTACGCCAAGACCGGCGGATTGGCTGACGTCGTCGGCGCATTGCCGCGTTATTTGGCCGCTTCCGGGCACGATATGCGGGTTTTTTTGCCGCTCTATGACACCGTTCGTCGTGACAATCTCAATTTGAGCATGGTGATCGAGCGCTTGGATGTGCGTCTGGGCGGACACCTCTATCGGGTTTCCATCCTGCGCGACGAGGGCAATCCACGCGCGCATTTTGTGCACTGCCCCGAACTCTATGGGCGCGGCTCAATTTACACGCACGAGGGCGACGAGCACCGGCGGTTTTTAGCCTTGTGTTGGGCGGCATTAATGGCCTGTCAGCATATGGGCTTTGCGCCAGACGTGGTGCATTGCCACGATTGGCATACTGGCATGTTGCCGCTGATCTTGAAAACCAGTTTCGCATGGGATCGATTATTCTCGAAAACCCGGACCTTGCTAACCATCCACAATCTGCATTACCAAGGCGGATTTTCGGCCAGCATTCTGCCGGATCTCAATATGCGCGGATCCGAGCATCTGCTTCATCAGGATTTCCTCAAGCAGGGTCGTATTAACTTCTTACTACACGGCATTTTGTATGCGGACGGCATTAGCACGGTGAGCCCAACGTATGCTGCGGAAATGCAAACACCAGAACATGGCGCCGGCTTAGACCCGTTTCTGCGTGCACGCAAAACGACTGTGGTCGGCATCTTAAATGGCGTTGATTATCAAGAATGGTCGCCCGAACACGACTCACATCTAAAACATCGGTACAGCGCTGACGATTTGTCGGGTAAAGAGCACTGCAAACAAGATTTGTTGCATAGCATGGGCCTGCCTTATGTGCCGGGCGTGCCAGTGGCTGGCATAGTCTCGCGCATGGCCAGTCAAAAAGGTTTCGACATCGTCCCCGAAGCCCTGCTGCCCGCCTTATCGGAGCGTGGTTTGCAACTCGTGGTGCTAGGCAGCGGCGATTCGCGCCTGGAACAAATGTTTTTAGGATTGCAGCAACGCTTTCCACGTCAAGTCGCGTTTTATCGCGGTTTTTCGAACCCGCTGGCGCATTTGATTGAAGCTGGCGCGGACGTCTTTCTGATGCCTTCGCGCTATGAACCTTGCGGGCTTAACCAGTTGTACAGTCTGCGCTATGGCACGGTGCCGATTGTATTCCGCACCGGAGGCTTGGCTGATTCGGTGCAATCGTGGAATCCACGCACCCAGCACGGCACTGGCTTTGTGTTTGACTTTCACGACGCCAGCGGTTTGCGTTGGGCGGTGGAAACCGCCATGGTTGCCTATCGCGATCACCGCGCGTGGCGCAAATTAATGGCCAATGGCATGGCCAAAAACTATTCGTGGACTCGGCAGATTCGCGTCTATGAAACCCTTTTCTCACGGCTGGGTAGGTGAAACATGCACGTCATACTGGTTGAACCCCGATTTCCCGCCAACCAGCGGCAGTTTGTGCGCGCGCTTGCCGAAGTGGGCGCGACAGTCACCGCAATTGGCGAGGGCTCTAAAGATTCGCTAGACGATGAAATGCGCCACTATTTGACCCATTACGAAGAGGTCAAAAACGTCTGCGACGAACAAGCCATGTTGCGTGCGGTACGTTTTATCCAGCAGTTCAAAGCGGTCGACCGCATCGAAGCCACGGTGGAAGCGCATATTTTGTCAGCTGCGCGGGTGCGCGAAAAAGCCGGCATTCCCGGCACCTCCTATCGCAGCGCGTTTTTGTGCCGCGATAAGCCGGCGATGAAAGAAGTGCTGCGCGCCGGTGGCATTGCCTGCGCCGCGTCGACCGGCGCGTCCTCCGCTGCCGAAGTGCGCGCCTTCGTCGAACAAATCGGTTATCCGATCATGGTCAAACCACGCGACGGTGCCGGTGCATCGGGCGCCACGCGGGTCGATTCAGACGCTGAACTAGAAGTGGCGATTCGCAATTCCGGCCTCGGTCATCCAGGTCGGTCGGTCGCGGTCGAAGAGTTCATCGAAGGTCACGAAGGCTTTTACGACACGCTGACGCTGAAAGGCCGCGTGGTGCATGAGTTTGTGTCGCACTACTACCCGGCCGTGTTGGAAGCGATGCGCACCCGTTGGATCTCTCCGTATTTGGTCAGCACCAATCGTGTCGACGCGGCGCCCGCGTACAACGAAATCAAGGCCATGGGCCAACGCGTAGGTGAGCTTTTGGGGCTGGAAACCTCAGCTACCCATATGGAATGGTTTATCGGCGCGCGCGGACTGAAGTTCTCTGAGATTGGCTGCAGACCACCGGGGGTGCGCACCTGGGATTTGCACAATGTCGGCAACGATATGGACCTGTATCGCGAGTGGGCGATGCTGATTTGCCACGGTCGGCCGAGTCAGCGTCCGTCGCGACGTTTCGCCACCGGCTTGATCGCTTTGCGCCCGGACCGCGATGGTCGAATCGCCAGATATGAGGGCTGGGATGCAATTCGCCATCGTTTTGCTGACCACATCATCGACGCCCACCTGCCCTCCCCCGGAACCCCGACGCAGGGTGTCGAGGCAGGTTATATGGCGAATGCCTGGCTGAGAATGAAGCACGAAAATTACGATGAATTGCGCAGCATTCTGGACTTCGTGGGTCGGACGCTGAAGGTTCGAGCTCAGGGATGACAGCCATAAACGACGAAACAACGGGGCCGATTGTGCTGCTCGGCCCACAAACCGACTTTAACGAAATCGGCGAGATGTTAGACGAGGTGCAAGCCGATGGCAGCGTCGCGCTGATTACGACCGGCTGGCAGGAAAATGAGAGCGAAGATGAAGCGCTAATCGAAAAGTTACGCAGGCCGGCGATCAATCTGGCGCTGCACGCGCGCTCTGAGCGCATCTACGCGCAAGAATCCGGATATGCCAAAGCGCGCGCCGCGCGGCAGGCGCGTCTGCAGCACTTGCAGCGTTTCTATCGCATGCGCCTAGAGGCGATCGATGAAGCCGCGCGCGCGATCGGTGTGCGGCACGTCGATGCAGAACTGCTAGATGAACAGCATTCGATTACCGTCGCGCAGATGTGTCATCTGGACAACGACCATCTGCAGCGTTGCCAGACCGAGTGGGCCGCATTCGATAGCCAATGGCCGGCCGCCGAGCAAGCGTCCATCGCAAGCGAGCGCGCCGAGCTTGCAGAGATCGTCGACCGTTGTGCCGCCGTGGTGATCTCCGGCGGCCACCTGACCGCTTTGCTGAATCGGCTACGTTTGTTTAATGTGCTTGCCAACCTGGGCAATAAGCCGATTATCGCGTGGTCGGCCGGCGCCATGTGTTTGAGTGACCGCATTGTGCTATTCCATGACTCTCCGCCATTTGGCAAGAATTTGGCGCAGATGCTGGATGTAGGTTTAGGGCTGATTAAAAATGTGGTGGTCATGCCCGATCCATCGCGTCGATTACGCACCCATGAATCTGAGGGAATTTCCCGATTCACCCAACGAATGGCACCCGCGGAATGTTTAGGCATGGATATAGGTGCGCGATTGATTTTTAATCAAGGCCGTTTGCAGAGCGCATTTGCACATCGATTACTACCCAATGGCCAGTTGCAACGCGGGTGGCGCTTATGAATTTGGCCATTAACCGATTCTCCTCCGGCCCGAAAACCCGTCAAACGGTACGTGATTTTTTTGCCGGCAAGCGCTTTCCATTGGTCGAAGGTGACACCATTACCTTCGTATGGCGCGGCGACGCGCACGAGGTGAAACTGCACCATTGGGTGTTTGGACTAGAATCCGCCCAACATCTGACGCGCGTGGACGGCACCAATATTTGGTTCCATTGCATGCCTTTGCCGCCGGAATCACGGGTCGAATACAAGTTTGAAATCATTCACGATGGCCACGGGCGCTGGATACAAGATCCATTGAATCCGCACCTAGCGCGCGACCCCTATGGCGCCAACTCCGTCGCCCACGGCAATGGATATACCGTGCCAGAATGGATTCATCCGGATCCAGCATCGCCGTATGGCAGTTATGAAATTGTTGAATTCAGCAGTGCCGTATTCGGTCAGCGGCAAACCAAGGTATATTTGCCGGCGCGTTTCCGAAGCACCCGCCAATATCCGCTGCTGATCGTGCATGACGGTGACGATTACCTCAATTACACGGCGCTGGGCGCGGTGCTCGATAATCTGATGGCGCGTCGCGAAATTCCCGACATGATCGTCGCGTTCACTAATTCCGCACACCGCCTAGTTGAATACGCCAATGACGAACGCCATGCGCGCTTTTTAACTGAAGAATTGGTTCCGCACTTGGAGAGCCGTTATCCGCTGCGCGCTCAACCACAAAGTCGTTGCCTGATGGGCGCCAGTTTCGGCGCAGTGGCATCATTGTCAACGGCGCGTCGTTATCCTGGCTTTTATGGCCGTTTGTTGTTGCAATCTGGATCATTTGCATTCACCGATATTGGCGATCGCAATCGCCGCGGACCCTTGTTCGATAATGTCGTAAGCTTTATGAATCAGTTCCGCGACCAACCGGCGGCCATATCGGAGCGCGTCTTTGTTAGCTGTGGTACGTATGAGTCGTTAATCTACGAAAATCGCTCGTTGATTCCCTTACTTGAGGCAACCGGTATGGACGTGCGCTTCCGCGAGGCACGCGATGGACACAATTGGGAGAACTGGCGCGATCGTCTGCGTGAAGGGCTGTCCTGGCTCTTCCCAGGACCGTTCCTGTTAGTGTACGAATAGAAGTCTGAGCCGCGCGGGCGGCGAATGGAGATCTGACCCATGGCAAGCAAGAAGAGCAAAAGTCCGGCCAAAAAAACTGTAGCGCCGACGGCGCCTGCAGAGGCGCAGCCGGCACAAGCCGCAGAAACACACGCTCCGAGCCCAGCGCCGGCCGTCGCGCCGACGGTCGCAATGCGCAAAATCGGTTTGTCCTTAGGCGCCGATATTTGCTGGCCGATCTGCTTCGAACAGATTATGGCCAAGCTGAATCTGTCGATCCCGTGGAAAGATGAACAGGTTGGCATCCATGTCGAACGTGTCACCATTGAGCCATTCAATCTGGCTCAGCCCAGCAGCTACGACGTGGTGCTGGATCGGTTGACGCATTGGTATCACCCGAGCCGCGAATGGATCAAAAAAGCGATCCTGATGGATAAGCTGTATGTGCTAAATAATCCTTGGGCGGTGCAGTCCATGGAAAAGCACACCACTTACGCGGCGATGATGCATTTGGGCATGCCCATTCCAGAAACTTGGATGTTGCCGCCAAAAAGTTATGCGCCATTGCCCGATTTGAAACCCACTTTGCGTAACTATGCGCAACTGTTTGATTTGCGCACGGTTGGCTCACAAATCGGCTATCCGATGTTCATCAAACCTTACGACGGTGGTGGCTGGAAGGGTGTCAGCCACATTGCCAACGAAAAAGACCTGCTGGCACGCTACGAGGAATCGGGCACCGCGGTGATGCATTTGCAAAAAGCGGTCGCGCCATTTGACGACTTTGTGCGTTGCGTGGGTATAGGCCCGCAAACCCGCTTAGTGCGCTATGCGCCGGACGAACCCTTGCACAACCGTTACACGATGGATAGCAACTTCTTGCCAGACGAAGAAGCGGCCATCCTGCGCGACACCACGCTGACCATCAATGCGTTTTTTGGTTGGGATTTCAACTCCTGCGAAGCACTGCGCAACGAAGGCACTTGGTATCCGATCGACTTTGCCAATCCGTGCCCGGACTCGCAAATCACGTCCCTGCATTTCCACTTTCCGTGGTTGGTGATTGCCAAGCTGAAATGGTCCATTTTCTGCGCGGTGACCAAGCGCCCATTCCGTCGCACGCTTGATTGGGATCCTTTCTACGCCATCGCGGCTGAGCAAGACATGCCGTATCGCGACAAACTGCGCGCCTACGCCGCTATTGCTGCACAACGTTTTGATACCGATCGATTCAACGAGTTCTGCGCGACCCATTTAGCGCACGTCGATGAGCTTGCCTGGCAGTTCTTCGGCAGCCCGGATGCCCGCGACGCATTCCGCAAGAAGGTCGCCGCGCTCTATCCCGAGCATGAAATTGAGCTGTTTACCGAGTTGTTCTGGAACCGCGTGCAGCATTGGCGTGCCAATAACGTGCCGACGGGGATCCCAGCATGAGTGCAACAGACGACAAAATCGTAGCGCGTTGGCGGTCGGAGCGTCTGGGCCGTGAGGTCACGATGGTCCGTTGGGGGCATTTTGGGCAGCCCGTATTGTTATTTCCAACCGCCGGTGGCGACGCCGAAGAAGTCGAACGCATGTGGCTAATTAAAGCGCTGCGTCCGTTAATCGATGCGGGTACAATCAAAGTGTATTCGTGCGACAGCGTGGCCGGACAAGCTTTGTTAACGCGCGAAGGCGATGCGCGCCACCAAATGTGGGTGCAGGACCAGTTTCATCGTTACGTCCGTCATGAAGTGGTGCCGGCGATCCGCACCGACTGCAATTTGCCGGAGGTGGAAGTCTGGTCGACCGGTGCATCAATCGGCGCTTTTCATTCGGTGGCAATGGTCTGCCGTTTCCCCGATGTGTTTGCGCGCGCGATTGCGATGAGCGGCACTTACGATTTGCGACGTTTTTTCGACGCGCGCGAATTTTCCGATGAGTTTTTGGTGTCCTCCCCGCTACACTTCGTGCCAACTTTGTCTGGTTTGCATCTCGATGTGCTGCGTAAACGTTTCATTTTGCTGATCTCCGGCGAAGGCCGGGCTGAAGCGATCGGCGAGTCGTGGGCAATGGCGAAAGTCCTTGGCAGCAAGGGCGTGCCCAATCGCGTGGAATCCTGGGGCACCGAATGGCCCCATGACTGGCAAACTTGGCGTGCAATGTTGCCGCAAGTTCTCACCTCCTGGACCCAACAAGGCTGAAATATGTCCTCCACCCGAGAGCATAAAGAGCTGCAAGAAACCCGTGATGCGTTGAAACACCGCGAGTTCATGTCGGCACTGCTGAACGACGTGAACGCGTTGGAGCGAATGCTGGAGGAATGCACCTTTGAGTCGGGCATCCGGCGGATCGGCGTCGAACAAGAAATGTTCATCGTCGATCGCTCCTGGCGACCCACCAAAGGGGTATTGCCGATTTTGGCGCGCATTGCCGATTCGCACTACACCACCGAGTTAGGGCAGTTTCAAATCGAAGCCAATTGCGATCCGCAGTTTTTGGCGGGTGATGGCATCGGGCGTATGCATGCGCAGCTCGACCATTTGGTCGACAACGCGCGCCGCGTTGCGCAAGAACTGGATATGAATGTCGTACTGATGGGGATTTTGCCCACCATGCGAAAATCCGATCTAGGCCTCGACAACATGGTGCCCAGTGAGCGTTATATGGCGCTCAATAAAGTGGTCACTGATTTGCGCGGCGGAAAATTTCGGCTATCGATCAAGGGCTTGGACGAGTTAATCATTGAGCACGACTCGGTGATGTTGGAAGCCTGTAATTCCAGCTTCCAAGTGCACTTGCAGGTAGGTCCGGAAGAATTTGCCCGCATGTACAACATCGCGCAGGTGTTGGCCGGGCCGCTGATGTCCATTTCGGCCAACTCGCCATTGGCTTTTGGCCGCCGGCTTTGGGCCGAGACCCGCGTTGCGTTGTTTCGTTATTCGGTGGACACCCGTAATCACGAACGCCAGTTGCGCGAAACCGAGGCGCGCGTTAGTTTTGGCACGCGCTGGGTCAAATCCTCCGTTGCCGAGATCTACAAAGAGGATATCGCGCGTTTCCGCACTTTGGTCGGCACCAATTTGGACGAAGATCCGATGGCGATGCTGGATCGGGGCGAGGTTCCGCAACTCAAAGCGCTGCGTTTGCATAACGGCACGATCTATCGCTGGAATCGCGCGTGTTTTGGTGTCACTGACGGCAAGGCCCATCTGCGCATCGAAAACCGCATCATGCCGTCCGGTCCGAGCACCATCGACGAAATGGCCAATGCGGCGTTCTGGTTCGGCATGATGCATGAGTTCGGCGCCAGCCAAGAAGATGTCACTCGGCGTATCGAGTTTGATCAAGCCGGGGCTAACTTTTACACAGCGGCGCGCGAAGGCATCGGCGCCCATTTTGAATGGCTGGACGGCCAACACATCAACGCGCAGCGCTTGATCCTCGATCACTTGTTGCCAATCGCCGAAGCCGGTTTACATCGCGCCGGCGTAGACGCGGCGCAAACCCACAAGTATCTGTCCATCGTTGAAGAGCGCGCGCGCACCGCTCGCACGGGCGCTGCATGGCAGGCGCGTTCGTGGAATTCGCTGCGCGATCGTGGCACCAAATTGGAGCGATCAAACGCGTTGGTGGCGGCAACGGTGCGCCGTCAGACGGCGGGACGTCCAGTGGCGCAATGGGAGCGCGCGCAACTTGATGAGGCGATTATGGAGGGTGATGCTTGCAAGCAGGTCGAACAATTTATGCGTACCGATTTGTTCACCGTGCATCCGGATGATCCGATCGAGATTTTGCCCAACTTGATGATCTGGGAACGCATCAAATACGTCGCCGTCGAAGACAAAGAACATCGTCTGCTGGGCTTGGTGAGCTATCGGGAAATCCTGCAAATACTGGCGGCACCGAGCAAACAGCGCAAAGTGTCGGTCGGCGAAATTATGGTTGCGTTGGACGATCTAGTTACCGTGAAGGCAGATACGCCAACCAGCGAGGCCATTTCGCTGATGAGGCGCTTCCAATTGGGTTGTTTACCGGTGGTACGTGATGGGCATCTGTTGGGTCTAGTCACCGAATCTGAGTTTGTCGCCGTTGCTGGGCGTTTGCTGGGTTCGGAGTCGGATGCGGAGCCAGCGCCTTAAGAACCAGCCGGGATCGCAGGAAAAGCGTCAGCGCACAGCGCGGACCCACCAGAGGCGAGCTTTGGGTGGGTTCGATCTGTGCTCGAACGCTTCTCCCTAACCCGGTAATGGGTGTAGGCGCGCCAGCGCGCGCCCAAAGAAGCTCTATCGCTATTGCGCGTACAGGGTAATTTCGGTGGCGACGATTTCCGCCAACTCTTTGGCGCGTTGCCAGTCGGGGTGACGCACGATGATGTGTCCGTCGGATGTCAGCGTTTGTTTCCAGTTGCGCCGATGGCTGCCAACGGGTAGCAATTTTTGCTCGACGACGTGATCGCCATAGTTGCGCATAAAGGTCTGCAGGCCATCAATGCGGCGTATTTGACCTTGGCCGCGCGCGCGTTTGAAGATGATGGCGACATTGTATTTGCGTTCGGTCGGCGCGTTGAAGGTTCCCCAGCAACACACACGCGCCCATTCGCGAAACAGGTCGACATCGCAGGTGTAATTGATCTGATCGACTAGGTGCGCGCCACCGGGCCGGCAGCCAATTTCGCCGAACACCGCTTCGCCATTGGGTTTGCGAAACCACTCCATATGGGTGAAACCATCACCCATCTTGAGTGCATCCAGCACGCCTTGCCCGATCTTGATGCCGTTGGCGAGTTTCGGCTGGTGCAAGTCGCGTACCGTGATGATGACCGGACTGATCCACTCCTGGGTCCGCGCGATCAGTGGCGGCGGCAGATATTGGCAGACATTTATGATCGCTGGCTTGCCGGCGATGCACACCGTGTCGAAGGTGAATTCCTCGCCTTCGATGAATTCTTCGCAGCTGGCTTCGTCGATTTGCCGCATCGCCGCCAGCACGCCCGGCAGTTGCTCTGCGCTGTCGAGTCTGTAGGTATCGGCGCTGCCGGCTCCGGCGATTGGCTTTAAAATCAATGGGTAACCGATCACATCGGCGGCAGCTCTGGCCTCCGCCGCGGTGCGCACGCGCAAGGCGCGTGGTGTGCGCAACCCGGCCGCCGACACCCGCTCTTTCATCAGCTGTTTGTCGCGAAAGCCGTGTACCGTGTCGACCGACATGCCGGGCAGGCCAAAACGCTCGCGCAGTTTAGCGGCCGTCAGCACCAATACTTCCCAGTTGGCCAACACACGATCGACCTCACGTCCGCGCAGCCACGCGTGCACGCGGGCGACGACGTCATCCTCGTCGAGGATGCGCGGAACTTGCAGGTAATCGCTAAGGTGTTGTTTGACCGAAGGATGCAGCTGACTGACGGGCGTATCACCCACGCCATACACCGTCGCGCCCACCTCGGCGAGCCCGCGGGTGTACTGCTGCATTTCGGGAGGATAGTTGGGAGCTAGGAATACGACCTTCATGCGTGTACGTTAGCGCATCCATTCATGGTCGGAAAGTGGTATGCGCAACATAATTTTCGCCGCACCGTTCCAACTGGACACCACCTATCGATTCGCTCGCGCCGCAGCCAAACTGCCCAATGTGCGCTTACTCGGTTTGGTCGCGCAGGCACCGCGCGGCGCAGATGCACGCGTATTTGCTGATATCGAAGTGGTCAAAGATCCCTTGGATGCCCGTCAACTGATTGACGCCGCGCGCCGTTTGGCGCAGCGCCATGGTCCGATCCATCGCGTGCTGGGTATTTTGGAACCGTTGCAGGTGCAACTCGCTGAAGTTCGCCAAGCGCTGGGTATCGCGGGAACCACGCCAGCGGTGGCGGACCTATTCCGCGACAAAGGCCGTATGAAAGACGAGTTGCGTCGCCATGGTTTGCCGTGTGCGCGCCACGCGGTGATTACATCAGCGGCCGATGCAGCCAGTTTCATCGCCAAGGTGGGTTTTCCCATTGTCATCAAACCTCCGGCTGGGCAAGGCTGTAAAGCCACTTGGCGGATCAGCAATGTCGATCAGCTGCAGCAAGCATTGCAGGCTATTCAAGCCTCGCCTGCGCACCCGGCGATCGCCGAGGAATTTCTGCGCGGGAGCGAGTTCAGCTTTGAAACCATCACCATCGGCGGCGAGGTGCGCTTTTCGTCTTTATCGCGCTATTTCCCCACGCCGTTGGAAGTGATGGAAAACCCCTGGATCCAATGGGTGGTGGTATTGCCGCGTGATATATCGGGCCCCGAATTTGCTGATGCGCGCGAATTGGGCGTGCGCGCAGTCAAAGCACTTGGACTGGAAACCGGTTTCACCCATATGGAATGGTTTCGCCGCGACGATGGCTCATTGGCGATTGGCGAGATTGCCGCGCGGCCGCCGGGCGCGCAGATCGTGGTGTGCAATAACTATGTGCACGACGCCGACTTCCACCGCGCCTGGGCGCGTGCCGTGGTCGACGACGCATTTGACGGCCCGTACGAGCGCAAATACGCCGTCGGTGTTGCGTTTTTGCGCGGCATCGGCCACGGCCACGTGATCCGTGTAGCGGGGGTGGAAGCCGCCAATGCGCGCGTCGGTCAATGGGTGGTCGAATCCAAACTGCCGAAGCTCGGCACACCACGCGCCGACACCTACGAAGGCGACGGGCATGTCATCGTGCGCCATCCGGATATTGAAGTGGTCAAAACGGCGATGCAAGCCATTGTTGAATCGATTCGAATCGAATACGCCTGAGTTAATAACTTGTCCGACAGCGTGTTTTTTTTGGAGGAGAGCCCATGCCCGGTGCAGCGGATTTCGACCAGAGCACTGCGCCGGACAGCGAAGCGTTGGCGACCGACGCACGTTTGGCCGCGGCGCAAGAGTTGCTGCATGCCAACAGCCTGAGCGCTGCCACCGCGGCCACATCGCGACTGATTTGCAGTGAAGTCTTGGATGCGCGCGTCGCCCTGTTTTGGAGCTTGAAGCGCAAGGTTCAATCGCCACGTAGCCTGCGCTGCGCGCCGTCCAGTGCTCGCATTTGGGCCGACGCGCAGTTCGCACACGCAGCACAACAGGCAGATGGGCCGCAGCAGCTGGAACGACTGCAGCGCCATTGGTACTCGTGGCCGCTCTCCATCAACGTGCGCGCCAGTGCCATTGTACAAATGGAGTCCGCGCAGGCGCTGAGTGCAGCGCAACTTGGTCTGGTCGAACGCGCGCTGAGCGCATTGGCACGGCGATTGGACGAGTTGTTCCAGACCCGCCATTTGCAACGCGACGTGCTGCGATCGCAGCGCAGCGCGCTGTTGCAAACCTCGTTGTACGCGATTTCCGATATGGCGAGCGGCGAACTCGACCGCACGCAAATGTTGCGCGCGATGCATCAGATCGTCGGCGCCTTGATGTACGCGGAGAATTTTTTCATCGCGCTGCACGACGCGGCGCGCCAGTCGTTGCGCTTTATCTACTTTGCGGACACCAAGGATTATGACTGGCCGGAACCAAACATCGAGTTCCATGAGGACCAGCTCACCAATAGCCTGACGATGGCGGTCATCCGCCGCGGCGCGGCATTGATTGGCCCATCCAAACAAATCCTGCAACAACTGAATTACAAAGATGACGGGGTGCGCGGACCTGGCAGCGAGGACTGGCTGGGTGTGCCGATGATTGCCGATGGCATCGTGCAGGGTGCGATCGTCGTGCAGAGTTATGAGAAATCGCGCCGCTACCGTGAGTCCGATCGCGCGCTGCTCGCTTATGTTGCACAACATATTCTGACCGCGATCAATCGGCGTGGCGCCCAAGAGCAGTTGGAAGCCCAGGTGACCTTGCGCACCCAAGAACTAGCGCTGGCGAACCAACGTTTTGCTGACACCAATCGCGAGCTATTGTGCGAAGTAGAAGAGCGCCAAAGTGGCGAGCGCCTGCAGGCTGCATTGTTTCGTATTGCCGAGCTCACCAGCACAGCGAATAGCTTGTATGAGTTTTTTGCCGCGGTGCACGCGGTGATTGGCGAACTGTTGTACGCGAAAAACTTCTTCATTGCGCTATTGGTCGACGACGGCCGCCAAATGGAATTCCCGTATGCCGTTGACGAACATGACTCGGGGAGCTTTTTTTCGCGCCGCCAGCTGCGCCGCGGTTTAACCGAGTATGTGCTGCGCCGTGGCAAAGCTCTGCTGGCCACGCGCGAACAAATTGACCAATTAGTCGCCGCTGGCGAGATGCAAACCCTGGGTTCACGATCGGTGTGTTGGCTGGGCGTGCCCTTGCTGCAAAACGATTGCGCGATCGGTGCAATTGTCGTGCAAAGTTATCATTCGCAAGTCATTTACACCCCGCGCGATCAGGAATTGCTGACCTTTGTCGCATTTCATATCGCCACGGCGCTACAACGGCGGCAAGCACAGGATTCGTTGAAACTCGCCAATTTAGAGCTCGAAGCGCGCGTTGAAGAACTACACCGCGCGCAAGCAGAATTGATCGAAATCGAGAAAATGGCCTCGCTCGGCCGCTTGGTTGCCGGCGTTGCGCACGAGGTGAATACCCCGCTGGGCATCGGCGTGACCGCGATCTCCTTTTTGCGCGGACAACTCGCCGATATTCGCGCGGTTTTACCGGCCATACATATCGCAAACTTGTTGGAACCGGTCGAAGCCGCAGCCGCGATGGCGGAAACCAACCTGCAACGCGCCGCCAATTTGGTGAAAACTTTCAAGCAAGTCGCGGTGGATCAATCCACCAACGATATTCGCAAAGTCGCGGTACGCGAGTATTTGGAAGGCAGTTTGTTATCGCTGCAACCGGTATTACGCAATCACCGACACCGCGTGGTGCTGCATTGCGCGCCAGAGGTCCATTTAACCAGCCGTGCGGACGCGCTCCACCAAATCATTGTCAACCTAGTGATGAATTCGATCGCCCACGGTTACCCAGATAATACGGCTGGCACACTGACGATCAGCGTTGTCGACCTTGGGACGCGTTTACAGGTGCGCTACGAGGACGACGGCGTCGGCATGGACCATCAAGTTGCCAGTCATATGTTCGAGCCGTTTTACACGACCAGGCGCAACCAAGGTGGCACTGGCCTTGGCATGCACATCGTCTACAACTTGGTCACCCAGGCGCTCGGCGGTCGCATCAGCTACGAAACCCAAACGGGTGCCGGCGTGCATTTCGACATCCTGATCCCCAGCGTGCACCCGCCGGCCAGAAACGCATAGCGGTCTTTGACGTGCAGCGCTCATCCTCGTAGCGTAGGGCTCCCAAATGGCTTAATAGCGGAGAGTGCGATGTCCACTTTGATTCGCGGCGGCACCGTCGTCGATGCCGATTCGGCGTACCGCGCTGATGTACTGCTGGTAGACGGCAAAATCGCTTCAATCGCCGAGTCAATGGAAGCGCCCAGCGACGCGACGGTCATTGATGCCGGTGGTCAGTTGGTGATGCCCGGTGGTATCGACCCACACACGCATATGCAATTGCCGTTTATGGGCACGGTTGCCAGTGACGATTTCTACACCGGCACCGCGGCTGGATTGGCCGGTGGCACCACCAGCATTATCGATTTCGTGATCCCCAATCCGCAGCAATCGCTGATGGAAGCCTTCCAAACTTGGCGCGGCTGGGCGGAAAAATCAGCCGCCGATTACGGCTTTCATGTTGCCGTCACTTGGTGGGATGACAGCGTACATCACGATATGGGCGTGCTCGCCAAAGAACACGGCGTGGCCAGCTTCAAACATTTCATGGCCTACAAAAACGCCATCATGTGCGACGACGAAGCGTTGGTATCCAGCTTCACGCGCTGTTTGGAACTCGGCGCTTTACCCACTGTGCACGCCGAAAACGGCGAGTTGGTGTTTCGCTTACAAAAACAGGTCTTGGCGCGCGGCATCAGCAGCCCAGCCGGACATCCATTATCGCGCCCACCGGCGGTTGAGGGTGAGGCCGCTAACCGCGCCATTCGTATCGCCGAAGTGCTCGGCACACCTTTGTACGTTGTGCATGTTTCGGCCGACGATGCGCTGCAAGCCATCGCGCGGGCCCGCGGCGAGGGCCAACGGGTATTTGGCGAAGTTCTGGCTGGGCATTTGCTGATCGATGATTCGGTTTATACAAATCCGGATTTCACCTTTGCGGCGGGCCACGTGATGAGCCCGCCGTTTCGGCCAAAACACCATCAGGACGCGCTGTGGGCGGGCTTGCAGGCCGGTCATTTGCACACCACTGCTACCGATCACTGCTGTTTTTGCGCGCCGCAAAAAGCCGCCGGTCGCGATGACTTCACACTGATTCCAAACGGCTGCGCGGGCATCGAAGATCGCATGTCATTGCTGTGGCATTACGGCGTAGGCAGCGGCCGTTTGACTCCCAGCGAGTTCGTGCGGGTGACGTCCACCAACGCCGCACAAATTTTCGGCGTGTATCCGCGCAAGGGCGCCGTACGCGTCGGCGCCGATGCCGATTTGGTGATCTGGGATGCGCAGGCCTCCCGCACGATTTCGGCGGCAACCCACCATCAAAACGTCGACTTCAATGTGTTTGAGGGTCGAACGGTCACAGGCGTGGCCACCCACACCTTCACCCGCGGACAATTGGCTTGGGTCAATGGTGATCTGCGCGCGGTGCGCGGCTCAGGACGCTATCTACACCGCGCGACGCATGGCCCGTATTTTGAGGCCAATGCGCGCCGCCATGGTGGTTGAGGCATGTCGATCTCAACGCCATCAACGCCAGCGGAAGAGCATCCCTTACTCGCCCTAACCGGCTTGGCGATATTGGCAGCCATCCTGATGGCGCTCGGTGGCACGCCGTGGACGGCACCGCTGGAAATCCTCGTGGTGTTTTTCCATGAGTCCGCGCATGCGCTGATGACCGTGCTGACCGGCGGTAAAGTGGTCGCCATGCAAGTCACCGTTGAACGCGGCGGCGAAGTGCTATCGGCCGGTGGCAATCGTTTTTTGACGCTGAGCGCCGGCTATTTGGGCTCGCTGCTGATCGGCGCTGCGTTACTGGTGGCCGGCATGCGCAGTCGCCATGACCGCATCATCCTCAGCGTTGTCGCCATCTTCATGGCGCTCGCAACGGTTTTGTTCATGCGCAATCTTTTTGGCCTAGCCTACGGCTTAGGCATGGCAGTAGCGCTATTTGCCATCGCCCGTTGGCTACCGGAGATTGCCAGCGACTACGCATTGCGGCTGATCGGTGTGATGAGCCTGCTGTATGTGCCGCGCGATATCTTCAGCGATACGATCGAACGCTCGCACCTGCGCTCCGACGCCCGCATGCTCGCCGAGGAGTTCGGCGGTGGCACTTGGCTGTGGGGTGGCATCTGGCTATTGGCCTCGCTGGCCATTTGTTACTTCGCGGTGCGTTGGAGCATCAAACGCAAAGCGCCCCGCGCTGCGGTGTAGGGGCGGGTTTAAAACCCGCCGCTACGTCCAAGTTATTTCTAAACGGCGACATCCTTCTTGGCGGTATCTTCGATCTCCTCGCCGGCCTTTTTGATGTCTTTGCCGACGCCTTGCATGGCATTGCATGCGCTGAGCGCAACCGCTCGACGATTTAGCGCGGCCGCCGCCGAAGCGCTGCGCGGTTATAGCTGGCCAGGAAACATCCGCGAGCTGCGCAACATCATCGAACCTATCGCGATCCTGTGTTCCACAGAGATGGCCGATCTCGATCAACTACCCCCAGCCATCCCCGGTCGATCGGCCAGCGGCCCCCGCATCGGCGCCGAACTCACCCTCGCCGCGTTGGAGCGTTTACACATTTAAGCCGTGCTGCACTCGGCCTACGCTGGACGCGGTGGCCAAACCCTGAGGTATCGATAGCTCAACCTTGTACCGCAAGCGCAAACAATACGCGTTGCAGGCTACAGCGGTCGCAGCAACTGTTCCAACGCGCGGGTCAGGCCATCCACTCGGAAGGGTTTGCGTAAAAACTGAGTGGATTCGTCGGTGGCCACCAATTCGGATGCTTGCTCTTTGGAATAGCCGCTGACGAACAGGATGGGCAAATCGGGCACGATCTCGCGCAGCTCGCGCACCACGGCCACACCATCTTTGACCGGCATGGTCAAATCGACAATCGCGCCCGCATAGCGCTCGGGCCACTTGGTTAATTCGGCAATGGCTTCATCGCCGGATAAAAACGCTGCCACTTCCAAGCCGCATTGTTCGAGCATGACCACGGTGATGGCCAACACGTCTTCGTCGTCATCAATGGCCAAAACCGGGCGTAAAGCGTGCGTGTGCAGCGGCGGAGGCTGGGCTTCGCTTGCTTCGCTAGGCAGCGTAAAATCTGACAGTAAGGGCAAAAATACGCGGAACTCGCTGCCGATTCCGATCTCGCTCAATACCTTGATTGAACCGTTATGGGCTTTGACGATGCCTTGCACCACCGACAATCCCAAGCCGCGGCCAGTGGTTTTGGTGGTGTAAAAAGGCTCAAATACGCGCCGCACATCGGATTCGGTGATGCCAGGACCGTCGTCCCGCACCACTAACTCAGCATAACGCTCGACCCTATTAATCGGCCATTGCAGCGCATCAGTGCGCAGTTCCTCGTCCCGCAAGGTAGCCAGCCGCAAACGCACGTTGCCACCACGCTCGCCAATTGCGTCAACGGCGTTCTGCACAAAATTCAGCACCACTTGTTCTATTTGCGTGGCGTCCCCGAGCACCACCAAGGGCTGCACCGACAGATCTAATCGCAAACGCGCGTGATGGCCGCAAGAAGCCCGCAACAGCGGTTCCATGGTTTGCAGCAAGGCGGTTAAATCGACGGGTTGTCGTCTTTCGGACGACTTGCCGGCGTACGCCAGCATGCGCTCGGTCAGTCCTTCCATGCGGCCGAGCACGCTCTCAACGGTGCCCAGATAACGTCCCAAGGAACTCTCCTTGGGTACTGCGGATACCGCCAAATTGAGCTGTCCGATAGCCGCCATCAGCATATTGTTCAAATCATGGGCAATACCACCCGCCATCACGCCCAGGCTTTCGGTTTTTTGTGCGTGGTAAATACGGGCTTGTAACTCCTCACTTTCCGCGGCGCGCTGGCGATCCAAGCTGATGTCGAACACCACACTGCTGAGTACGCCTTTATGTTCCGCAAATGGGCCTTCATTGCGCAAAAACGCCCGCAACCAGCGTAGCCCGTCGTTAAGCTCAACCGGAAAATCCATCGTCGCACGTGTTTGGCTAGCGAGGAAATGATGCAACTGCGCGGACACTCGCGCGCGGTGCTCGCGCGGCACCATGGCGATCAGTTCTTCTGGCATCAAAACCTTGGGCTGGCTTAATTGGTAAAGCTCGGCATAGGCGCCAACCGTTTCACCCTCGTTGCGACAGCGGTCTAAGCGAAATGCGCCAATGCCCGCATCACGCAAGATGTGATCAAGCCAACGTTCGCGCTCGATCATGATCAAACGTTCGCGTCGTGAGGCTTCGCTATCGGTACCGATAAACACAAATTGTCGGCGGTCGACCACTTCTTCGCCGTAGGTGCTGCCATCTACCTGATACCAGCGCTCGCCGCCATCCGCACAACGCATGCGCCAGGAAAAACTGGCCGCGCCGGTGACCAGCAGACCGCGCACCGATATGCGGCGCTGCTCGATATCCTCCGGAAAACAATACTGGTCCATCGAACTACCGATCAGCTGTTCGTGTGGCGTGCCCACCGCATCGCAAAATGCGCGATTGGCGAGCACCACGCGGCCTTCAGCATTCAGCATCAAAATGGCCGCGCGTGCGGTGTCGACTAAGGTCTGCAGACGCAGCAGATTTGACCTAGCCTCGTGTTCGGCCGACACATCACGCACCACGCCGGACATGCCACTGAGTTCACCGTTTTCATCGCGCCGCACAATCGACGCCGAGCGCAGCCAACACAGACGACCGTCATCACGGTAAATTCGGTATTCCACTGGCGCTAGGTGCGTGCCATGCGGCGCACGCCAGCGCTCCTGCATGCGCGTCTGGTCGTCTGGGTGAATGCGTTTGCTCCACTCCTCCACGGAATTGGGCATGCTGCCGGCAGGTCCAATGCCAACCAATTGCGCAAAACCGGGCGAGCTACGAAACAGCCGCCCAGAATGCCACTCAAAAAACTCCACGCCGGCAACTTGCAATAACGCGCCAAACAGGTCTGCGTCAGCGGCTAACTCACGGCGATTGCGCTCCAGATCGGTCACATCGGTCAGCACCAAGGTAAAGCCTAGTTGCTCAACAGCGCGCGTCAAGTTGACCCGCAACCAGATGGTCGAGCGCCCGCGCTGCCGATGGCCACGGATCATGCAACGCCGTTCACCCGAGGCTTCGCTATCGAAATGCGCCATACACTCGCGAATCTGCGCGCATTGGCCATCCGGAAAGGCTTCGGACAAGGTCTTGCCAACCAGGGCGACGCCGCTGGCAAAGTGCAGCAACTGCGCCGCGCGTGCGGTGGCCATCAGCACGCGACCATCGGGGTCGATATCCAGCTGCGCAACCGGACCGGCCAGATGCGCGCTACGCCAAGCTTGATTTTCACGGCGCAGTTGCTGCACCTCCGCTTCCAACGCGGCGAGTCGTTGCCTCTCGGAGTCAGCGTCGTTCACTTACGCGCCACTCCCGCTCGCAAACGCCATGCTGTTCAATACCTTGCCCGGTGCTTGACACTCCTTCCATGCCAGTTCGCTATCGCGAGCGGCCAACGCGCTAGCCGGGAAATCGCTAAACACGCCATCACAGCCTTGCATAAAGGCGTGCCGATATTCGTCCTGCGTGGAGCGATCCGCATGCGGCTGATCATCACGGAAGGTCCAAGCGTGCACGAATCGGCCTTTCGCATGCGCGGCGTCTATAAACGCGCGCCCCAGTTGCCCTTCCAGTGCCGACTTATCAATCCCGTAGCCGTCCACTTGGCTGTCCATCTCCGGTAAATCAACGGCCAATTGCACCACGCGTAAACCAGTCTGCAAGCGCACGCGCTGCAGGCAGTCGGCGTCAAAACACTGCACCAGCAACGGCGCCTGCGGCGAATTTAGTCCGCACGCGTGTAGGTCGCCGATCAACAATGCCACCAGATCGAGGCCACGATCGAGGAAATACTGCGGATGTTTGAGTTCCGGATACACCAGCAGTGGGCGCCCGCGCCGCTGGCGCTCCATCAGCAGCAGCGTCAATACCTCACGAAACCGTGGCACGCGAAATACGCCATCGCGATGATGGGGGCGCTGCGGCCAAGGCTGAATCACCCGCAGCGCATCAATCTGCGTTGAGTCTAAATCTGCGACCCACCAGTCGAGCTGCCCATCGGGGCCAGCGCAGCGCAGTGCTGCAAACTCAGCACGCGTTGCGATATCCGTGCTGCGTGCCAAACCTAAATCGTGGCGCGCGTACAGCACGCCATCGCGGCTGGCGACCAGATCCGGCTCGATGACATCCGCGCCTTGTTCGATCGCCAGCGCGTAACCGGGCATACAATGCTCCGGCAGCAGGCCGCTAGCACCCCGGTGAGCGATCACCCAAGGTCGATTGGTCGGATGCCAACGCAGATTCACTGGCAGCATGCTCAAAGTCAGACAAAGCGGACAACGCCGAGTCTACGGTACGCGAGACCTTAACCCAGCACGCTGCGCACAATCCGGGCGCCAGTCAAACTGATGTGAGCTGCCAAGCGACGTCATCGCGAGGCCTGCCCGGCGCTGACCAGACGCACTCGGAAGGGCTCATGGGCAGGCCGTGGCGATCCAGCACCGTGCCTCGATTGCCGCGGCACGCGCGCACCGTTCAAGGGTCAGTGCCGCTTCTCGCGGCGCGTGCCTCGCAATGACCAATCAACGACTTACGATATACGTTCATGTAGGGAGTGAGGAGTGAGGAGCAGCCGGTCGGCACCCTGACCCGCGTTTGGATCACCGGATCACCACAGCACATTGACTTGCACCCGCCCAATCCGGGGCGCACGGCGGTTTACGCAAAAACGCTGGGTAACAAGGTCTTAAACCACTCGGTGGCTTCCGAGCCAAGAAAAAATAGCGCGTAAAAAAATGCGCCGAAATAAGCAATCGTCGCAATAATCCAAAAAATGCTGACCAGCACCATCAAACCATCACGCTCCAGGAGTGCGATAGCCGCAAACAACATCGCTAAGGCAGGCAAAGTATTGTTGAACGGCAATATGGGCGCCGGAATGACCAACAGCGCGCCGCCCAAGGCGATCAAACCGCCACACAATTTCTCGCCAAAACGCCCGTCCACCCAACTGGTCAGTCGTTCACGGGTGATTCTGGCGAGCAGGCCAATCAGCCATCGACACAAACCCAACAAGCGCACCCACAGTTTGGGCGACGGTTTAACCTCATAAATCTTCGCCGGCAACCACATACGATCGCGCCCACGCAGCAGTTGCCAGCCCAACGATGTCAGCACCAAGCCACCCGCACTAGACAGCGGCCCCAGCGTCAACGGCTGCAAAAACGGCAGGCACAACAACACCGTAGACAAGGCAAAGGCCGATGACTTCAGGCTACCCAAGACCTCACCCAAACTAAGTGGCTGGTGCTCGGCACGCTCCACACACTCGGTGAGCACACGAATCAGGGTCAGACGATGTTCCATACCACCCACTTAGAGACAACGAGGGGCGGATCATAGGCGAGTGCGGTGATCGCGACACCGGACCTTCGCTCAAAAAATCTGTGTCAAATCGTCCTCAGGCAGTTCGTATCCCACGGCGTCAATTTTGCGCTTGGCGGAGCGCGAGGCCTGCAATCCCCATTTATCAAAGAAGGGCCGCAAATCGACGCCCGTCAACTCACACATGCTGACCACGAAAGCATCCGCCTTGTCCTGGTCACTGGCATCTTCCGGCAATGGATGGGCGCGAAAATGTTTGTGCAAATCTATGAACAGGTCCCAGCCAAACGCTTCTTTCAATTGATAAAACATCACCAGCCGAATGAAAAACTCGTCGCCGTCGCCTTCAACTTCGGCCAGCATGTTGTTTGCACCGGCCTCAAGATAATCGCGGGCTTTTTCCAAAGTGGACGGCTGCTCGTCCTCGTTCACTTGCAAGCGGTTTTCCTGCCCAAAAGCCTCTTGCACGTAAAGACTGAACAAATTGACGTTAACCTCTCCCAGCGCATCCCAGGTCCAGGAATTTTGCTGGTGGGTATGGCCGGTTTCGTGCCAAATGCCCCATTCGCGGCGCAGCTGGTCTGGGTCAGTTAGTTCCTCGGTGTTGTCGTCGAGCATGCCAATGAACTGGTCTGTCGCGTACATGTAAAAGCGCTCGCGATCTTCCTTGGACACGCGGAAATCAACCAAGTAGTGCAAGCGCAGTCGCGTTGGCTGGTCGCGACGTGTTTTACCATCGAAGCCGGCGAGCTTATTCTGCAAATCGATCATTTCGTTGATGGTTGCAAAGGTTGCCGGCGGATCGTCGACTGGATGCTCGCTATACACATCGCTAGCAGCCTGTCGGACTTTCCTCGCGAGTGCGCCGGAAGTCCTTTTGGCGCATGGCTTCGACGGCAGTTTGGAGTTGATTTGGCATTTTTCACTCCGTTAACGACTACGCAGTGCGCCAAAAGGCCGTCCGGTCCTTCGGATTGCGCGTCTGGACGGCGTCT
>Ga0163154_10003025_pt1 | contig 23868 bp, 26 predicted proteins | sample OliLakLV19MP9P1_FD_148649 | JGI IMG/M metagenome (GOLD analysis project Ga0163154, IMG submission 148649) | Freshwater microbial mat bacterial communities from Lake Vanda, McMurdo Dry Valleys, Antarctica - Oligotrophic Lake LV.19.MP9.P1 | ecosystem: Environmental > Aquatic > Freshwater > Lake >... | reverse complement strand
CCAGCAATGGCTGCCCGTCGGCGGTCTTCAAGACGACCTGAATCCCTTCCGAAGCCATCCAGGCCAGTGTTCCATCGCGCATGGGAGCGAATATGCGCGGGTCGAGCATGGCGACCATCCGGGCGCCGTTTGCGTGGCGTCGTACGAACATCAGGTTGGCGCCGAACTCGTGCCGCGGCGTCACGGCAAGGGCCGGCATCGAACCCGGCGGCAGGTCGATCGCCGGCCCCTGGCCTTGCGGACCGCAGGTGAAATCGCCGCGAATAGATGTCACATGGAATCTGCGTACCTGCGGCGAGGTGATGCTGGCGCGCACCAGGGCAGCGGTGAGCGCCGCCGGGCAGGAGTCAAGCGGCGCTGTGACGCCGGAATCGTCGGCCAGGCGCGCCATTTCCCCCTCTACCTCTGCCAGCCGGGCATCGACGAACGCAAGGGCAGCCGTCGCGGTCTGGATGGTTGCGCTTCGATATGACCAATGCGCGGCCATATGGCTGGCCAAAAGCGCCACGCAAGACAATACTGCCGCTACGGCGCAGAGACGGCCGATATCGAGGGTCAGCGGCCGGACGCGGCCCAGGTTGTCGTTGAACGCACTCGCTTCGGACTTGCCGAAAATGGCGCTGAACCTATCGAAGTAGGCGGCAACTCGCGGCAGAATCCCTGCCGCGGCTGCGGATATGTGCGAATCGGAGGTCATCCATCAATATCGTCCGCCGGTACCGATACTTGAATCCCGGCTTCAGCCGATCAATGGCCTGCGGCGGCTTTCAGGCGTGGTGAGGGTTGCACGGCGGGTTGCACGACGGAGGGCACGGCGGAGTGCACGGCGCCGTGCGGCAACGATTCGCGCACCCGTTCGCGGAACCACTGGTGCGCCGCGCTTTTGTGGGTGCGCTCGTGCCAGTACATCGCGATCTGGATTTCCGGCAATTCGAGTGGAATGTCGAACAGCATTAGAGGCAGCAGCGCCGCGAGCCGCTGCGCTGCGCGCGAGGGTATCGCCAGCACCAGGTCGGAATTGGCGACCAGGTAGGCGGCGAGCAGAAAATGCGGGCTGGTTACCGCGACGCGTCGCGTCAATCCGGCGGCGGCCAGAATCGACTCCAGCGCGCCGCTGAAATAGGTGAGGCCGGAAGGCGCCACCGACACGTGGCGCAGCGCCGCGTACTGCGCGGCACCGAGGGTCGGCGTGATGCCGGGGTGGCCTTTGCGCGCCACACCCAGATAGTGCTCGTCGAACAGCGGCCGCCGTTTCAGGGCCGGCGGCGGCTCGACAAAGTAGGCCACCGCGAGATCGATCTCGCCAAGATCGAGTGCCTCTTCGACGCGGCGGATGTTCACCGGCAGCACGTCGACCGAAACGCCGGGCGCCTGATTTGCCAGCATCTCGGTCAGGCGCGGCATCAGCAGAAATTGCGAGTAGTCCGAAGTGGCGAGGCGAAAGCGGGTGCTGCAGGCGGCCGCATCAAAGGCCTCGGCGCCGGCGGTCAAGAGGCGCATGCGCTCAACGATCTCGTGGACTTGGGGGCTTAGTTCGAGCGCGCGCGGGGTCGGCTGCATGCCCTCGCGGCCACGCACCAGGAGCGGGTCGTCGAAGCGGTCGCGCAGACGCGCCAGGGCTTCGCTCATCGCCGGTTGCGACAGACCCATGCGCTCGGCGGCGCGCGACACGCTGCGTTCGCGCATGAGTGCTTCGAAGCAGTCGAGCAATTGCAGGTCGAGATTTTTTTGCGTTGCCACAATCGCCCTTCCCGATAAGCCCTATCGGCACACGCGGCTTCTCGCGCCGGGGGTCGAACACTAGCATACCGTCCTGACTCGACTTTCAGGGAGGCGATCTTGAGCAAGCATGTTCTCATCACCGGTGCCGGGCGCGGCATCGGCGCGGCCACCGCGAAGCTGGCGGCGCTGCGCGGCTATGCCGTCTCGGTCAACTACGTGGCCAACGACGCCGCCGCCAATGCGGTTGTCGACTGGATCGCCTCGCAGGGCGGCCGCGCCGTCGCGGTGCGCGGCGATGTCAGCGATGAAGGCGATGTGAAGCGGGTGTTCGATGCGGCACAGGCGGCTTTCGGGCCGCTCACCGCGCTGGTCAACAATGCCGGCGTGCCCGGCAGGATCGGCCGGGTGGAAAACCTCGATCCAGCGGTGCTGAAGCGTACCTTCGAGGTCAACGTGTTCGCCGCCTTCCTGTGCGCGGCGGAGTTCGCCCGACGCGTGTCCACCAAACACGGCGGCGCCGGCGGCATGGTGGTCAACGTCTCGTCGATGGCGGCCAAGACCGGCTCGCCCAACGAACTGGTGCACTACGCGGCCGCCAAGGCGGCGCTGGAAACTTTCAACTACGGGTTCGCCACGGAAATGGCCACCGAGGGCATTCGCGTCAATTGCGTGTCCTGCGGCCTGATCGAAACCGACATCCATGCCGAGGCCGGCGACGCCTCGCGCCTGCAGCGCTATGCGACGCGCATGCCGATGGCGCGCGCCGGCAAGCCGGAAGAAGTCGCCAACGCGATCCTCTGGCTGCTCTCGGAAGAAGCCTCTTACGTCACCGGTGCGACGCTGCCGGTGGCGGGCGGACGGTAGGGAACAACCGGCAGCAACACGGCCGCGGATGGCGCGGCGATCGAGGGGTTCGCCCCGCATACGAAACGAGTGATCATGTACGAAAGTTACCAGCACCTCAGGTTCGAGCGCCGCGGTCGTATCCTCACCGTGGTGATGAACCGTCCCGAGGTCAAGAACGCCGCCAACGTGCGCATGCACAACGAACTCTCGCGGGTGTTCCGCGACGTAGCCGCCGACCCGGACGCCGGCGTCATCGTGCTCACCGGCGCGGGCGACGCCTTCTCATCCGGCGGCGACATCCGCGCCATGAAGGAAAAGGTCGCCGACCACACCCTGTGGAACGACACGGTCGACGAGGCGCGCAGTCTTTTCTACGCCATGCTGGATCTAGAGAAGCCGCTGATCGCGCGTGTCAACGGCGCGGCCACCGGTCTGGGGGCGACCCTGGCGGTGTACGCCGACATCGCCATTGCCGCCGAATCGGCGGTGATCGGCGACCCGCATGTGAAGGTGGGCCTGGTGGCCGGCGACGGCGGCGCGCTGATGTGGCCGATGCTGATCGGTTTCCAGAAGGCCAAGGAACTGCTGTTTCTCGGCGACAACATCGATGCTGCGGAGGCCGCGCGTCTGGGCCTTATCACCTACTGCGTGCCGGATGCCGAACTCGATGCGCGCGTCTACGGTCTGGCCGAGCGCCTGCTCAAGGGCGCGCCGATGGCGCTGGCAGGCACCAAGAAGGCGATCAACCACACGCTGCGCAACCTGTCGCTGTCGACCTTCGAGTACGGCGTTTCGTTGGAGACCCAGTCGCACCTGTCGCTCGACCACGTCGAGGCGATCGACGCCTTCATCGACAAGCGCAAGCCGGTATTCACCGGCCGCTAGCCACCAACAGCTTGAGCCGGACCTCCACCGCGATGCCGCATCCGCTCGACCCCCTGTTCCGACCACGCTCGATCGCGCTGATCGGCGCATCCTCCGACCCCAACAAGATCGGTGGCCGTCCGCTTGCCTTCCTCAAGCGCGGCGGCTACGGCGGCGCCATCTATCCGGTCAATCCGGGCGCGGCGACGGTGCAGGAGATCGCGGCCTATCCGTCGCTCGCATCCATCGACGCGCCGGTCGAGCAGGCCATCATTGCACTGCCCGGGCGTGCCGTGATGGGGGCGGTCGAGGAGTGCGCCGCCAAGGGCATCCGCGCCCTGCAGATTTTCTCCGCCGGTTTTGGCGAAGGCGGCGCAGCCGGCCAGCGCGAACAGGCCGAGCTGCGCGCACGCGCGGCGGCGGCCGGCATGCGCGTGCTGGGGCCCAACAGTCTGGGTTTGTTCAACACCGCCGATAAATTTTTCGGCACCTTTGCCACCGCGCTGGACGGCGCCTGGCCGCGCGCCGGCAGCGTTGGCGTGGCCACCCAGTCGGGCGCGTTCGGCTCCTACTTCTTCGGCATGGCTCAATCGCGCGGCCTCGGCTTCTCACACTTCGTCGCCACCGGCAACGAAAGCGATGTCGATGTCGCCGCGTGCGTCGATTTCCTCGCGCTGGACGCCGCTACCCGCGTCATCGTCATGGCCATCGAAGGCTGCAGGGACGGAGCCAGACTCATGTCAGCGCTGGCCGCCGCGCGCGCCGCCGGCAAGCCGGTGATCGCAATGAAGGTTGGCGTCTCGCAAGCTGGCGCGCAGGCGGCGGCCACCCACACCGGCTCGCTTGCCGGCGAGGACCGGGTATTCGACGCCGTGCTGGCCGAGTACGGCGCCTATCGCGCTGCAAGCCTCGAAGAAATCGTCGACGCCGCCTATTTGGCAAGCGTGGCGCCGCTGCCGCGCGGCAACCGGCTTGCGATCGTCACCACCTCGGGCGGGATCGGGGTGCTCGCGGCGGATGCCGCCGAGGCGCGCGGACTTGTACTGCCGGGCATCAGCACGGCGGCGCAGGAAAAAATCGCCGCACTGATTCCGTTGGCCGGCGGCGTCAATCCGGTTGATACGTCGGCCGGCATCATCGGCAACCTGTCGCTTTACAGTCAGGCGGCCGAAGCGATGCTGCGCGATCGGCCCTACGATGCCGTCCTGTGCTTTCTGGCGCACATCGGCCGCAACCCGGCGCATTGGGCAGAGCTGCGCGAATCGCTCTACGCGTTGCGAAGGGCGCATGACGCACTGCCGTTCGCCGCCGTGCTGCTGGCCAACCCGGAATTGACACACGAACTCGAGGGCGAAGGTTTTGCCGTATTCGCCGACCCCACGCGCGCGGTCAACGCGCTTGCGGCGGCCAGCCGGCTGGGCCTTGTCGCCACGCCGGGCGCCCGGCCGGCGCGCACGCCCGTTCCCATCGAAGGCCGGCCGGCGACCGAGGCGGATGCCAAGGAGACGCTTGCCGCGCTGGGCATCGGTTTCGCGCCGGAACGACGCGCTAGGACGGCCAATGAAGCCGGCACCGCTGCCATGGCGCTGGGCTTTCCGGTGGTGCTGAAAATCCTCTCGCCGGACATCGCCCACAAGACTGAAGCCGGTGGCGTGGCGCTGAACCTGAACGACCGTGAAGCGGTGCGCAGCGCCTGGCAGACGATGATGGAGCGGGTCGCTGAAAACGCACCCGCCGCGCGCATCGAAGGCGCGATCGTCGCGCGTCAGTTGAGCGGCGCCATCGAGGTTCTGGTGGGCACCCATACCGACCCGGTCTTCGGGCCGGTGATTACCGTCGGCCTGGGCGGCACCATGACCGAATTGCTCGACGATGTCGCGCTGCGCCTGTGCCCGGTGGACGAAGAAGGGGCACGCGCGATGATCGAATCCACCCGCCTCGCGCGCCTGCTGCGCGGCTATCGCGGCGCGCCGGCCGCCGACCTGACGGCCCTAGCGCGTACCGTCGCGCGGCTGTCCGATATCGCCCATGACAACCGCGACCGCATCGCCGGCATCGACCTCAATCCGGTGCTCGCGCGCCCCGACGGCGCCTTCGCCCTCGATGCGCTGATCGCCTTCAAAGGAGCTTTCGCATGAACGCCACTGTCCGCCCCGAACACCTGCGCACGCCGGGTCACAGCGCGCATTGCTCGCGCGCCGGGATGGAGGCGCGGGCGGCGCGCTTCCGCGACCGCAAGGCGGATCCCGGCGCGTTTCCCGACCTGCAGGAACAGCAGGGCCAGCGCAGTGTCACCTACATGCTCTCGCCGGGCAACACCGGCGGCCCGGCGCCGATCAACGCGCCGCATAACTTCCACCTGTCGATCTCGACGCTCTCGAAAGGCATTCGACCGACCGTGCATTCGCACCCCTACAACGAGGTATTCATGCCGCTCAACACGCGCTTTCGCATGTATTGGGGCGAAGATCTGACGGAGGCGATCGAGCTTGCGCCTTTCGACGTGGTGTCGGTGCCAGCCGGCGTGTTCCGCACCTTCGAGAACCTCGACGACACCCCCGGCTTCATGTTGGCCATTTTCGACCACGGCGGCGATCCGCACACCGGTATCGTAGTGCCGCCGGATGTGTTCGAGAAGTTCTATCGCAACTGGAACCCGGGCATGGTCGGGGTGCAGGCATGAGCGCCGCCGGGTTGTGCTCAGGTACACCGGGCGGCTGCGCGCCTCGCTGGCTGTTCGTCGTGTTTGCAGCATTGTTACTGCAAGGCGTGGTCCATGCGCAGGTCTGGCCGACCAAGCCGATCCGCGTCGTGGTGCCGTTCTCCCCCGGAGGCGGCCCGGATATCCTGGCGCGTCTTCTCGGCCAGAAACTCGCCGTTGCGCTGGGACAGTCGATAGTGGTCGAAAACAAACCTGGAGCGGGCGGCAATATCGGTGCGGAGGCAGTGGCTAAATCGCCTGCGGACGGCTACACCCTGTTTCTCACCACCACGGCGACACAGTCGATCAATCCGCACCTGTACTCTTCGCTGTCGTTCGACACCCAACGCGACTTCGCGCCCATTGGCATGGTCGCGTTGACGCAACTCATGCTGGTGGTCGCCAATGACGTGCCGGCCAAGTCGCTCAAGGAATTGCTGGCGTTGGCCAAGGCGCGGCCCGGCAAGCTCACCTATGCAACCTCGGGTGCCGGTACGATGCAACACATGGCCTCGGCCATGCTTGATGTCCAGGCCGGCATTCAGACAGTGCAGGTACCGTACAAAGGCACCGGGCAACTGATGCCTGATCTCGTGGCCGGGCGGGTGACGATGATGTTCAACAGCCTGGCCGCACTGCTGCCGATGGTCAAGGATGGCAAGCTGCGCCCACTCGCCGTCACCGGTTCCAGGCGCAACCTCGCGGCACTGGAAGTGCCGACCTTTGCCGAATCCGGCCTGCCGGGGTTCGACGCCAGCGCCTGGTATGCCGTGTTTGGGCCTGCCGGCTTGCCGCGCGAGATCGTGCAGCGTCTCAACACCGAGTTGTCGCGCGCGGTTGAAAGCGCCGACGCGCGCGAACGTTACGCCGCGCTGGGCTTGGATATCGCCGCCTCGACGCCGGAGGATCTTGGCCGCCGGGTACGCGAGGACAGCGCCAAGTGGGCGGCGGTTATCAAGGCCAACAACATCACACTGCAATGACCTTTACACTTCGGGAGCCCCGCTTTTGCGAATCGGGAAGGCCGGCATCCCGCTTGCTTTTGCACTGCATGCGAGCGCCTTCGGCCATGCGGTTGAGATCAAGGTCGGCGCCGACATCCGGGCGCGTAAGCTGTCTCACTTGATCACAGTAAGGGAGTCATTATGAAAATCGCAATCATCGGCGCCGGAGTAGTCGGCGTTGCGCTTGGCAGCGCTTGGGCGCGCAAGAGCCACGACATCATCTTTGGCGCGCGTGATGCCGCCAGTTCCAAGGTAAACGACGCCCTGGCCAGGGTGGACGGTGCGAAAGTCGCCTCGATCGCTGAGGCGGTGAGTTGGGCCGACGTGGCCGTGCTGGCTACGCCCTGGGGCGGTACCGAGGCGGCGCTCAAGGCCGCTGGCAGTTTCAGCGGCAAGGCCTTACTTGACGCGACCAATCCGCTCACACCGACCTACGGCCTGGCGCTTGGCCACACCACTTCCGGTGGCGAGCAAGTGCAGGCCTGGGCGGCCGATGCGCGAGCGGTGAAGATCTTCAATTCCACCGGTTACGACAACATGGCCGATACCACCTACGCACCAGGGAAGCCGGCGATGATCTATTGCGGCGACGACGCGTCCGCGAAGAAGACAGCTTCGCAACTGGCCGGCGACCTCGGCTTCGAGCCGATCGACCTCGGAAAGTTGGACCAGGCGCGCTATCTGGAACCCTACGCGATGGTGTGGATCAAGCTCGCGCTGGGGCAGGGGCTGGGGCGAAATATCGCATTCTCGCTGATGCGCCGCGCGGAACACTGACCAAAGGCCCATGCCCTTGGCGCAGTTGAGGGGAGACGATCTTCGAATGTGGGCACTACGAAGCAGCGCTGCAGGCGACGCGATCAAGGCAGCTCGGGTCGCGCACTGGCTATATTCGCGCGCCTCATCGATCTACGGCGGTTCCAACGAGTTCCAGAAAAACATCCTGGCCAGGTCGGTTCATGGCCTTTGATTCGCAAGGAGCGACGCAATGATCATCGACGAACGCACCTACACCGTACGCCCCGGCAAGCTCGCGGACTACCTGGGAGAACACCTGCGCGAAGGCTTGCCGGTCATGCGCCGTCATCTGGGTGACCCGCACGCCTACTACACCACCGAAACCGGCAACCTCAACCAGTTCGTCCACCTGTGGCGCTACGACAGCATGGCGGAGCGCGAGGCGCGGCGCACGGCACTGTACGCCGATCCGGATTGGCTCGCGTATCGCGCGCGCGTCGGCGAAACCGGCTGGGTCACGCACCAGCACAACCGCATTCTCAAGGCGATGGAGGTACCGAAGTGAGGCAGACGCCGTCGCGCGGCTACTTCCCCGGCAGCGCCACCTGACCCAGCGGCACCGCCGTCACGCTGTTCTGCGGCGAGCCGTCGATCAGCCTGTCCGAGTAGGTGAGGTACACCAGCACGTTGCGCTTGCGGTCGACCATGCGAACCACGCGCAATTTTTTGAAGAGCAACGACATGCGCTCGTTGAACATCTCTTCCTGCGGCTCGGGGGCCTTGCCAATGAAGGAGATCGGGCCGACCTGGCGACAGGCGATCGACGCCTCGGCACGGTCTTCAGCCAGGCCCAGCGTACCCTTCACGCCGCCGGTTTTGGCGCGCGAGACGTAACAGGTCACGCCATTGACCTTGGGATCGTCGTAAGCCTCGACCACCACCTTGTGGTTGGCGCCGATGAGGACAAACGCGGTGGACACCTGACCCACCTCTTCGGCGCCTGCGCAGGCGGCGTGGGCTACGCACAGCAGAACGGCAAAACGTATTCTCATGATGACCTCAAAAGCGCTCGACCCAGGGCCGCACTTCGATCTCCCAGGTCCAGGCGTCGCGCGGCTGCCGGATCAGGTGCATGTAGGTCTCGGCGATCGCCTCGGGGGTGAGCAGGCTGTCCGGGTTTTGCGTTGGAACAGGCCGTGCGGACGAGGCGATGCCGCCATCGATCACCACATGTGCGACGTGAATGCCCTGCGGCGCCAGTTCGCGCGCCATGCTTTGGGCCAACCCGCGCAGGGCGAACTTGCCCATTGCGAAGGTTGCCGACAGCGCATAACCCTTCACGCTGGCGGAGGCGCCGGTGAATACGATGGTGCCGCCCCCGGCCGCGAGCATGCGCCGGGTCGCCGCCTGCCCGACCAGGAAGCCGCCAAAGGCGGTAATGGCAATCGCATCGCGTACCTCGACGGGGTCGAGATCGACCAACGGTCCGCGCTGTCGCGCGCTAGGGTTGTACACGACCACCGAGGGCGGATTCGCATCGAGTGCGGTGAACATGCTCTCGACATCCTGCGGACTGGATACGTCGCAGCGGACCGCGGTGGCGCCGGTTTCACGACACAGGTCGGCGAGCTTTTCGGTGTTGCGCGCCGCCAGGACACAGCGGTAGCCATCCTTGGCTAAGGTGCGTGCGAGCGCCGCGCTCAGGCCGTTGCCGACGCCGACAATCAATGCATTCTTGTTCATGGGGGTTCTCGGGGAATGTGGCACTGGTTGGAAGGAACTGCGATTCGCCTGGCCGGCCGACTGCCTGCTGGCGCGGGCAAGTGCGCATGGTACCGAACCGCCGAGGTCTGTGGGTGGCCCGATTGATCGCGCACCTGCTTCTGGACGTGGGCCTCCCCGGTGCGATGTCCCATCAGACCGGGGATTGTCGTTGGCGCGCAGCGACGCTATCCTTGCGGATTCGACCTCTTTGGAAGACAGCGATGCCAGCAAATCTTGAACAACCGGCGGCGTCCTTGCGGACTGCGGAGTAGCAACGCAAGCCGATCGCGCCGTTCTACGATGCGATGCGATGCGATGCGATGCGATCGGACCGGCCGATGCCGAAACGGCCTATGCGATCCAGTACATCAACACCAGGGCCGCCCTTGCGGCCGGCCGCCGCCTGATCGGGCGCAAGATCGGCCTGGCCGCAAGCGCGGTGCAACAGCAGCTCGGCGTCGACCAGCCTGACTACGGCATGCCGTATGCCTTCATGCTGGTTGGCAACGGCGCGGCCATCGCATCGTCGCGGGTGATCCAGCCGCGGGTGGAAGCCGAAGTCGCGCTGGTGCTCGGGTGCGACCTGGCGAACGCTGATGCCAGTGTGGCGGACGTGATACGCGCGCTCGCCTACTGCCTGCCTATCGCAAGCGCTTGTCGCGCGCGGCGCTGGCGGGTTTTCCGCCGCCGCGTGCGGACTGGTCGGTCCCGCAGCCGAGTGCAGTTGCGAAAAACAGGCTCACGCAATGAGAATTCTGCGCAAGCAGGGCGTGGAACGCTTGCCTGACCTGCGCATCGAACCCGCCGAGCGCTCCGCCGCCAGCCGGGCCCTGGACTAGGTGATCACGATGAGCAACCTGGCTGCGGTGATCCGCGCCCATCCGGAATACCGCGCGCCGAGCGCGATGATCGAGGCCATCCGGGCCGTTGTCGGCCTGCATGGCAACATGACCGGCAAGCCGCTCAATTGACGTGGAGATCGCAATGTATAACGCCGTTCCACCGGGTTTTGGTCCGATATTCCGCAGCAGCCCGCTGCTCGACGCACTGGGCTCGTTCTACAGCCGGGGCGAAGGGAAAACGCTCGAAGTCGGCCTGTTGGTCACCGAGCGCCACACCAATGCGCGTGGCGGTGTCCATGGCGGTGTGCTGGCCACACTGGCAGACATCGGCATGGGCTACCTAATGGCCTATGGCAACGACCCGCCGCGCCGGCTCACCACCGCCAGCCTCAACATCGATTACACCGGCACAGCCAAGGTGGGCGACTGGATAGCAATCGAGATGGATGCGCCGCGCGTGGGCCGGCAACTGGCATTCGCCAACGCGCGCCTGATGTCGGTGGACCGACAGGTGGCAAGAGCAAGTGCGGTCTTCGCGGTGGTGCAGGGCTAATCCGCCCTGCGCACCAGCAGCCGTAGCAGGTGCTGCACGCCTGGGTGAGGCGCCGGTGACGGATAATCGCAATACTGGTACAGAAGTCGTCGCGCTTTCCGACCTCAAGCACTGCATCTTGCGTACTCAAAACCCCTCAACGCAGCCGACATGGCGCTGATCAATCGTTTCATCAAAGGCGTCTTCGGCGCCGCGCCGGAGAAAGCTGCGGAACCGGACCCGACCGCGCCGCGCACCTTCGAAGAGCAGGTGTATGTCGCGGTCGTGATGGAAAACGATGTCTGTTACGACGTCGGTGCGAATATCGGCGTGGTCTCGCTCCTGCTTTCGCGTCTGGTGGGTCGCGCGGGCCTGGTAGTCGCTTTCGAGCCGGTGATACTGCTCTACACTTATCTGTGCACATGCGTGCAGGCGCCGGTCGATCCGCGCGCCACCATCATCACACTGCAGATCGGCCTTGCGGACACGGAAATGTCGGCAACGGTCCAGGTGCCGACCGGCCTGCTCCAGATGGGATCGCTGGCGCCGTCGCAAGTGTGGTCGGAGATCCTGGATGGCGTCGACATCCGCTCCTATCCGTGTCGCTTCACCACCCTTGACGTGTTCGTCCAGACCTCGGGCATCGCCCGGCCCGACTTCATCAAGATCGATGTCGAAGGCGCAGAATTGCTGGTCCTGCGCGGCGCCGAGACCATGTTCCGGGAGGGGCATCGCCCGTTGCTGCTGCTGGAGCTGTTCGGCCCCTGGGAGCAGGCGTTCGGATATGTTCCGTGGGACGTGCTGTCGCTGCTCATGACCCATGGCTACCGTTTTCTGTTTCTTTGCCCGCAAGGCCTGGTCGAACATGTGCCGACCGCGGAAATGCCATTGCCGCCCGAATACGAGGGGAGCAACAACGTCTTGGCCTATTGCGCGGAAGTTCACGCGCACAGGATCGAGGCCGCCGCCGGGTTGCGGGCGGGCGGCGCGACCCGGCGCATGCCGATGAACGCGGAGGCGCCGTCGCTCGTTTCGCGTTGACTCGCCGCCTTGCCGGCGCAAGGCGCACTACCATGCGGGTCCGCCGATTTCTCGGTTGGCCAGCAGGCATCCGCATGACCGAAGATTCCGAAACGCCCGCCGCGTGTGAACCCGGCCGCGACCCGCGCACCCGGGATCCGGGCCTGTGGCGCGTCAATGGCTGGACCGCGCGCGCGATCAAGAACATCGACGACGAGCGCTGGCGGTCGAAGTGATCAAGGACGGCGAACCCGAAAGCGGCGTAGCTCAAGCCACAAGCGGCGCCGCCCCAGTCTTCAGGCGCGGCGTCTGCGCGCCAGGCCGGCGGCGGTCAATGCGGCCAGCAGCAAGGCTACGCCCGCCGGTTCATCGACAGCCTGAGCTGTCAGCGTGAAGGTGTCGCCTGCGGCAAGCCCGTTCAGGTTGATGATCCAGTCGGACAGCCCGGACAATGCGAACGGATTGCCGAGGTACATCTCGGTGGTCGGCGGCAGCAACTCGATCACCCGGTTGCCGCCCGAGCCGGCGGCCGACGGGCTCGCGCCTTCGAGGGTTGCGATGCTGCCGGTTACGAAGGTGGCGCCGGAATCCAGCGACAACAGCAGGTTGTAGAGGAAATTGATCGGGCTTAGCGCTCTCGTAGCGGATCGACTCGCCGCGATCCCGGCGCAGCGCCACATCGCGCGCCATCAGGCGCGCACTTGACGCCGGCGGAAGCAGCGGTACTTGAAATCACGTTCTTGAAATCACGCCAAATTGCCGTTGAGAAACTGGCGACCCGACTTCAGACCTCGGCCGCTGCCTTGACCCGCCGCATCGCCAGGCAGCCTGCTACGTCTGGGCGCTGCTGCTGCCGCACATCTACGACGGGCTGCCCCTGCTGTGTCACAGGTACGGTGGCGCGATGCGGATCATCGCCTTCACCACCGGGGGGCCGGTGATCCGGGCGATTCTTTGCCACCTGCGCGGCCCACGTCCGCCGCCTAAGTGGGCACTGGCAAAGACAACGGGCATGCCGGGGCAGGATTCGCAGGCTCCGTCAGCGCTACTTTCAAGATCGGCCACGACCCAAACGCAAGACTTGTTGCGAAAGCGGCTTTGAATTTCCCATCCTGGTTGCGCTGACGCCCGGCAGGGCGCACTTACTTGGAAGGGGAGCGTGGCAAGAGCGGGCGCTGAGTCTGCGCCGGCGGCGGGGTCGTGGCTACTCCAGTTTCAGCCCGATGCTCTTGATCAGGGCGCCCCAGTTGCGGGCTTCGTCGGGCAAGCCGGCAGCAAACTCGGCCGGTGTCGATCCAACCGGAATCAATCCGGCCTCGCGCAAGCGGCTTTGCGCTTCGGGCGCAGCCATTGCCAGCCGAAATTCGGAAGCCAGCCGTTGAACGGCCACCTCCGGCGTGCCGCGCGGTGCCACCAGGCCCCACCAGCTGCGTGGAATCTCGCGCTGCAAGCTGGCAAAGCCGGCCTCGGCGAAGGTGGGCACATTGGGCAGGCCGTCTGCCCGTTGCGCTGCGGCTATGGCCAGTGGACGAACCAGGCCCCCGGAAATTTGTCCGCGCAATGAAGCATGGGCGATCAGCATGAACTGCACTTCATTGGCGATCAGTGCGGTGGCGGCCGCATTGCCCCCTTTATAGGGCACGTGCACAACGCTGATGCCGGCAGCCCGCGCCAGCAGTTCGGCTGCCAGATGGGGCGGCGTGGCTGCTCCCGGGGAACCGAAGTTCACCTTGCCGGGATTGGCTTTGGCGTGATCGATGAATTCGCGCAGGGACTGCACCGGATGCCTGGCGCTTACCGAAAGCACCAACGGCACATCGACCAGCATGGTCACAGGCGTGAAATCCCGCAAAGGGTCGAATGGCATGTTGGCGAACAAGAACTGGTTGATCACCATGGTGTTGGAGGGCGCCACAGCAATGGTGTAGCCATCCGCCACCGCCTGCTGGACCGCCTGCATGCCGACATTGCCGCCGGCACCGGGCCGGTATTCGACCACAATTTTTTGCCCAAGCTTCGCTTCCACGGCTGGGCGTGTAGCAGTGAGAACTGTATCGACGAGGCCGCCTTGGCCAAATGGGACGATGAAGCGAATCGGCCTGTTCGGCCAGTCCTGCGCCAGGGCAGGCCCGGCAAGCAGAAGCAAGGCTCCCAGCAGCCAGCGACCAGAGCGACGCAGAAGCTGTGCTTCGCAGCCGGCTTGCGGAATGGATTTCATGCCTTCACCTCAGGTTGCCGTCTTTCAGAACTTCGGGAATATCTGCCGCTCTGCAAGCCAGGCCGACATCTTCATGCGCTCGTTGCGAGGTGCCGTGCGGAACGCTTCATGAAACTCCTTGTTAGGCCAGGTGTGGGTGGAGGTTTGTGCCATGCGAGTCACCACCTGATCGGGCGTCACGTTGAAGGTCATGAAATCCTTGGCCAGCACCAAAGGCCCATCGTAATGCTTGCGCACGGCAGCTTCGCAGCCGGGCGCCGTGTCGTAGTCATTGTAAAAATGGAAGCCAACAGCCAAGCGTGGCGCACACAGTGCGAACACCTTGCCGGCTTCAGCCGGATCCGAGTGTGCGATGGTGCAAATGCCGCGCGCGCTTTGTTCATCGTAGCCGGCCTTTTCCATCATCACCTCGACGCGGTCGAAGGTCTCGTGGATCAGCACGTCCACCCCTCGGGCGTTGTCCACCATGAAGTAGCTGGGGGTGGTGTCACCGGAATAGACAACCGACAAGCCGTTCCATTCAAGCTTGAGGCTGACCGGGCCGTCGTAGATATGTACTGCCGGAAAGCTGGTGATGGTGACACCGTTCTTCTGGTAGATGACATGGGTCTTTGAATAGTCGAACTCATGCACGTCGATCTGCGAGCCCGCCGCCGGCAGGTAACCCTGGCGCGTATCCTCGTCCCAGCGGTAGGACTTGCGCTGGTGCTCGACGAAGTGCCCCATGCCGTATTCGGGGATCGGTCCGGAGGGCCCGTAGACCTGCAGAGGATGCAGGCAGCCGCCTGACCAGCTGCCCTGACGGATCTGCATGAAATCGCCGACATGGTCGGTGTGCAAGTGGGTAGCAAAGTAGGCGGTGATGGTGGTGTAGGGAATCTCCAGTCCGGCGAAGTTCATCTGCGTGCCGAAGCCGAAATCGAACATGAACTTGTCGCCATTGCCAAGCTCGATCAGCCAGCCGGCGTTGGCCTGCGCGCGTCGCAGGTAGGGGCGGCCGGTACCGAGCGCCACAATGCGGATTTCGTCCGCCGCCAATGTTTCGGTGTTGGGGAAATACTGTTCGCGGTATTTGCGCAAAGCCATCGTCAGCGTCGCTTTCTAGAACTTGGGGAAAATCTGCTTGTCGGCCAGCCAGCGCGACATCTTCATGCGCTCCTTGCGTTCGGCGGAACGAAACTGGTCATGGTGTTCCTTGTTCGGCCAGACGCTGTCAGCCGTTACCGTCATCCGCGTGACGATCTGCTGCTTCGTTACGTTGAACACCATCAGGTCCTTGGCCAAGGCCAGCGGCCCTTGGTAGCGGGTGCGGATTTGCCGCTCCATCTCGGCGGCGGTATCAAAGTCGTTGAAAAAATGGAACGCCACCGCCAGGCGCGGTGCGCATAGTTCGAACACACGCGCGGCTTCGGCCGGATCCGAATGGGCGATGGTGCCGATGCCGCGGGCGGTGCGCTCGTCATAGCCTGAGCGCTCCATCAACTGTGGCACGGTGTTGAAAGTCTCGTGCACCAGTACGTCAACGCCGCTCGCATTTTCGGGCATGAAGTAGCTTGGCGTGGTGTCACCCGAGTAGACAAAGGACAGTCCGTTCCAGTCCAGCCGCAGGCTCACCGGTCCGTCATAAATATGCACCGCCGGGAAGCTGGTGATGGTAACGCCGTTCTTTTCATAGACCACATGGCTTCGGGAATAGTCGAATTCATGCACGTTGATCTCGGCCCCAACGGCGGGCAGGAAGCCGACCCGGGTATCGGTGTCCCAGGCGTAAGACTCACGCTGCTTCTCGACGAAATGGGCAAAGCCGTACTTTTTTTCCGGCCCCGACGGCCCGTACACTTCGAGCGGCACGGTGCGCCCGCCGGCCCAGCTGCCGATCCAGATCTGCGCAAAGTCGCCGACATGGTCCGTATGCAGGTGGGTGGTGAAGTAGGCGGTCATGTCCTGATACGCAATCTCGAGCGCGGCGAAGCGCATCTGGGTGCCGAAGCCGAAATCGAACATGAACTTGTCACCGTTGCCAAGCTCGATCAGCCAGCCCGCGTTGGCTTGCGAGGGTCGCAGGAACGGGCGGCCGGTGCCGAGCGCAACGATGCGCATTTCATCCGGCGCCAAAGGCTCGGTGTTGGGAAAGTAATGGTCGCGGTACATTTGTCGGCACTCCCGAAACGGAAAACCCTTGCATCCTAGTGCCGGCTCTCATATCCATCCAATGCTATTTCATCATGTGATGATATAGTTTTTGGTATGGCCAAAAGTGCTGCGCCTGTGTTCGCCTCCGGACCTGACCAGGTGCGCGACACCTTGGCCGTTCGCACCAAGTCCCGTCAGATTGCGCTGGCCTTGAGCATTGGCGAGACGCGCAACTTGCGGCAGGCGGCTGAACGGCTGCACATGACGCAACCGGGCGCGACCCGCATGCTGCAAGACCTGGAGCGCGTACTTGGGGTTCGCCTGTTTGACCGTACCACGAAGGGCATGATACCGACGGCGGCGGGGGAAGTGGTGCTTGCGCACCTGCGCCGCGCGGCCAGTGATATCAATGCGATTTCGCATGACCTTGCCGTGCTTCAAAGTGGCGCCAGCGGAAGGGTGCGAATCGGCGTTCTCGGGTCCATGGCTTCGTTGTTGTTGCCGCGCAGCATCTCGGCATTGAAGGCACGTGCACCCTACGTCACCGTAGAGATCACCGAAGGTACGCACGATGTGCTCATTGCGGGCTTGCGCTCCGGCGCGCTGGATGCGGCGGTGGTGCGCGCGTTGACCGACTTGCAGGCCTCTGATTTGCGATTCGAGTTGCTGTTGACGGAGCGCTTCCTGGTGGTTACGGACGCGCGTCAGCGTTTTGGGGCAAAGCCGCTTGATTTGGCGCAGTTGGTCGATCGGCCCTGGATTCTGCCGCCACATGGCGTACCGGTCAGGCAAAGGCTTGATGCCGCGTTCATGGCCAGCGCCGGCAGGGTGCCAGTGGACGTGATTGAATCGGCATCGATCCTGGTCAACCAGCAGTTGCTGGACGAAGGCGGGCGCTTCGCGATGATGCCCGAGCATGTGGCACGCCACTATCAGAAGTTGGGGTTGGTTTCGGTAATCAAGGTGCGCCTGCCGGAAATCAGCGGGCAGCTGACGCTGGTCGCCCTCGCGTACCGCGAGACCATGCCGGCGGTCTCCGCCTTCCTTGAAGATGTGCGCGCTGTGGCCCACAAGCTTGAACGCTTCCATCGATAGGCGTGCCGCCGGGCCGGCGTTCGGTCGGAGCAGGCCGGTGAAATGTCACTGCACCAGGAAATGTCCGTGAAGCCCGGCTTTTTCACCATGCCGCTGCACCCGTCTGGGCGCAACTACCTCGAAACGCTCAAGGAAGACCGCGAAGCCATCATCATGGCCGAGCGCCTGGGCTACATCGAGGCCTATGTCGGGGTGCACACCACTGACCTGGTCGAGACCATTCCATCGTGCCCGATGTTTCTCTCGACTCGGGTGCATGCCACGTCCAGGATCAAGTTGGGCACGGGCACGCTCAACCCGCCGAACGGCCATCAGGCCGCCTGCGCCGCCAATGTCGCCATGCTCGACAACCTGGACGAGGGCTGCTTCATCGTTGGCATCGGCCCGGGCGGACTGCGCTGCGACATGGACGCCTTCGAAAACCTCGACCGCGACCGCAAGGCGATGCTCCACGACTGCATCATCCTCATGATCGCCATCTGGACCGGCGAGGCGCCGTACGGCCTGAAGGGCCGGTTCTGGAACATCTCGACCCAGCGCACCCTGATCACCGAGATCGGCCAGGCGAGCGTTCTCAAGACTTTCCAGTGTCCGCACCCACCGATGGTCATCACGGCGGTAGAGCCGTTCTCGGCCGGGGGCGCGGCGGCGGCAGCGCGCGGCTGGGAGCCGATTTCCGCCAATTTCCTGTTGCCGCAGTGATCGGAGCTTGAGGCCGATGCTATAGTTTTCGCTTTGCAGCAAGCTGAAAGCCGACCAAATGCGTCCATCAGACGCTGTCAAAGCGAAGCGTGGTGAAATCCTGGCGCTAGCCCGCGACGCAGGCGCGCTGGGTGTTCGCGTTTTTGGTTCCGTCGCCCGCGGCGAGGATACGGCTTCATCCGACCTGGATCTGTTGATCAGTCCCGGACCGCAAATGTCGCTGTTCGAATTTGCCGGGCTACGCATCGACATGGAAAAGCTACTGGGAGTACGCGTCGACCTGGTCAGCGAAGGCGGTCTGCATCCACTGCTGCGTTCGCGGGTTCTAGCCGAAGCCCGACCGTTGTGAAGCGACCGGATCGACTGTTCCTGAGCGACATACTCATGGATTGATCGGGTGGCGGAGTTCATCGCCCCGGGACGCGAATCGTTTCTGAACGACGTAAAGACGCAGGACGCCGTTATCCGCCGCATCGAAGTCATTGGGGAAGCAGCGCGTCGCCTGAGTGACGAATTGCGAAGCGGACATGGCGAACTGCCATGGTCGCGCATCATCGGAATGCGAAACGAATTGGCGCACGGCTACTTTTCGGTCGACCTGAATATCATATGGATTGCCGCGGCAGAACCGCTCCCGGCCATGCGCCAGCCTGTTCAAGCGATCCTTGATGACCTCGATGCTTGATCGACGCGGCTAGCAGCCTGTCGGGCTTGGGGAGCGTCGGTGAGCAAATCGGCCGCAGCGGTTCATTTTTCACCGCCTTCTTGCCCGATAGCCGGGCTATGGCGCGACGAATGTGGCAAAAACTGTCCTCGACGGGGCCAATTTTCGCTTTCGACGCATCAAATCCAACAGGCTGATAGAGCGCGCGGCTGTATTTGTGCCCGCGGACGCAGTTTCCGAAAAAGGGCATCGATCGGCCGGGCGTTGACCCGCGGGTGCGCCCGATCGCGAGGAGCGGCCCTCAAGCACCTCGCTTTCGGACTTGTCAATCGGCCGACGGCGACCGCTTGTCAGATGCCGTAGCCGCACCACCTCGCATGCTACTGGCATGACGCTGGTGTCATGTGGGCATGTCATTGGCATGCAGCCTTGCCAAAGACCACGGGGATTTCGTCACTTTTTGGGGGCATGGTGGTTTGCCAGCCCGTAAAAAGCTTATATAGTCCTACGTCGGGCATCAATGGGGGCTGATGTTGGTTGCACCGGCGCGGCGCGCCTGGCCATCGGGCGCGTTTGCGGGGAGATGCAATTGCTGCGCAAGGACGACTTTGCCTGGCTGCTCGGCAGCCTGTGCCGGGTGTTGCGGCTGCCATACGACGCCCGACTGGCCGAACAGGCGTTTCCGCCCCCCTATGACCATGCCAGGCTGTTGGTCGCGATTGCCGGGTTGGGCATGCGTGCCGGTGCCGTCGATAGCAGACCTGATGCCGCGACACCCATGCCATGCGTGGCCTTTCTGCGTGATTCCACCAGCGTCGCGGCTGCTGCAGCCGGCGCAGCCGCGCATGCCGATTCGGCCGCGATCGCCGCTGCAGGCGCGGCTGCGACCCTGCTACCGGTGCTGGTGTTCAAGGCCGACGCCGAGCGTGTCTTGTACTTTGCGCCGCGCAGCAACGAGGCGACGATCGCCTCGCATGCGGAATTCGCGCAGCGTTTTGAGCCCGGCATCCTGCTGGTGACCTCCGCAGCCGCAGCGGAGGTGATCGATGATGAAGGCCAGCCGTTGGTGCGGCCCAGGTTCGGGTTCCGCTGGTTTGTGCCGGAGCTCCTGAAGCACAAGGGCATCTGGCGCGAGGTGCTGCTGGCCAGCCTGGCGATTCAGCTGGTCGGTTTGGCCACGCCGCTTTTCACCCAGGTGATCATCGACAAGGTGGTGGTGCACCAGACCCGGAGCACCCTGTGGGCGGTGGGCGTGGCGCTGGCCATGTTCATGCTGTTTTCCGCGCTGATGACCTGGATGCGCCAGTACCTGGTGCTGCATACCGGCAACCGCATCGATGCGGTGCTGGGGCAAGACGTGTTTCGGCACCTGTTGCGCTTGCCGTTGCCCTACTTCGAAAAGCGCCCCACCGGCACCCTGGTGGCACGCCTGCAGGGGATTGAGCACATTCGCCAGTTTGTGGCCGGCGCGGCCGTGACGCTGTTGCTCGACTGCCCGTTTTTGTTGATTTTTCTGGCGGTGATGTTCTGGTATTCGTGGCAGCTCACCGTGATCGCGCTGGCGGCGATGACCCTGATTGCCGGCTTGTCGCTGGCGGTCACGCCGGTGTTCCGCGCGCGCCTGGACCAGCAGTTTCTGCACGGCGCGCGCGCCCAGGCCTTTGTGACCGAATACGTGAGCGGCATGCAAACGGTGAAAAGCCTGCAAATGGAACCGGTGCTGGAAGATCGCTATGGTGATTTTCTGGCGCGCTACCTGGCCGCCGGGTTCGCCACGCGGCAACTGGCCAACACCTACGGCACCTTCGCTAACGCGCTGGAGCAGGCGATGACGCTGGCCATCCTGGTATTCGGTGCGCTTCTGGTGATCGACGCGGCGAACGGCGCGCAGGCTGGCGGCACGCCGTTCACCATCGGCATGCTGGTGGCGTTTCAGATGTTCGCTTCGCGCATGAGCCAGCCCTTGCTGCGCCTGGTGGGCCTGTGGCAGGAGTTTCAGCAGGCCAGTGTGAGCGTCAAGCGCCTGGGCGACGTGATGGACATGCCGGCGGAAAACCATAGCCTGGCACCGCGGCGCGTCGATAGCGAGGGCCCGCGTGGGCAGGTCGAGGTGAGCGGTTTGAGCTTTCGCTACAGCGCTGCCCATCCGTGGCTTTACCGCAATCTCGACATGCTGTTCGCGCCGGGTGAGCTTGCGGTGGTGACCGGGCCTTCGGGCTGCGGCAAAAGCACCTTGGCCAAGTTGATGCAGGGGTTCTACCCGCCGGCCGATGGGCGCATTCGCATCGACGGTGCCGATATCGGCCAGATGAGCGCCAATGAATTGCGCAGCGCCTTCGGGGTGGTGCCGCAGGAGACCACCTTGTTTTCAGGCACGGTGGTCGACAACCTGCTCCTGGCCAACCCCGCCGCCAGCTTTGACGATGTGGTGTTCGCCTGCCGCCAGGCCGAGATTCATGAGGTGATACAGCAGTTGCCGCAGGGCTATCAAACGCACCTGGGCGAACGCGGTGTCGGCCTCTCCGGCGGGCAGCGCCAGCGCATCGCCATCGCACGCGCCTTGCTCAAGCGCCCCAAGGTGTTGATTTTCGACGAGGCGACCTCTGGCCTGGATAGCGAAACCGCCGAGCAATTCGCGCGCACGGTCAATCAGTTGAAGGGCACGGTAACGATTGTGTTCATCGCACATGCCTTGCCGCGCGGCCTGCAGGTGGAGCGGGTGTTTCAGTTGGGCGGCGTCGATGGCGGCCTGCGCGCCGACAGTGAAGGCGCGGTCGGCGCTGCGCTGCAACCGGTGGCTGTGCAAGCGGTCAAAGGCGCTTGCTCCACATGACAAGCCTGCATGCCACCCAGGCAGCCCTAGCGCCGCGCAACGCAGTGCCAATGCGGCCATGCCACAAAGCGGAGGCAGCGTGGCAAGAATCCTGATCGCCTGGGAACTGGGCGCCAACCTCGGGCACCTGCTGCGCCAGATGATGATCGCGCGCGTTCAAGCTCGCATGATGCGGCGCATCGGTCGATCCGCAGCTTTCGTGCCCCTTGTGACATGCGCACGGCGGGAACGCAAGTCGGGTGCGCCAGTTCCTCGTGCCGCCAAAGGATTCCGCCGATGACGCAAGCCGTCGAATCCCGCCTTGGCACACACATGAGCGCTCCTCGCCGGCCGCCCGAAAACAGCGCTCACTCTCCGCTGGGGAGGATTTCAAACAGCGTCAGGAGGGTAGTCCAATGAACGCCGATCCGCGCGACTTCCAGCCGCTCCTGATTCGCCTGCAGGAAGCCGCGCCCAACCCGCTGGGGCGCAAGTTGCTGTGGGCGGTACTGGGGTTCGTGGCCCTGATCCTGGCATGGAGTTTTCTGGGCCGGCTTGATATCGTCGCGGTGGCCGATGGCAAGCTGGTACCGTCGTCGTATCTCAAGATCGTGCAGCCAACCGAGGCCGGCGTGGTCAAGGAAATCCTGGTGCGCGAGGGCGAAGCGGTGCGCGCCGGGCAGGTGTTGATGCGCATGGATGCGGCCCTGTCGGAATCGGATTTGCGCAGCATCGGTGCGGAGCATCAGGCACGCCGCCTGGCCCTGCGGCGCATCGACGCGCAACTGGCCGGGCGGCCGCTGGCGCGCGCGGACGGCGATTCGGCCGCAGCCTACGCCAAGGTACAGGCACAGTTCACGGCCAACAAGACCGCTTACGAATCGGCGCTGGCGCAGGAGCGTTCGGCGCGCGCCAAGGCGGTGCATGAATTGGCCGCCGCCACTGAGGTGCGCTCCAAACTCCGGCAGATCCTGCCGCACTACCGCGAGCAGGAAGCGGCCTACGGCAAGCTGGTGCAGGATGGCTTCGCCGGCAAGATCCTTTACACCGACAAGCAGCGCGAACGCATCGAGAAAGAGCAGGATCTACTGGCCCAGGAAGCCGCGATCCTCTCGGCGCGCGCCTCCATCGAGCAATCCGATCGGCGCATCGCACAGATCACTGCGGAATACCGCAAGCAACTCGAAACCGAACGCGCCGAGATCGCGCCAATGGCCGAGCGCGCCGCGCAGGAACTGCAGAAGCAGGAACACCGGCATCGCCTCCTGGAACTGAAAGCGCCGCAGGAAGGCGTGGTCAAGGATCTGGCCACCCACACCGTGGGCACGGTGGCCAGCCCGGGCACCATCCTGATGACCTTAGTGCCGATGGAAGAGGCGCTGCGTGCCGAGGTGTGGGTGCGCAACGACGACGTCGGCTTCGTGCAGCCGGGGCAACGTGTGCGCTTGAAGCTTGCCACCTTCATGTTCCAGAAGTACGGGTTCGTCGAGGGCCGTGTGCTCCGCGTCAGTGCGGATGCAGCCGAGCAGGGCGGCGACGCGCAGGCGGCGGCCGCCTCGCGCGGGCGTGCCGCCTCGCCTTTGGCCTACAAGACGCTAATCAGCCTCGACGCACAGTCGCTTGAGCACGACGGGCGCCATTTGAAGTTGGCGCCGGGCATGCAGGTGGCGGCCGAAGTGCACCTGGGTACCCGCAGCGCGATCGAATACCTGTTGTCGCCAGTGCAAAAGGCCTGGCATGAGGCGGCGCGCGAGCGTTGAGGGGGGCCGGGATCGCAGTCTTGGGCGATTGTCGGCAATGGATCGGCTTGGCAACTTGCGAACGGCGCGGCCCAAGCGGCCCGCCGCCACCATAGCTATGGCGCAGGAGCCGGGTGTTCGAACGTTGCGCCAATTCCCGGCACCACAGCACTCGCGCAACCGCGCGGCGATCCGGTACGGTAAAGTGACGGCCAACCCGCCAATCGCAGCGCGCTGGTTCGCAGGCCGCCGCTTCAGCCCAACCCCCACGCCGGAATCCGCCATGAATCCCCTGCAGAACGTCAAATTGTCCATGCTCGACCTGGTCGCCGTACGCGAGGGCGGCACGGTGGCCGACGCCCTCAAGATCGCGCTGCGTACGGCTCAGCATGCCGAGTCACTCGGCTTCATGCGCTACTGGGTGGCGGAGCACCACAACATGTCGGGCATTGCCAGCTCGGCCACCACCAGC
>Ga0163154_10003020_pt1 | contig 23878 bp, 21 predicted proteins | sample OliLakLV19MP9P1_FD_148649 | JGI IMG/M metagenome (GOLD analysis project Ga0163154, IMG submission 148649) | Freshwater microbial mat bacterial communities from Lake Vanda, McMurdo Dry Valleys, Antarctica - Oligotrophic Lake LV.19.MP9.P1 | ecosystem: Environmental > Aquatic > Freshwater > Lake >... | reverse complement strand
ATCGCCGCTACGATCTGGCCGACAACCTCGACCGCCTCGGCCGCGTCGCGGCGTCCATCCCGCCGGTGCCCCACAAATCCATCATCGCGATCCGCCCTTGCGCAGCGGATCAGTCGGGGTAATCAGGTACGTTTTTACAGGTGACCGAGCAGGTATGGCAGCCAATGCATTTATCGAGGTTCAAAACCATTGCTATTTGAGCGCGGATTTTCATGAGATCTGTCCTTACTCAGCCGCTGGGACTGGGGTGCCACGTTTTTCGCTGTAGGGCCGTTCGAGCCAGTCGACTGTTTTCACCTTGCGGATGATGACAAACTCGTCGCGATTGGTGCCGATGGTTCCGTAATAGTTGAAGTCGTAGGCAAGCTGGGCGTAACCACCGATCATATGCGTTGGGTTGAGCACAACACGGGTCACGGAATTGTGGATGCCGCCGCGATTGCCGGTCATCTCGGAGCCGGGCACGTTCACAATCTTTTCCTGGGCATGGTACATGAAGAGGGTGCCCTCCTTCATGCGCTGAGAAACCACCGCGCGCGCAACCAACGCGCCGTTGGAATTGTAGGCTTCGACCCAATCGTTATCGACGATGCCGACCTTGGCCGCATCGGTTTCGCTGAGCCAGACGATCGGCCCGCCGCGCGACAGCGTCAGCATCAACAAGTTGTCGGTGTAGGTCGAATGGATGCCCCATTTCTGGTGCGGCGTAATAAAGTTAAGCACGATCTGCTTGTGACCATTCGGCTTCAAGTTCATCACCGGTCCGGTTGTTTTAAGATCGACCGGTGAGCGGTAGACGCACAGGGATGCTCCGAAGGCGCGCATCCACAGGTGGTCCTGATACAGCTGCTGGCGACCGGTAAGCGTGCGCCAGGGAATCAACTCGTGGACGTTGGTGTAGCCGGCGTTGTAGCAAACCTTCTCGCTTTCAAGACCCGACCATGTCGGTGCCGAGATGATCTTGCGCGGCTGGGCGACGACATCGCGAAAGCGGATCTTCTCGTCTTCCTTTGGCAAAGCGAGATGGGCGTGTTCGCGCCCGGTGGCTTTGGTGAGGGCTTCCCACGCCTTCACCGCGACTTCGCCGTTGGTCTCGGGCGCCATCATCAAGATGACTTCCGTGGCGTCGATATCGCTGACGATCCGGGCCAATCCCTTGTTGGCACCGTCGGTATGGACACCGTTGAGCGCCTTGAGATGCTCAACCTCGTGCCCGGTTTTCCAGGCCATACCCTTGATGCCGTTGCCGATCTTTTCCATCAGCGGACCGAGCGCAGTGAACCGCTCGTAGGTGTGTGGGTAGTCGCGCTCGACAGCGACGACGACAGGCATGGTTTTGCCTGGGATGGGCTCGCATTCGCCCGTTTTCCAGTCCTTAGGGTCGAACGGCTGGGCGATCTCGTTAGCGCTGTCGTGCTTGATTGGGTTCAAGACGACATCGGTTTCGATGCCCAGAACTTCGGGCGCTACGGCCGAGAACGCCTTAGCGATGCCCTTGTAGACTTCCCAATCCGAACGCGCTTCCCAGGCTGGATCAACCGCGCTCGTCAGCGGATGGATAAAGGGGTGCATGTCCGATGTATTGAGGTCGTTCTTCTCGTACCAGGTGGCAGTGGGCAGCACGATGTCGGAGTAGACGCACGTCGTCGACATACGAAAATCGAGCGTCACGAGCAGGTCGAGTTTTCCTTCCGGCGCGTTCTCGTGCCAGACGACTTCTTTGGCGCGAGCGCGGCCCTCAGCACCCAGGTCCTTACCCAGCACGCCATGCGACGTGCCGAGCAGATGTTTCAAAAAGTATTCATGCCCTTTGCCTGACGAACCCAGCAGGTTAGAGCGCCAGACAAATAGGTTGCGCGGCCAGTTCTTGGGATTATCGGGATCCTCGCAGCTCATCTTCAAGCTGCCATCCTTTAGGCCCTTTGCAACGTAGTCCTTGGGCTCCATTCCGGCAGCGGCAGCATCTTTTCCGATTTGTAGCGGGTTGGTCTCAAGTTGGGGCGCAGACGGCAGCCAGCCCATGCGCTCGGCACGGATGTTGTAGTCGATGATCGCGCCATCCCATGGTCCTGGAGGCGCTGTTGGCGACAGCAAATCCGAGACCTGCATCGTCTCATAGCGCCACTGGTCGGAGTGGGCATAAAACGACGAAGTCGAGTTCTGTTGGCGCGGCGGGCGGCCCCAATCGAGTGCGAAGGCGAGCGGCGCCCAACCGGCCTGTGGTCGCAGTTTTTCCTGGCCGACATAGTGTGCCCAGCCGCCGCCCGATTGGCCTACGCAACCACACATGACGAGCATGTTGATCACGCCGCGATAGTTCATGTCGGCGTGGTACCAGTGGTTCATGGCAGCGCCGATGATGATCATCGAGCGGCCTTTGGTCTTTTCGGCGTTGGTTGCAAATTCGCGCGCAACCTGGACGATCTTATCGCGCGAAACGCCGGTGATTTTCTCAGCCCATGCCGGAGTATATGGGACGTCGTCGTCGAGCGACGTGGCGACATTATCGCCGCCGTAACCGCAATCGACTCCGTAGTTGGCTAAAAACAGGTCGTGCACGGTGGCGACAAGCGTGTCGCCGTCAGCCAGCTTGAGCCTCTTTACCGGGATACGGCGCTGGAGAACGCTGGCGTGATTGGTGGAGGTGAAATGCGCGTGCTCGATGTTGCCAAAGTACGGGAAGGCGACGTCTGCGAACTCATCCTTGATGTCGGCCAATGACAGTCGAAGCTTCGTTGGTACACCGGAGGCGTTCTTTTCCTCGAGGTTCCACTTACCGGTCTCGCCCCAGCGGAAACCAATGGTGCCGCGCGGCGCGATAATGGTGCCAGAGGTCTCGTCAAATGCGACTGTCTTCCATTCTGGATTGTTAGTTTCGCCAAGACTGCCGTCGAGATCGGATGCTCGTACAAACCGGTCTGGCACGAGGTTGTCGCCTTGGCGAACGAGGCGCACCAGCATCGGCATGTCGGAGTACTGGCGGACATAGTCGCGGAAGTACGTCACCTGCCGGTCGACGTGATACTCTTTCAAGATCACGTGGCCCATGGCCATAGCGAGCGCTGAGTCTGTGCCCTGCTTAACGCTGAGCCAGATGTCGCCAAATTTTGACGCCTCCGAATAGTCGGGGCAGATGACGGCGCTCTTCATGCCGCGATAGCGGGCTTCCGTATAGAAATGCGCGTCTGGCGTGCGGGTCTGGGGGACGTTAGAGCCCCACAGGATAATGAACCCGGCGTTGTACCAATCGGCACTTTCGGGCACGTCGGTCTGCTCGCCCCAGGTTTGCGGGCTGGCTGGCGGAAGGTCGCAGTACCAGTCGTAAAACGACATCGACACGCCGCCGATCAGTGACAGGTAGCGCGATCCGGCCGCATACGAGACCATCGACATCGCGGGGATCGGCGAGAACCCGAAAATGCGATCGGGGCCGTAGACTTTGGCGGTGTAGGCGTTTGCGGCGGCGACGATTTCGGTGACTTCATCCCAGCCCGCCCGGACAAAGCCGCCGTGACCGCGCTTGCTGGTGTAGCTTGCGCGCTTGGCGGGGTCTTCGACGATCGATTTCCACGCCGCAACCGGCGTCATCGTTATGCGCGCCTCGCGCCACAACTTGACGAGCCGTGAGCGCACCAGCGGGTACTTTACGCGGTTGCCAGAGTAGAGATACCAGCTGTAGCTGGCGCCACGCGAGCATCCGCGCGGCTCGTGGTTTGGCAGGTCCGGGCGCGTGCGCGGGTAGTCGGTCTGCTGCGTCTCCCATGTGACGATGCCGCCTTTGACGTAGATTTTCCACGAACATGAGCCGGTGCAATTGGCGCCATGAGTCGAGCGCACGATCTTGTCGTGCTGCCAGCGCGAGCGATAGCCATCCTCCCAGGAGCGATCTTCGCTCGTGGTCGTTCCGTGACCATTCGAGAACGGCTCGGAGACTTTGTTAAAGAACGTCAGTCGGTCGAGAAAGTGGCTCATAACTGGCCCTCAATTGTGCGGGATGTCAGCGGGATGTCACTTGGCTCAAATCTATTGGGCAGGTGTCATTGGCGGGGACTGCAACGGCGAGTTCGAGCCGCCATGTTCGACATCAAACAGCAGACCGCCCGGGCGCGTGTAGAACCACCAGGTGATCGCGATGCAGCTTACGTAGAACGCGAGGAAGGCATACAGGGCTGCCTCCGGGCCGCCGGTCGCCGCGATCGATGTACCGAAACTTTTTGGAATAAAGAAAGCGCCGTAAGCTGCGATGGCAGACGTGAAACCAATGATCGCGGCAGCCTCTTTGTCCGACTGGCGAACGCGGTCAGCGGTCGAGAGGCCGGGCTCAAGGCGCGCCACTTCTTTGCGCATGATGGCCGGGATCATCTGGAAGGTGGAGGCATTGCCGACGCCGGTGGCGGCAAACAGGAACAGGAAGCTTGCGAAGAACACCGGGAATGCCGATGGACTGCCCTTCATACCGATCGCATACAGCACGCCGAGTACGCCAATGCTCATGGCGATGAAGACCCAAAACGTGATCCGCCCGCCGCCGATCCGGTCGCAGGCCTTGCCAGATGCCGCCCGCGCCAGCGCGCCCACCAGTGGGCCAAGGAATGCGTATTGTAGCACGTTGATGTCAGGAAATAGGATCTTTGCTAACAGCGGGAACGCTGCCGAGAAGCCGATGAACGAGCCGAAAGTACCGGTGTAGAGCCAGCACATGATCCAGTTGTGGGTCCGGCTGAAGATGACCGACTGGTCGGCGAATGACGCCTTCATCGTCGCGATGTCGTTCATGCCGAACCACGCCGCGAATGCCGACGCGATAATAAATGCAACGAACACGTAGCCGGCATTCTGGAGCCACAACGTAGTCTTCACACCGCCGATGGTGGCAGTTTGCGGCTCGCCACCGAGCCACCCGAATACGCCAACGGTGATGGCAAGCGGCACCACGAACTGGACGACGCTGACGCCGAGGTTGCCAAGGCCCGCGTTGATGGCGAGCGCGTTGCCCTTTTCAGCCTTCGGGAAGAAGAACGAGATGTTGGCCATCGACGAGGCGAAATTGCCGCCGCCAAATCCGCACAACAGGGCGAGGACCAGGAAGATCCAATAGGGCGTCTGGGGGTTTTGGACCGCATAGCCCATGCCGAGTGCTGGTATCAGCAGCGACCAGGTGGCCAGTGTCGTCCACAACCTGCCGCCGACGATCGCAGGCATGAAACTATAAAAGATGCGCAGCGTTGCGCCCGACAGCCCGGGAAGCGAGGCGAGCCAAAACAACTGCTCGTTGGTGAAGGCGAAGCCTACGGACGGCAATTTGGCAACGACGACCGACCACACCATCCAGACCGAGAATGACAACAGCAGACACGGCACCGAGATCCAAAGGTTCCGTCGCGCGATGGCGCGGCCTTCGGTATCCCAGAACGTCTTGTCTTCCGGGCGCCAGTCTTTGATTGCTCCGGTGGCTGCTAGCGCGCCATGCTGGACTGGACCATGGATGGGTCGCATTTCGGGAAGTTCGGGCAGCGCATGAGGGGCAATGCCCGACAATGCTGCTTCTTTTTCCATCTGCCGAACCGCGGTGTGCATCCACAGCAGCGAAATCGACGCGATTAGGAACAGGAGCCAGAAGCAACTCTGCCAGACACCTGTGAGATCGTTCAAAGCGCCGAATGCGATTGGCAAGATGAAGCCGCCAAGGCCACCGACGAGGCCAACGACACCGCCAACCGATCCGACGCGATCGGGATAGTAGACCGGGATGTGTTTGTAGACGGCCGCTTTACCGAGGCTCATGAAGAAGCCGAGCACAAACGTGACGATGACAAAGCCCGTAAGGCTCATACTGGTCGAGAACGTCACCGGCCCGCGAATGCCTTCGACAACATATTGCGTTGGCGGATAGGACAGAATGAACGCGCAGATGACCGAGACGGTAAAAGTCCAGTACATGATCCGGCGCGCGCCGAACTTGTCTGATAGATGCCCGCCATAGGCGCGGAAGATCGACGCCGGGATGGAATAGGCCGCAGCGATCATGCCAGCGGTGGTGATGTCGAGCCCGTAGACACCGATCAGATAGCGCGGCAGCCATAGAGCCAGGGCAACGAACGCGCCGAACACGAAGAAATAGTAGAGCGAAAAACGCCAGACCTGGACGTTCTTCAGCGGCTCCATCATCGCTGAAAGCGGTTCGGGCTTTTGGCCAGTTTCGCGGCGGCGGGCGAGGTCGGGGTCATCCTTCGTGAACAGGAAGAAGATGACCGCCGTGACCGCCAGGGCAACGGCCCACACCAAAGCGACGGTTTTCCAGCCGTAGGCCACCATGATGACGGGAGCTGCAAACTTGGTGACGGCGGCACCAACATTGCCGGCGCCGAAGATACCCAGTGCGGTCCCCTGCTTTTCTTTGGGGAACCATTTCGACACGTAGGCGATGCCGACCGAGAACGACCCGCCGGCGATGCCAACACCGAGTGCGGCAAGCAGGAACGTCGGGTAGTCGTAGGCAAACGTCAGGAGTGCGGTCATGACGGCAGCTGACAGCATCGTAAACGTGTAGACGATACGCCCACCATATTGGTCGGCCCAGATGCCAAGCATCAAGCGTATCAACGAGCCAGTGAGGATTGGCGTTCCGACGAGCAGGCCGAACTGCGTGTCGTTGAGGCCGAGATCTTTTTTGATCTGGATGCCGATGATGGCAAAGATCGTCCAGACAGCGAAACAGATCGTGAAGGCGAACGTCGATAACCAGAGCGCGCGTTGTTGGTCACCAGCGTTGATATCGATCCCTACCGACATGTTGGTCCCCAGTCCTCAATGGTCGATCTCAATGACCCGGGACAAGAGTTCATTCAAAACCGCCGCTGCGAATTGATTGTGATCAAGCGCTTACGCTTCACGGTAAGTTTCAAGAGTGTCGAGACACATTTTCAGGACAGTCGCTGCTGAAGATCAGGCTGCAAACATCCGCAGCGCAATTTAAGAATTAACATAAGTCAAGTCGGCGAAGATCCACTGTGCTAGCGTTGCAAATCACGACCCTTTGCATTGAGGAGGATCGCTTGCGGCGCGAAGATGAGGACGAGGTTCGTCGGCTGCCTCTACTCACTGGCGTCGCCGAGACCCACATAACATTTTTGCTGAAGAACGCATTTTTGCAGCGGTTTCCAGCGCACGTGGAACTCATTCGTGAGAATGAGCCTGCCGACTTCTTGTATGTGATTGTTGATGGCCAGATCGAATTGTACGCGGCCTTTCGTGATCGCGAGACGACGGTCGCAGTGCTCGAACCGGGTCAAAGCTTTATCGTGGCAGCCGTCGTGTTGGACCGTGTTTATCTCAAGTCGGCGCGGACCCTGGCACCGTCGCGCATGCTTATGATTCCAGCCGAGGCGGTGCGCCACGTCTTTGGAACCGATGCGGCGTTCGCGCGCGCGATTGCTGAGGAACTGGCGTTGGCCTATCGGGCCGTCGTCAAAGAAATCAAAAATCAGAAACTGCGGTCCGGGCTGGAACGGCTTGCCAACTGGCTAATCGCCAGAGACCGGGAAGTCGGTTCGGAATGTAAGTTTGACCTCCCCTATGACAAAAAGATTCTTGCCTCTCGCCTTGGTATGGCGCCCGAAGTCTTGTCACGCTCGTTTTCGGCCTTGGCTGGCTACAACGTGGAAGTGGCTGGACGTCACGTGACCTTACATGATCGCGAGGCCCTGCTACGCTTGGCCAAACCGAGCCCAACGATCGACGATCCGTTGACTTGATGGCCGCTCCAACCGGCTCGGACGGTGCTAGGCGCTCGTTTTGATCAACCGGCCGAACGAGAGGACGAAAGCCCGGCCGCGTTGAGTTCCAATCGGCCGTCGCGCAGATTAAAAATATGGTCGAAGCGGTCGAAGATCTTATCGTCGTGGGTGACCGCGATAATGGCGGCGTCCTGCTCAACGGCCACCTTGCGCAGCAGGTCCATGACGATGCCGGCGCGCTTGGAGTCGAGTGCGGCCGTTGGCTCGTCGGCCAAGATGATGCGAGGGCGGTTGGCGAGCGCCCGGGCGATGGCGACGCGCTGTGCTTCACCGCCCGAGAGCTGAGCCGGCATTGACGACGTGCGATGGCCAACCTCCAGATAGTCGAGCAGCTCTAGCGCGCGCGCACGCGCGGTGACGGCATCTGCGCCAGCCAGTTGCAGGACGAGCGCGACGTTGTCGCTCGCGTCGAGAAACGGGATCAGGTTGTGGAACTGGAAGATGAAGCCGATCTTGTCGAGCCGGAGCTGACGTAAGTTCGAGCGTAGCCATTTCCCATTTTCGAGCACCCGCTCCCCGTCAAGTTCCATCGATCCAGAATTCGGGTCGAGAATGCAGCCGATCACGTTTAGAAGCGTCGTTTTGCCGGAGCCAGATGGCCCAAGCAGGGCGACCACCTGGCCGGGAAAGATGTCGATCGAAACATCGCGCAGCGCATCGACGCGCGATGGCCCCTCGCCGAAGTGCTTCGACACATGCTCGACGCGCACCAGCGGGTGGGATCCCTGTAATTGTCCCATGTCAGCCTCCCAGTGCGGTTGCGGGATCGACCTTCAAGGCTGCCCGCACGCCGAGCCCACTCGATAGCAAGCACACGATAAAGACGATGAGGCCCAGCATCATTACGTTGTCGGCTTCGAGAACAACGCGGCGCGGGAAAAAGTCTTTGATGTTGACGATAAGCAGTGCGCCGATCGCAAAACCGATGACGCCGAGCGCGATGGCCTGCTGGACAATCATACTGACGATGGTGCGGTCTGGCGCGCCGATCAGCTTCAACGTCGCGATCTGCTTCATTTTCTCCATGGTCATCGTATAGATGATCAGCGCGATGATGACGGCTGAGACGATCAGCAAAAGCGTCGTAAACAGTCCGATCTGGCGGCGCGCACGGTCAACGAGCGAGCGGGTTAGGATCAGTTCCTGTGCCTCCTGCGTGATGGCAGAGAGGTGTTTCCAGCGGTGGATCGTATCGGCGACAGCGGTCGGCGAGGCGTCTGTCTGCAGCCGCGCGACGACGGCGTTCACGGTGTCCCGGCTAGCCCCGCCAGCGCCGCGTGCGATCTGCACCCGGGCCGCTGCGGGGGACAGCTCGAACTGTAGCTTTTGGGCATCGAGCAACGTCATGAACACGGCCGGGTCGCCGCCGGATGCGACCTGGTGCTGGGTGCTGCCGACAACCACAAAGGTATTCCGGCCGAGCTTCAGGGTCGCGCCAAGCGCTAGGCCACTGGTTCTGTCGGCAACGATTTCAAAATGGCTCTGGCCAATGTGTCGGCCTTCGACGATCACGGGCGGACCGCCGGGGCGCCCGGGTTCGAAGCCGATTACATACAGCCGCGGCTTGCCACCAACATGATCGGCTTCCACAGTCTGGTAGGTGAGGCTGCCAGCAGACGTCACGCCAGCGATGCGAGCGATGGCCTCGCGGGTATCACCTGGAATGCGAGAGGCCTCGGCGAAGGGACCGCGTGTATTGGCCTCCACGACCCACACGTCGACGGCTGGCGAGCGCGCGGTGGTGAGGGCGTCGACGACGAGGCCCTTGTAAATGCCGATCATCGCCAGCACCACGCCAAGCAGCAATCCGAGCCCGACGCAGGTCAGGAGAAAACGGAACAGGTTGTGGCGGATATCGCGATAGGCAAGGTTCATTTCGCGGGCTCCGCCACCGAAGTTGGTGCGATCCGCTCCATGCTCACGCGCGCCGCGCGACCGTCCTTAAAGCCAGATCCGACGGCCGTGATGACTTGAGCTGCGGACGGCAGACCGGAGATGATCTCGAGCCGCGAGTCCGCGGTGCGATGGCGGAACTTGACTTCGCGCTGTCGGAGACGTCCCTCCTCGACAGTCCACACGGTTCCCTTCCGTCCATCGTAGCCGTGCACAGCGGCTTCGGGCACCAGCAAGGCCTTGTCGAGGACGGCGACCGTGATCTGGAACTCGGCCTGCTCGCCGAGATGCAACTGCGACGGCGGCTTGTCGCCCCTGATGTAGACACGCCGCTCCTCGCTGACACGATCGCTTTCAAGCCCGATGCGAACGACTTGCCCCCTGAATGTGTCAAGCGGGCGAGAGCGCAAGCGAGCCTCGACTTTTTGGCCTTCCTGGATGAATCCGGCGCGCGCCTCGTCGACGTAGGCGAGGCCCCAGTGACTGTCGGCGGCGATCAGTGTGAAGATCGGATCGCCGGCTTTGATGACAGTGCCAAGCTCCTTGTGCCGCTCGATAACCAGCCCATCATACGGCGCCAGCAACGTGCGGTGGCTTAGCATCGTCTCCTCGAATCGAAGTTGGGCCTGCGCGTCTGAAAGTTGTGCCTTGGCACTCTCCGCTTCGCTCGTCGCCACCGACACGTCGGCTTTGGCGACGGCTTCGTCGCGCAGCGTTTCCTGGGCGGACTGCTGGGAGACAATGTCGCGACCAGCTAGCGTCTGCTTGCGGCGATTGGCATCGCGCTTTTGATCAAAGATCGCCTGCGCCTTCTCGATATTTGCGGCCGCCCGCAGGATAGTGACTTTGGCAATCGCAAGTGCGGCACCTGCTTTGGCAACTTTTGCTTCCTGTTCTGCGGTTGCGAGGCTGGCGAGCGCCTGCCCCTTCGTGACGCGGTCACCATGGTCGACGTTCAGCTGGACGAGTGTGGCACCGACCTCGAAGCCAATCTTGGAAAGTACGCGCGCTTCGACCGTGCCGAGGCCGAAAACGCGGATCGGCACGTTTTGCGCCTCTGATGCGACCGTGACCTGAAGCGGGCGGTTTGATGCGATCATTACAGCCACCCAACCGGCGGCGGCGATGCCAGCGGCGATTAGGCCATACTTGACGATAGGGTTCTGTAAAAGTGTCGCGCCGGTCATATCTGCTGTCCGCCGTTCGGGGTTTTCGAGCGCTGCTGCTTTTTGGTTGCCGTTGCGCCGAGGCCAGGTCGCAGTGCTCGGAGATAGATCTTGAAAACTTGTTCGGCGTTCGACTGGGCCAATGCCGGATCGCCGGAAATCATCGACTGCATGACGAGGCCCTGGATGGTGCCGATGAATAGAATCGCGGCGGCTCGAGTTTCGATGTCAGTCGCAATCTCGTTGGACAATTTGCCGGCCTCAAGTTGGGTTGCGACCCGGTCGGCATAGCGTTGCAGCAGTGAGCGCGCAGCCAGCTTCGCCGCCGTTTCACGTGCATGCTGGAGTTCACCAAACATCAGGCGCGGGACGCCAGGATTCTCGATTACGAAAGCGAGATGGCTCATGAAGATGGCGCGTAAGGCCTCGGGCGGTGTGTTCGCTGACCCGGCGGCATGGTCAATCCGGTCGAGCAAACGGTCAGCTACCCACTCCATCGCCCGCTGCCAGATCGCGTCCTTGGACGGGAAGTGGCGGAACAATGCCCCTTGGGTGACGCCCATCTGCGCGGCGATCACGGCCGTGGTAATTTCGCTCGGGTTCTGTTGTCCAGCCAGCGCGATGACCGTCTCGACTGTGTGGGAGCGCCGCTGTTCAGCAGACATATTTGATGACGGCATCGCTCGCCCGATTAAAGGATAGTAACCACTCACTATCTTTTTTGGTGGGCAGCTGTCAACGCGATTGGCCATGGAGATTTTCAGGAGTCGTGTGCGCTCTACGTCTGACCCCGCCAGCTTTGCCTCGATGAGGGCAATGTCGTCGAAACCGCCTGGCCGATGAACGGGGACTGCTATGGCCGTTGCCATCCCGACCGAATTCAAGGAGGCCAGCCTGAACCTGGGTCAGAACATTGGGTGCGAGCGAGCCTTGAGTCGGGCGATCTTGGTCTCGGCAATCATGCGATGAAGCTAACCGCTGTCGCGAGGCAAACCCAAGCCCCGCAGTAACGCCTTAGCCAGGCGCTCGCTGACGATGTGCTCGTCGCTGGTGTCGCCTCAGACGCGACGGGTGTGCCTTACGATCAAGACCTAACAAAACATATCGCGCTGAACGCCAAAGAAGATGATCCGTGTAGGTATCTTGGGCATATCATGGGCGCGATGTTCTCGCTCATATGCTAACCCATTGAAAGTACTGGTCGGAGCGGGGAGATTCGAACTCCCGACCCCTTGCTCCCGAAGCATCCGCAATCGCGTTCCACTTGATACGCCTTGGAACGCCACGGACAGCTCAACCGCTGTAAAATCCCACAAAAACCGGGGTTAACTTATCTGCCGGATGGACTATGCCGTCCATTCTGTTCCATGCTGTATCCTAGTTTTGTGCCGGGAGGTGTGCCGGGGATCTGGGTCGCGCAGGCCCCGGCACAAAATCAGGGGGAACGCACATGCCGAAATCAGCACGGCGGACTGTGGCGGCGAAGGATCGAGCAATTGCCGCGGCGCGCCACCTTGGCGTCGGCCGTGAGACCGAGTACCGGGTCGAGGGCAACGACGGGTTGGTGCTGGCAGTCCTGGCGAGCGCGGCCGGGGATGTAGCGGCGAAGCGCGTGTGGCGCTGCTATTACTCGGCACGGCGCCCGGATGGGGGACGGCAACAGCGCAAGCAGCGGCTCGGCAACTACCCCGCCGTGTCGCTTGCGGAAGCTCGGCGGCAAGCCCTTGATCTGATGTCGGAGGTCAAGCGTGGCCATGATCCGGTTGCCGATGAAAAGCGGAGGGCAGTCGATCGGGCGCGCTCTGCGCTTTCCTTCAGCGAGATGGTCGCCGACCACCTAGCCGAACAGGCGCGCTCAGGCGTCTCATCAGTGACGATCGCACAGATCGAGCGCGCGCTGGCGGTGGACGCGTTGCCAGCGCTGGGCAAGCGTGAGCCGCGCACGATTACGGCTGCGGAGACTGAGGCTGCCGTCGACGCCGTCCGTGATCGCGGAAGCCCAGGGATGGCGCGCCATCTGGTGAAGCACATCAAGCATGCCTTCAACGGCATCCTGGACAGCGCGCAATTGGCCGCCAAGTACCGGCTTGAACACAACCCAGCGACACGCGTGGGCCGGGCGCGACGGGGCCAGGGCGGTCGGTACGGGCGATACACGCCTCGCGCAAGGTATCTCACGGACGAAGAAATCGTGTGCTTCCTCGCTGCGCTGCGCAGCAGCCGCCTTGACCCGCTGACCGTGACTGTCATTCGGATCTTGGTCTTGACGGGTCAGCGGCGCGGCGAGGTGCTCGGGGCACAGCCAAACGAGCTGCACTTGGCGGTTGCCAATCCGAAATGGGTCATTCCGGCGTCGCGAACGAAAAACAGGCGGGTCCATGTCGTTCCGCTTGCGCCGGACTGCGTTGACCTCTTCGGCGGCGCGATGCGGATCACCGGCCACGCCGATTGGGTGTTTGCCAGCCACGGTGCGGCGGCCGGTGTCGTTGATGGCCATTCGATACAGCGAGCCACGCGTCGGCTGGTAACGCGATCCGGGCTTGAGCATTTCACACCTCACGATCTGCGGCGCACCGTCGCCACTGGCATGCGTCGGATAGGCGTGCCCGCCGACGTGGTGAGCCAAGTGCTGAATCACACGCGGCAGGACATCACCGGCAAGGTCTATGACCACCACGTTGCCGAACCCGAAAAGCGAGACGCCTTAGAGCGCTGGGCGCTTCACGTCGCGGCGCTTGAGGCCGGTCAGTTGTGAGCATCAACGATTTTCCAAAGGGCAGTTTTGAGCGCGCTGCATCGGAAGGTGGGTTAGATGAGGTGTGGGCTCTCGCCTGCAAGAGGCTAGGCACTTCGGCGTGCGAACTAGGCGATCCGGAAGTGGTGCGGTCACTGTTGGTCGAGGTTTCACGATCCGACCATGTGAAAACGGTGCTCGGGTCCACCGCTGCCGTTGAAGCCGCGCTGGCCAAAATTTACGGAACGGATCATCTCGCGAACCTGTTGATTACTGGAACGCTCGCGACGTCCCTTTCGCCTGTGCCGTTGTTCGCACTACTCGGGACGCGTTGTTCATGCGTCAATCCTCAAGTTCGATTTGAAATTGCAGGACGACACCATGCTTCGTTCGAGCAATCGCGGCTCGCTTTCGTGCAGCGGGACAATACCGATTTACGACGCCTCCGCGATCGACAACGCGCTGGGCTTGCCATCGAATGGGATGACTTGCCCCTCCGGAGTGTCGCGAGTCTTCAGACCGTAGAAGGTGATCGGGCGCCGAATTCTAACGAACTGGAACAGTTGCTCGAAGTCGTTGCCAAGTCCGATTGCACTTTTGCCGATGAGGCTCGGGATTGGCTAGAATACATCGGCGGTGCCGATCTAGTCGATGGAGTGCTTCGAGACGTGTGGCTCGACATGCCGATAGGGCTACGATTGTCGATTAACAGACGACGCGGGATCGCGACGGCCGCACGTGGACGTCCTCCAAGTTGGGCAGGGCTTGCCCTCAAGAACCTATGTTCCGACCTTGCAACCGCCGGATGGACGCCAAATTCGGCGTTAAATCAAGGTCGTGCCACAGGCGATTGGCACGAGACCGCCCGGCTTGTCGGAAAAGTCTACGGTCTCCCTCCTGTTTCTGATGCCAGTCATCACACTCGCTGATGTTCACGTTATGTCCGTCATTTATCGCACCTGAAGCACTACCCCGACTCAGGCCAGTGTCCCACTCAGTCATTGCAACGCTGAGGCAACTTCCTGATGACTCTTCCTGCCCGTCCAGACCTCCCGCGCTATCTGACACCGCGCGAGTGTTCCGAACTCTGTGGATACAAGCGGACTTCCCTGTATCGCCTGGAGCAAAACGGTGAGTTCCCCCGCCGGTACCGGCTGGGAATTAATAAGGTCGGCTGGCTCGAAAGCGAGGTCCGCGACTGGCTGATCAGCCGCCCCCGGATTACACCCACGACCACCTCGGCCGCAGGCCCGCAATGATCCAGGTCATCACGCTACCCGTGGCCGGGCGCGATCTTCACATCACTGCCGATCTTGAGACAACCAAGCGCCTTGAGGCCGTTCTGGGAGCGCTCTACCCATTCGCGGGCCGCCTTGAGAGAGCTGAATTGACCCACCAGGACGTCGCCCAAATTTACGGCGTTTTGTTTCGGGGCTATCCGGACCCACCGACGATGGCCGAACTTACCGCGCATGTGTTTGAGCAAGGCTTGCACGCCCACAAACGGCTGGCCTTTCTCTTGGCAGCGTTGACCCTTGGGACCGCTGCGCGCGAGCGCCACCTGCAGCGCCTTCAAGCAAACATCGATGGCACGATCGCGCCTTCGAAGGCTGACGAGCTTCGCGCTGGGAGCGTGCCAACATGACCGACTTAAGCTTCATTGCCAATGCCTGCAGCTATTTTGACGCTGAAAACAAACGGCTCCAGGCCGCGTTCGAAGCGGAGCTTGACCCCGATGAGCGACGCCAAATCGAGATAGCGCGCAACGAAGCTGCACTGCGGCTCGATGCGGCATTGATGACTAGGACAGCGCTTGAGGGTGTGATGCGATCCATCATCGCCAGTATTGAGCTTGAAATTTCCCGCATGTACGGCCGCCAGCCGAACTGACGGGATGATCCCCGGTAGCCGCGCTTGAGTTAGTGCAGCCCGCTGGCCAGTCGCCAGCGGGCGTAGGGGAACCATGCCGAATGAAACCTCAAAGACCATCGCCAGCGAAGGCAGCAAAGGGTGCAGACAGCCGCCGGTTCGCTGTCGTCCCGATGCGCGCGTTCAGCGATGAACGCTTCACGATGACCCACCTTAGAGTGCTCGGCTGCTTGGCGAGCCACACAGACCGAAATGGCTGGTGCCGGGTCAAACAGGCTGTCTTGGGCAACGCGATCGGGATTGCACGACAGACCGTGAACGCTCGCCTTGGGGACTTAGTCGAGTGGAGCTATGTCGAGCGCCACACCAGCAAATGCGCTGGCCGGTCGATTTTTTATCGCGTTTTGCTAGATAACCCGACTGCGGACCAGGCGTTCGACGACGGCATCGACGAGCTTCTTCACGCCGAAGCCCTCGACGGTGCCATTCCAGAAACGCATAACGACATCGAGTCTAGCGACCAGTGTCGCCTACGGATGACACCAGCCACAGCTGACACCAGGTGTCGCGTGCATGAGCTGACACCAGCTGTCCGTTACAGCGATGACAGCGATAAAACACTTGCTTTAACGGCTTCTTCAACACCCTCACCCCCTACCCCCGCAAACGGGGGAGGGAGCGGGCGAGGCTTCGCCAATCGTTCCGGTTTGGTGAAGGGCCAGCCCCACCACGATGCGTCTCGTGCTCCATCGGAGATCGACGCGCTGCTGGCAGCCGTTGCCACAACGCCGGACCGAGCGCGAGCGGTCGAAGAGGTGATCGGCCCAATCGTTCGCACTAGGACCCTGACAGCTCCCGATCCAGTCTTCGCGCTGGGCACGGTCGCCGACTTCGTGGCGAAGCACAGCCCGTCCGCATCGGATGCTGCTGCGATCGTCGACGCGGTGCGATCCGCGAGGCGCGCCACCGTGAAACCGGCTGACATCGAGGACGCGGTGCGGGCTCAGATCGCAGCAAAGAATGCCGGGAACGCCGAAGGTCGCGTGGCGCTTTCGCCCTCCGACCCGGAGTGCGCGGCTTGGTTGGCCTACGCTGAACCGCTGGCCAAAATCGACCCGAGCCTGGCAAAGATCGCCAGCATGCTCGGAAAAGGCTTCGGCGCGATCGTGCCGTCACGCTGGCCACCGGGGGCATGCGCAACGGATGAGATCAAGCGTGACCGGTCCGCGTCTCCAGACCAGCGCTGGGCATCAGGCTCGATCGGGGGTCCGGCTTCATGACCCGAACACTCCACAATCACCAGCGGCGGTTGTCATGGCCACCACGGCATGAGCCTATCGAACCGGATAACGCGGCCAACGCAGTCTTGGACCGAATTGAAGCCGACGTCCGCCACCTTCTGGCAATCGGCGCCGAGGCACCGCTCCGTGCCCGGCTCCAACGCCTGCTGCCAAACCGATTTGAAAGCGAGGCCAGCCTGTGAGCGATTTCACGTCCATCGCAGACTTGAAGGTCGTGGTCGGGCTCGAAAACGAGGGCCTCACAAAGGGGCTGGCCTCGACCTCAGAACTCATCAAAGGCTGGGCTACCGAAGGGGCCGGATTCATCGGCGGTTTCGATCAGGCGATGAAAGGCCTGGGCGTTGGGAGCGAGGTCTTCGCCACTCTGTCCAGCGGTGTCTCGACGCTCGGCGGGAGGCTCGGCACACTTCAGACCGTGCTTCAAGCCACACGGCAGGTCTTTGCAGCGCTGGGTGCTGAGGAGGGCCTAGCTCAGGTCGATACCGCCTTCGCCGATCTGCAGAGCGCGTTCTCAACGACCTTCACTGCATCGCTCGAGCAAGCAAGCTCTGAAGTCACGCTGTTGGCGCAAAACTTACTCGGCCTCGGCGGCGATCTAGGCGACACTCAGACCTCTATCACGTCGCTGGCGGATGCGGCGCTGAATCTGGCGGCAACTGGCATCAAAGAGGTCTCGTTCCAAATACGGTCGCTCGGCCCCGAGTCAGCGCAAGGCCTGGACGTACTGACCGAGTCGCTGCGCCGCGCCGAAGTGCAAGTCGCAAAGCTCCGCGCCGCAGCTGACGCTGGCGGCAGCGATTTGACGTTAATGGGTCCATACGGAAGCTTAGCGGACCGCATCGACAAGTCGGCGGAGGCTTTGAAGAGGGAGGCGGATCAGCTTGAAAATCGGATGGGGCTGACCCGGATGATGATCGGCCTCGAGGAATATTATGCCGCCGCCAAAAAGCGAGACGCCGACGAGGCATCTAACCAGGCTGATCTTGACGCCGGCGAAAAGTCGCTCGCTCAGATCGAGCGACAGGTTGCTGCATTGGAGCGCAAGGCGGGTACGTTGGGCATGACGGCCGCCGCCGCTGCTGCACTCTCTGCCCACGAGGAAGGACTCGCCGCGCTTCAGAAAGACGGGTTATCCGAAAATCCAAACGTCGTTGCCGCGTTGGATGGCCTCATAGAACGCTACAAAGCTGCACAGGTGTCCATTGACGCTTACTCCGCCGCTGAGAAACGCCGACTTGAGGCGCAGCGACAGGACCAGCAAGCTGAGCGAACCGTGTCGGCGATGGAAAATGAAATCGTTGCAATTGAGCGTCGAACAACAGCCTTGACCCAAAGCGCGGCGGCGTCCGCCGCCGACAATGCGACGGCTCGCGCGCTTACCGGTATCAAGCAATCTGGTCGAGAGGCCACGGACGCAGAACGCGAATCGATCCGGGGGCACGCTGTGGCAATCGGCGAATCGACAGCCGCGTTCGAGACGATGCGATCAAATTTAGCCTTGCTGAAGGACACGACAAACGTGGTCGGCCGTAGCATGGAAAAGGCCTTTTCGGACTGGACTCGTGGCGCCGTGATCGACAGCCGGCAAATGGCCAGGTCGATACTTGCTGACCTGGCGATGATCGCCTTCCGCAAAGGTGTAATTGAGCCAGCTGGCAATGCCGTTATTCAGGGTGTTGGCGGCCTTCTCGGTTCTGGCGGGAGTGAAGGCGGTGGTGGGTTTATTGGGGCGCTGGGCAGCCTGTTTGGTGGCTTCCGCGCCGAAGGCGGCCCGGTCAAAGGCGGCGTGCCCTATGTCGTCGGCGAGCGCGGCCCTGAGCTATTCGTACCAAACGCGTCGGGCACGATCTTGCCCAACGGCACCACGCTGTCGTCGGGAGGTATTCCGGCGGGCGGTGGTGGAATCTCAGCTTCAATTACGGTCGTGATCAATGCGCAAGGTGCCTACCCGGAAAGCATCGCGGAGATACGAGCGGCCGTCGTCGGCCTAGAGCAGACCCTACCCGGGCGCGTAGTCGCACACGTGGCGGAAGCCAGGCAACGCGGGATTTTGGAATGATCGCGCTCAAGCACTTTCCGCGCTGGGCGCGAAGCATCAGCAATGCATCGGCCCCGGAGTCTGGTGTCGTCGACGCCCGCGTCGGCGCGACGCCGGACACCGATCGGGCACGCCGAAGTCGGGATTCGAAACGCAGTCGAAGGCCGGTTCAAATGCACGCTGAGGCCCTTCTTCTCAAGGGTTTGGAGATTGCAGCCCGCAGCGGCGGAGTCGCTACGTTAGGCCATCTCGAAATGCAGCGCGTGTATCGCCTCGTGTGCCGCGAGCAGCGGTTCGTTGCGAGGCCGTGGAACCCGGTCGCCAAACTGTTGAACCAGCGCCTGCATCTGAGCGGGAAGCCATTGAAAACATACCGCTACGAGCGCGACCCGCACACGGGCGAACGCATTCGAAAGCGCGTCTACATTTTTCGTTCGCCCATGATCGAGAGGGAATAGCCATGTATACTCTGCCAGTCGCCGCTAAGAGCGGCGGTGCATTCGACCTGGGCGCAGGCGATCGGCCGTGCCTCAAATGCGCCCACCTCCAACGACCCGCCGACCGCCGCGACGGCTATCTTTGCGGTCTTTACCACGATGCTCAGACGGGCGTGCTGTTCCAAGCTGCGGACCTAAGGCGAGACACTGCCGCGTGCGGCCCGATGGGCGAGAGTTTCGTTGAGATCGAGCCAGCTTCGAAGCGGGACCGGCGACCACTGTTCGCAAGGCCCCGTGGATCGATGGTGGCATCGCAGCAGCCATGCACGAATTGCCGACACTTCATCGCGACGCAAGCGTTAAGCCCCAACCTCTGCGCCCGCTTCGCGCTGCCCCTAACCGGCGACCCGATGGACGTCCAACAGGCGAGGGGCTCGTCTAGCATCTGTGGCCCGGGCGGGGCGGGTTTTGAGGCAACCTCCACCGAGTATCCTCAGGCCGGATCAATCGCCGATGATACATGGTATCGAATCACAAACCTTGATCCCGAGTGGGATGATTGGCTCGACGCTCTTCGGCCCGGTGTAGCCGAAGTTGCGAGGCTGGACGGCTTTTTGCTAGCGGACTGTCTGGAGCCGACGCCAGGATCGACGGCTGAGATTGGCACCCGCCGGACGCGATGCTTGGTCACTATCGATCAGTGAATGGTTGGGGGGAGGGGGGTATTTTTTTTACGATGCCCCCGTGCCGACTACCGCGCTTTTAGCATCTTGTTTTTGGCCGCGAAACTCGCCCTTCGATTTTTACATCCAAACAAGCGACTGTGACCCATTCATCGAATAAAAATGGAGAATTCAGATGCCCGGCGGACGGCCCAAAAAACCCGCAGATGTCCAACTGAAAAAGGGCAACCCAGGTAAGCGGAAGCTGGCGGGACTGAAAGCCGCTGCTCAGGCGCTAACCGTTGAAGACTGTCGACCACAAGATGGCCGCACAACCGAAACCTCGCGCCCGCTTATAGAGCCGCCCGCCTATCTAACGACTTCTGCGGAGCGCCGCATCTGGGATGCGGTGACCCCGTACCTTGTCGCTCGAGGCGTACTCAAATCGACGGATACGTTCGTGCTCGCAAGGTGGTGCAGCAATGCCGCCCTCTGGCTGGAGATGCGCTCTGCGCTGCGAGACGAGCGAACCAAATCCGGCATCAGGCTGATCGAGACGCATCGGCGAAAAACCGGGACTGTCACGCGGATACGGCACGAGTTCACGATACAGCGTATGCTCGCTACGGATATGCGTGCCGACGAAGCGGCATTGGGGCTAAGCCCATCGAGTCGTGCCTCATTGGCGACGCGGCTTGCTAACCTCTCTGATCGGCCAATCCCAATCGGCGAACAGGGCGAACCTTCGAACCAGCCCCCGAACCCAATAGGGTTGCTTGCCTCCAAAAAACTGAACTGAATCTTGGAGTTACCCCATGAGCAGGATCGAAGGTTTGAGCGGGATCGAAGCCAGATTGGAGAGTCTCGGCGTCCGCATCACAAGTCGCGTCGACCAGTGGGTCGTGGACGAGGTGGTCGCTTGCCAAGCCGAGGCGGTCGACTTGTGCCCGGTTCACACTGGCAAGGCGCGGTCGCTGCTTGCGGCGCCGTCTGCCGTCCGCCGCGTTGGCAAGGGAGCATCCGCACGGGTCGTGTTTGCCGCCCCGAGCGGTGCCTACTACCTCAAGTTTGTCGAGTTCGGCACCAAGGCGTATGTCCCCGGCGTGAACCGCCGCGCAGGCAAGGATAAGCGCGGCAAACAGAGGTTCCGCAAGGTGAGCCGGGGTGTCCCCGCCCGCCGCGCCTACCCGTTTTTCCGGCCCGCCGTCGCCAATATGTTTGTCAGACTGCGGCGTGGACGCAACCTGCGCACCGTTCTCGGCCTATGACGCCGCAAGTCTATTATATGGACGTGAACCGCACACCCACCCCGCCGCGACGATCTTCTGGAATGAGCGAGACCCCGGCGGCCGCGATCGCCGCGCACAATTGAGAGACCTTGCGGCTCGATACGACCCGCCGCGACAATTCGAAGTCCTTCACGGTCGACACGTTTACGCCAGCCCGCTCGGCGAGACAAGCTTGCGACCACGACAGGAGACCGCGCGCTGCGCGGCATTGTGCGGACGAGAGTAATATGAGTTTCCTCCGCACGGACAGTGTGTACGAACTCCACTTTATAGTTGATTCGGGAAGCATGGTGTGTGATCAATGCATCAACCAAAAAGTGGACTTGGGAGTAAAAATCGATGTGTGTTTTATCCGCCGAAGTTTCCGAGCAAATGGCAGCCCTGGTTGCTCGCGAGTGTGAGCTGAGCAACGAACTATCTCGGGTCCAGGATGCGCCTAACCGGCTATCTCAACACGGGGCCGCCGTTCGACCTTTGCCATCACTCTCCGAACAATTGAAGTGTTGGAAGGGGCAGCAAGAAACGCCGGACGCGCTGCTAGGCGTCGTGACGGGCAGCTTCATCGAGTTCTTCGGCTCCGATGCCGTTATCGCCGCGGAAGTCCTCGGTATCGTCGTCACGTTTCGCGGACCGGATCGAGTACCAATGTGTGGAGTGCCGCACGGCCTCGCCATAAAAGATCGATGCATTGGGCAGCTCGAAGCCGCAGGGTATGCAGTCGAGATTGCAGCGGCTTCGCGACAACCGTCGGGAGAAATTGTTCTGAGGAAAGTAGACGACAGTCGGCGAATGGACCACTGAACGGGATCGAGCGCCTCGGCCACCGACGCGCTCGATCAGTTCGTTCAGTTTCCACGGTTCACGGAAACTATCAGGCCGCAGCGACCTGTTTGTGCTTGCCGCTCTGTTGTCGGATGACGTGGCGATCGGCTTCCCAGTCGGCCAGCCACTTCGACACGCAGCCCTTGGAAACCCCCCACCTTTCGACCAGAATATCCTGGCTGTCGATCGGTGTGCCACGCTTGAGCAGGCTTCGGAGGTCGTCCAGCGCTTCGGCCTTGGTGGCTACGGCGATACCGCCTCGCGGGTCGACAGGGGCGCTATCCGGGGCACCGAGCAGCGTCTTAGCCTGCGTGACCGTCGTGTGGTTCACGATTGCCGCCGGACGCTGGGTGTGGCAAAAACCGTAACCGAGGCAGACGATGGTCCCGAACTCCAAGAACAGCGTTAGTAGGAAAGGTACGACAAGTACCGCACCGGCCTTGACCTTGGCCTTGTCGGCGCCGAACTGGGCGGCAATCTCGGCCAGCTGTTCGGCCTCGGGCGTTGCGACCTTGACTGGCCCGAGGGCGGCGAGGTCGGCGTCATGGCCGCGAACGGCCGCCTGATAAACGGCGATCGTCGCGCGGATTCCGTCGCAGGTGCCCTTGCTGGCGTTGCCCATCACGCACTTGCTCTGAAGCTGTTGCTGGGCCTCGGCGAGCATGGCAATCGAAGCATTGCGGGCCTTATGCATGCCAACGCGGCGTCCGGCTGCTTCCTCAATCTGGGCGGTGGTCTGTATCGTGGTTTCGGCTTGGCGACCGACGCTTGAGTAAACGACGAGCGCGGTGCCAACCAGGAACACGAGCGTGAACCCGATCGCCGAGAGCCAGTGCCAACGGGACCAGGCTGAAGCGACGAGGTGGCCGGTCAGCAACGTGCCGAACAGGACCACGAGCGTCAGCCAGTGCTTGAGGCCGAACGGGGTCGACTTGGTGACGACGTCCTCGAACAGTATCGCGAGCGTGCCACCAAGGAGAATGACGCCGGCCGCGATTGCGAGGGCGCGCGCTCCAATGCTAGTGTGAGTATTCATCGGGACTCTCCATAAGGTCCGATGTTTACGACGGGGTGCGGGTGCCTAGCCCGTTCCGTCGCCCTGCCGGAGCAGGAGGCGCGGCCCAATAGGACACGCGTCTGCTGCTTCGGTATGCGGGCCATTTGGGGCCACTTAGAATTGGCCATGGGGTCGGCTTGCCGCCTCTTCTCAGCGCATAATACGTCGAAACGACGTATTATGCAAGTGATACCTCCATCTCTTTCCGCTTGATACACGACGTTCCGACGTACTAAGTGGTGTCAAACACCCTAAGAACAGGACGGATCGTCGTGAATTCCGATGCCTACAGGGCTGCGCTGGAGAAGTTCGGGTTTACTCAGGAGGGCTTCGCTCGATCGCTCGGTTATTCAGAGCGTGCCGGGCAGCGTTGGGCGTCCGGCGAAGCTCGCGTTCCCGGAGCTGTGGCCGTGATCGTGAAGTTGATGCTTGCCCGACCCGAGATGGTTCAAGTTCTGGAGGCGATCGCTCCGATCCCGCTCGCCAACCGAAAATCTGCGGCTGGGCGGCCTCCGCGACCCGCACATAAGCGCGGATGATCCTGATCGACTTGTGCCGGGGTTGTGCCGGGAGACCGCTCAACTGAGAGTGTATTAACCAGCTAAGTATTGGTCGGAGCGGGGAGATTCGAACTCCCGACCCCTTGCTCCCGAAGCAAGTGCGCTACCAGGCTGCGCTACGCTCCGCCCGACCGTTGACGGCAGTCGCCTGCCAAGGGGCGCCTTATAGCTATGCGGTCGCCGCTCCGTCAATCGCCGTCTCACATCTCCGCCGTCTCACGTCTGTGTGGCAACGACCCCCGTGTGCCCCGTGT
>Ga0163154_10003018_pt1 | contig 23888 bp, 19 predicted proteins | sample OliLakLV19MP9P1_FD_148649 | JGI IMG/M metagenome (GOLD analysis project Ga0163154, IMG submission 148649) | Freshwater microbial mat bacterial communities from Lake Vanda, McMurdo Dry Valleys, Antarctica - Oligotrophic Lake LV.19.MP9.P1 | ecosystem: Environmental > Aquatic > Freshwater > Lake >... | reverse complement strand
GGGGTTCCGAGGTGCGCGGCTACCAGCTTGGTATGCCGGTCGCCGCCTTGTGTGGCATTGGCGGATTTGCCGAGGAATGCGTAGTCGATGCGGCATTGTGTATGTCATTGCCACCCGGGGTGCCGATGCCGTTGGCGGCCAGTTTGGTATTGGCCTATGGGACCAGTTGGCATGCCTTGCGTGACCGGGCGAATTTGCAAGCTGGCGAAACGCTGCTGGTGCTTGGCGCCGCCGGTGGGGTTGGCTTGGCCGCCGTAGAAATCGGCAAAGCGCTAGGAGCGCGGGTTATCGCGGCGGCCAGCACGTCGGAAAAACTGTCGATTTGTCGCGAACATGGCGCCGATGAGCTGATCGATTACACACTAGAAGACCTACGCGGCCGTCTGAAGGCGTTGACGGCAGGGCAGGGTGTTGACGTGGTGTTTGATCCAGTAGGCGGCCATTACACGGAAGCCGCTTTCCGATCGATTGCTTGGCGTGGGCGGCATTTGGTCATCGGTTTTGCGGATGGCACGGTGCCGGCGTTGCCGTTGAATCTGCCCTTGCTGAAAGGCGCATCTCTGGTAGGCGTGTTTTGGGGTGAGTTTGCCAAACGCGAACCACGAAAAAACGCCGCTGGCATCCAAGAGTTACTGGGCTGGATCGCCAAAGGCATATTGAAACCGCGAGTTTCGCGCCACTACAGCTTGCAAGAAGCACCACAGGCGCTGCTTGATATGGCGGCGCGAAAGGTTATTGGCAAGGTGGTTGTGGTGCCTTAGGGCTCGTAAGGAAATAACTTGGACTTTTGGCCGTCGGATTGGGATGCGATGCGAGGCGCGATGAGCGCGGTGTGGCGCGCCACACAAACGATTCGCAACGAGGCAGCGCGCCCAATCCGGCGAGCAAAAAGTTCAAGTTATTGACGAACGAGCCCTTAGCCCATCGTTACCAGCTTCTGCCGCCAAGCCCAGACGGCGGCCTGCGTGCGATCGGTCAATTCGAGTTTGGACAGCAGGTTGCCGACGTGGGTCTTGACGGTTGCCTCACCGATGCCAAGGCGCTCGGCAATGCTTTGATTGGACATGCCTTCCGCGATCAGCAGCAGCACTTCGCGTTCACGGGAACTCAGCTGCGCTAGCGGATCAGGCCGTGGGTCGTTACGCAGCGCGCGCACCAAACTGGATGCAATCCGCGGGTGCAGCATGGTTTCGCCGCGTGCCGCGCAGCGCACGGTTTCCACAAGCTCCGCGCCGGACACTTCCTTGAGCTGATAACTGACCGCGCCCGCTTCCAATGCGGGGCGCAGCGTGCTTTCGTCATTGCTGGAGGTCAAAATGACCACCTGGGTGTTTGGGCTGACCGCGCGAATCGAGCGCGTGGCGCTAATGCCATCTCCACCGGGCATCACCATATCGACCAACGCGACGTCCGGCAAAAGGCGCGCCGCCAGGTCGGTTGCAAGCGCAGCATTGCCTGCTTCGGCGCACACTTCGATATCCGGTTGCAGTTCCAGGTAGGCGCGCAGACCTTGGCGCACCACCGCATGATCATCAACCAGCATTACCCGCAGTTTCATCACATTCGCCTTTGCATCAAGTTCATCGTAAGGGCATATTTTCAAATCCGCCCGCTCTTGTCGCTGTCAACGCGTGGGTTGCAAGTCAACGGCCAACTGGAACCGCAACCGCACCTCAGTACCACCGCCAATGGGACTATGAACAGCAAATTCGGCGGCCGGTAGGCTGGCCGCGCGTTGCCGCATATTGGCTAATCCCATCCCTAACGGTGATTCAAGAGCGCCACCGCGGCCCTCGTCTGAAACGCGCACTTCGACTTGTCCATCAAGCACTTGCACAAATACCTTCGCGTGATTTGTATCGCTGTGACGCCAGACATTCGCTAGCGCCTCATCGACGATACGCAAGACCGCCTCGGTCTGTGCGGGCATCAAATTCAGTTGCGCTGGCAAAGCAGGTTCAATCGATCGGCCACTGCGTCTGGCGAAATCTTCCAAACGACGCTGCAGAGCGGGAATCAGATCTTCCGCGGCTCCGGCGTCTTCGCGCAATTCGCGCAACAGGTCGGATAGCTCGCGCTGCACTTCTTCGACCAGTGAGCCGGCTTCGCTTAATCGCAGCTGCAGGCGCGTGCTGTTGGCGCCACTTTCACGGGCGGCGGCAACCTGCAAAGACAAGGCAAAGACCTTTTGTTTGACCGTATCGTGCAGGTCACGCGCTAATCGACGCCGCTCTTCCAGCGTCGCGAGTTGTGAGCGGGTCGCAAACAAGGCTTGCAGATCGGCAGCCATGCGATTCAGATCGCGCGCTAATTGGCCCAATTCGTCACTGCTACGATCGACCAAATGCGGCGCGAAATCACCGCGCGCCCATGCCTGCGCCGCAGCCTCAATCAGCGCGATGCGCACTAACACCCGGCGCCGTAAGAACCAAGCCGACCCAATCAGGAACAAAATCAAATAGCCGACCGACATCGGCCACTCAAAACTCAAGGTGCGGCCTAAGTTGTGCCAGGGCGAGGGCACCGCCAGCTCCAAACTGAGGGTTTTCCCGGTATTCAGCGGCGCCGTCCAGCGGCGCCGAACCATGCCGTCATTGCCTAATTGATCAACTTTAGCCACTGCCGTCGTGCTGTCTAACAAAGCCACAGAAAACGGATGCGCGGTGAGCTCCAACAACACATAAGCCGCTTGGGTGCCCAGACTTTCGCGCGGCCGCTCTAGTTCGAGCACAAAGCGGCGCATCCGTTGATCGACTTCACTGGCCGCAATGCCCCGTGCCATTGCGGCATTCAGGTCCAGCGCTTCCCGCTCTAACACGCGCTGCACGCGACCATCGTCGAGTTCACCCAAACAGCGCTGGAACTTCAGCCCGAAGACCGATTGTTCAAGCAGTAACAGCGCTGGCAGCGATAGCGCGATATAAAAAAGCGTCAGTTGCAGACGCAATCCATGGCGGCGCGCGACTAACTTGGGCATCCGAGCTCAGGCACTGCGCTTGCGCGGGCCGCTAGTCCGACCTGCGCCAGCTGTCCCGCCTGCTCCGCGCGGGCCGCTAGTCCGACCTGCGCCAGCTGTCCCGCCTGCTCCGCGCGGGCCGCTAGGGCGTGTCGGCCGCTCGCCTGCACGTGGCGCGGCATGCGGGCCGCTACGCGGAGCGCTGCGCGGCCCGTCGCGCTCAGCGCGAGCGGCGGACGGCCGAGCGCTACCGATGCGTTGCACCGCGCCGTGGCGCCGATCTTCGCCGCCTGGGTTGGGCGAGCGGCTGGCCGGACGATTACCGCGTGGCGCGGCAGATGTGCTTAGCGGGCGCGCTGGGCCGTCACTGCGCCCATCCGGACGCGGACGACCGCGATAGGGTGCGCCAGCGACTCGTTGCGTGCCTTCTGCGCGCGGCGGTGCGAAAGTACGATCACTGCGCGTTGTACTGATGCGGTCATCGCTGCTGCGCCACGGACGTGCCGGTTGGCGCTCAACTGCATCATGCTCAACTGCCGATTCATGGACAGGCTTCATGGGTGGGCGCGACGGCCGTGGGCCTTGGCCTGCGGCACGATCTCGTGAGCGCGGCGCGCCGCGCGGGTTGCGCTCAGCGCGGTCGGACGGCCCTCTAGCGGCAGACGCGCGCTCACCGGGTGCGGCGCTGCGGCCAGCACCGCGCGTTTCAGTGGGACGCGCGCGGTAGCTTTCGCCGTCGCGGCCCGGGGCAGGGCGCCTGGGCGCGGCGCCACTGTCACGCATGCGCCGTTCACTCGGGCGTTCACCGCCACGGCGCAGCGCATTGCGTTCGGACTTACGAGCAATATCGATCGGAATGACGCGCAATTCGCTGCGCGTGCTCATCGGCAGTTCTACCGATTCCAATAGCTGCGCGATTTCTGCGGGTTCCAACTCGCGATACCAGCCGCGTTTGAGATCTTTGCCCAGTTCAATCAAACCGTAGCGCACCCGCTTCAATCGGCTGACTTCCGCACCGACCGCCTCCCACAGGCGGCGCACTTCGCGCTGCCGGCCTTCGCGGATGACGACCGTGTACCAATGATTGGTGCCTTCGCCCTCTAGCGCTTCGATCTCATCGAAATGCGCCGGGCCATCGTCCAGTTGCACGCCAGACAGCAATTTGCGCAGCGCGCTGTCTTCGACTTGCCCATGAATGCGGCACAAATACTCCCGTTCAATCTCGCGTGAGGGGTGCATCAGACAATTGGCTAGTTCGCCGTCGGTGGTGAATAACAACAGGCCGGCGGTGTTGATATCCAAACGACCGACCGCAATCCAGCGCAAACCTTTGAGCTTGGGCAACCGATCGAACACGGTCGGTCGGCCTTCTGGATCGGAAGTCGTTGTAACTTCGCCCTCCGGTTTGTTGTACGCCAGCACGCGCGGACCTTCGTGGGTGATGATTTTAACCACAAATTCGCGGTCGTCCATTTTGATGGTCTGGCCGTCACCCAAAGAATCACCAATCGCAGCTGGGCGGCCGTCCACTTGGATTTCGCCACGCAAAATGCGCTCTTCAATCAGCCGGCGCGAACCCATGCCAGCTTTGGACAGCAGTTTTTGCAGACGCTCTGGACCGGTTTGGTCGGCGACACTGCGTTTGAGCGACAGGGTAGGGCGGCGTTTGATCATTGCAGGGTCTCCGTGGACGGTATTGCGAGTGCGACGACGACCGCTGGCCGCGCTGTGGAAGCGCCAGCGCCATCACGCTCGGGAAAAGAAAGTTCAGGCTCCATCGCGAGATCGCGGATTTCAGCCAATGTGGGTAATTCATCCAAACTTTTGAGGTTGAAATAATCGAGAAAACTACGCGTAGTCCCAAACAAAGCCGGGCGACCGGGTACATCGCGATGGCCGATCACCCGAATCCACTCGCGCTCCTCCAAAGTCTTGATGATTTGCGTACTGACGGCAACGCCGCGCACCGCTTCGATTTCGCCGCGCGTGATGGGCTGACGATAGGCGATCAGCGCTAAGGTCTCCAGCAGCGCGCGCGAGTAGCGACTTTGGCGTTCGGTCCAGAGTCGCGCAACATAACTATGCACGAGCGCTTTGACTTGGTAGCGAAAACCACTGGCGACTTCGACGAGTTCCACGCCGCGGCCGTCGCAATCGGCGGTCAGCACTTCCAAGACTTGCGCCAGTTCAGTGTGCGTGGGGCGTGCGCCTTCTTCAAACAGCTCGCCCATTTGCGAGATGCTGAGTGGCTGGCCGGCGGCCAACAGCGCCGCTTCGATGATGGCTTTCAGTTCAGGGGTGCTCATGCGTCTGCTTCCCGTGTCGCCAGGGATTTAAGGTAAATCGGCGCCAGCGGTCGATCTTGCACAATTTCGACTAGACCCGCTTTGCCCAGCTCTAACATCGCCAGAAAACAGACGACGACTCCCAGTCGGCCTTCGGCCGGAGTAAACAGCAAACTGAACTCGACAAATTCGCCACTGCGCAGGAAATCTAAGAATTCGGTCATTTTTTGTCTTACCGACAAGGGTTCTCGACGAATTTGGTGGCTGACGAACAAATCCGCCCGATTTAATACCTCACGAAACGCCAACAATAATTCGCGCAATTCCACTTCCGGTGCCGCTACGCTGACTTTGCGCTCGGGCACATAGACACTGACCGCGCAGGTATCTCGATCCATACGTGGCAATGCTTCGATATCTTCGGCGGCTTTTTTGAAGCGTTCGTATTCCTGCAGACGGCGCACCAACTCCGCACGCGGATCCGCTTCCTCTTCGGCGCTGATCGGCGGTCTGGGTAACAACAAGCGTGATTTGATTTCTGCCAAAATCGCGGCCATCACCAAGTACTCGGCGGCAAGCTCAAAACGCAACTCATCCATCATGTCGATGTAGCTGACGTACTGTTTGGTGATCGCTGCGATTGGAATATCGAGAATATCGAGATTTTGGCGGCGAATCAGATACAGCAGCAAATCCAACGGACCCTCGAAAGCCTCTAGGATGACTTCTAACGCGTCGGGCGGAATGTATAAATCTTTAGGCAACTCGTAGAACGGCTCCCCGCGGACCACCGCGAACGGCATCTCCGCTTGGCGGGCGCTTGCGCCGCTGTTGGAAAGGCTGGGCGACTCAGCATCCGCAGCAGCGCTCATTCCCAATCCACCGGACCACGGCCATAACGCAGCACTTCAAACGGCTGATCGATCAGCGACACCACCGTCGTTGGGTCGGCGTTACAAGGGCCGGCTTCAATGAAGACGTCGATATGCGCATCCAAAACATCGGCCAGTTCTTCGACTTCCATCCCGTGTAAATCTTGCCCCGGAAGCAGCAGGCTGGAGCTCAAAATCGGCTCACCCAGCGCTTCAATCAGGCTCTGCACCACCCGATGATCAGGTACGCGCACACCGATCGACTTACGCTTTTCAGTGATAACACGTTTCGGGACTAGGCCGCCGGCCGGCAGAATGAAGGTGTATGGCCCGGGAATGTGGGCACGCATTAAGCGAAACGGCGCATCGTCAACACGCGCGTATTGACTGATTTGTTTGAGATCACGGCACGCCAACGTGAAGTTGTGGCGCGGCTTGAGTTGCCGCAGGCGGATCACCCGATCCAAAGCATTGCGCGCATCCAACGCGAAACCGAAGGCATAGCCGGAGTCGGTCGGATAAACAACCAGCTCACCGGCACGCAAGGCCTGCACGGCTTGCGCCAACAAGCGTGGTTGCGGCGATACGGGGTGTATAGAAATACGACGGGACATAAGTGTTCCGAACAAAGCTCAAGCGCAGGGGGCTTTCCATCAATGCAGGGTCAGCGTGATATGCGACAACCACACGGGGCTTCGCGCCGCCCGACGGTCAGGCAAAGAGGATGAGTGTACCGGAGCCGCGGGATTCCGTACCATTCGCACCCGAATTGAGCCCGGTGATGTTCATGTTGCCTGATCGAGTTGAACAACTACGCGCACGCCTGCAAGCGAAGTTAGGCGCCGCACTCATTGAAATCACCGACGATAGCCACAAACATGTGGGCCACGCCGGCGCGCGTGATGGGCGAGGGCACTTCAGCGTGCGCGTGGTTGCCGAGTGTTTTCGTGGTCTGCGGCCACTGGCGCGCCATCGTTTGATATACGACGCCACCGGTGAACTTTTTGAGACTGATATCCACGCCTTGTCCATTCAGGCTTTGACTCCCGAGGAAGTGTTATGAAAATTCGCCTTTTTGCCGTGCTGGCAAGCTTGGCCTTGATAACCGCTTGCGCACCTAACGATGAAGCTGGCAAAGGTGCTTTGCTGCAGATCAGTGGCGCCGCGAGCAGCTTGAAAGTGAATGGGCAAGTCATCCCCGAAGCCCTGGTGCAAGCCTATGCGCGCAAACGCGGCTGGGAAGTTCGCGATCCCGGCCAGCGCGAGCAGGTCTACAATCAGTTAGGCGAGATGCTGGCGGTGGCCATAGAGGCAAAAAAGCTCGGCCTTTTGGATGAGCAATCGGTGCGCGCCGATTTGGAGTTGGAGCGCCTCAATGGGCTCAGTGGCATATTGATCGAACGCAACAGCGCAACGGTCAGCGACGAACAACTGCGGGCTGCGTACGACGAGGAAGTGGCGACGACCGGCAGCGAAGAATTTCAAGCAGCGCATATCCTGTTAGACAGCGCAGAACGCGCCTCGCAAGTGCTGGCTTCGTTAGCGGCGGGTGCCAATATCGACGAACTGATCGCCGCGCAGGCCGGCCAAACTGGTGTGAGGGATGCCAAGGATCTGGGATGGGTGCGGCGTACCCAATTGTCACCGCCGATGGCCGATGCCTTAGCCGCACTGCAGCCAGGCACCTGGTCCCCGCAACCCATTGCGACCGAGTTCGGATTTCATGTGGCTTATCTGCGCGCCAAACGACCGTTTGCCGTACCCGCATTCGAGCAAGTTCGCGAAGGTATACGCGCCGCATTGGTGCAAAAGCGCGCGTTGGAGTTTGCCAACAGCATCAAGCTAAAGGCTAAGATTGAGCACTGACGACCCCCAGGTGCGTCGCCAGTAAGTGCATGCATTTCCTATGCATTTTGGCCTCGAAGCGAGGCGAGCGCAAGGCTCATAGACGGCTGCGTGCGCGACATTGCGCGTGCCGACTCGAACGCCCGCAACTTGTTGCGGGCCGGCACCGAAGGTCATAGCAAAGCTATGGCGACGACAAATAACGACGCATTCGGGCCAAAAGGCATGGAAAGAAATGCCCTTAGGGCTGGTGAGGAAATAACTTGGAATGTTGGCCGTCGGATTGGAATGCGAGGCGCGATGAGCGCTGGTGTGGCGCGCCACACCAGCGAGTCGCAACGAAGCAGCGCGCTCAAGCCGGTGAGAAAAAAGTCAAAGTTATTGACGAACGGGCTCTTCCTTGCGATGCATTACACTCGTGTCTGGTTCGATTGTCACATTGGCAGCAAGCAGCGTCCTTGTTAACCTCACTGAAACACCCATGAAGGCATCTATGCAAACGTCCCTGGAAAACTCGATCGACCGCTGGCGAAATGGGGCGTCACGAAACTGGGTGTTTTTCCGCCAATGGCTGCGTGCGCCGTTAACCACGGCCTCGGTGGTACCGAGCAGCCCGCGATTGGGTAGGGCGATGGCCTTGGCCTTACCAGGAAGCGCAAAACGCGTCGTCGAGCTTGGCGCAGGCACTGGGGCGATCACGCGCGAACTGCTGCGCTACCGAGTACGCGCAGAGAACTTGTTCCTGGTCGAACTCAACTCGGAACTCCACGATGATCTACAGCGTAGTTTCCCCGATTCTACGGTGGCCTGCGGCGATGCCCGCGAGCTGCAGCAACTCCTGACGACAAGTGGTTTTGGCGCCGCTAATGTTGACGCGGTGGTCAGTTCCTTGGGTTTTCTATCGATGCCGCCGGTGTTGGTTGAACAAATCGTTTGCGCTGCGTTTGCGTGTTTACCCAACGATGGCGTGCTGGTGCAGTTTACTTATGGCCCCAAGTGTCCGGTGCCACAACACACATTGAATCGGCTAGGTCTGAAAGCGCGACGCGTAGACTTTACTCTGATGAATTTACCACCGGCATCTGTTTACGTGCTGCAGCGCGTTTAACACTGTTGGCGTGACTCTGCACCTATTGGTGATAATAATCGATAATCAAATGCACCCGATCTTGGCCGCCGAGATTTCGCACGGCGTGAAATCGCGTGTTATCGATTTCCACCACTTCGCCCACTTTAAAATGGTGGTCGACGTCATCAATAAAAAAATGCACTTTCTCGTTGCTGACGATCGGAATATGAATGCGGTGCACCATGCGCAGCGCGATTGCACCGTCCATATGCGGCACGATTTCTCCACCCGCCTTTAGTTTGGCGAACATGGCCTTCCTAACAATCGGTTTCTCATATTGGTATTCTTTTTGGATAAGCGCCATAACCGGCTGCAGCAGCGCCTCACAGTCAGCATAATGTCGAGTCGTTTCGATCGGCGAATCGACGCTACTGTTCGCGCACCATTTCAACACTAAACTTTCGGTGTCCTTGTGTACCGCAAACTGCTGCTGACGCAGCGCGTTTTCCATCCATTCCTCGCGCGTTTTGCCACTCAAGTAGCCGCATAGGCCAGAAACATCGACATGCCCGATTGCATGGATCTTGTCTTTGAGCTTATGTGGGGGCGCTCGGAAAATATCTGCAGGCAGGCTCATTTCAATCTCGTGGGGTCTGGAATGTGGAGGCCGGGCCCAGGTTGAAGCTGGTGCGGCCTGAAACGGCCCTGATGATAACCCGGACGCGACGAACCTCATCGCGCGAATTCACGAAAAATGCAGGCTAGCAGCCTGTCGGACTTTGCGCCTGAGATGCGTTGTGAGCTTAAGCGGATGGCTGCAAGGCGCAGCGCGCAGGCAATGGCTCTTCCACGCCTAAGCGTCGCAACGCAGCAGAGGCCGTCCAGACGAGGAGGATGATCGATCTGCGCCTGGACTTTGCAGGTAGACTCGTTAATCAGATCGCCACTTCTGAACGCAGATTCACCGTGCGCAGGACGCTCTTCAGACCGCTACTATCTGAAAAAAATCGGGCTTTGGTTTTTGTGTCGCCCTAACAATAAGGAAGCTGCCATTGAAATACGACAAGAAGGCTGGCACCGCCAATGCGCTACGCTGGATGCTGTGGCGCGAGTTCCTCGATCAGCGCCAAAACAAAATGCTCTGGCCCGTGTATTTTTTAATGCCGCTGATCGGAGCGGCGATTCCTGCACTGTTAGCGGTTGCCAGTGCATCCATATTATCTGGCTCGGCGCCAATTAAGCCCGAAATGCAGTCGCTTATTGCCGGCATTCGCATGTTAGCCGCCGCCAATGGCACCGACCTAGAACTTGCCGCGGCAACCATGTTGTTACGGATATCGGCGGGGTATTTTCTATTGATGCCGTTGGCTATCGTTTCCATTGCCGGAGCTTACGCCATTGTCGGTGAGAAACAACAGCGCACTTTGGAACCCGTATTGTCGACGCCGTTGTCGACCAAGGATTTCCTCCTTGGAAAATTGTTAGCGGTAACTTTGCCGGCGGTGTTGATGTCGTGGATAGCAGCCTTACTCGGCGCGATCGCCTCGGTGCTGAGCTTCTACATTGCCAGCGACTTGTTGGTCTGGCCGGATCAGTTCTACTGGATTGCCGTTTTGGTGCTGGGCCCGGAAATTGGTGCGCTCACCGCATTGGTTTGTTTGCGCGTGTCGGCGCGCATGCAGGATCCTCAGGCGGCCAATCAAGTTACCGCGCTGATCTTGATTCCATTGCTGCTGATCGTTTTTTCAGTGATTGGCCCGGCGCTTGTCATGAACATCGGCGCACTGATTGCCGCGTGTTTTTTCGGACTAGCTTTGACCCTCGGCGTGTTCGTATGGGTAAAAAGAGGCTTCAATCGCGAGGAAATTTTGTGTCGCTGGCGCTAGTGGGGCGTAAACGAGTGCTGTTGGAATCTCTCAGTCGTGTGGCGAGGGTTCGGGGACGGCGCAGCGGGATTCGGCCAGCACCGCGCCACCCTTATTTAGTTGACATAATACACATTAGATGCATTTTTATCCAAACAATCCAAACGCTAGCCTCACAGACCATTTGCGTACGACTCAATTGAGGCTACCCTTCGCATCTTGAGTTGAACGAAGGACCAGGGAATGGGCCGAGTCCTACTGATTGAAGCATCCGCGACGCGTCGGCGCGCGTTGTCGACCATGTTGGCGCAAAAAGGCTTCGAGGTGGCGATCATCGCGACCTATGGCGAGGGCCTGACGCTGCTGTCCAGCGTCGAACGCGACAAATATGCCGCTCTGGTCGTTAGCTGGCCAGAGTACTCGGATCATCGCGCAGACGATATTTTTGCGCTGCTTCGCGCGCGCGACTGGATTACCTTACCAGTGCTGGTCATGGCTGACTCCACCGAAGCTGGCGCGGTCAATTGGTTGATGAAACGTCCCAGCACGGCGCTGTTGTTGTGGTCTGACTATTCCGACGCGCCCGATGCATTGCACAAGCTGATCCACCCACCAGTCCAGCGCGCGCCTGCAGCGGACCCGCGTTCCACAAGTGAGCAGCTGCGCGTGCTGTTTGTCGACGATTCCCCGACGGTGCGGATGGCTTTCAAACGCCTGCTGGCGGCCGAAGGTTTTCAGGTTGAAACAGCAGTTAATGCTGAAGACGGTCGCGCCAAAGCATTTAACTTGGATTTTGACATCGCAATCGTCGATTACTTCATGCCCGGCGACAACGGCGCCATGTTGGTCAAACAATTGCGCGATCACCCGAAAACCAGCGGTATATTGGCTGCCATTATTACCGGCACCTATTCGGACCGCGTAATCACCGAATCATTAGGCGCTGGCGCTGTCGAGTGCATGTTTAAATCGGAAGCGCGCGAACTCTTCTTGGCGCGTATGCGTTCACTTTCGCGCACCGTACTTGATCGTAAAGCGATCGATAACGAGCGCCGGCGCTTGCATGGCATTTTGACATCGGTCGGCGAGGGTGTTTACGGCGTAGACCCGCATGGCACCATCCAATTTATCAATCCGGCGGCGCTGGACATTCTTGGATATCCGCGCGATGCCAGTTTCGTTGGGACTTCAGCGGCCGATCGTTTTCACTATGCATTTGAAGATCGCACCCGCATTCCCAGGCAAGCTTGTTATTTGTCACAGTGTTACGAGGATGGTAACCAAGTTACCGGCTGGCAAACCGTCTTTTGGAACGAGACCGGTCGATCTATACCCGTCGAATGCACAGTTTACCCACTCGACATTGACGGAAAACGTGAAGGCGCAGTGGTTGCATTCCGAGATGTATCGCAGCGTCGCCTGTTAGAGGAAGAGCTGCGTTGGCAAGCCAGCCACGACGCCCTGACCAAACTACACAATCGCGCCTACTTCGAACAACACTTGCAGCAAGAAGTTGCTCGCCTGCGGCGCTCCGACCAATCTAGTCTGTTGCTGTTTGTTGATGTTGATCGCTTCAAATACATCAACGATACGCTTGGCCATGCCGCAGGCGACCAGCTCCTTATTGAAGCCAGCCATCGCTTGCGTAGCCGTTTGCGGGTCAATGATTGTTTGGCGCGCATGGGTGGCGACGAATATGCATTAATTCTGCGCAATGCTAACCAAGACCCTGAGCGGGCGGCTGACGAGTTTCGTCGCGCCCTGTCTGGGCAGTTATTTTCCTATGGTGATAAACACTATCGAATATCTGCCAGCATTGGTGTGGCCGTGCTTGATAGACACGTGGTCTCACCTTCCGAGGGCATGGCAAACGCCGACATCGCATGCCATATAGCGAAAAATAAAGGCCGTAACCAAGTTCACGTGTACTCGTATGAAACGGACCAGCGCGCTCTAATGGATGTCGAGCTTAACTGGTCTGCGCGACTTGAAGACGCTCTCCGTAACAACTTGTTTGTGTTGTGCTTTCAGCCCATTTTGCCGTTGGCGAGCATTGATCTGAGTGATTTACCAGAAGAAGAAGGTGAGCTTTGGTTGCGACATATGCGTAATGGTCGGCCAAGGCGCGTTTATTACGAGGTCTTATTGCGCATGCGTGGTAACAGTGGCGATCTGGTAGCACCCGATGCGTTTTTGCCCACGGCTGAACGCTACAATATGATGCTAGAAATTGATCGCTGGGTGATTCACCACGCGCTTAAGGCAATGCGTGATAGCCAAGCCATTGATCCTGAACACATTATTGGCATGTCGATTAATCTGTCCGCCCAATCACTGGGGGCAAACGGCATTGGTCGTTATGTGATGGACAAGTTGGTCGAGTTCAACATTGATCCAAACCTAGTCACCTTTGAGATAACTGAAACCAAGGCGGTCACTAATCTTGATGCGGCTCGCGAGCTTATTGCGCAATTACGTGGCCTAGGCTGTCGATTTGCACTGGATGATTTTGGCTGTGGTTTCTCTTCCTTTACGCATCTGAAACATCTGGACGTCGATTTCCTTAAAATTGATGGTTCATTTATACAAGGGTTACTCAACGACCCTGTTGATCGTGCGGTCATCACGGCTATTAACCATATCGCCCATTCGGTAGGAAAGCGTACGGTTGCCGAATATGTCGATCGACCAACCGTATTGAATGCGCTGCTCGCTTGCGGTGTGGACTTTGTGCAAGGTTATTATGTGGGCCGGCCAACCACCGATTTGCGCGCCGCTTATCTGCGTTCGCAAATCCCAATTGAGGTACCCTACCCGCCTTTGGCCGCTGCTGGGTGAAAAAGTCGACCGCTGAGCAGCCCCAAAGCTTTCTTTGGCACGATTATGAGACCTTTGGCACGGATCCCAAGCGCGATCGCCCGGCGGAATTTGCTTGTTGGCGCACCAACGAAAACTTTCAGCCAATTGAAGAACCGGAATCTTTCCGCTGTAAGCCCACGCTGGATTATTTGCCTGATCCTTTAGCTTGTGCCATTACTGGCATTGGTCCCGAGGTCGCCTACCGCGACGGTTTACCAGAACCTGAATTCGCAGCTCGCGTGCATGCGCAGATGAGCCGTGGTCAAACCTGCACATTGGGCTACAACAGCATTCGCTTTGATGACGAGATTACGCGACATCTAAACTGGCGAAATTTTCTCGACCCCTATGAGCGCGAATGGGCAAATGGCAACTCACGATTTGACTTCATTGACCTAACGCGTGCCACTTATGCGCTGCGCCCCAATGCCATTGAATGGCCCAGTCGGGCCGATGGTCATCCGAGTTTTAAGCTCAGCGATCTCACAGAGGCGAACGCGCTAACGCATAGTCATGCGCACGCCGCTTTGTCTGATGTTGAAGCTACCCTTGGCTTGGCAAGCTTATTGCGCCTACGGCAACCGCGCCTGGTTGATTTCGCGCTTGAACTGCGCCGCAAATCAAGGGTAATAGAAATGTTGGATTGGCAGCAGCGCACGCCCCTGCTGCACGTATCTCAACGATTCCCCGCCGAACGTGGATGCACCGCAATCGTAGTGCCACTGGCCCTGCATCCCAGCCAGTCCGGCAAAGTGATTGTAGTCGACACATTTCCAAGCCCGATGCCGCTGCTGACCTGGCCGATCGAACGCTTAGCAGAAATGCTGGTTGCGCCGGCCGATTCCGGTGAACGTGTTGCGCTTGGCTTGAAACTCGTGCACGCCAACCGCGCGCCATTTTTGGCACCCATTTCGGTGCTTGCAGGTGTGGACCTAGGACGCATTCAACTTGATCGCGCACAATCCGATATCCACACGGAACAGCTGCGCAATGCAGGGGGCCTAGATAAAAAAGTGCAGCAGATTTTTCGGCTGTTGGATTCTAGTGTGCGGGATCCGGCTGATCCGGATGCGGCCCTGTACGAGGGCTTTGTGCCGGACTCTGATCGCGCGCTGGCAAAACGGTTTTCGGTCGCCAGCCCTGAGGAACTCGCCCAGATCGCTGCCAAATTCGGTGATGTGCGTTTGCGTGCCCTCGCCTTTCGCTTTCGGGCTAGGCACTACCCGGATACACTGAACCCGAGCGAACAACGCATTTGGTTGGATCAGTGTCGAGTGCAATTGCAACAGTCGCCGCGTTCTCTCGCTAATTTCGACACGGCAACCGATGAACTCGCTGCACGTTTGCCTGATGTGGCCATGGACCTGCGCACCTGGGGGGCAAGAGTGCGGAAGCATGCAGGTTTGGGCCTTGTGTAATGCCCGCCTTGACCTGAACGCGTCGTTTCTCGTCGTTGCGATGCCCCATCCTCAAGGGTAGTTTGGGCGCGCGCCGTTGACGCGCACCCGAACAATCGTCTACGGACGTAAAGCCAGCTCTGGATCTTCTTTTTTGACAACCTGCAGATCCGACTTCGAAACACCTAACCACAACAGAATCGGGTTGCAAAAGAAGATCGACGACAAGGTTCCGATGGTTACGCCGAAAATTACGGTTATGGCAAAATTCTCTACCACCGGACCGCCGATGAAGTACAGCGAGAATAAGGCAAAAAACGTGGTGATGCCGGTAATGATCGTGCGGGAAAGCGTGTTGTTGATTGCTTTATTAATGGTTTCCTCGGGCCCCAATTTACGTGCACTGCGGAAAATTTCCCGAACTCGGTCAAAGACCACGACCTTATCGTTGATCGAATAGCCGGCAACGGTCAACAAGCCGGCGAGCACCGTCAAGTCAAAGTTGAGCCCAAGCAAAGACACAAAACCGAGCGCAATAATCACGTCGTGCGCTTCACCGGCAATCGCAGCAACGCCAAATCGCCATTCGAAACGAACCGCAACATACAACATGATGGTCATAATGACGAAAACCACGGCAATTACACCGTCTTCCGCCATTTCTTTGCCCACCTGCGGCCCCACGAACTCACTGCGATTGATTTTCGCTTTGAGGTTTGCGGCGTTTAGTGCCTTGGCCACCGCTTCGGCGACCGCGCGTTGACTTTCAACGGTTTGCTCCCCACCGTCTTGCGGCGGCAGGCGCATTGCGGCTTCGCGGGCACCACCAATACTCTGCACAGTGTAATTGGCGAAGCCAGCTTTATCGAGGGCTGCTCGGACTTCCTCAATTTCAACCGGTTGTTCAAATTCGGCTTCCACCAAGGTGCCACCGGTGAAATCAAGGGCCAGATTGAGTCCGCGTGTAGCCAGTAGTAGCAGCGACGCGACAATCAGGAACAGCGAAATGCCAACCGAGATTTTACGCCAGCTCATAAACGGTATGTTGGCGTTCGGACTGAAAAACTCCATGATTTGCTCCTTGTCTCGTTCAGTATCAGACCGATATCGATTGGACTTTACGTTGGCGGCCGTAAACCATGGCCATGATCAATTGGGTCACCGTGACGGCGCTAAACATCGACGTCAAAATACCGGTCAGTAAGGTTACGGCGAAGCCGCGGACCGGGCCCGAGCCGAAAGCAAACATCGCAACTGCTGCAAACAAGGTGGTCAAGTTGGCGTCCAAAATCGTTCCCCACGCTTTCTCATAACCGGCGCGCAATGCGGCCAGAGGTGAATTACCGGCGCGCACTTCCTCTCGAATGCGTTCCGCGATGAGCACGTTCGCGTCGACCGCCATGCCCAGTGTCAAAACGATACCGGCGATGCCCGGCATCGTCAGCGTCGCACCCAGACCACTCAAAACGGCTGTCAATAACAACAGGTTGACCACCAAACCCACCACTGCAACCACGCCAACGACGCGGTAGTAAAAAATGACGAAGATGACGATTAAAATGAACCCAATCAAGGTTGCCTCAAGTCCGCGCTCAATATTGTCCTTACCCAAACTCGGACCAATGATGCGCTCCTCGATAATGTCAACCGGCACCGCCAATGACCCAGCGCGCAGCATCAGCGCCAGTTCGCGTGCGTAGTTGGAGCTTTCCAGCCCGGTGGTTTGGAACTGATTGCTGAAAACGCCACGGATCGATGCAACGCTGATGACGGTTTGCGTCTCCTTTGAGGTACGCACTTCCTGGCCATCTACAGTGCGGAACTCAGGGATGCGCTCGATATAAACCACTGCCATCGGGCGACCCACGTTTTCGCTGGTGAAGTCCAGCATGCGGCGCCCGCCAGCCGAATCCAAGGTCACCGATACCATCGGCGTGGCTGAGGTCTGGTCATAACCGCTGATCGCGCCAACCAGCTGATCGCCCGTCGCGATAACGTCCTTTTTCAGCAGGATCGGTTGCCCACCTTGGTCGTAATAGAGTCGCGAATCAGGGGGGACGCGGCCAGATGAGGCGGCCTCAGCGGCATTTGCGGTGTCGTTGACCGCGCGATACTCAAGCGTGGCGGTTGCACCGAGAATTTTCTTGGCGATCGCCGTATCTTGCACACCCGGCAACTGCACGACGATTCGCGTTTGGCCCTGTTGGGTGATGATGGGTTCCGCCACACCCAATTCACTGACGCGATTGCGCAATGTGGTGATGTTTTGTTCGATCGTATGCGTCTGGGCTTCCGCGATTTTTGCTGGCTTGATCTTGGCAAGCAGAACAAATCCTTCACCCCGTACCGCATCTAGCACCAGGTCGGGTGACTGCAGTCCAATCTCAGTCAGCGCTCGAGTGCGATCTTCCGCAGAGACCAGTTGAATAGTCAGGCCATCGGGCGAGCGCGTAACCGACCGGTAGGCGATGTCTTTGGATCGCAGTATTTGATACAACTCGGTGATATAGCGATTTTCCAGTTTGTCGCGCGCGGCCTTCTCGTCGACTTGCATTAAAAAGTGCACGCCACCTTGAAGATCAAGCCCAAGTGTCATCGGGCGTGCGCCAATGGCCTGCAACCAGGCAGGCACGGTTGACGCCAGGTTCAAGGCGACGGTATGCGTCTTGATTAGCTCCTCACGCACAATGTCCGCGCCCTTCAACTGATGATCGGCGTCGGGGAAACGCACCATCAGGCGGTCTTCGGTCCTGACTACGCCAAAATACGGGACTTCTTTCGCTTTCAAGGCGGCTTCAACCCGACCTTGCAGGATGTCGTCAATCGTTGCGCCACGGTTGGCAGAAATCTGGATTGCCGGCTGCTGTGGGAAAGCATTGGGCAGCGCATAGATTGCGGCCAAGAACACCAGCGCGACCACCAGGCCGAGCTTCCACTTAGGGAAATCAAACATCAATCACCTCGACCGAGGTTACTGAAACGAACGGATGGGAGGAACCTGACCGCAAAAACTTAAGCGGACTTGTAGGTGCCCTTCGGCAACACGGCGCCAAGCGCGTGCTTTTGCACTTTGATGCGGACGCCCTGGGCGATCTCCAGGGTCACAAAACTATCGCCAACGTCTTCAATGCGGCCGAGTAACCCGCCCGACGTGACAATCTCGTCACCGCGCGACAGCGCTTCAACCATCTTTTTATGATCCGACATGCGTTTTTGCTGCGGTCGGATCAGTAAGAAATAGAAGATTGCAAAAAACACCACCAACATGATCAGACTGGGCCACATGCTGGGCGGCTGCCCGCTTTGGGCGTAGGCTGAAGAAATGAAAAAGTCCATAGAAGTGCTCGTATGAGTAGCGGGGGCGAACTTGTGTCGCGGCTTAGCCGCCTAGTATGCCACAGAGTGGTGACGCACTTTAGGAATGCAAGCGCTTCGTTGGCGCAGTTCATGCAGGTTTCGATCTGAGCTCCTGCGACTATCGCTTCCACATCTTCACATCTTCACGATGTTGGCTCGGCTATCTTCACGTTTGTGAAGACGCTAACCCCGGAGAAAGTAATGAACAAGCGTGATGAGCAATCTGGTTTGGTGCTGTTGGTTGAAGACAATCGCGGCATCTCGGAAATGGTGGGAGAATTTTTGGAGCGGCGCGGATATTCAGTCGACTATGCCGCCGATGGCGTGACGGGCTTACATCTTGCCGTCAGTAATAGTTACGACGTCGTCGTGCTGGACCTAATGCTGCCCGGCATGGACGGATTGGACGTCTGCCGCAAGCTGCGCCAAGACGCCAAGAAATCGACACCGGTGCTGATGTTGACAGCGCGCGACACCTTGGAAGACAAGGTCACCGGCCTAGATGCTGGCGCCGACGACTATTTAGTCAAGCCCTTTGAAGTGAAGGAATTGGAGGCGCGCGTCCGCGCGTTGATCCGTCGCGATCGCCGACAGGTCAGCCAAGAAGTATTGCGCGTCGGTGACTTGGTGCTGGATACCGCCACTTTGCGCCTCACGCGCGCCGGAAAGGACTTGCAGGTGTCGCCGATTGGCCTCAAGTTGCTGTCTATTCTGATGCGCGAATCGCCTCGCGTTGTGTCGCGTCGCGATATCGAGCGCGAAGTGTGGGGCGATATGCTGCCCGATAGCGACACCTTGCGTTCACACCTCTACAACCTGCGCAAAGTGATCGACAAACCGTTCCAATCGACCCTGCTGCATACCATCCATAGCGCCGGTTATCGATTGGCCGATTTGGACTCCGAATCGGCTGCCGCATAGTGCTCATCTATCCGCTGGGAATCTCTAACTGGCTTAGAGCTTCCCAGCGAAATTAGCTCATGAATCCCAAATCGCGGCTGGAGAAGTTACCCAGCAGCGGAAAGATGGAACCCAAGGCCGAGTTATCCACGACACCCATCCAGCGCGCAAGCGTCGCTGCGACTTGGTCGACCGACGTGGTTGGAATGTACTGACCACGTGAGAAACTCCAATCGCGTGCGAGGTTGTCGTTGGCGTTAACCAGCATTTTCGGATAAGTGCCGTACAGCTGATTACCGCGCACGCCGTCCCCAACAACGAGCATATTGCCGCCCCAAGCGTGATCAGAACCGCTGCCATTTCCCGTTAACGTGCGCCCGAAGTCACTCATCGTGAACGTGGTAACTTCGCTGCGTGCGTTCATTTCTCCCAACGCACTCCAAAATGCACCCAAGGCTTGGTTTAGCGTAGTCAACAAAGTGCCATGTCCCGTGGTAGCTACCGCACCACCGGCTTCGAACATGCCTGAGTGCAGGTCAAAACTGCCCATGCGCACGTAATAGACTTGGCGTTGTGCGCCCAAGGTACGACTGACCTTGATCATCCGTGCAACCATTTTTAACTGATCAGCCAAACTATTTCCAGCGGGAAACACACTGGTCACATTGCCACTGCCGTCAGGCGCGTCCAGCATCGTTGCCAGGTTTTCGCCGACCGCTAACGAACGCCGAACAATGCTGGAATATCCACGTGCGAATGGATGGGCGTAACTGTCGTCGAGTAAGTCGTTGAGTACCCCGCGACGCGCGCTGGCGTAGTTGGTAGCGCTGCTGGCGCTGTAATTATCAATCAAGTCGACGCCACCACTGGCAATTTGATAGGGAATAATGCCATCGCCAATCAGAAAGCGTGAGGCTCCTGCTACAGAAATGGTGGACGATAATCCGTTTGACAACGCGCCGGCAGACGTAAGTTTGGCGACTCGGCCGCCCCAGCCGTAACGTGCCATAGGATTACTGCCGGCCGACATGCCGATTTGCCACTGCAGTTCCTGATCATTATGCGAAAAGAGCTGCGCAGGACGGGGGGCTCCCGCGTCGTACTCAGATTTGCTAATGGGTTGCACTAGCGTGCCGGCATTGCAAACAAACGCGGCCTTGCTTTGATTGAATAGCGTCTGGATTCCGCTGTGCGCTTGACTAGCGCCGCCGTTGGTGGCGGTGTAATCGGCATTAGCCGGGTGTAAGCCGTAACCGATAGCCTGATTGGTGGGCGCAATTGGCAGTAAATCGTTATATGCCAGTGCTAGCCCATTGCTGTTACTTGGACTAAATACGCCACCGCGCGTGGCGCGATAGGTATCGTAACGGCTTCCAGGGCTTTCACTGTCGCGCGGGACCAGCCAGTTGTATGAATCGTTGGCACCGGCAAGATAAATGCACACTAAGGCTCGGTAGCCGCCCGCGTTTTGAGCCGCTGCGCGCGGCATCAGCGCTAATTGAGGCAGCAAGCTGGCGACTGATCCAACCGCAAAGCTACAGCTCAAACGCTTAATGAATTCGCGACGGCTGGTATTCTCGATACGTCCCATGATCATTCGCTCCTTATTGTTGCACCGAGAACTCAGCTGAGATCGCGATCAGGTGGATTAGGCTCAGGACTTTGCGGCGATGGTCGGCTGAGGCCATGCCGCCATTGAGTAACGCGACCAATTTGCCGCGCATCGTTTCGCTCATCGTGCCATACAGCAGTTTTTGGTTCAGCGCTTCCACCAGGGCAGCATGTTCAGTGGGGATAGCGTCGATCATCGCACTGGGTAAGTAAGCGGTAGTATTGGGTACGGTGAAGCTGGTTGCGGTCGCACTATTGGTGTTGTAACCGGAGAATATTCGGCGCCAAAATTCATCCGATGTGGTGATAAATGTCGATTCATTCATAATTTGGAACTCTGGTGAATATAAGCCTGCATCTGCTATTTCACCAGGTTGTTGATAATCCGGTCCATAGAAATTGAAGACCGATGCCGCGCGCAGCGGCGCTTGGAATAAGGTTCGTTCAGTGGCAGTGAGGCCGTTGGTACCCGTGTTACCGTTTTGCACGCCAAATGCACGTAGCACAGCGGTTAAACGCAAAATCGGTTCCCGCAGTTTGCCAAATTGGGTCGCAGGAATCGCTGCGCGCGCTTCCGGGTCTAGCAGTATCGATTTAACGACCGCTCCCAGATTGCCACGCACGCCCTGCCCGTCATCCTCAAATGTAGCCGCGACCCGATCAATATAGCCGCGTGAAGGATTACTTGTCGTCAATCGCTGAATGAGTTGGCGTGAAAGGAATGGCGCCACGTTCGGATGAAGATAAAGACTATTGACCAGAGTCTCAATCTGGTTATTGCAGTAATTAACGCACGCTTGTTGATCCACGCCGGGAGTGGCTGTGTGACACGCGACTGGACTGGGTTCGATCTGTATGCCGGCCAGTAGCGTTTTGCGATCGTTTGGCGGTGGCAGAATCGCGTAGCCGTTGCTGTTGGTCGCTGAGCGTCCAGTGTCGGCATAGCGCGGATAACAGACCATCGGCCGGTAGGAGTCCGGATGGGCTAAAGCCGTTACCTGCCCATTTGCTGCATAACGTGGGGGATTAGAAAAGAACAAGGTGGTTGAGAAATTGCAAGCGACACCAACGCAGGTTCCGCAATTGCGGTTGAGTGTGATGGTGCCCACAGTGGCGGGCCCGGTGCAACCGTAACTTAAGCCGGTAAGCACTTTGGCGGTATTGGTGACCAGATCCTGCGTATAACTGGCCACGGGCTGGCCATTCATCGTGATCGGTGAGAAATCTCGATTGCGCTCGATTAAGCCAATAGAGAATAACTGCATCACCTCGCGTGCATAGTTTTCGTCCGGCTGGATCAAACCGGGCGCCAAATTACCTGCTGTATTGACCGTCCAGTCCGTTTTCTGATTGCGCAGACTGGTTAGAAACAAGCCCATGACCGGGCTTAAAGTGACGTCCCGTAACAAAGCGCGGTAGTTGCCGAAGGCATTACGCAGCAGAATATCGTTGTACTCAGCAACACCGATGGTGTTGTTGTCCAATGTACCCACTTCGGATAGTGCAAAAATTTGCGAAAGTGCAAAAGCAACACGCTGTCGCAATTGGTCTGGCGCGTACAGGGCGGTATTGAACCAGCGCTCCTGACGATAGCCGCGGTAGAACTGCGCGTTGCGCGGGTCAATGAGAACTTGGGCGGCAATTTGGTCTTCTATGGTGGGCCGCTGCAATGTTGCAGGAAGCAGGAGTTGTGCGTTGATCCAAGCTTCGTAGCCCAGCGTGCGCACGCTACTCACGTCGGCGCTGTTCGGACCAAAGCTGGCTTGGGTTAGGAACCGCGCCGCCTCTTTATCGCTAGAGGGACCGCAATCGCGGCCGGTCAGCGAACTTAAGCGGGTTAGATTGAGACTGCCGCTGCCAAATCCCGGCTGAGTGCTATTCCATGCCCAACTGGCGCGATTGGCATCGATAGCCGTAAACGTCATTGTGCCCCAGGGCTGGCTGACCACATCGGCTGAGTTGAACGCCGGCGAGAAATCCGCCCCTGAGGTGATGTTCGCGGCTAGCGTTGCGGTGTTGCCTATGATCGGTCCCAGTGCAGTCATCCAACGCTGCTGGCCGTTCAAATAGGCATACCAAATCGCCAACATTTGTCGGTTTTCTGGCGTCCCGAGTATTTCGATGAACAAGCCATGCCCGTTTTGGGTGGGGTCGTACCACGAACCGCTGTGGCAAGCTGCGATGCGACCAAGGGTCGACTCAAACGCACTGGCGGGCGTTGTCAGACGCGCCAATGGCATCGACCCGTTGTTAAAGCCTGGAAAAGTCGTGGTCCAACTTGCCTGCCCTTGATCTTTGTTGTCAAAACGCAAGACCAGTTCGCCCCACGGCTGGACTAGCGCGGAATTGGCGATAAAGCGTGGCGGAAAGTCGGCACCGCTGGTGATTGAAAGTGGAATGCGGGCCTCTCGTCCGTTGGTGCTGCCCACCCCGATAAGCCAGCGCGCCTCACCATCCAGGTAGGTGAACCAAGTGGCGAGCAGCACCGGCTCGCCGTTGCTGATGATGTGCTCTAACACAAAGCCCTGGCCGCTTTGCGCCGGATCAAAGAATGTGCCACTGACGTCCGATCCGATGGAATACACCGCTTTGGCGGCGCTTGGCGCGGGGCTAGCGTCGGCCGCCACTGCCGTAGATCCGAAGCAAAGTGTCATAAACCAAACAAAGCTAAGCCTCAACACGTTCATATCAACTCCAATGGGTGCGAAAGGATGAGCAAGCGGGCCCGATTCATCTATCCTTGGTGTCTCAACGATCGCGCAAGCGATAGGTTGACAAGTGAGCAGCAGAAATGTCGAAAAAATGTTAGTTACGCTTGACGCGTAAATTCTACTGGATACGCGTAGGCGCATGCTTTGATAATCTGCTAGAT
>Ga0163154_10003017_pt1 | contig 23888 bp, 17 predicted proteins | sample OliLakLV19MP9P1_FD_148649 | JGI IMG/M metagenome (GOLD analysis project Ga0163154, IMG submission 148649) | Freshwater microbial mat bacterial communities from Lake Vanda, McMurdo Dry Valleys, Antarctica - Oligotrophic Lake LV.19.MP9.P1 | ecosystem: Environmental > Aquatic > Freshwater > Lake >... | reverse complement strand
CCGGCGCTCGATCTCTGCCGACAAGCGGGTGGCTTGTGAAGACAGCAGCAGCGTGTCGCGTGCGCCCGGCCGTGCCATGCGCGCCAGAAGCAAGCCTGCCGTGCGGCCTGCGGCCCGGTTGTCGGCGCCGATGTAGGTCTCGCGCATCGAGCCCGCGACATCGGAGAACAGCGTCACCACATGGACACCGGCTCGGACGAGTTCATTGATCGCCAGCTTGATGGGGGGCAGGTCCGGTGCCAGCACTGCGATGCCGTCATGGTCGCCCAACGCCGCCAGTTCGCTGGCGAATCGCGCTGGGTCGCGGGCGTCCAGCCGATGGGTGACCTCGGTGATGTGCTGGTGGCGGAAGTCGCCAGCCGACTGCGCGATTTGTCTGTCGATCAAGCCGATGAAGGGCGATGCTTCCTCGGGCAGCACGAAGGCAAAGCGAACGTTTTCGCCGCGGCGCGGGCGCCCTGGCTGCGGTTTCGCGCCGAGCGTGGCGACTACCTGCAACACCCGCTCGACGGTTTCGGCATTGACCCCGGCGCGCCGGTTGAGCACGCGGTCAACCGTGGCGGTGCCCACGCCCGCCAAGCGGGCGATCTCGGCAATGGTGGGTGTGGTGGCCATGCTTGGAAGAGGCGTGATGTTGGCAATATATAAACATCACAAAATAAATCAATCATGGTTAACGAGCCTTGCCGTTGCGCCGCTCATCAAGCCGAGAGTGGCGCGAAGCTGGCCGCCACCGCATCGTGGTGCCGCTTCGCGGGACGATCCGGGTAGGCCTTGGAAGCTGAGGGTGCTGTTCGACGCCCGCGGAGCTTGTCAAGCAGCCAGAGGTGGGCGTTCTGGGCATGAACGTCGGGTCGGGCGACGGCTATCGACAGCGATCGCGGGCTGCTTCTGGCCGATGGACTAAACCGCTGCGCTCCGGCGGCGCCGTGGTGTTTCGTTGCGAAGCTGGTTCTGCGAAGTTGGCGAGCGAGGCAATCCGCCTCGTTCATCAATGGAGCTGCATCCATGGACACGAGCACCCGTACTGGCACGCCGCTGCGTCAGCGCATGACCGAAGACATGCGCATGCGCAAGCTGCAGCACAAGACCCAGCAGGCCTATCTCCGCGCTGTTCGCAAGTTGACCGTCTTCCTCAAGCGCTCGCCCAACACGGTCACGGTCGAGGACCTGTGCAATTTCCAGCTGCATCTGGTTGACTCGGGCACCTCGCCGATAACCCTGAACGCGACGCTGTCCGGGCTGAGGTTCTTCTTCGACACCACGCTGGGCCGTGTCGAGTTGATGGCCAGGATGCAGCCGGTGAAGCTGCCGCGCACGGCGGCGCTGGGCGGGCATGTCTTGCACTGCGAGGGTTGCGGCACCGACCAGGTGGCCTACAACTCGTGCCGCAACAGGCATGGCCCGAAGTGCCAGAGCACGGCCGCCAAGCGCTGGCTCGATGCCCGGCAGGCCGATCTGCTGCCGGTCGAGTATTACCACGTGGTCTTCACGCTGCCGGCGCCCATTGCCGACATCGCGTACCAGAACAGGGCCTTGGTCTACGGCATCCTGTTCGACGCAGCCGAGGTGCTGGAGACCATTGCCGCCGATCCGAAGCACCTGGGCGCACGCATCGGCGCCACGCTGGTGCTGCACACCTGGGGGCTCGGCGCTGACGCACCACCCTCATGTGCACGGCATCGTGCCCGGCGGCGGACTCTCCCTCGACGGCAAGGCGTGGGTGGCTTGCCGGCCGGGGTTCTTCCTGCCGGTGCGCGTGCTGCCGCGACTGTTCCGGCGGCGTTTCCTTGAAGAGTTGCTGCAGGCGCATCAGGATGGATGTTCGAAGTTCTTCGGCGAGCATGTGGCGCTAGCCGACGCGAAGGCGTTCAAGGACTGGCTGGCGCCGATACGCAAGTGTGAGTGGGTGGTCTATGCCAAGCGGCCGTTCGCCGGCCCCGAAGCGGTGCTGGCCTACCTGTCGCGCTACACGCACCAAGTGGCGATCTCCAACAGCCGCTTGCTCGCGATGGACGCGCGCGGCATCACGTTCCGGTGGATGGACTATCGCGTCAAGGATGGCGCCGCTGTTGGTGCATCCGGCCAGGCGCGCCACAAGGCCATGACGCTGGCGCCTGAGGAGTTCATGCGCCGCTTCCTGCCGCATGTGCTGCCCGGCGGCTTCCATCGCATCCGCCATTACGGGCTGCTGGCCAACGGCAGCCGCAAGGCCAACCCGGCGCTGGCGCGTGAGTTGTTGAGCGCACCCAAGCCGGAGCCGCCGACCTTCGTCTGTCGCCACTGCGGTCGCGCGCTGCTCATCGTGCAGACCTTTACCCGCGGCCAATCGATCCGTGCACTACCACAGCCAGGGCAATGAACACTGCATTCGACACGCCACACGTTTGCCGGCACTGCTCGATGGAGCCGCCGGCCAGGCGGTGCTGCGCCGCTGGCCGCCGACACGGCAATCACGGGCCCGTGAACTCACTGCGAGCGTCCATACACGCCCATGCGCGACGCCGCGATCGTCAACGGCAGCGAGCTGAAACGATGGCACACCCCAGCACCGCGGCATTCACCACCGTCGGCATGCGCAATCGCCATAGACCGCGCGAGTGATCGGGGAATGCAATCCCCCACCGATCCCGACGCAGCATTGGCGCTGCCGACCGGCATGCTCGCCGCGCTGGTCGACGAAGTGATGGCCTACGTGGTGTGCACTGAACTCGTCGCCCGGCGCGTTGGACCGGTGTGAGTGCGCCACACCGTGGCAACGTGTCGATCTGCGGATCGGCCGAACGAGGCTAGATCAGGTCCTTGATGTCCAGCGCGACGGCAAATGAATTTCCTTCGTGCGCCAGCGCCGCCTGGATCTGCGCTCCATGCCCGGTAGGCAGCACGCTGATGACGCCGAAGTTGAACTGGTTCACCACCGTCTTCAGCTCCGAGTGGATGCCCGGTGCGAGCGCGAAGGATTGATCGATGAAGGTGCCGACGAGCGGCTGCGTGTCGTCGATCTGGCTGATGCCCGACGAGGTGAGCGACATCGCCCTGGCCTTCACCGGCCGCGCGGCGGTGACCTCGAACGTGCAGCCGATATGGATATCGCCCGAGAGGAAGATGAGCTCGCGGCCGCGGCCGCCCTGAGGCCGGTTGGCCAGGCGCGCCGAGAAGGCCTTTTGCAGCAGTTCGCGCTGCTCGGGCTGCGCAAAGCGGTGCGACCACTGGTCGCGTGCCTCGTCGACGTTGCTGATCTGGAAGTCGCCCAGGTTGGGGTTGACGCCGATGAGGCGCTCCACCTTCGCGCCGGCGATCGCTTTGACGATGCCCACCGCCTTCGAATCCTGCGTCTTGTGATGGAAGAGCTCCTGCTCGTCGCCGCGCCGGAAGGCTTCGACGTCGTCGGTGCGCCCGCCCATCAGCCGCTGTGTCTGGCCGTCGGGGTCTTGCGAAGCGATCGGCGTTGAGGTCACCACCGCGAGCGCGTCGATGTCCGCGGGCACGCGCGCCAGCACCTGGTGGACGAAGGCCCATTGCACATCGCCGAGGATCGGCTTGGCGGCGCGGAAGACGTCACGCGCGCCGCGGCTGTCGAGCACCATCACCATCAACTTGCCGCAGCGAAAGACAAACGGCATGCCGATGCGCTGGCCCGTCGGCAAAGGGCCGTTGACATAGTTCGGAAAGGCCGGGTCGAGCTGCCCGGGAACGAACGGATCGGGGTGGTCACCCGGGCGCGGATTGCGGCAGCCTTGGAAATGCCAGAACACATCGCGCGCATCCTCGAAGAAGACACTGCACTTGCCGAAGATCTGCGCGCCGCGTGGATGTTTGGCCGCCATCGTCGGGCTGTCGCTCGCCAGCGACCCCCAGCCATCGCGGATATCGTGGTCGTCCCACACCATGTAGCAAGGCGTGTTGGCCAGCAGCCGCGCCACCGGCTCGCGGCTCCAGTTGAAGCGGTACTTCTCGGCCATCGCGCGCCGGCGGGTGGCGCGGTCGGCATTGAAGTGCTCTTCGAAGATGTCCGGCGGATCTTCGTCGAGGTAGACCTGGTCGCCCATCATGACGATGAACGACGGCTGGGCGCGGTCCACATGGTCGGCAAACTGCTGCCAGGCGCCGAGCTGCGAAGCGCCGTTGCACGAGATGACGTTGAACAGTATGGGCGTCATTGAGGCGGCAGGCGGCAGCGTGCGCACCGAGCCTCGCGCGCCGTTCAGGTAGCGACCGGCGCGCGTGACGCGGTAGCGATAGCGGCGGTCGGGCTCGAGCCCCACGACGCGTGCGATTGCGGTGCCGAACTCGATGGCACCCGTGGGCTCGGTGCTCTCGAAGGGCACGAGGCCGACCCCTTCCACGCGCACCGCATAGTCGCGTGGGTCGTCGGGCACCTGGATCCAGATGCGGGTGGAATGCTCGTCGGTGTGCCCGAGCACGGGCCCCAGCAGAAGGCGCTGGCGGCCCGGGCGGCCCTTCGTGGTGGCCATGGCGGGCGCTCAGCGGCTGTGCGACGCGACTGAGCGGGTCGGTTGAGGCAGCGGCTCGGTCAAGGCCTGGCTCGGCGCTTGGCGCTAGCGGGCCTTGACGGCGCGGTCTTCGGCTGGGGCTGCGGCAGTGGTGAGGACGGCGACCCCGGCATCAGCACATCGCCGATGCCGCGCACGATGTTTGCAGCCTGGCTGGCGGCAAGCGTGCTCGTCAACAGGTCGGGCGCGTCGGTCAGCTTGCGCGTTTTGTAGAGCTCGCGCAGGCGCGTCACATCGGCGTTGTGTTCCTCGACGCGCCCCGCGCTCGTCAGCGCCGTCGCCACGCTCGACAGGTTGCGCGCGCCAGCGCCGGCCAGCGCCTTGCGCTGCGCATCGCCGAGTTTCAACAGCGCCGCCGCCTGCTCGAAGCCGAGGTTGCGCGGGTCGTCTTCGGGCAGTTTGCGCCAATGTTCGAGCAGCACGGAGACCAGCGCGGGGTCGTTGGCCTTCAGTGGTGTGTCGGCCGCGCCGGCGGCCTGCAGGCCGTTCGACAACAGCCCTGCCACGCGCTGATCGATGGCATTCCAGCGCGCGGTGGTCTCCAGCGCATGGCTGCGTGCCGAGCTGCCGTTGCCGGCGCGCTGGAGAACGGTGCTGCCGCCGATGTCGAAGGCGCCCCGTGGCAACGGCACGCGGATGAGCGGGCTCACCGTGGCAGCACTGCTGGTGACAACGAAGGGGCGGTTGCCTTCGCCGCCGCCGCTATCGGCCAGACCGAAGCAGGTATCGAGGAAACGGTTTTCGCCGAACAGCAGCCCGCGTTCGAGCGGTGAACGCGCCACCTCGCGCTCGTACTCGTCGCGCAGCGTGTCGAGCCACACTTCGAGGAAGTGCTTGTAGCTGGCGCGCCCGGCCGCCAATGCAGCACCGATGCCGGAGGGCGATACCACCGAGGCCACCACCAGCTGCGAGGCGAGGCGCAGACCCCACAGCTCGATCACCGGGCGGCGGAACAGCCCTGCGTTGGCCAGCCCCGAGAGGATGTCGATATCCAGTTCATCGAGTGGCGTGCCGATGGGAAAGGTGCGGTTGAGGTACTGCACCATGCGGTTGAGTTGCAGCAGGTTCAAGTTGCTGTCGAAACGCTCGCGCGCCTCGAAGGGCCCGGGCGGGCTGTCCAGCAGGCACACCCGGCGCAGCCTTGCATCGAGGCAGAAGCCGGTGTCGCGCGGCACCACCAACACGGCGGTGAATTCCTGGATGCCCTCGATGCCCGAGGAGCGGCGCGCCAGCAATTGCTGGAACCACAGGTTCGGGTCCGCCGGGTCGACCGAGAGTTGGGTCAACGGTTGCGGCGAGAGCGAGAAGCTCAGATGCGGCGTGCCGACGTACTTGGCGCGCAAGAGCGAAATGATGTTCTCGACATTCGTCGTGTGGCTGATCAGTTCGCGCCGCTCTTCGGCCGCCTGGCGCGAAGTGGAGTCCACCACCTGAGAGACAGCGCGGTCGCTCGAGAGATCGGTGCCGGTGCTGCTGACGCCGCCGCCAACCGAGAACGAACCGAGGCTGAACCCGGCCGAGGCGCTCGCGGTGGTGGTCGTGGCATGGCTGCGCAGCGACTCGCGCATCTGCGAGCCGCTTTTGCCGATCGCCAACGACGCGGCCTCGCCTTCATAGGCGTCTGCGCCGACCACGCCCGTTTGCACCATGCGGCGGTTGAGCGGCGCGGCGGCATGGAAGTACGGCCGCACCGTACCCGGCGCGTGGTCGGCCGCGCTCACCTTCAGATCCAGCAGCAGGTGCAGGCAGGGAATGCCTTCGCCGAGAAACGCTGCCGCGATGGGCGACAGCGTTGCCGGGATGGACGCCGGTGAGACCGAAGCGGTGAGCTTGATGAAGACGATGCGCTCGTCCGGGAAGGCGCCGATCAGCGCCGCATCGTCGGGCTCGAAGAAGAACAGCGACAGCGCCGTCTGCGCCGGCTCGCCGGCAGCCAGCGGCTGCGTCGTCGAGGCCAGCTTCCAGGGGATCTCGAGCGGCGGCAGCAGGGCGGATTCATCGGCCATCGGGCAACTCCTGTGGGCACGCCGTCCGCGGGTTGGGTGTCGTGCGGGCCGTGATCGTAAGCAGCGGCCCTTCGCTTTGCTGCCCTGCGATCTAGGGGGCACACCAAGCGGGTAAATCGGCGCGCTGGATCGCGAACGCTGCGCGGCCTTCTTCATCGCCTGGAACAGCGACCGGGAAGACGCACGCGACGGCGGCGAAGAGCGACTCACCTGCCGCGCCGTGCTGCTGGCCAACAACGGCTTCGGCGGCGATCGCGCGCTCGTCAATCGGTTGGCCGCCCGAGATGCGCGACGCGATCTTCGCCGGCCATGCCGGCAACGATGGCAGCGCACCGGCCTTCGGCGAGGCACTCGGTTCGGCCACCGCCGACCTGGGCGCCTACCAGGGCCACGGCTCGTGGGCGGTGCCGCAAGGCGTGCTGATCTGGTGGGCGTCAACAGTTCCTGTCAACGCCGCGCACGTGTCCAGCCGCGACCCCCGAGCGCTCCACCCCGACCCCCACACTGGTGCTCGACCGCGCGCTTGCAACGCTGCTGCCCCTCGTGTGGCTGCTGCTGCGCCAAGGTGTCCGCTATCCGGCTTTCGCAGCGGCGGTGAAGCGGGTGTTCCTGCGCGCCGGCGCGACGTCGGCCTCGTGCTCGAGGGTGATCCAGGTGATGGAGGGGCGCCACTGCTTCGCGCACCTGAGCGTCGAGGACAACCTGATCACGGGTGCTTACTCGCGGCCTATCAACAACGCGCAGGTGCGCGAAGAGCTCGACCGCATCGACGCCTACTTTCCCAAGCTCAAGGGCCGGCGCGCCAGCCTGGCCGGCAATAGCTCGGGCGGCGAGCAGCAGATGGTGGCGATCGACCGAGCGATGATGGCCCGGCCAAAGATGCTGCTTCTGGATGAGCCTTCGATGGGCCTGGCGCCGCAGGTGGTGGTCGAGATCTTCGAGATCATGCGCGAGCTCAACCAGAAGGAAGGCGTGAGCATCCGGCTGGCCGAACACAACACCAACGTCGCGCTGAGGCACGCCGATTACGGCTACATCCTGGAGAGCGGCCGCATCATGATGGACGGCCCGGCCAAGGCGCTGGCCGAGAACGCCGATGCCAAGGAGTTCTACCTCGGCCTGTCATCCGAAGGTCGCAAGAGCTTTCGCGACATTAAGTCGTACCGCCGGCGCAAGCGCTGGCTGTGACCGCCGCGCCGCGTCCTGCGCGGGTGCGCCGACACGTTTGGTAGCGCAACGTTTCCTCCCCCTTACCGGTTGGCTGCCAAGCGCCACCGATACTGGCGCGCGGCTTGAGTGTCTTCACCCGCTGGTCCTTCTACTTGCGGGGCCCCTGACGCTTCTCCAACGCTGTCTCAAGGACTCGCGCCAATGACAAAGAATCGATCCTGGTTGATCGGGTCCCTGGGCGTCATCGCGTTGGCAGTTGCCAGCGCAAGCCTTCTGGGTTGCGCCTCGCCGAACGACGAGCGCACCGACGCCATCCCCGTCCAAGAGTTGCGCTACCGCGTGGGGCCGCTCTTTGGCACCGTGGCCGCGGTCACACCCGCCGAGGTGGTCACACCGCAAGCGATCTTGGGTCGCGCGTTGTTCTGGGACACCCGGTTGTCAGTCGACGGCAAGACCGCCTGCGCCAGTTGCCACACGCGCGATGCGTGGAGCGCTGATGCGCGCCGGCTGTCGATCAACGCCAAGGGTCAGCCGACCACCTTGCATTCGCAGCCGATGTTCATGGCGCAGGAGCAGGCCACGCTGCGCTGGTACGGCGACCGGCGCGATGGCGCGCACCAGGCCGAACGCTCGATCACGGGATCGATGGGCATGCCGGCGGCGGCCGACATGTTGCCGCTGCTGCGCCGCTTGGGTTACGAAGAGGGGTTCGCCAAGGCGTTTTCCGGCGAAGCCGATCCAGTGACACCGGCCAACTACGCCCGCGCGCTGGCGGTTTACCAGCGCACGCTGCGCACGCCGGCACCGTTCGACGACTTCCTGGCCGGTAACGACCGCGCGCTCGACCTGCAGCAACGCGCCGGCCTGCAGAAGTTCGTCGCCAGCGGCTGTGTCGGCTGCCACAACGGCGCACTGCTCGGTGGCCAGTCGCTGCAGAAGTTCGGTGTCGTCAAGGACTATTGGCTCGCTACGGGCTCGAAACCGGTCGACCTTGGCCGCTTCACCGTCACGCAGAAGGAAGAGGACAAGTACATCTACCGCGTGTCGATGCTGCGCAACGTGGCCAAAACCGCGCCCTACTTCCACGATGGCTCGGTCGACAGCCTGGACCGCGCCGTGCGCGTGATGGGCGAGGTGCAGTTGGGCCGTCAGTTGGCCGATCGAGATGTCGCCGACATCGTGGCTTTCTTGGGCTCTCTCACCGGGCCGATCCCGGCCCACTACGGCGCACCATGACACAGGCCCTGCGACCCATGACCCTACCGATCATCCATGGCGCGCTGCTGGCGGCCGCGCTGCATCTGCTGGCTGCGCCGCCGGCCGCTGCACAAGGCACGGCCGCCGACAGCCCGATCCTGGTCGGCCAGAGCGCCGGCTTCAGCGGCGGCCAAGCCGAGTATGCGAAGGACGTGAAAACCGGCATCAATGCCGCCTTGAACAGCGCCAACGCGGCCGGTGGCATCGGCAGCCGGCCGGTTCGGCTGGTCACGGCCGACGATGGCGGCAAGCGCGACGCGGTGCTGGTCAACACGCGCAAGCTGGTCGAAGCCGACAAGGTGGTGGCGCTGATCGGCTACACCAGCGGCGCCGGCACCGAGGGCAGCTTGGCCTATATCCAACAGGCCGCGGTGCCGATCCTGTCGCCAGCCACCGGCAACATGGGCATCCGCGAATCGAACAATCCGTTCATCTTCCACACGCGTGCCGGCTACGACGACGAGATGCGCAAGATCATCGGCCACGTTGCGCTGCTGGGCTACCAGCGCGTCGGCCTGGCCTACCTGGACGACGTAGGTCCCGCCAACCTGAAGGCGATGACGGGCGCGCTGGCGCAGTACAAGCTTACTCCCGCGGTGGTGGTGGGCCTGAACCGCAACGCCGAAGACTTCACGCCGCAGGTCAACGCGCTGATTGCCGCCAATCCGCAGCTGGTGGTCTTCATCAGCAACGCCAAGCCGATCGTCAAGGTCGTGCAAGGCATGCGGGCGCGCGGTTATGGCGGGCAGTTCGCCACCAGCTCTTTCGCCGGCTCGCGCTTGGTAGCTGATCTGAAGGAGCAAGCCGTCGGCTTGATCATGATCCAGGTCCTGCCGCAGCCGCGCAAAGAACACCTGCGTTTTCACCGCGAGTTCCACGCCGACATGAAGGCACTGGCGCCGGATGTAAAGCCCAACTACACGATCCTCGAGGGCTACATCTCGGCCCGTGTGCTGCTGGAAGGGCTGCGCCGAAGCGGCCCTGGCGTGACGCGCGCGCAGCTGGTGTCGGCACTCGAGTCGCTGCCCGAGCTGGACTACGGTGGCTACCGCATCCGGCTGTCGAAGGCCGAGCGCAACGGCTCGCGCTACGTCGACCTGGGCGTCGTCACCGAACAAGGCCGGCTCGTTTTCTAGCGAGGTTCGTCTGCTGCCAGGCGCGCGTCGAGCCCGGCCTGCTGCACGAGCTGGTCGAACCACACCCGATAGCCCGCGCTGCTGGGATGCAGGCCGTCGTTGGCGTTAAGCGATGGATCGCGCACGAAAGGATCGTCACCGCGCTCGTGGAACAGGTTCACGTAACTCGCGCCACGGCGCTGTGCCACTTCGCGCACCGCTGTGTGCATTTCGCGCGCGCGTCGGGTCATCAGCCACGACCACGGCGCAAAGAAGAACGGTGCGTTGCCCACGTTGCCGGCGGGCATCAGCAGGACCTGGTCGCCAAGTACCGCCGCACGCCGCGCCACCGCATCGATGGTGCCGCGCAGGCTGTCCATGTCCGTGAATCGGATGATGTCGTTACCCCCAGCCTGCACCAGCACGATGTCGAAGCGGCCGGGTGGATCCAACTGGGCCAGCACATCGGCGAACTTGTCGCCATCGCGTGCGCGGTTCTCGATCAGCAGGCGCGGACGATCCTTCGCCAACAGGCCTGCCACGCTCTGTGCGGCCGTGTCGGCACCGGTGCCGACCGCCGTGCTGTCGCCTACGACCAGCAAGCGCAACGAAGGCTGCGCAGGCAATTGCTGGAATGGCTGGCTGCGGCTCGCTAACTCGGCCGATTGGCTGACGCGCCAGACCGCGCAGCCCGAGCTGAGGAGCAGCGCCGCTCCCGCCACCAGCGTCAGCGTCAGCGTGTACAGGGCTACGGTGCGGCCGTCGCGCATCTGTTTGAGCTTGAGCTTGAGCTTAGGCATGGGCATCGAGATCAATGCTCCGCGGTCGAGTTGATGCGACATCAGCGTAGCCACACCGCACCACCTGCGCCATAGGCAGGCGGTGCGGGCGCGCGCAGGGACGCGCCTACAGGCGCCAGCGCCGGGGCCTCGTGTCCGGACTCAGTGCACCGTGCGCGAGAACGCGAACTCGCCGTTCTCTACATCCACCGGGATCACGTCCTTCGGTCCGAAGCGCCCCTGCAGGATCAGCTTGGCGAGCGGGTTCTCGATGCGCTGCTGAATTGCCCGCTTCAGCGGCCGCGCGCCGAAAGCCGGGTCGAAGCCGACCTTGGCCAGCTCGGCCAGCGCAGCGGGTGAGACTTCGAGCTTCATCTCCCGCTTGTCCAGCCGCGCTTCCAGCAGCTTGAGCTGGATGCCCACGCTGTTCTCGATATGCTTCGGGTCGAGTGCGTGGAACACCACCACCTCGTCGATGCGGTTCAAGAACTCCGGCCTGAAGTGCTGCTTGACCTTGACCCACACCGCGTCCTTGATCTTCTGGCTCGACTGCCCCGCCATCTGCATGATCGTCGGACTGCCTAGGTTGCTGGTCATCACGATGACGGTGTTCTTGAAGTCGACCGTGCGGCCCTGGCCATCGGTCAAGCGGCCATCGTCCAGCACTTGCAGCAGCACGTTGAAGAGATCCGGGTGCGCCTTCTCGACCTCGTCGAGCAGCAGCACGCTGTACGGCTTGCGGCGCACGGCTTCGGTCAGCGCGCCGCCTTCGTCGTAGCCGACGTAGCCCGGCGGTGCGCCGATCAGGCGGCTGACCGAGTGCTTCTCCATGTACTCGCTCATGTCGACCCGGATCATGTGGTCGTCGCTGTCGAAAAGGAAACCGGCGAGCGCCTTGCACAGTTCGGTCTTGCCGACACCGGTGGGGCCGAGGAAGAGGAAGCTGCCGAGCGGCCGGTTCGGGTCGGCACAACCCTCAAAAGTGGCTCAGTTTTCGGTCGGCGGCAACAGATCTGGCCGCCGGCAGCGTCTTCCAGGATGCGCGCGAGGTCAATACGAAGTTCAGCAAGAGCTTCACGACCTACTTCTTCCCCGTGGGCGGCGAGGCGCGGCAGATCTTCGACGCCTGGGTGACCTATCTGCGTCAGGAGAAACTGTGGGGCAACGACGATCCGCTATTCCCCGCGACGCTGGTGGAACTGGGCGAGTCCAGGCAGTTTGAAGCTGTGGGCCTGGCGCGCAGGCACTGGAGCACCGCGTCGCCTATCCGCACGATCTTCCAGGGCGCCTTCGAGGCCGCGGGGCTGCCTTACTTCAACCCGCACAGTTTTAGAAACACCCTCGTCCAACTTGGGCAGACCCTGTGCCGCGACGCCGAGCAGTTCAAGGCGTGGTCCCAGAACATGGGCCACGACGGCGTGCTGACCACGTTTCTGAGCTACGGCGCAGTGGCGCCCAGGCGGCAGGTGCAGATCATCCAGGCGCTGGGGCTGCCCGGTGGCCAGCCGACTGGGCAGGCCGAGGCCGTTGCGCAGGCTGTCGTGCAGGCTATGCGCGGGGCCGGCATGCTGAGTCAGCAGGGCTGACCGATCCAAAGATCCAAAACGCATGTGGGCGTTCGCAGCCAATGTCCCAAGGGAGCGGCGAGCGCCCGCCCCTTGTGGAATGTCAGGTCGAGGTCACAAAGCCGGTGCTCGCCAACGATGGCTGGCTGACTGTTGACGACCCGTTGCAGTCGTTCACCAACTCAGACTCGACAGCCGAATGCAGCCGTTCAAGCCGGTAACTCGGCGCCGGTTTACCCACCGACTCGTACAAGGCTTATTCCCCCGGGGGTGTGGGTGAAGGCTTTGAGCGCCGTGCCGCAGAGCCGCATCGCCTGCGAAAGTGCTGGCTGAGTTGCGACCGGCCACACCTTCTGCATCGCGGCGCTCCGACCCAAGCAGTTCACAGCACGCGCGTCGACGTGTCACTTCCGCAGGCGCTCCGAATGACGACGCCATTCAGGTCCTCGGCTTGATTCGTGTTGGTCGCGGTCGAGCTCTTGCCGTCCGAGGAAATCGTGAAGGTGCGGGTGACACGCGTGACTCCGGAAACCGCTCCTGCAGCGTCGTAGGTGAAGAAGCGGAACTTTGCGGTGTAGGTCGGACCGGTGCGCGACCAAATGCCGAAGCCCGGTCCACGCGAGGCGGTGGGCGCGCTGTTGGTGTCGGTCAGCGTACCGCCGCGGTGGAAGACTTGCGCAGCGCGAAAGGTGGTCAGGACGGTGCCGCTGGTGCAGTCCTTGACGGTGACGTTCGCCTCCCAGACGCCTTCGGCTGGATCGGGCGCCTCCTGCGCGGTGGCGTCGCCGCTGCCGCCGCAGGCCTGGAAGAGCAGGAACAGCGCAAGTGCCGGAACTGTTGCTGCGAGGGTCGGCTTGAAAGTGAAGCGGTTCATGTGTTCTATCCGATGAATGAGTGGAAGCGCATGGTCGCCGCGGGCGCGCTGGCCGTCATTCAGCTGCACATAAATAGTTGTGAATGTCGCTGGCCCATGCGCCAGGCCGTGGTGGCGATGGCTACGATGTAACCGTCGCACGATGCGAAGTCGAGGCCTCATGCCACCCGAGCTCGTCTACTCGTTCGGTCACTATCGATTGTTTTCTGCACGGCGTACGCTGCTCGGCGCCGATCAGACGGTCAGGCTCGGCGGACGCGCCTTGGACCTGCTGCTGGCGCTCGTCGAGCGCAGCGACCGCGTGGTCGCCAAGAGGGAGCTGATGGACGTCGTGTGGCCCCGTCTTGTCGTGGAAGAGAACAACCTCAACGTCCAGATCATGCTGCTGCGCAAGCTGCTCGGGCATCCGATGATCGCGACGGTGCCGGGACGCGGCTACCGCTTCGCGATGCCCGTGACAAGGGACGGTGGCACACCGTCGGATCCGCACCCGCAAGCCACGTTCGAAGCGGCGCTGACCGGAGCGCCAACGAGCCCGAGAACCGAGCAGCTCACGAACCTGCCGGCCGTGGCTCCGACGATATACGGCCGCGACCCCGATCTCGCGGCGATGGCACTTCTCCTGGCCGAACATCGCCTCGTCACCATTACCGGCGCGGGCGGCATCGGCAAGACGCGGCTCGGACAAGTTGCGGCGGTGCGTGCCGCGCCGAACTATCCCGATGGTGTGTGGTGGATCGAACTCGCGCCCGTGAGTCAGGGCGCGCTCGTCGCCGCCACGGTTGCCGAGGCGCTGGATCTCGACCTGTCTGACGGGCGCGACCCTGTCCGCACGCTGCTCTTGCACCTGCGAAGCCGCCGGATGCTGCTGGTGCTGGACAACTGCGAGCAGGTGCTCGACGACGTCGCCGCGTTGGCGACGGCCGTCAGTGAAGCATCGCCCGAGACGCATCTTCTGGTCACCAGCCAGGAGGTGCTGCGCACGACGGCTGAGCACGTCTATAGGCTGGGCACGCTGTCGCTGCCCGAGGTGTCGGCTCAACTCGCGCTGAGCAATGTCGCGCAGAGCGGCGCCGGTGCGCTCTTTCTCGCGCGCGCCCGGGCGGTGGACTCCCGCTTCGAGCTGAGCGTCGGGAACGTGGCTGCAGTAGTCGAGATCTGCAAGCGCCTGGACGGCATTCCGCTGGCGATCGAGTTAGCCGTCGCGCGACTTCCGCTGCTTGGCATCGAGGGCTTGCGTGCCAAGCTGAGCCAACGTTTTGCGCTGCTCACCGGCGGGTCGCGCGCCGTGCTGCGTCGGCACCAGACCCTGCGCGCGGCGCTCGAGTGGAGCCACGATCTGCTGAGCGTTGCCGAACAGGCCGTCTTCAGGCGCCTGGGCGTGTTCACGGGAGGCTTCACGCTCGAGTCAGCGCAGCACGTCGCGCACGATGACGCGGTGGACGAGTGGGACGTGCTTGAGCACCTTGGGGCGCTGGTCGACAAATCCCTGGTCGTGGTCGATGGCGATCCGTTGCCCCGCTACCGCTTTCTCGAAACGACTCGCCTCTTCGCGCTGGAGCGGCTCGGTACGAGCGGCGAGATGACGTTCACGCTGGAGCGCCACGCGCGGGCCATGGTTTTGCTGATCGAGAGACATCTCTGCATTGCCGCCAACCGGTACAACACGGCATCGGAGAGTGCGCTGCTGGCGGTCGAGTCGGACAACGTACGGGCCGCCCTTGAATGGCTGGGCCAGGGTGCATCAAGCGGGCAGCCCATGGACGACCTCGCCGTCGAACTGGGTGGACTCGCCGGCAGTGTGCTGCGCGTCAGCAGCGGCGATCATGAGGCGTTTGAACAGGCCCTTTCAGTGCGCATTCGCATCAACGCGGCGACGCCTATGGCGCTGGAGGCGCGCTACTGGAGAATGCTCGCACGCTTCGGTCGAATTGCCGGGCACGCGCAAAGTCTCGATGCCGGTCGCCGCGGCGCCGATCTGTACGCCGAGCTGGGCGACAACCTTGCGCGTTTCGATTGCCTGACCGCTGTGATCGCGATAGGCGCCCGGCGCGGAGCTGGTCAATCTCTGGAGCCGACAGTCTCGGAAGCCGCGCTGATCGATCCGAACATTCCGTCACTCAGCGTGGACTTCTGCTGGGCGCGTTACCGTTGGCTCATGTCGATCGGCCGTGCACAGGATGCGCTGGACTGCATGCTCGGGGCCACTCGCATCTTGAGAGAAGCAGGCATGTTGGTGCAGGAGCAGCAGATGTACGGAGACACGGTCGCCGACTGCGAGATGGCGCTGGGTCGCCATGCTGAAGCCGAGAAGCATTGCCGCGATGCCCTCGCGTTCCTCGAGAGTCAACCTGGCTCACGGCGCAACGCAGCCCATGTCGTTGAAACGTTGGCGCGCGCGCTGATACTGCAGGGCAAAGCCGATGAGGCGACAGAGACCGCACGCCGAGCTCTCCAATTGACGCGCAGCGAGGGCTTTCATTTCCGGCTGCTTGAGCCGTTGGCGCTCAACGCCGCGAATCAAGGCAGGCTTGCCGATGCGGCTTGGCTGACCGGGCACATCGATGCAGCGTATGAGAAGCGCGGCGAGGTTCGCTGGCCAGACGCCCGCGCCCGGCGCGCCGCGATCGACGCGATGCTCGTCGAAGGCATCGACCGTCCGGCACTCGCCGCGCTTCGCGCCGAGGGGGCGCTCTCGACCACGGACGACGCTTTTGCGCGAGCCTTCGGCGACGATTGAATTTGAAGCTTGTGCTTTGTCAAGGTTTCAGACCACCACGCAGCCGACATTCGACGACGGCAGCACATGGCCGGCAATGATCAGTCGCTCGCCGCTGCCGAAGGTCAGTTCTGAACCTGTTCCGGTCAGTCAGCCCTGCAAGTAGAGGTCTCGGAAGCTGCCATTCCACCTCGTCGAGGCCCCGTTTTTGCCGCTTAGCGGGCAGGGCGCGAAGTCATGACGGCTCGTCGACCCAAGGATTCAGCAGCGGGACTCGCGCGAGCTTGTAGTCACCGGTATCGCGGGTCACGACCGTCAGCCCGTGTTGCAGGGCAGTGGCCGCGATGATCAGGTCGGGCTGCGAGAACGTATGGCCAACCTTGCGGCCATCTTCGACGAGGAGGCGCCACTTGAACATGACATCCTCGGAAACCTGCAGTACGCGCTGGTCGAACATGGGCCGCACTCTGTGCAGCAGCCAGTCGTTCAGTTCAGCGCGGCGAATCGGATCAGCCACTGTCTCGATACCGTAGCGGATCTCAGCAAATGTGACCGAGCTGATGAACAAGTCCTCGAGCCTTTGGCCAGCGATGAAGCTTCGCACCCGCGCACTGGGGCGCGGTCGACGCAACTCCAAAATCACATTGGTATCGAGTAGCCAGTTACTCACAGCTTGACCGCCCGCACTGGCATCGTGGAACGGCGCGGTTCGATTTCAAGTTGGCGATGCGGCGACGCTTGCAAAGCCTCGATAAGCAACTCGCCGGTTCGCGAACCCTGCAGGCGATTGAATTCGTCTGCGTCGACAACCACCACCGCATCGCGGCCGTGCAACGTGACGTGCTGCGGCCCATCGCTATGTGCGATTCGCACGAGTTCGCTGAATCGCGCCTTGGCGTCTTGAAGGCGCCAGCGACTGCGCGGCGGCGGTGCGGTCGGCATTGCCAAGATTGCTGCTTTTCTAGTCATGGTGACCATGAATATCACGAGCCTTTGCTGGCGGCAAGGCGATGACGTCACATGCCCAGTCACCACCAAGCCATGCGGCAGCAAACTGGCGGCGAGATAGCCAAGCTGACCGGCAAGATGCGACCCGGAGCAAGCCAACGGGTCTCGAGATTCGGGCGAACAAGGCGGTCGTTCCTGGGCGAGGCAACAACGAGCATGAGAGGCCCGGGGGGCCAAGACTGCGACCTTTGACCGGTCGGACACTTGCCGACTCGACAGCCGTGCCCGTCGAGAAGCCCAACGTCACATGCTTCAGCCCTCTGCAGACCCGGCCTGTAGCTTGGGCGGGGCCTTGCAGATGGCGTTTGAGACTCCTCTACACTGCGGGGCCCTGATGTCCTTACGAGATGCCGGCAGCCTCTGTGGCGATTGGAGTCGCTGTGCTCCGTTGCCACCGGCCCCTTACAGTCCCAGAGCCCCTGGCGCGCCGGTGTACGCCGAAGTGGGGGTCTGGAGAGAGCTGGATGGAAACACGCATCAACAGACGGCTGGCCGCGATCATGGCGGCCGACATTGCCGGCTATTCACGCCTGATGGGCGAAGACGAGGCGGCCACCGTGCGCGACCTCAAGGGACATCAGGCTGAGGTGCTGCCGCTGGTCACCGAGTTCGGCGGCCGTGTCATCGACGTTGCCGGCGACGGCATCCTGGCCGAGTTCCAGAGCGCCGTGGCCGCCGTTGAGTGTGCGATGCAGATCCAGACCCGCATGGCGCGCCGTAACGTTGGCGTGGCCGAGGCGCGTTGCATGCGTTTTCGCATCGGCATCAACCTGGGCGAGGTGGTGCACGACGAAGCGCGCATCTACGGCGACGGCATCCACATAGCGGCGCGCCTGGAGAACCTGGCGGCCCCAGGCGGCATCAGCGTGTCGGTCAAGGTGCGCGAGGAGGTCGAGGGCAAGCTGGCGCTGGCCTTCAACGACCTGGGCCTGCAAACGCTGAAGAACATCGCCAAGCCGGTGCAGGTCTATGCGCTGGCGACCGTGGCCGACGGCACGCCGCTGCCGCAACCGGTCATCGTCAGCACACCCGCATTGCGATCGCCGCAGCGGCGCTGGCTCATGGCCGGCGTGGCGCTGGTGGTAGTCATCACGGGGGGCGTCGTGGCGACGCGCATGGCCGCTCCGGCTGCGGGCAACACCATCACCTCGCTGGCAGTGCTGCCGTTCGAGAACGCCACCGGCGACACCGCCGTGGACTACTTGAGCGCCGGCATCTCGGAGAGTCTGATCAACAAGCTCTCCGGGTTGGAAGGGCTGCGAGTCATCTCGCGCTTTTCGGCGTTCAGGTTCAAGGCCAAGGACCAGAAGCTGGACGCCGTCGAGTTTGCCCGCAAGCTGGGGGTGGATGCGATCGTCGTCGGCAAGCTCGTGCAGCAAGGTACCAGCCTGACGATCAGCGCCGAGATGGTCAGCGTGCGTGACTCGACGCAACTCTGGGGTGATAAGTACAGCCGTCGCAGCGACGACATGCAAAAAACGGAAGGCGAGATCGCCACCACCATCGCGCAGACGCTGCGCCGCCAGCTCAGCGGCGCGGAAAAGGCCAGGCTCACCCGCACCGCCACGACCAATCCCGAAGCTTACCGCCTGTACCTGAAGGGGCGCGACTACCTGATCGGCAACCAGCGGGAGATGGACAAGGGCATCGAGCTGTTCCAGCAGGCCGTGATGCTGGCGCCCGACTACGCGTTGGCGCATGCCGGCCTGGCCGATGCCTATGCCGGGCAGGCCCATCTGCGCGCGTCCAGCCGGGCCGAAACCGCGGGCAAGGCGCGCGCTGCGGCCATCCGGGCGGTCCAACTCGACCCCAATCTGGCCGAGGCCCACGCTGCGCTTGGCCTGGTGCGCTTTTATTTCGATTGGGATTGGCGCGGCGCCGAGGCTGAGTTCCAGCGGGCCATCACACTGGACCCCGCCAGCGTGGCCGCGCGCGTGGACTACGCCACCTACCTTTTCAGCATGTTACGGATCGACGAATCGTTGGCGCAGAGCGCCGAGGCCGCACGTCTGGACCCGCTGTCCATGCGTCCGGTGCATGACATGGGCATTGCGTACCTTGTGAAAGGAGACCTCGAGCAGGCCGCGGCGAAGTTTCGCGAGGGGATCGCGATCAACCCGCGCTGGATCTGGGGATTCACCAAGCTTGCCCGAACGCTGGCGATGCAGGGCAAGTGCAGCGAAGCGCTGGCGCAGGCCGAAGTGAGCGAACGCGGCATCGCAGGCGGTGCCGCGCCGCTGGCCCGGGCCTGGCTGGCTGTCACCTACGTGCTGTGCAAGCAACCCGCGCTGGCACGCCAGAAGATCGCCGAACTGCACGACCTCGAAAAGACGCAGTACATCGACCCGTTCAACTTCGTCGAGATCTACGCCGCCTTGGGCGACATCGATCGGGCGGTGCAACTGGCAGAGAGGGCCTATGAGGATCGTTCGCCGCAGATGGTCTACTTCTTGTCCGGCAAACGCCTGTATCCGCAGTTGTCGGATCAACCGCGCTTCAGGGCACTGGAAGAGCGCCTGCAGTTTCCGTCGCACGAAGGTTGAGTTCGGACAGGAAGGATTGCGGACCTACACCTCCCGCTGGGACACGACTGAACTGCATGCGCCGACGAGCGGCTTCATACCCATGATGCCGAGCACAGTTCCCTGAAGCCGACCGCCGTGAGCACCCGCTTCTGGCCGGGACTTCCTGTTCATGGTCAACGCCGACAGCAGCCACTCGGCCCGCCGCGGACTGAGCGGGCGGTCTTCGAGGCGGCGAGCGCAACGTCTCCGCCCAGGCGGCCTGCACTGTCCGGAGTTGGTCGCTGCGAAGCAGTCGCTGGAGCTGGTCACCACAGGCATTGGCGCGGCCGGCGCCAACATCGACGAGAAGCACCATCGGCACCCGATTTCCGCGGCACCCGATCTCCGGGCTGACTGCGTAAAACTGGCGGTATTGAGCGGTTGCTGCAGACGTGCAACCTGGGTGGTCGAGGCGCTGTAGCCGTCTGGCCTCGAAAACCAGTTGTTGACCTACCCCACCGGAGAAAACGCACCATGCTGCTGCGCAGATCCTTGATAGCTAATGGCGCGTTGGCGTGTGCTGGGGCGGCCACACTGGGCGGCTGGCAGACGCTGGCCAGCGCGGCTTCGGCCCCGCAGGCCGCACCGACCGCACCGACCGTACCAGTGCCACTGATCACACGGGTGCGCGCCCTGCAGCTGGCGCATCGACCCGGCCTGCTGGGCCTCTACCATGACCCCGCCCATGCCGAGCACGCACAGGCCCTGCATGCACTCGTCGCCGAGGCCATGGGCTGGTACCGCGAGGTGCTGGGTATCGAAGGCGGGCTGACGCTGGCGGTGCTGGCGCGCGAGCCCTGGGAGGCCGTGGGCCTGCAGCAACCCTACGGCATTCCCGGCGTGGCCGGATCGGGCGTGGCGGGCGAACCACCGGTGATCTACATGCCAGCCACCGACGATGGGCTCGCGGCGACCGACGCGCTGGCCTTGGCGCCGCGGGTGCGCCCGGCAACGCTCGCCAGCCTGCGCGCGGCGGGCTACGACTACGCCACCGCCGCGCGCCGGCATGTGGACGTGATCGGACTGCACGAACTCGGGCATGTCTATACGCGACGCTTCGGCATTGCACCGCCCAACCTGTGGCTGGACGAACTGCTGGCGACATTCTTCGCCCACGCCTTTCTCGTAGCGCGGCGGCCGGCCCTGGCGGCGCTGTTCGGCGGCGTGCTGCAGGCCACGATCGACGCCTTCGAGCCGGTGCACCGCAGCCTGGCGGATTTCGAGCGTCTGTACTTCCGGGTCGGCGCGGCCAACTACGTCTGGTACCAAGCGCACTTCCAGCAGCGCGCGGCGGCGCTGCATAGGGCCGAGGGGCTCGATGCGCTGCGGTCCCTTCGCCCAGCCTTCGCGCTGCCGCGGCCGCTGCGACCCACGCCCGAGGCCCTGCTGGCCGAGCTGGAGCTTGTCACCCCGGGCTTTCAGGCCTGGGCGGCAACGGTCGAGGGCGAGCGCTGAGCCTGGCTGGCCGCGCTGCGGCTGCAGACCGGAGACTGCGGCCCTGATGCAGGCCCGCTGGCGGGCAGTGGCCTCAGCGAGTACCGTGGCTGCGGCGGCAGACCCAGTGCCCCGGCCGTTGCTTCCCCCAACGGGCGGCTCGACTCGACCCGGTCCTGGCATTGGAACGAACCAAATCGTAGCTTCCAGGCCGGACTAGACTCATCACGATGGCAAGACTGACCTACCTGCTGGCGCTGGCGTTGACGGTTCAGTCCGCGTCATTTGCCCAACCCATCCCGGCCGCATCCATCGTCGACAAGGACATGGGCTGGCGTGAGGTGTACAACTTCAAGGCACAAAGCGAACCGCTGAAGATCGATACCCGGGTGTACTCCGCCGCCCAGCGCACGATCGCAGTAGATCTTGCGAACTGGATGCAGGCCAGCTACAGCCCGATTGGCGGGCTGGGGGACGTCGTGCGAACCTTCCCTCGAGCTGGGCCCGCAGTGCCGCAGAGTTACGGCGTTGTCGGGAAGATTTTCAATGAGCTGAAATACGGTGCCAACCGCAAGATTGAGCTCCACACGAGCGGCCATTTCAGTTGGAACGTCATGGTCAACGGGTCGTTTGGAGAGACGGCCATGGCGCTCAGCACGCCGGAGCGCCATTACTTCACGATCCCTACCTTCGTCCAGCAAGGATACGCGGCGGAGCTAGAAAAAGCCGTCGACCTCTCGGGCCATCCTTTCCTCGGACAGTTCCCGGCGTGGTTCCAGCGTAACTCGGTCAATGGCAACCGCAAGTTCGTCCTGATGTCCAAGGATGCACGCCTGCCGTTTGTGAAGCTCACACGGGGTGAGTATCTGGATGCCGTTGGCGTGGCCATTACCCAGGCGCATACCGAAGAGAAGAGAAGAGTTACGCAGGCCGAACAAGGCAATCAGGAACGCATCGCCCGCTTTTTCGCGAATTACGAGGAGCGGACAGCGAAGCGAAGGGAGGTTCTCGAAGCCAACCGGGCGAAGTACAAGAACCGCCTGCAGGAAGTGGCAGAGATCTGGCAAACCCAGCCGGCCATCAATCTAGAGGACTTCCCGGACGTGTTCGAGGGAAATGGTGGCACTGCCATGCGGCTGCCCGTCTACACCTTTGAAGCGGCAAGCTTGGAGCGGTCCAAGTCCGACCCGCCGTTGTGGATCGTGGTGTCGTGGACCGCGCAGCTGAACGAGCCGGTCGTCAAGCACCTTCACGACGCGGTGCTGAACCAGTTCAACATGGAGTACATCTACAACCGTTTCTTCGATCCGGAAAAAGGCAAGGGGCTCCCATACACGCCGCTGCGGCCAGTGCGTATGGAAACGGTCGCGACGCAGGCGTCGGCCGCCAGCAGAACCGTCACGGCCGATCCGAGTGTGTATTTCTTCGAGGATTTTTCGACGACGCCTGTCGGCAAGGCACCCATCAACTGGCGCAGCAACCTCAACAACACGGGCGCGTCGAGTGTGGTCGTCGAACCCAAGGGGCTTGAAGGACGTTGGGCCACGCTCAACGGATTCGCGGTGACGCCGACGCAGCTCAAGGGCCCTCTGCCGCGCGACTTCACGCTCAGCTACGACCTGGTGGCTGTCCGCGATTACACCTGGGGCGCAAAGGGCATGACCTTCCGACTGTCGAAGGGTCTCGAAGGCAGTGGCAATGACTCGATCTTCAGCGTGAGACTTCGGCCGGGATTCGGCGGCAAGGACGGCGAAATGGTCATCGAAGGCACCTTTCGTGGGGCGCCGGGCTACCTTGACGGAACCAAGTCGGCGGTGGTCCCGGGCTTCTCCAACAACCAGCAGAACAACCGCATTGCGGTAACCATCCGAAAGCTGGGGGAGACGGTGCAGATCTTCATCGGCCAAACCAAGGTCATCGAGCACCCGAAAGCCATCCCCGAAGCGCTGCTGTTTGACGCCCTGTCATTCCGACTGCAGGGGAATGACTTGCCCAAAGATCAGATGTTCATCAGCAACATCAAGATCGCGAAAAACTGACCTTTTTAGGATAGGTCGGATCTCTCTCGATCAGTGCGTTACTAGCCGACTGCACGCCGCGCCGCGGCTCTATAACTCGCGCAGCAGCGATACAAGGGTATGCGGCCAGCCGTCCCATCTTGAACATCGCGGCGAAGCGGCTGACGATCGCCTTCATCAGGAAATAGGTGGACAGGATGGCAGAGCAGAGAGTTGCCTTGTGCCGGCGACACAGCGCGCAGTTGTAGGCGTCGGTGCTGGAGAGGTGCGCGGCGCCAGGCGCGTCGGTGGCAAAGGTGGCGATGTCACACGGATTGAATGCGAATGTCGTCCATGGCTCGTGCAAGCTCGCTCGCGAGCGCGATGTCGCGGCTGTCGTGCTTGGTCGCTTGGCCTCAACAGGCCGCCAGATAGCCGTCTTTGGCAGGCACCCGCTTCTGGCCGTCAGCGACCCGTCAGCCGCCGCCCCTGGTGGTCAGCTCACAACGCCGAAGCAGCCACTGAATTCGGAGTGTGACATCGGGCTTGTTCGGGGCACTCCGAACACTCGCGCATGTCCGCCTCGCAATTCGGCGCCGTCGCAGATCCCCAGTCGGAGCGCCTTTAGCGGGAGTTTGTTGCTGCGGCTCTAGGGCGCGTCGAGTGGCAGGAACTTGCCGAACTCCGGCGGTCGGCACGCCTCCCCATAACGGGCTTCTTCGACCCTGTTCTTCATACATTTTTCATACCACCAACGAAAACGGCACCCGAAAGTGCCGTAAGTCGTTGATTTTATTGGTGGGCGGTGCAGGGTTTGAACCTGCGACCCCTGCCGTGTGAAGGCAGTGCTCTACCGCTGAGCTAACCGCCCCAGGGCGCGCGGTGC
>Ga0163154_10003014_pt1 | contig 23898 bp, 14 predicted proteins | sample OliLakLV19MP9P1_FD_148649 | JGI IMG/M metagenome (GOLD analysis project Ga0163154, IMG submission 148649) | Freshwater microbial mat bacterial communities from Lake Vanda, McMurdo Dry Valleys, Antarctica - Oligotrophic Lake LV.19.MP9.P1 | ecosystem: Environmental > Aquatic > Freshwater > Lake >... | reverse complement strand
TCCGTTCCTCATTTAACCCTTGAGGGTAGGATACTTGCCCTCGCGCTTGGTCGCAGGGTTTTTCTATGATGAGGCGAATTCCATCTGCCCAGGGCCTCGCTGTCCCGCTTTATCTTGGTAGCCGAGTTGAGTGATGAGGAAGTTGCGGTGATCACAACGCCGATTCTAGCGGCAGCAGAAGAGGACTATCGGGCGAGATTGGCACAAGAGCAGCAGCAGGAGTATGAGCAGAAGCTAAAACGCTATGAGCAGGAGTTTAGCCAGAAGATAACAGCGCAATATCCGATCGAGGAAGCAGTACGAACAGGGCTAATTAGTTTCCAGCAGATGTTGGGCTTGCACGATGAGGATATCGCTCGCATTGAGCAACCGCTGATTGTACCCAGGGAAGCAGCATATCAGCGACACTAACCGGAGCAGCGGCAGCAGGAACAGCAGCGAGAACTGGAGCAGAACGTCAACTAGAAGAGAACCGAAAGCGAGAGGAAGCGAAACGACGACTGCCGCTCAAGAGTTTTGAATTCCAAGTTCCTACGGTAAATATTGTTGAGTATTCTGTTGATAAGGTAATTGAAAAGTCAGGATGGTTTGGAAAGAAAACTGAAGTCGTGAAAACAATCGAAAAAACCTGCAACGTTACCTATCAGCAAGGGCAGGCGGACTACTTTGTTGAAGATCTGGGCGAAGACGTAACGCTGGAGATGGTGACTGTCGAGAGTGGAACGTTCATGATGGGGTCGCCCAATCATGAATTAGGAGACAAAGAAGGACCCCAACATAGCGTCATAATTCAACCCTTCTTTATGAGTAAGTTTGCTGTGACCCAGGTTCAATGGCAGGCTGTTGCTGCTCTATCGAAAGTCCAACTTGATTTAGACCCTACCCCCTCTCGTTTCAAAGAACCTAATCGTCCAGTTGAGGGAATCTCTTGGTGTCAGGCAGTGGAGTTTTGCGACGGCTATCTCAGAAAACGGGAGAGAAATATCGATTACCCAGTGAAGCTGAGTGGGAATATGCTTGTCGTGCTGGAACCAGCACCCCATTTCATATGGGCGAGACGATTACCTCAGAGCTAGTAAATTATGGCGTAGCAAGCGCTGAACCAGGTTCCGAAGGGGTTTATCGGGGACAAACGACAGAGGTAGGCAGTTTTTCAGCGAATGCGTTCGGCTTATACGATATGCACGGCAATGTTTGGGAGTGGTGTGTCGACCACTGGCATGACAACTATACAGGCGCGCCGACTGATGGCACTGCATGGATAGCTGAAAATAAGGAGACTCGCCGTGTGATGCGGGGCGGTTCTTTCAGCAACCCCCCGGCGGTTTGTCGCGCTGCTAGTCGCTCTTCCACTACTGATCACATTGCCGACCGCATTACTATCGGTTTGCGAATAGTGCTGTTTAGTATAGCAATTCTCCATCTAATTAAGTACGCCCTCAACACCAGAACCGTTGATTAGTAGGGTTTGAGTGTACTGCACTGGGCTAATAAATGCTATATTTCCAGCACTCTTCTACTGTCAGAACTGGGCAATGGGAATTGTTCGGGCGTACCCAGAAGAGTCCAGACCTGTTCTAGCGAGGAAGGCAGCGACCTCCGAAAATCAACCCGAACCGGATGGCTTGGTAGGTTTGCCGAAGACTCGTCCGGTTCACCCCTGATAGTTCGGGACCTAATATTTTGGGAAGGCGCGATCGCCCCTTCAAACTTCTGGTTCAATCCCTACCGATCGCAATTGCTCCGCTAACCGCTCGGCTCGATGTTGGGCTAGTTCTGTCTGCTGTTGGGCTAGCTCTGTTTGTTGTTGAGCCAGCTTCGCCTCCTCTTCGGGGGTAGGAATGAGTTGCCCCGCGGCGTTGAAGTAGCGCAATTGCCCATCCTGAATCCCCAAATATAGCTCCAGCCCTTCACTCCACAGCCAACCCGTTTGATTGGGTTCGATGGGCTGATACTGTTGCCCCCAGAGCCGGAAGCCGGCAAACTCCAACGTATCCGGCGAAAACCAGAAATATTCATGGGTATGAAACCGCTCCTGATAGAGCATCTTTTTGAGCGTTCTGTCTGTTTCTGCCGTTGAGTCAGATAGCAGCTCAATAATCAGATCGGGGTATTTGCCATCTTCCTCCCAAACCACCCAGGCTTTACGCGGACGCTTCTGAGTTTGTTTCACCAGAAAGAAATCGGGACCCCTGAAGTCGCGGTTTTTAAGCTGCTGATGGCTGAAGTAGATCGTGAGATTTGCGCCAATGAAAAAGTCATGGCGATCGCGCCATAGCCACTCCAAAAACGACACCAGCAACGCAAGCTGGGCATAGTGCAGCGAACTTGCCATTTCTGGCTCGTTACTTTCTACTTGTGTGGCATCTGGCATCAGGTCTGCCAACTGCTGTGCGGTTAAAGCCATCGATCGACCTCACCCATTGACCTACTTCCAAGCATACGCCAAGTCCTACTTGATAGCGCTCGATCGCTGACACGACCTACTTTTAACGTAAGCGAAAGGGGCGATCCCTCCACTCACAATGCTGACAAGGTTCTGACTTTTTCCTGACCTTTTACCGACCGCCAAAGCAGAGTCAGGCAGGCTAGCTTGGCAGACAGGGTTAGCTTACTTTTGAAGCAGAGCAGCAAAACGGTTGCGTAGATGAACGGGGAGATCGCGAGATAGTGATCAAAAGTAACAGAAGATTAAACTTTTACAGTAAGAATACGGAATAAGGGTGAGCTTGTGCCAGTATCGACGGAGTTAGATGGGAGACAGGGTTTTGGTTGATTCATAGCTGACAGACCTTGGAAAGGCTTTGCACGGCTTTAACCGCCTTAAAACTTGCAAGATGCTTCCACAGCTTGGTTTAAACCCTCCTCCAGGATCTGCTGGAAACTAAGCGCCAGGAATGGAGCTGTGCTGAGTAGCGCCTAGCGCAGTATCTTCTTGCAGGCTTGGCAAAGCGCTAAGCAAGCGACATCTCTAATCACTTTGACAACAGGAATAACGCGCATGGAACGATCGCTTGAGCTTTATAGTGATGGTCGTCTGTATGAATATAACGGCGACAACGCTGTTAAAGTCACTGAAACCCAGGGGCAGGTGGCTGCCATCATCACCGCACTGAAGTTCAGCACTGCCCAAACATTGACAGTTGCCCCTTCCGGGAAACAGCCCCCAGAGGTGATTGCCCCTAGAGGCTCCCGCCGCATCAACAATGAAGGCTTTAAGCTGCTCACCACCTTTGAGGGCTGTCGCTTAATTGCCTATGACGATGGTGGAGAGGTCTGGACGATCGGCTACGGACATACAAAAGGGGTCTTTGAAGGAATGATCATTACTCAAGCCCAAGCCGATCAGATCTTTCACGAAGACCTTGAGCAATTTGAGTCCTATGTTGAGGATGCGGTGCAGGTTGATGTCAATGACGATCAATTTGCTGCATTAGTTTGCTTCTGTTTCAACGTAGGACCAGGAAGCGAGGGCTTTGGTGGCTCTACGTTATTGAGAAAACTTAACTCTGGAGACTATCAAGGCGCGGTTGGTCAATTCCCTGTCTGGAATAAGGTTGATGGAGAACCCTGGCTGGGTCTCACTCGTAGACGACTGGCAGAACAGGCACTCTTCCTCAGCAAACCCTGGAAACCTTTCCTGACTTACGAAGAAGATGGCACAACAGGCAGTCAATCCCTGGCAATCCGAACTTTGAAACTGACCAACCCAATGATGCAGGGTGAGGATGCACGTCAGGTGCAAGAAGCTTTGCTGAAGGTGGGGCTGAGCGTCGGATCTGATGGAGCCGATGGTTTCTTTGGTAAAGCAACCGATACTGCCATTCAACAGTTTCAGCAAAGCAAAGGACTCACCGTAGATGGCATTGTTGGACCCAAGACACTCGCAGCGATCGCTTAGGTATCGTTGCAAAGGAAAAGGTTACAGCAATTAGCACTTGTTGCTGCATCAGCAAGTGAATCAGGTTAAAACCGAGCGTCTTAACTAGTGCGGCAAAGATCTTGACTTACACAAGTAAAGGGAGAAATCATGACAGAACAAACACCGAATATTTATGCCCTGTTGATTGGGATTAACCACTATGAGCCTAATCTACATTACACAAGCCTTAATGGAGCCGTAGGCGATATCAATCTTGTCGATGACTACCTAAAGGAAACAGTAAATCCGAAGCGCATCTGGAAATTGACTGCTCCCAATCCAGATGTTTCTGATGTCAGAGCCTCACAAGAGGCAAATATTTTGCCGACCTATGAAAACATTCTCAAAGCATTCAATGAGATCACGGAAACTGCCCAGCGCGATGATCTGGTTTACATTCATTACTCAGGTCATGGTGGACGAGCCATAACGACTTACGAAGAAATTAAGGGCAAGGGGCAATACGATGAAGCGGCGATTGTGCCAATGGATATTGGGAATGAGGAGGATCGCTACATCCGCGACGTGGAGATGACTACGCTGTTACAGCGGATGACGGATAAGGGCTTGATTGTCACAGTCATTCTGGACAGTTGCCATTCGGGGGGAGCGACTCGCGGTGATGTCGCTATCCGCAGCGGAGAAGAAGACGACAGCACGCCTCGATCGCCTGTTAGTTCCGGCATCTTGGGTGAGTCGCGGGAGAAATTGATCGAAACCTGGAACAAGGCTGTCGAGGAACCCCAGGACAGAGACCCTGTTGTGCTCGCGGCCTGTCGTGCCACTGAGTTTGCTTATGAAGCCCCCTTTGAGGGCAAAAAGCATGGAGCCCTCACTTACTGGATGATTAACACCCTCAAAAGTGGTGGTTCAGGATTAACCTTTAAATCCCTGTCCGATCGCGTCACTACCAAGATTCAAAGTAAGTTTCGTGATCAGCTACCGATGTTACAGGGTCAGGACACTCGCTTCATATTTGGTAGCGGACGAGCCTCCGTTCAATATGCGGTTACCGTTGGCAAGGTAGACAAAAACAATAAACGGGTGACTTTGAATGCGGGGATGGCTCAAGGCTTAAGTAGCGGTACTCGTCTGGCAATTTATCCGCTTAACACAATAGACTTCGCAGACAAACAAAAACGGATTGCGATTGTTGAAGTTACAGAAGACATTCAAGCATCAAGCGCCCTGGCTAAAATTCTAGACATCGAAGAAGCTGGAATTGGACTCAAGGGAGAGCTTGAGGAAGGTGCACCCGCCACAATTCTCTCTGCCCCACCTGATTTAGTACGTCGAGTGCACCTATTTGGGGAGAAGAAACTGGGTGACAAGGACAATGAATTGCCAACTCAGGAGTTGGTTGATAACCAGCAGGTTGCTTTGGCAGCAGTTCGGAAAGCACTTGAAGAGAATGGTTGGGTTGTTGAAGTGCAGGAAGGTGAGCACTACCAGGTAGCAATCGGCAAAGACGGTGAATACGAAATTTGTACGGGTATGCCGCTTAAAAACTTGAAGTCCCCCATGATTGATAATCCAGATGCTCCGAAAGCGGTTGTTGATCGGTTGATTCACCTGGCAAAGTATCAGGCCGTTCAAGAACTCGATAATTCTAATTCAGAGTTAGAGAATAGTCTTGAATTTGAACTGTGTGATGTGAATAAGCAGTCGCTCCCTAATGGAGGCAAGGATTCCATCCGAAGCCATAATGAGCGAGTCTATCTTCGTGTCAAAAATATCTCGCGGGAGCATCTCAATATTGCAGTCCTGGATCTAGCACCAGACTGGGCGATCTCTCAGTTCCCTGTTTTGGCTCAGGAAGGGCAATTTTTTCAATTGGTAGCGGGGCAAGAAGTCTTTATTGGAAAGATTCGGCTTGTTATCCCTGAAGGCGAAGGATATGAGCAAGGGGCACCCGAAACATTTAAATTGTTTGCGACTCGTGGACCTGCAGATTTTCGCTGGCTCAAACTACCACCTATCGATCAATCGATTGAAAAGAGAGGTTCTGGTGAGGCAACTCGTGGAATTGAAAGTCCACTTGGCAAGTTGTTACAGGCTGTTGGCGAAGATCCGGATACTGAACCATCTATGACTCGTGCTGTGCTAGAGCCTGATCCCAGTGCCGAGTTTGTAACGAAGCAAATACAGTTCACTATCAAGCATTAATTAACAAATCAAGGCTATCTTAAAGCCTGTGGTGCCAACGGCTGATTTTAGCAGTTGGTTGCTGAGCTGGGATAGTCTTGAGTTCCCCAATGGGATAATCAGAGAGGCATTTCACTAACTTGAAAGGAAAGATGTATGGAGAGTCGCGCTAATTTGCCAGCAAAACTGTATGCACTTCTGATTGGAATCGACTACTACGAGCCTAATCGTTTATACAAAAGCCTCAAAGGGTGTGTGCGCGACATTAATCTTGTAGATTCTTATATCAGGGAAACGTTACAGATTCCTTCAGAGCAGATCTACAGACTAACCTCTCCTAATCCTGAAAATACCACTGCAACAGGTTCACAGGTTGAACGAGAATCGGATGCTCTGCCGACCTACGAAAATATCGTTAAAGCATTCCAGCAAATCACCGAGAAAGCGAAACCTGGAGAACAGGTTTATATCCACTATTCCGGTCATGGTGGACAGGCAAAAACCGTTTATCCCAACCTGAAGGGAGACAGTCAGTTTGATGAAGGGCTGGTACCAATGGACGTGGGTGACACCCAGGACGGGCACTATCTCCGGGATGTGGAGATGACAACGCTGCTGAAGCATATGACGGATCAAGGATTGATTGTCACGCTGATTCTGGACAGTTGCCACTCTGGTGGCGCAACCCGTGGAGACGCGGAAATTCGCAGCGGCACCGAACCCGACATCCTGGAGCGGACTTCCGAGAGCATGGTGGCAACCCAGGAAGAACTAGAACGCAATTGGTTGGAACTAACAGGAAGTCAGAGTGTTAGGGTTGCGGGGCTACCAGAGGCTCGTGAATATGTCTTAATCGCAGCCTGTCGTCCCACGGAATATGCGTATGAGTATGCAGTCAACTGTCGAGAACGAAACGGAGCGCTGACCTACTGGATGATTGATACTCTCAAGACCCTATCTGGAAGATTGAACTATAAAACGCTCCATAGTCGCATCAGCGCAAAGGTGCAAAGCAAGTTTCCTCAGCAAGTGCCTATGCTGCTAGGGGAGAGCGATCGCGCCGTCTTCGGAGCAGATATGCTGCCGACCCAACACGTAGTTACCGTCATGGATGTTGATGCCAGCCAGAAAACTATAAAACTGAATGCGGGACAGGCACAGGGTTTAAGTAGCAAGACGCTTTTTGCAATCTATCCCTCCAACACCACTGATTTTACGGCTAAACAAGGGCAAATTGCGATCGTTGAAGTGACAGAAGTTTCAGCATCTAGCGCCTCTGCTCGAATTTTAGACGAGGCGGAGGGTGGTATTGGCGTTAGAGGAGAGATTGAGCAAGGTGCTCCTGCTAAGTAGTTAAACGAAATCAATTACACAAAAAAGTAGCTGAAAGGCTGGATTGTCGCGAAGCTAGTGTGAAAATAATTCTGTTGGACTACTTACCATGTTGTCTGCACCGACTGATCTGGTTCGTCGAGTGCTTTTGTTCGACCAGAAAGAGCTTGGTGATGCCGAACATGAACTACCAACTCAAGATCTGGTTAACAAACAAACAGAAGCACTGCAAAGAGTTCGGGAAGCGCTTCCCGGAGCGAGTTGGGTCGTTGAAGTGGAAGACGGGGAAGAGTCCCATTTTCAAGTTGCGATCGATCGAGATGGAAACTATGAAATTTGTATCGGCATGCCGATCCTAAATCTAAAACCATCGCTGATAATCGATGGCTCTCCCGGCTTTGCGCTGATAAGACAACCTTATATCAAACTATCACTGGGTTTCAGCCGTCGATCGGGCGGCATTTTGTAGCCTTTCATACGATTTCAACCACAGATCCGGAAGAGCCTAATCGATGAGCCAAGGTCGGCTCAGAGCGTGGTGAATCGTTTAGTTCATCTAGCGAAATATCAGTCTGTTCAAGATCTAGACAATCCAGAGTCAGAACTCATAAGCGCCATTGAGTTTGAATTGCTGAATAAAAGCTTACGGTCTTTTCCCGATCCAGCCAATCCTTGCTTAAAACAGGGAGAGCAGGTGTACCTGCTCATCAGAAATAAATCTTCCATATCCTTAAACATTGCCGTACTCGACCTGGAACCAACCTGGGAGATTTCTCAAATTCCGATTCGAGGTATAGAGGCTCCGTTCTACCAGTTACAGTCAGGCGAAGAAGTATCGACAAAGCTACGTTTTGCGGTGCCTGCTGGAGAAGGCTATAAACGGGTGAAAGAGACACTCAAATTGTTCGCCACGCGTGGAGCTGGTGATTTTCGCTGGCTGACCTTACCGCCTCTGGACAATGAACTTAGAGGAAGAACAACAAGAGGAATGAGTAGTAGCACAACCCCTTTAGGCAAGCTTTTGGAAGGAATTGGCGAAGATCCCGAGCAGACTCCCTTACAAACACGAGCCATCTATGAACCGGATGCCAGTGCCGAGTGGCTGACGAAGCAGATTCAGATCAGCATTAGCGCATAACTAAAGCACTGTCTCGGAGTCATTGAGCGAATCATTAGAATTAAGGATTTTCTAAACCGAACAAAATTCACCCTATGACAAATATGAACGACTCAAATACTTTACAAGCAGAAGCCGATCAGAAGACTGAAACTCGAGCTGTATTTGAAGGAGAAGTCTCTACAGCAAGTATGATAGGTGAGCGCTGGGCAATTGTGGTTGGCATCTCAAAATACAAGCACAAGCGGTTAAATTTAAAGTATGCGGCTCGTGATGCCCAGGAATTCTATAACCTATTAATAACGCCAAGCGGCGGACAATTTAAAAAAGAAAACATCGAATTGTTGCTTGATAAAGACGCGACAACTACTAAAATCACACGAGCACTCCGTAGTTTTTTAAAGAAGCCCACTCCTGGTGATTTTGTATTAATTTATTTTGCTTGTCACGGTTCGCCAGATCTTGGGCTTCAAGATAAAGCCGTTTTTCTTTTAACTCATGACACCGATCCGGATGATATTGCAGGTACTGCGCTGCCAATGGACGACAGGCTCTCCCAGCTTTGCGCTGATAAGACAACCTTATATCAAACTATCACTGGGTTTCAGCCGTCGATCGGGCGGCATTTTGTAGCCTTTCATACGATTTCAACCACAGATCCGGAAGAGCCGGACGACATTAATTGGTCTTTGAGAAATATCGTAAAATCGCAAAAAGTTGTCATCCTTGCTGATACTTGCCATAGTGCAGAAATAGGAGGAAAAGGATTAAGAGCCGTTGGCGACCCAAATATCACAAACGCATACTTAAAGAAATTAAGCGAGGCTAAAGATGGAACTGTTCTCATTGCATCGACTCGGGCAGGAGAGCTAGCGCAGGAAGGACCTAAGTGGGGAGGAGGGCATGGAGTGTTTACTTACTTCCTACTTAAGGGCATGGGTGGAGCCGCTGACGCTAACGGGGACGGAATGGTCGGCATTGAGGAGCTATATGACTATGTAGAAAGAAACGTTAATGCTGCGACAGGTGGAGCACAGAAACCCACTATTAGCTCTACAAGATATGATCGGACGTTACCCATTTCCTTCCCCGCATGGGAAAGATCCAAGCAACATTATGAACTGGGTTGTCAACTCTTCCAGATGGGCACAAAATTCAGCGAACAGCACTGTCTTATCTCTGCAAATAAGCACTTGCAAGAAGCTATAGATTTAGCAAAGCTGACCCAGAATGACATGCCACAGGCATACTTGCAGAAAGGCTTGGTTCTGATGGCAGATGAAAGATTAAACGCCGCAGTTAGCGCTCTGAAAGATGCATTCGAGGCTGGCGAGGCAGAGGCTGCATATCATCTGGGAATTGCTTATTTGAAGCAAGGAAAGCCCAATGAAGCAGCACGAGAGCTGGAAACCTTTCTAAAAAAGCAACCTACTAGTGATAAAGCTGCCTGGGCTAAAGCGTTAATCTCGCTATTACAGCCTACGGAACCATCTAATCGCCATGCCCTATTAATTGGAATTAACTATCCTAAGCGTATTCAGCTAGAGAATAAGGCTCTCCCGGCTTTGCGCTGATAAGACAACCTTATATCAAACTATCACTGGGTTTCAGCCGTCGATCGGGCGGCATTTTGTAGCCTTTCATACGATTTCAACCACAGATCCGGAAGAGCCGAGAATAATGTCGGTCTCAACCCATTACGTGCTTGTGTTAATGACATTGAGCAATTGGGTCTTACGTTATCTACAAACGGCAATTTCAATGTTAGATATCTTTCAGACTCCGAAGCTACTTACGAGAATATTAAACAAGATTTTAATGAGTTAAAACAGCAAGTTAAGCCCAACGATGTTGTTGTTATTCACTACAGTGGACATGAAGATTCTGGTCGTTGGATTGCTTATGACGCAGGACTCGCTGATGACGGAATTGTGCATAACACCATTGGATACAAAGAAATTTATCAGATGCTTAATTCCATTCCTTGCTTTCATAAATACCTTATTATGGATTCGCCAGTTAGCCGCGAGTTTGAAGAGTTTATAAGAATGCTTCAGAAGCATAAGGATTGCACGTTGTTGTTAGCTGCATCACCTGGTCAGTTTAGTTATGAATATCGAGTTGACGATAAAATGTTTGGAGCATTTACTTACTGGCTCATCGATACGTTGTGCAGTTCAGATCCAACAGATGTGAGTCAATGGGAAATTTTTCAACGGGTCGAGCAAGCCATCAATAAGAAATTTCCGAATCAATTACCTTTCTTTCAGGGCGATCGCCAAAAGAAGCTGTTTTCCAATGAGTTAAATCATTGCCCCACACTATTTGAGTTTACTGAGAATCACTGGAAGATAACGTCCAATGACTTAATTGATCTGTACAACAGATCCCATGCACAAGCCTCTCATTCCTTCCCAGAAATGTATTATCAGTTTGGGTTGGCTTTTGCTGAGAAGGGTAACTTCACACAGGCTGTTGACGCACTAGATATTTACCTTGGGCAAATCCAAGAACAACAGAATTCAAAAAATATCCTCTTCGCGCTGGGTGTCGCTCAGTTCAAGAGTCAACTCTATGTCAATGCGATTAAAACTTTTCAAAAATATATAGGGCTGGCTGAATTAGATTCAGACCTGCATAACTCAATGTCACAGATTGTCTCTAAAGCTCGAACATTAATAGAACCTTTTCATGTGCTATTAGTCGGAATCGATGAGTATTTATATGAGAGCAATCAAAATACAGAACAAGGATCTGATAATGACCAAGCACTCAATGATGTTGTCTCTCTAAAAAGAGTTTTAATCGACAAATTTCACTTTAAGGAAAACGTTTTAATCGACAAAGAAAATGGCAGAAAAGAAGAGCATTTCTACATAACAAGCCTGCTGAATGATGAGGCTAAAACTGAAGCAATATTGAAAGAATTTAACAAGCTTGTTCAACGTTCTCCTAGTCCGATCCTCTTTTATTTTTCGGGTCAAGGATCGGTTGATGCTGAGGGAAATCCTGTTATTTTGGCTACGGACAGCAGGCAGGATGGAGTTCCTGATATCAGAGTTGATCAACTTGCAAAAATTGCCAGTAATACAGATTCCAATCTTATTTCAATTATTGATGCCTGTTGGACAGATAGTAAAACAGCGAATACTCGCTACGCTCCACCTGAAGGGCAGGCATCTGAGAAAGTGCAGATTGCAGGGAGTATAGAGCGCAGTTCTACACAGATTCCTAGAGTTGGTTATATCACTCTTTATCCAAGATCAATTAAGTATCAACAGCAAGAGTTTGTGAAACAAAACTTCACTTCCGAATTGATTGAGATTCTAAAGAAGGCAGAAGCCAATAGCCTGTCCTACTGGAAGCTGCGTCAGGCATTTGCCCGCAACCAAATAAGCACAGACTTCGATGATTACGATGGCAATATCTATATCTCCAGTGATGGTAATGCTTTGGATGAAGCTGTTTTTAGTAATCCTCTCTGCTCAAAGCTCCAATTAACCCTTCAACAAATTGAGCAAGCACCCGCAAGGCGGACGGTTGGTATTATCAAAGAATTCATTGGGCAACAAAACGGCTTATCTCCACCAGAATACCTGAACTTAGGGATTATGAACTATGTCCTTGGAGAATACAAAGACAGTATTTCAGCATTACAAACTGCAATCAACCAATTATCTCAGCAATCGTCGAAGACGGTGAGCCAGCAGTCAATCTACGCTCAAGCTCACTACTGGCTCGGTCGAGTTCTCCATGAAAGGAGGCTTGATCCTGCCCGTGCGGTGAGTGAACTGCGGCTAGCAATTCAGTATGAGCCGTCCAATATCTTCGCCCATTATTACCTGGGGCAGGCGCTTCGAGTACTTGGTGGACCAGAGATTTTGATGGAGGCAAAGAGAGCCTTGCAAACCTATCTTAGAAAGGGTGCTCCATTGGGGCAGGAAGAAGATGTGCAAGTATTCTTGCAGTCATAAAAGACGAAAATTACTTACTAAAGAGACAAAAATCATGGCAACTAAAGCTCCAATGAAAGATATGATTATCATCCTTCCTGGCATTTTGGGAAGTGTGTTGCAGAAAGATGGCAAAGACCTCTGGGCAGTTTCCGGGCAATCAATTTGGCAAATACTAACCAGGTCAGGTGAAACGATTCACAACCTGAAATTAGCTCAAGATGATGCAGAAGCTGCAAGTTTGGGTGATGGTATTCGCGCAACTGCGCTGATTCAGGATACGCATTTGATTCCAGGCTTCTGGAAGATCGATGGCTATACCAAAACCGCACGGCTAATTACCGACAACTTTGATGTCACTCCCGGCGATATTTACAATGACCCGGATGATAAAGCAGCCAACTTCTATCAGTTTCCCTACGACTGGCGACGGGATAACCGAGCCAATGCCCGCATTCTGAAACGGCTAATTGATAAACGGCTGAAATGCTGGCGTGAAAGTAGCGGAGCCGCCGATGCCAAAGTGATTCTGATGGCGCACAGCATGGGTGGGTTGGTGGCTCGCTACTATCTGGAAGTGCTGGAAGGCTGGAAGGATAGTCGAGCTTTGTTCACCTTTGGTACGCCCTATCGCGGTTCACTCAAAGCCGTTAACTTTCTGGCAAATGGCTACAAGCAGCTTTTCCTGGACTTGACCGACGTGATGCGATCGCTCACTTCCATCTACCAACTCTTGCCCATCTACAAAGTCATCAACATCAACGGTGAATATCATCGCATTGCAGAAGTCGATAACCTGCCCAATATCAACAAGTTAAAGGCCCAGGATGCTCTGGCATTCCATCGAGAGATTGAAGCGGCTGTTGAGCGGCATCTTCAGGATGAACAATACCGCAAGTCTTTTACAGTCGTTCCTATTTCTGGAACACAACAGCCTACACTGCAATCGGCTGTGCTAATTAATGGAACGTTGACAGCAACTGAGGATTTACCAGCGATACTGAAAGACCGCTCGGATCTGGGTGACGGAGATGGAACGGTTCCCAAAGTTTCCTCGATTCCAATTGAGCGATCGCGGGATCTCGATAATTTCTTCATTGCTGAACAGCATGGCGCGTTGCAGAATCAGGCTCAGGTGCTGGATAACCTGCTGAATATTTTACGAATGGGACAGATTGATTTGGAAGCCATCAAAGGGGAAGCTCAGGCGGCTATCAGTCTCAGTCTGGATGATTTGTATTTGGCAGATGAACCGATCGCCATGCGTGCCCGACTGGTTGGACTACCGAACTCAGCCATAAAGCTGAAAGCGGATATTCAAGCTGTGTCTGGCGATCGCCCTCCCATTAGCCTCGATTTTGTTGAACAGGAGAAAGAATGGGTGTTGGCGATCGAGGATTTGCAGGCGGGGTTATACCGGGTTAGGGTCAGAACTGACAGTAGCAGCGAACAAGCGCCTACTCCGGTGCACGATTTGTTTGAGATTGTCCGGAATTGAAGGCGCGGCATGGAACTAGGTTGGAGTAAGCTTAATCCATCAGCAGCGCCGATCTCGCTTATATCTTCACTCACCTCTATTCCATGAAAAAAAAGATCCTAGTTCTGGTATCCAATCCTGAAAAGACAAAGTCCCTGAATCTTCCACTGGAACTCAAGAAATTACAGGAGTCTGTACAGCGATCGCAGAAACGGGATTACTTCACTGTTGAATTAAGATTTGCCGCCAGCCAAGCCGACCTGCGCCGCCATATTCTGGATGTAAAACCCCAGATCATTCATTTTTGTGGGCATGGCACTGAGCAAGGATTAGTTTTGGAAGATGATAAGGGTACGGCGAAGGTCGTTGCGAATGACGTTCTGGTGAATTTGCTGCGAATCTTTGCCGATCGCATTGAGTGTGTTTTGCTGAATGCCTGTGATTCAGAAAACCTGGCTGACGACCTTGTACAGCATCTCAATTATGTGATCGGCATGAACCAGGAGGTGCGGGATGATGCGGCGATCGCGTTTGCTGAGGGATTTTATGACACGCTTGGAGCAGGGGAATCTTACGAACGAGCCTTTGAGATTGGCAAGAATGCGGTGTTGGGGAAGGCAACCGATCGTGGTGTAAGCCGTAAAGCGACCGTAGTTGGGGAAGATGGCAGCCCTCTCAAAGCTCAGAATCGGGAGCATTTGATTCCCGTTCTAAAAATCAACCCTAATCCAACCCCAATTAAACCGTTGTGGCTGAGTCCAGAGGTGGAGCAGCAGGCGGTTCGGGATTTGTTGGCGGTGATCGAAGCTGATTTCAACACCATTCGGCTGTTTCATGCGGATGAGCCGATCGTTCTCAAGGATCAGTATATTCCCGTGCAGGTAACGCTGGAGCGGCGATATCAACATACGGTGGAAACGGTGGGAGGCTATGCCGAATCGGAGGCGGAACTCAAGCGGATCTATGCGCTGAAGGGGAGTAGCGAGGAGGAAATTAAGGAAGAAGTTAAGCGGCAGCAGGTTGATTGGGAGGAGGCTAGACGAAAGGAGTTACGTATTGTTGTACTCGCCGATCCGGGAATGGGCAAGTCAACGCTGCTGCGAAGAGAAGTGGGAACAACAATTCAACAGGTTTACCGAGCACTAGAAAATGGCAAGCCGTTGAAGGACATCACCCTTCCCTTATTCATTCGGCTCTCAACACTGGCAGACGAAATTGCGGCAATACCTGCTGAGGAAGCGATTCTCAAAATTATTCAAGATCGGCATTCTAATTTGCTGAAGCATCATGAAAATGCTGAGGTGGTGGCGTTCCTCAATGCGTTTTTAAAGAAACAGTTGTTCGGCGGCAAGGCTCTGCTCTTGCTGGATGCCCTGGATGAAGTGCCGGACGGAAAACGCAAGAAGCTGTTAGAAAAGCTGGATGACTTTGCCAGAGCTTACCCGACCTGTCCGATCGTGGGTACGTCTCGAATTGTGGGCTATGGCGGCAGGTTGGTGGATGGGGCAAAGGACATGGAGATTGTCCCCTTTAACCAGCAGCAGACAGAGCAATATGTTGAAACCTGGTTTAGAAATGCTCCTCTCAAGGATAAATCCGTATCGGCACGGGGATTGATTCAGGCGCTCCGAGAGCGTCCGCAAATTGCTGGACTGGCTCAAAATCCGTTGCTGCTGTCGTTGATTTGTAGTTTGTATCAACGCGATCGCTTGGCATTGCCAACCCGACGCAGCCAAATCTATAAACAGGCTGTGACCTACATGCTGGGTGAATGGAGTCGTGACAATTTGAGACAAAGCTCAAAGCAAACCCAGGTAGGAACTAAGACTGAACTGTTGGAAGAAATAGCTTACCAATTTAGTCATGAGAATGCACAGGTTTTTTCTTTGCGGAAACTGCAACAGAAAATAAAGAATTATTTGCAACGGAATAACGCCACTGATTTAGATGAAAAAGCCAATCGGTTGATTGACGAACTCTCTGAACAGGACGGAATTCTGCAAAAGCTAAATCCAGATGAGAATCAGTACTTATTTCTACACCGCACGTTTCAAGAGTACTTTACTGCCTCCTACCTGAATCACATGATTGAAGACGATCGCGCTGAGGGGATCAAGTGCGTCAGGCAATATTTCTGGAACTATGACTGGCATGAAACGCTGACGTTGCTGGCAGGCTTGATGGACAATCCAATAGTGTTGATTGAAGCCATTGCCGCTGAAAAGGATGATATTTTTCAAACGCAGTTGCTGCTGGCGGGTCGGTGTATTGCCGAATGCAGTCAGATCTCAAATCCGTTGATCGACCAATTGATCGATCGCATTTATCAGTTCTGGCAGAAGTATCCAGAGGCTGAGTTTATTCAATCGGTTGTAGTCGCGATCGGTCGAACCTCTACAAAGCTTGTTCAATATCTCCAAACGGTTCTCAATACTGAGAACGGCTACGTTGGAGTAGGTGCAGCAGAGCTACTAGGACGGATTGGTAGTGAAAAGGCTGTAAACGTTCTAATTGCTGCTCTCGATGCTAAGGATAGCCTTAATAGGTGGGCTATACCGAAAGCATTAGGACAGAGCAATCATGACAAAGCTGTTGATGTCCTGATCGCTACATTTAATGATGAGGGTCTAGATCTAAGGAAAAGAGCAGTAGAAGCAATAGGGGAGGTTGGTAGTAGGAAAGCTGTTAATGCTTTAATTGCTGCTTTTAACCAAGAGAAAAGTTACGTTAAAGAGAGTGCAATAGAAGCGCTAGGAAAAATTGGCAGTAAAGAAGCTATTGATGTTTTAATCACTGCAATTAAGGATGAGAATAGAAATGTCAGAATGAATGCAGCGGTAGCATTGGGGCAGATTGGCTGTGAGAAAGCTGTCAATACCCTAATTGTTGCTCTTGAGCATGAGGACAGTTTTGTAGCAGAACAAGCAGCATGGACATTAGGATACACAGGTAGTGAAAAGGCTATTGATGCCCTAATTTCTACTCTTTTGCATAAAGACAACCATAATATTAGAAGAACCGCAGCAAAGGCATTAGGACACTTTAGGGTGAATAAAGTAGTTGATGCCTTAGTCACCACCACTCTCAATGATGACGAGACTCTCATCAGAGCGGAAGCAGCACTATCATTGGGACAAATTGGCAGCCAAGAAGCAGTTGATGCCTTAATCTCTACACTTAATGATAAGGACAGCTACCTAAGGCAAAAAGTGGCACTGTCATTGGGACAAATTGGCAGCGAAGAAGCAGTTGACGTCTTAATTGTTGAACTCAATGACAAGAACAGAAACAATAGATGGAGTGCATTAGTGGCATTAGGTCAGATTAGTGGCGACAAAGCAGTTGATATGCTAATTTCCACTCTCAAGGATAAGAAGTGCCCTGCTAGGTGTGACGCAGCAACAGTATTAGGGCAGACTGGTGGTGAAAGAGTTGTTGATGCCCTAGTTGCCGCTTTCACGGATGAGGATAAAAATGTTGTTAGCAGTGCAGCAAAGTCCTTAGGACAAATTGGCAGTGAAAAGGCAGTCGATGTCTTAATTGACACTCTCATGGATGAGAATAGCTACGTTATTAGCAGTGCAGCAGAGGCTCTGGGACAAATTGGCAGTGGAAAGGCTGTCGATGCCTTAATCGCTACACTCGATAATTTCGATAGAAACTCTAGACGGCAAGCAGTAGTGGGACAGTTTGATATCTGCAATTCCATTGATAATCTTATTGCTGGTCGAAAGGATGAGGACACCAATGTTGTTGAGAGTGCAGTGGTGGCATTAGGTCGGATAGGCAGTGAGAAGGCAGTCGATGCCCTGCTCCAGGCGCTCCAGGACGAGAACTCAAACGTTAGACGCAGTGCAGCATCGGCATTGGGGCAGATGGGCAGTGCAGCCAGTCTAGAAAAATTGCTTCAATTACCCAACCTCAATCTTGATGCAGCAATCTTTTTCTTAGCCAGGAGTTGGGCAATCCGGTTCAGAAAGGAAGGCTCACCCTATATTCCGGTCTATCCAGAGCTGCTTTCCCCACCTGCAATGACAGAGGTCGCGGAGGCGTAAGGCATGGCATAGCTGACCGGACAGACTAACTCTCTGCAATGTGGAACACACCTTATAAATGAAGTCCTAAACCAATGAAACGACTATTTATCGCCACTTTCTTGCCACTGCTCTTAAGCCAGAGTGTAACTATTGCCCAAACTGCCCCACAAAATCCAGCCGAGCCTGAAAGACGAGCGGTCGCTCAGCCTGAAATTGGGGTCAATCAGCAACTACCCATCGTTCCTTTAAAGGGCACAGAACAAATTCAGTTGCGGGTAGTCAATTGTAATTGGGTCGTCGATTGTCTTCTGGCAAACCTCTTCTTGCCTGCCAGCACTCGGCTTAACCAGCTAGAGCTTAAATTTGATAACCCAGCTTCGGTGCCGACTAAAATTCTCAACTCAGCCGTTTCCGTTCAGGGCGCGCTGACCTACTATCCCTTACCCGATCGCGCCCTATCCATCGCACAAGGGGAAATCGCCCTACCCTCTCAAACCATTACCAGCGTCCCCCTGACCCTCGATCGCTCAGCCATGCCCCCTGAACAGTATGTGGGAGCAATTTATCTCACCCAGTCTAACCAGAGTAACCGCCTGATCCTACCCATCAACCTGAGCGTCCGATCTGGCCCGCTCCTACCACTGCTTGTCCTGCTAGTGGGCGTTATTTTGGGCAGGCTGTTCAAATACATGCAAGAACAGGGCGGACCCCAGGCTCAGGCGCGCAAAAAGGTTTATCAACTGGAAGCCGATATCAAAGAAGCCCATCCCGCTGACCGAAAGATCCTCCTCCCCATGTTGCGAGACACCCGGAAGCTGGTTTACCGTCAACAGATCGAAGCCGCCGATACACAGGTGACGCTGATCCAGAGTCGGCTAAGGCTGCTCAAGCAACTCCGCGCTATTGAAGATCAGCTTTACGAAAAACAAAAACGCAGCGAATTGGTTGAGCCAGAAACTTTTGGACAAATCCAGACGGCGCGAGATTTAATCGCCCAGAGTCAGGATGACAAGGCAACTTCAACCGTAGCTGCAATTTTGGAAACTGCCAGCGCGCGCGGTCGCGGCGGAGCAACAGACGATTCTGATGTGATGGAAGTGGCACTCAGAGGCGCAGCCGTCAATCTTGACCAAAGCGCCCGCAATGCCATCACTGAAACTGAAAAAACAGAAGCGCTCACCCCGATCGAAAGACTGGAGCAATTCCTGGTAGCCGTGTCGGGACTCTCAGATCAGGTGCGAGCCGAAGCCACCTTTTGGTTTGTGCGCCCGCTGCTCTATCTAGTTTTACTCACAGGTCTCACCCTGGCTGGCTTAAACACGCTGTATATCGAGAAAGGCGAGACCTTCGGAGCAAGACCCATGTCTGACTACCTGACCCTCCTCTTGTGGGGCTTGAGTGCCGATGTCGCCAGCCGCAGTTTAAGTGGCTTGCAGGGACAAAAAGAATAGGTAACCCATGAAGACCATACTCATCCTGTCATCTAATCCCAATGGCACGTCCGTTCTTGATCTCGATCGCGAAATTCGCGACATCCGGGAAGGACTACGGCGATCGCAAAACCGCGATCACTTTCACATCGAAGTGCGTGGAGCCGTGCGCCCTGAAGATTTGCGGCGATCGCTTCTAGACGTAACTCCCCAGATTGTTCACTTCTGTGGGCATGGTACTGGAGAAGACGGATTGGTTTTAGAGGACGATGACGGCAAAGCCCAACTGGTTAAAAGTGATAAACTGGCGCGTCTATTCGAGAATTTTGCAGATCAGGTTGAGTGTATTTTGCTTAACGCCTGTTATTCTGATGTGCAAGCCAATGCCCTCATTGAACACATTAATTATGTGATTGGCATGAACCGCGAGGTTCCAGATGCAGCAGCGATCGCCTTCTCGATCGGCTTTTATGATGGCATTGGAGCCGGAAAATCGGTTGAAACTGCTTACAAATTGGGATGCAGTGCGATTGAAACGGATCTTCCCAACCCGTCAACTGCCAGTCGCAAGCTGATTCCCATCCAATCACCTGACAACGAATACTCGCTGGTTTTACCGGACTATTTGATTCCTGTTCTTAAACAGAAAGAGCAACTCAATGCGATCGTCCTCCCTACTTCTAGCAGTTCTATGCAGTCGTCCCAGTTTGAGCCGCTGATTGGTCACTCTGACTGGATCCGTTCCCTGGCATTCAGTTCGGATAGCAAAACCGTACTCAGTGGCAGCAATGATCATACGGTCAGGGTATGGGATGTTGAGACTGGACGGCTCCTCCATTTGTTAACAGGACATCGCGATCGCGTGAAAGCAGTCGGCATCAGTCCTGATGGGCAGTTGTTGCTCAGTTGCAGTCCTGATGCTCAGGTCAGAGCATGGGATCGAACGCTTCTGACGCAGAAAAAGACTGGGGATTGCCGCTATCTGGTCAAAGCATCTTCCAGGACAATTACCCTGGTGAATGCGTTACCCGTTAGCCCTGACCCTCAACGCCCCGTCTTCGCTACAGGCGCAGAACACGGTAAAGTTTCTATCTGGAACCTGGAAACCGGACGGTGGCAACGATCGATTACAGCCCATAGTAGCCCTGTGCTTTCCCTTGCATTTAGTGCGGATGGTCGATGGCTTGCCAGTGGTAGTCAAAACAAAACCATGAAGCTCTGGGATCTGGACAGCACAAGTGAACAACCTCTGTATGTAATTGGCGATGCTCACCTGAGTCAAATTTTGTCCCTTGCAATCAGTAATCAGCATCAAATTCTTGTGAGTGCAGGAGCCGATCGCACCATTAAGCTGTGGGATTTGGCGACAGGTGAGAAGCGATTGCCCAAACACATTCTCGAAGGTCATGCAGGACAGGTGTGGTGTGTGGCGGTTAGCCCCGATGGTTCCCAAGTTGCCAGCGCCAGTGCGGATTTCACCGTAAAACTATGGAATATAGAGACAGGGGTGCTGCTGCAAACCTTTACTGGGCATTTGGGAGAGGTGCGATCGGTTGCCTTTAGCCCGGATGGCAAACTCCTAGCTAGCGGTGGTGATGATCTTGAGATTAAACTATGGCAAGTGCCGAATTAGTATCAATTTTCAATTTTCTCTCCTACTCATAATCTTCCATGCCTGAGCAACCCTCCACCCGAAAAGCAGAGCTAGTTGATTCTGAGTTGTACTCTCAGTATCAGAATTGCGATCGCTGGGCGATTATTGTTGGCATTTCAAAATATCAGCATCAAAGCTGGAACCTGAGATATGCTGATCGAGATGCAGAGGAACTGTATAAGCTTTTGCTCACGCCTAATGGAGGCGAATATAAAAAGGAAAACATCCGAAAGTTAACCAACGAGCAAGCAACATCACGCAATATTCTTATAGAGTTGCATGACTTCTTGAAAAAACCAGCGAGAGAAGATCTTGTTCTCCTTTACTTTGCGTGCCACGGTTCCCCTGATCCTGATCGTCCTAATAATCTCTACTTGCTCACCTACGACACAGAACCATCCAGAATTGCAGGCACTGCACTGCCAATGCGTGAGATTAGGCTAGCAATAAAAGAAACCCTTCTTGCAGAAAAGGTCATTCTTCTGGTTGACACTTGTCATAGTGGAGGAATCAGTGAAGGAGTCGGTCACAGAAGCGCCAGTGATGATTCTACTCGGATGAAACAATATCTACAAGAGTTAAGTCAGTCTAGTGCGGGTCTTGCTCTTTTAACTTCCGCAGAGACATCACAAGTTGCCAGGGAGAGCGAACAATGGGGAGGTGGTCATGGCGTATTTACTCACTATCTCCTGGAAGGTATGCAAGGAGCAGCCGATGATGATAACAACGGAATCGTTACCGTAGGTGAGTTGTTTGAGTATGTGCGTGATAACGTTAAACGCGCTACTGGCAACCAACAGCATCCTGTAATTGGTTCTTTAACTAATCGTAAGATGCCAGTGGCAATCTCAGATGTAACAAAGTTTGTTGCAGTAAAATCAGAAGTCCCTAAACCTAAACTCGATGGGGAAATTCAAGGTGTTCTAAATTCTGAGTTAGGAGTAAGCTATGCAAGGTTGAGAGACTTGTTAGAGGCAGGCAAATGGTTTGAAGCAGATAGAGAAACTTCAGCAGTTATGCTTCGAGCAACCTGTCGAGAAATAGAAGGATGGCTTGATGATAAGTCTTTATCTAATTTTCCTTCTACAGACCTTCGTACTATTAATCAGTTGTGGTTAAAGTACAGTGATGAACATTTTGGATTCAGCATACAACAACAAATATTTGAAAATTTAAGTAAGAAGTCTTTAGATGCTTTTGGTGATGCTGTAGGCTGGAAAACACAAGCTGGTATATTCAGGGGAATTTTTGCATCTTGGAAGAATTACTCAAAGCTGTCATTTAATCTCGATACTCCCAGAGGGCATCTACCAGCATGGGGTCAATGGGCAGGTAAGGAAGTAACTGAAATTAAAACGGTTCAGTCGTCGGCAGGTGGTCCTGAGAGTTTGCCAACCTATATTTATCTACCCGAAACAAGACGCATTCCTCTTCGTGATTCTTATAAGATTGTTTTTTTGCGAATTCAGCAATCTAAACTTATAGCAAATTAACTTTGTCAGTAACGCGATCGCTATACCCACTCTGCTTACCCTTTCCTGCCTTTTTCCCGACTGTCAAAGCCGGACTGAGCAGGATAGATTGGTTGATACAGTAATCTGTCTTTTCAGGAAAATGGGAGAACATTCGTGCTGAATGAAAGGGGCAATCGCTCTTCCCATAACCTCTCAGGCTACCTGAGAATCGCCTTAAACATTTCTGACAATTCCTGACGCGCCTGTAAAGGAAGGCTATGGTGGATTATCCCCTTAGAAGCAAAAGTGCAAACGGATGAGCGAGGCAGTCAAAGGTAGAGCGTGGGACAGTAACAGAGCCAACTTCGATCGCAATCTAGCAGTCGTCATTGGCATTGATCGCTACAGCAATGACAGTATTCAGAACCTCAGTACGGCTGTTAGTGATGCAAGTGCGATCGCTGCTCTGCTTGAACAGAAATATGACTATAAACAGTCGGATGAAAAGCCAGAAGTGATTCGCCTGTTTGACAAAGATGCAACCCTGGAGGCACTTCAACACTTATTTCACACCAGAATACCCCAGGAACTGAATCCACGAGAGCGCGATCGCCTGATTATTTACTATGCCGGACATGGGTTGCCGCGCTCCAACGACGATGGACCAGAGGGTTATCTCGTTCCTCATAATGCCGATCCGACCAAACCAGAGTTGTTTCTAGCAATGCGGGATGTGTCTGAGGCACTGAGTAAACTGAAGTGTCATCACCTGCTGGTGATTCTGGATTGCTGCTTTGCCGGAACGTTTCGCTGGGCTGGCAGCCGAAAAGCCGTGCCCATTCTGGAAACGATTCGTCGCGAGCATTACTACCACTTCATTCGCCATCCGGCATGGCAGGTAATCACCTCATCTGCCCATGACCAGGAAGCTCTGGATGTTGCCCGATTGAAAGAAGATAATCGCAAACCTGTTCCTGGTTTGAGTGAACCGCATTCACCGTTTGCTCTGGCAATCCTGGAAGGGTTGCAAACAGGGAATGACTCACAACGCGTCAATGCTGACCTGTATCCAGATGGAGTTGTGACTGCCCATGAGTTGTTTGTATATCTGCAAAATCGGGTTAAGGAGCTATCAGGGGAGCGGCAAAACCCAGGAATCTTTCCACTGCGACAAGAGTATGACAAGGGTGAGTTTATTTTCACCCGACCCGAATTCGATCCCCAAAACCTCGCCGAGGCTCTTCCCTTAAATGAGGATAACAACCCCTATCGTGGTTTGAATTCGTTTGATGAGAAACATGCCAGGTTCTTCTTTGGCAGGCAGGCGTTGATTGAAGAACTGGCAAAACGCCTTGCACAACCCAATCAGGCATTAAT
>Ga0163154_10003011_pt1 | contig 23909 bp, 15 predicted proteins | sample OliLakLV19MP9P1_FD_148649 | JGI IMG/M metagenome (GOLD analysis project Ga0163154, IMG submission 148649) | Freshwater microbial mat bacterial communities from Lake Vanda, McMurdo Dry Valleys, Antarctica - Oligotrophic Lake LV.19.MP9.P1 | ecosystem: Environmental > Aquatic > Freshwater > Lake >... | reverse complement strand
CAATACGACAGCTCAGCCAGCGCTGCAGACTACTCCATTTTGGTGAGCAATTATAATTTAACCGGAGTTAATTGAGTTATGCTAAAGAAAACTAAACTGCTGCTTTTGGGAATCGTCTTTAGCTTTGGGTTGATGTTTGTGCAGGCGCAATCGAATCAAGTGAGCGCTGCTTCAAATATAGACGCTGTACTTAGCGTTTCTGGCACCAAATATATTGGGCAACAATTTAGCGTGGACGTACGGATTGATACCGATGGCAACGCGGTGGACACAGTGTCTATGCGCAACCTGAATTTTGATAACAGCAAAATTCAGTACATTAGCACCAGCGTGCAAACTATCTTCAGCTCGCAAACTACTTTGATTAATACCGGAGCGAGCGGTTCTAGGAGACTGGATATTGGCAAATTGCCACTTACTGCCAATTATTCCAACACTTCCCACGCTACATTTGCCCGTATTACCTTTTTGGCAATCAACACTGGTGGTGGACCCACAGGCAATACTAATATTAGTTTTGACTTTGACGCGACTCCTGCCACCACAGGTAGTTTTCTTGCAGGTGTGAAAAATCTGGCTGGAGTCACTGGACTTACAATCAATCTGGCTGAAGACAACACAGCGCCGGTGATCTCTAACTGTATACCTACAGCTGGAAGTACTGGAGTGGCCGTCACTACCAGTGTGAGATGTGATGTGCAAGACTTTGAGACTGGAATACATTTAGCTGGCACTACTCTAACAGTCAATGGAGTGACATACAGCAATAGCGGTCCCAATCAATACTCAACAGCCACTATTTCAGGCGGGTTTAGACTTACAGTCAATCCCGCCAGTCAATTTGCATATTTTAGTGATATTCCTGTGAGCGCTACTGCCCAAGACAATGCTTATGATAATGGCCCAGTGCTTGCTCGCAATTCCACTACTCTGCCTATCTATACCTTCAAAACTGAAGATGATAACGACGCCCCTGAAATCTATAGTCGTAACCCCAATATCGGCGCGATTAATATTGCCACTGACACTAATGTAAACTTTAGTATCCGTGATATTGCTAGTCCAGGCGGCTACCCAGGTACTGGAGTGGATCTAGCCAGCTTACAAATAACTATTTCAGCCCCTGGCTGGGGACCAGTCACTTATACCCAGAGCGGAGCAAATACTTTCAGCTCTGCAGTAATTAACTCACCTTGGAATTATGCAATCTCTATCAACCCAGGTACTGATTTCCCGCAAAATGTCGCAGTCAGCGTCAATGTAGTGGCAGCAGATTTTGACAATGTTGCTCCCGCACCGAATACTTTGAACACCAGCTATAGCTTCAATACCCTGGATTCTACACCGCCAGTGTGTACTTTCGTCTCACCAAACCCTGGAAGTGTGGATAATCTACCTTCTGTCAGTGCAGTGGTGAAATGCCAGGATAGCGGCTCTGGGGTAGATATCGATTCACTGATTATTATTTTTAACAGCGTGGCCTACTTTTCTAGCGGTGCTAATGTTTTTGCATACTCGGGGACACCTGCTGAATACACCATTACAATTGATCCTGCTAGTAATTTCAATAGTAACTATGCTTTCGAGCTGGTAGTGATGGGCGAGGACTTCAGCAATAATCCCATGCAAATCTTGTCCTATGGACTTGCAACTGGGACCACTCCCACTACCTGTGAAGTCTGCACTGTATGCGCTGCTAGTGGCTCTGGTAATGCCAGTCCAGGGCAAAGTTCTGCCGTTTGCAACGGCGTAAACAGCTTGGTGAACATAGCACGAGGGGTGCAAATTAAAGAAACTGTTGTGCAGGTTCCATTTAGAACTACTGAGGCGGAATTGCAGAACATCCAACTATATCGCATCAATGACATTGAAATTGGTATTGAGGTTGAAAGAGTGGAAATATCCGGCACTAAGATCACTTTCTCCGGAATAGCGCAGCAATACGCTAACGTTACATTATTACTGGAGTCCAACCCTCTGATTCTCACGACAATTGCTGATAAGGACGGCAAGTGGATTATCGAAGTACAGAATATACTTGAGCCGGGTGAGCATAAAGTATTTGGGATCGCACGCAATGAAAAAACCGGCGAAATTGTGCAAAAGACTCTATTTGCCTACCTAGATATCAAGCCCCAGCCAACAAGCTTATTTTCAGCTGTATTACTGCTGTGTGTGCTGACTTTGCTGGCACTGGTAGTAGGGTTGATTGCTGGTTATAAGTTTGCAAAACGCGCTGAATCGTCCCAATCAACAAAGCCTAGGATGCTCAAAAAAGATTTAGTTAAGTCTTTGTAACACTGTTACATTGTTACATTGTTACATTGTTACATTGTTACATGTAATTTAGTATATTGTGATATGCATATAAAGTTTTCTTCAGTCTTGCTAACGAGTTTTGTACTGATGCTAATCATGGGCATCGGTTTCAGCAGCCCTGTCTCAGCAGCTCCTAGCAAGATTCTGAACTATCAAGGACAGTTAAAGAACAACCTTAATGTACCCATTACTACTCCTACCACTATCCAATTTAGTATCTACGGCAATCCCAGCACTGGAACACCTGGAGATACGCCATCTGCATCTGGACCACTACTCTGGACTGAAACATACGATGGATTAGTATGTGCAAAAGTTACCCCCAATAGCTTGGGAATTATTTCGGTGCGCCTGGGATCGTGCGTAGCTTTGCCGTCGTACTTAAAATTCGCTCAAAACTATTATCTCGGGCTAAAAATCGATACAAATCTAGAAGCCACGCCCAGATTGCAACTTACTAGCACGCCTTATTCTGAGAACGTCAGGAATATCAGCTTTGATGAAAATTCTGCTAGTGCTTTCAACATCGGTACCAGTATCGCAGATTACCTGAGTTTCAACTCGACCACTGGCAGTGAAAGTATCACTTTGAGCCAGAACACTACGATAGGCACTTCCGCCCAACAATTGACTATCGGTGCTATCTTGCAAGGTGCAGCACCATTGGTATTTGAAGGCGCTACCAACGACATCTATAAAACTACTTTGGCTGTCACTGATCCCACCGGCAATAGAATTATTACACTTCCAGATGCCTCAGGCACCGTAGCATTATTGTCTGATCTACCAAGTGCTATCACTGCCTCAAATGGAATATCTAGGGTTTTAAACAATATGCAACTGGGAGGGGTACTCACACAGGACACACTTATAGATGGTAATGGAGGAGCCTTCGATCTTACATTTCAAGACTTAAAAAGCTTTGATATAGGCGGTGGCGGGGTTGGTGCGCTTGGGTCAATTTCCAATACCAACGTAAATATAATAGCTACCAACCTATTGCAATTATTATCTCCAATGACTTATGTACAATCCGGCACGCCAGATGTTTCGGGTCTTAGGCTCGTAAACCTCAACAGCGCGTCCCCAACTAATGCAGGGCAAGCAATTGGTGTGGATGCACTGGGGAATATTATAACTGTTGCTTCTGCAGGAAGTTTAACTACTGCAAATAATGGTTTAACGGTTAACCCCGCTGGTAACGTGCAACTTGGTGGGGCGTTAATTCAAAATACAAATATTAATTTAGGGGTGAATACACTTACATTTGATCAGACAGATGTAAATTCTAGTTTTAAAATCCAAGGCGCTAGTGCTTATAGTCCTGGGTTTGCTTCTCAGGATGTGTTCCAATTGGAGACTTTTGCCAATGAAGGTTTCGCAATTACTTCTTATCAAGATGGACCACTTATCACCGATGAACACGGTATGTTTTTAAACTTTACTTCAAATCTGGCAACCCCTCTTGGCGACCCTTTAGGGGCATACATATACAGTGAGAGAACTACAGGTGAAATTGGAATCGGTAGATTTGGTGGTGGGCAAATATCTATTAGTGACAACGGCATCAGTCTTAATTCTAATGGCCAGAATGATTTCCAAGCCGAAACAAGCCAGACATTTTTTGCAAATAATTCTAGCTTGTTGCTACCGGGTGAAGCCGGTTACAATTTCACAACGACTAATGCTTATAACTCAGACCTTGCCGTAGCTAACTTTTCTTCTGGCACGGGCTCGGGTATAGATTTATTTGTAGGTAGTTTTAATCCGAACGGGCAGTTCACAGGTGACCCAGGAAGTATATATTTCAACACTACTCCCTCAGACAATAACGATATACTTTGGCTTAAAAGTCCTTTTGGTGGATTTAATACTAATACCGATTGGATACCTGTTATTACTTCTGGTTTTGGAGGTAACGAATGGTATGCCGAAAATGCGGTAGCCCCATTAATTGCTCCAGTTGCCACAGGTTTAAGTTCAATTGCAATTGGCGATGGAGCCTCAGCAACTGGACGTAATGTCTTTGCCTTTGGTGACGAAGCAGGTAGTGGTAGTATTTCAAGATATTCAAACTTCTTTGGTTGGAAGGCGGGAAAAAATTCTGGTAATGCAGGCTCGAGCGAAAATAACTTTTTTGGTATTGCTGCTGGTGAAGGTGCTACTAATGTATCAGGTGGTAATTTCTTTGGTTCTTTGTCTGGTGGTAACGCAACCGATGCTAGCTTTTCAAACTTTTTTGGAGAATCTGCGGGTGAAAGTGCAACAAATGCGAACAACTCAAACTTCTTTGGAAGGAATTCTGGACAAAGGGCATCAGGCGCTAACAATTCAAATTTCTATGGAACATTTGCAGGGCAAGACGCAACCGGTGCTTTCTTTTCAAACTTCTTTGGTCTTAACGCTGGTAATGCCGCTTTGAGTGCCAACAACTCAAATTTCTACGGAACAAACGCTGGAATAAACGCTGCAAACGCCAATAACTCAAACTTTATAGGTACAGCTGCAGGACAGGATGCATTTAATGCCTTCAACTCAAACTTTATAGGAAACTTGGCAGGCTTCAGCGCAATAAATGCCTATAACTCAAACTTCTTTGGTGTAGGTGCAGGGCAAGGTGCAATAAATGCATACGACTCAAGCTTCTATGGTACAAATGCAGGAAATTCGGCAACAGATGCAAACAACTCAAACTTCATTGGATCTAATGCTGGATTAAATGCTACAAATGCAAGTAGATCAAACTTCTTTGGAATGGGAGCAGGAGATGGTGCAGCAGGCGCGTTCAGCTCAAACTTCTTTGGTCCAAATGCAGGACAAAATGCAACAGATGCCAACACCTCAAACTTTTTTGGGGAGCTAGCAGGTAATGGAGCCGCAAATGCCAACAACTCAAACTTCTTCGGATATCAATCTGGAGAAAGAGCATTAAATGCTGCCAATTCTATTTTTATAGGTAATGGTGCAGGAAATAATGATTCAGTTGATAATTTTAATGTTCCAGGCACAAGTATCTTGATTGGTGACAGGACATCTACTGGAGGCAATTCTAATTCAATCGCAATTGGATTCAATGCAAGCAACGACAGAACCAATCAGTTTTTGGTTGGACCAAATTATTCTGATTTTTCATTCAGAAATGTGAACTATACTTTCCCAAGCGCACAAGCAACTGGCGTGGGAGAAGTTCTTACTAATGACGGGACTGGAATACTGTCTTGGGCGGCAGCTGGTACTGGTTCAGTAACAGCTTCAAATGGTCTTAATGCAGTAGGTATTGATGTAAGACTTGGCGGAGCACTCACACAACCAACGACTATCACAGCAACAGGAGGTGATAATCTGACTATAAATGGCTCAAATTATACAACTAATACAGGAGTTTTATCTGTATCAAGAAATGCAGGCTCTGCAGCTGCCGGAGCTGCAATACAAGGAAACTCAATAGTGAATGCTGGAGTACCTTTAATGCAAAATGTAGGTGGAAGATTTGATGCAGTTAGTGGAGATACTGGGGTTGCTACTGTAAATTATGGTACATTAAATACTGCTAGCGTAAGTGGAACCGCACCAGGCATTGTTAATGTAGGTTCACGAAATGTTGCAATCCTTAACCTATCTGGTGGAAACCTTGCTTCTTTGCGAGGATCTGAAAATTTAGCTAATCTTGGAGCTGGGAGTGTTGGCTCTGCTATTGGCTCATTAAACGACATTCTTTTACAGAATGGCACAAATATAACAAATGCATTTGGAGTAACAACTAGCTTAACTAAAGGAGCTACCGCTTCGGTTTCTCGTTTTAGTGGATTTTATATGGAAGACAACAATACTGGAATTGCTAACAGGTCAGGATTATTTTTGGGCACATCTTCTAATGCAGGCTATACCGGGGAATGGGGCATATACAGTGCTCTTAACAGAAACAATGCGATAAACGGGTCTCTTTCAGTTGGAAGTCTCAATGTCCCAACGACTAGATTACAAGTTACTACAGGTGTTGCCAACGACTCAGGTCTCAGACTTACCAATCTCACTTCAGCAAGTCCATCGGTCCCTGGGCAAGCGATTGGTGTTGATGCAAACGGTAAGGTGGTGACAGTAGGTGGCTCTACACTCGACGCGGTCTACCGTTCTAATCCAGGCACTAGCAACATTGTCAATATAGACGCTGCCACTGGTGCGCCTACCTTCAGAATATCCAACACAGACAATACCGGTATTCTTTTTGAGAACAGTGTTACGCCTTCAAGGAGCATGTACATAGGGCAGGATAATGTGTTTACAACCTCAAATGTTATCGAGGGTAATGGCATGAATATGCGCATTGGCACGGGATCAAACCACGATCTACTTTTTAGAACAAACGGCAGTGAGCGTATGAGAGTATTATCTGGCGGTAACGTGGCCATTGGTACAAACAGTGCACCTAACAAACTCACAGTAGAAGATCTCGCAACCACATCTGTGGCACGATTCAATGGTTCTGGTTCCACTCAATGTACAATAGTAACTGGTACAGGCATAACTTGTAGCTCAGATGGTAGTCTTAAGAAAAATATTGCTTCTATAAAAGGATTGACTGCACTTGACGCAATTAACAAATTAAACCCAGTTACATATAACTGGAAGGAAGGTAGTAATACCTTACAATTTGGCTTTTTGGCTCAAGAAGTAGAAGAGGTACTGCCAGGGTTAGTAACTTTTGACACTAATGGCTACAAATCTCTGAATACTATTGGAATGATTCCCTTCATTGCTAAAGCAATCCAGGAACAGCAAGCTCAAATAGACTTAATTAAACAGCAGATTAGCAGTCTTGGTGGCAGTAAAGAATTTGCCCAAGTACTAAAAACTTCCAAGCCTATTCAGGTGTCCAAGGACACTGCAAATGTGGCTACTATCAAAGCAGGCAATACCAATGTCGAGGTGAATTTCTCTCAGAAATATAGCAACACTCCAGTGATCACGGCTACCCCTTCTGGCGAGGCTACATTAGATCAAGATTTTAAATTTGTAATTACCAATATTTCCAGCAGTGGCTTTACAATATCTATCAGGCCTAAACTTGAGAATGATATAGAATTCAACTGGATCGCATTAGATCAAGCTAATTAATTTTGTCGAATACCAGCCATGATTAGCATTAAACCTAAGAAAAGATCCACTTACATAGCTGTCTCCGCGCTAGTGTTTGTAATTATTTTTGTTGTGGTGGTATTTGCTTATCTACAAAATAACGCCACGAAAGCCTACACAGCGGTATTTATGCAGTCAGGACAGGTTTACTTTGGTCAAATTCAGTCAGAAAGCTCTGGGGAGATTGTTTTAAACAATATCTACTATCTGCAGTTCTCGGAGGCCAAAAACACCAGTGATCTTAATTCTGCTGAAAATGATTTTAAGTTGATCAAAAGGGGTAGTGAGCTACATGGGCCTGAAGGGAGTATGAAAATCAATAAAACATTTGTAATTTTCACCGAAAATCTCAAGCCGGATTCTAAAATTATCTCCACTATAGCTGGCCAAGTATAATCTAGATTAAGCTTGCAGATGTGATCTGCCTCACAGCAGTTTGCAGACCAGGGGTATAAACTTGAGGAGTCATGGCAATTCTCAAAACTGGTCTAAAATTCAAGCTAATTTACATTGGGATTGCCTTTGCTGGCTGTCTACTCTCACTGTATCTCTGGGATCTGCAAGTGTCGGGGGTGCTCAATGTGTGCAATACTGGTGGCTGTGGCAACGTCCTCACTAGTGAATGGTCCAAGCTGGGCGGAGTGCCTATGGCTGTGTTTGGCTTATTCTACTATGTCATATTCTTATTGCTAGCAATTATTCACCTGGTAGATAAACATCCGCTGATTCTCAAACTTCTCAGTATTAGCTTAGTCTGGGGAATTATTTTTTCAATTTACCTGCGTTACCTGGAATTCTTCAGGATTGGGCATCTGTGCATGCTCTGCTGGATCTCAGTGGTAATGATTGCCCTGCTAAGCATCAATCACTTACTAGAAAGACGCTATTTGCGATCTCATGCAGACTAGCATTCTAAACTTTGGCTATCAGCACTTACTTAAACCGTTGTTCTTCAAGCTAGATCCCGAGCTCGCGCACGAGCGCATTGGCAATCTGGGTCATGCGCTTGGCCAATTCAGCCTCACCAGAGATTTAACCCGCAGCCTGCTAGCCTTTAAGAGTTCCCTATTAACCCAAAAGTTGTTGGGTACAAATTTTGCCAATCCAGTGGGCCTTTCCGAAGGCTTTGATAAAACTGCTAGGCTGATGCGGATCTTGCCAGAGGTAGGATTTGGCTATGGACATATTGGCTCAATCACGCTCCAGCCCTGGGCTGGTAATTCCAAACCAAGACTTTATAGACTGCCTGAACACCAAGGTTTGATTGTTAACTACGGACTTATGAACAAAGGAGTTGAGCACGTGCTCACGCAACTTGAGCAACTCCCTAAGAATTACGCCTTTCCCTTAAGTATTTCAGTGGCTAGCATTGCTAGAGAGGGCTGTTCGTCTGTCTCAGATAGGGTTCAGGAATACTGTGACTGTCTAACTAAACTCTCCGAACAACCTAGAGTGCAATTCCTCACAGTGAATATTTCTTGTCCCAATGTAGTGGAAGCTGGTACATTTCTAGAGCCTGCAAACTTAGCCAGCCTTTTGAGCCGTGTGTGTGACCTGCGACTCAGCAAACCTGTGCTAGTGAAAATGCCAGCTGACCTGGAGTGGGAGGAGTTTCACAAACTTCTGGAGGTGACTGTGCGAAACGGAATCAGCGGGGTGATAGTAAGTAATCTAACGAAGGATACGCTCACAAAGTCACAGTTAGGTATTTCTGCGGAAAAAGTGGGCGGTGTAAGTGGCAAAATCTTGCAGGTTAGGAGTAATTATCTCATTGGCGAAACTTATCGGCATTATGGCAAACAGCTGATTATCATTGGTGCTGGGGGTGTCTTCAGCGCTGAGGATGCTTACGAAAAGATCAAACTGGGTGCTAGTTTGGTGCAATTGATTACAGGTATGATATATGAAGGCCCGCAACTGATTGGGCAATTGAACAGGGGTTTAGTAGAGCTGTTGATTGCTGACGGTTACACCAACATCCAGGAGGCAATCGGGGCCAATTGGCGTTAACTGGCGTTAATTGGCGTTAATTGGCGTAAGCCAGCCAATAGTTTGATTTGATCACTAACCCCCGGAAAAACATTGGGCTTAAACACTTTTTGGGCGTATTGTGAAGCGGTTGTAAAAATCGCCGACTTTCTTGCCGCTTTTGTGCCGCTTTTGTGCGACTTTTTGACAACTGGTTCATAAGCGCAACAAAAAGGAGACAATAAAAGCTTGAAATCTGAAAGTCACTAGAAAAAGGTCACTAGGTAAAAGCCCCTAGGAGGCAATCGCTAGGAAAAAGCCCCTAGCAGTAACTAGCCAGCTGAAGCTATAATCTAGAATGCCCTACCAAACAGATTATCCAGAATTAAAGCAACTACAGTTTACAGCCAACCAAGACTTACTGTTGGCTTTTGATACTCCGCAAATGGTTTATTATCTTCACAAAGGTTTTGTACGGCAGTACGTGATCAACTCGGACGGCAGCGAGCTCACCGTGCACATTTTCAAACCAGGTAGTTACTTTCCTTTGATTACTATCTTAGCGGAACAACCTAATCATTACAATTTCACTTCTATTACTCTAGTGGAACTGGCGACTATTGATAAACAAGTGTTTTTAGAAAGTTTGAGTCAAAATCCAGAAAAATTAATGCTAATGACTAAGAACTTGTTGATAGCATTAGATAAACTCAGCAAACGTATTGAGCAGTTAGCGTTTGCAGATGCACAGACCAGATTAGTGGAGACATTGAAATTTCTCAGCGGACATTTTGCCACTAAACAAGGCTCTGACTGGCATTTCCAGTACAAATTCACTCATGCACAATTAGCCAACTTCGCTGGACTCTCCAGAGAGACAGTCAGTCGCGAGCTGATGAATCTAGAAAGCGCCGGTAAAGTGAGTTACGATGAAGTCAATAAACTTATTCTCCTTATTAGTCCTTGATCTTTACGAACTACGCTTGTTTTTCTTTTCGCGTTTTTTTCTAGCTCCAGGCCTTGCTTCTAGTGGCATCGCAAAATAAGGAAGCGGCACATCTCTGTAGGCCCCTTCCGGTGGTTGGTTGTTACTTGTCCTGAACAAGCTTGTGAGCAATCCATTAGGACTCACTAAAGGCATTGAGCTTGTTTCTAAAAATTTTAAGGGACTACTAGAATAATCTATATTTTGACCAAGGTCAGTAGTGTATTTTGGAGTTTTTACGGTTTGCTTATGCAGATTTAAAGCTGCTTTGACAGCATCTTTATTCTGATTGGTAAATTGCACCAGATAACCTATGTACTTGGAAAAAAGTTTCCCGGCTTGGGCTGATATAGCTATTTCTCTACTAGCAAAATCTAGACTTCCATCATGCCACTGAACCAGTGTGGACGAAGGTGCCACTTCTAAAACCTTGATAGATTGTGTCACTGGGATATGCAAATGATAATAGCGGTCAAAGACTGGTGTCTCTTGTGGTTTGAGTTTTGGGTTTTTGTCTTTTTTATCTTTACGGGCGTCTTTATTCTGAATGCCAAGTGCTCTGCGCTTGATATACTGCTCAGCTTTGAGTCTGAGCAAAAATCCCTGCACTGGAGTTATATCGCCAAGTCTAGATTTGTAATCAATCACTAGCATTTCTCCTCGTGGAGTGACCAAAACACCATCCAGCATGCCTGTGACAGATAGCGATCTGAGCATACTATCTGAGGTACTATCCAGCCAGTCAATATTTGTCAGTACTATGGCCTCTTGTACTATCCGCCGTTTACTAGCACCTAAAATATAGCTAGCAGGAGAGCCTGGCGACTGCCCAGATAACTGCTCTAAGGCATTACGGGCAACACAGTAGCAGTTGAACAAGACATCTTCAGCCATAGTTTCATGGCTTTGCGCAAGCCAATGGGCAGCAAATTTGCTGTACACTTGCCCTCTATCCTGGTGCTTTGTGACTCTAGGAACTTGTCTGCGACTCCATATGTCCCAAGTATTTTTGATAGCCTGGATGACCATTTTTAACCTGGTTTCTGCGTCTGTACCCTCACTTACAGTGGCTAATGTAGAGTCTCGAAAGCACTCTGTCAAATTTGGTAAGTCTTTATCAATATTTAAGTCGGGGAAGTATTGTTGTAAAACACTAGAACTAAAATCCATCATAGCAAGCGTCCCTGGCCGCCCTGCCCGAGCTGGTTGTGCAGACATGACTCGCTCAGCACGAAACCACTCACCCATCACTGCTGCGGAGATTTCGAGAAGCATGTGCATTCTTTGCCCCTGGTAGATAGCTATTTCCCCTTCATCTGTTAGTGCGGTCAATTCCTGATCAGTGGTTCCTGGGTGTGTCTGTGCAAGCCTTTTGATTGCTATTGCCTTATCAATAGATGAAACAGACAGCTGCATTGTTGTACCCACCACTTTGTCTTTGCCTTCCTCATCGCCCGTAAGCTTGAGTTGCTTCAATCTTTTTCTATAATAGCCTAGTTCGTCATCCACAGCTGCAGGATCAAGCGCAGGAGCGACTCTTTCGGCAAATTGATCGGCAATATATATTTCTAAATGTGCAAGTTGTTGCGGAGTTAATTGTTCATTTTTGAGCAGTGTTTGATAATAATCTCGCGGCCAGTAAGATAGGTATTTTGTTATGAGTCGGTCATGTGCCTCCCTAAATCGGGAAATATGTTGATTGTCAATTAATCTCTCAGCTAGAGAGAATTGCGCTAGAATCAGTGGGTCTACCCCACTGAGATCAAAGTTTTCAGCACTTGCATCTCCAGTGCCGATCGACTCTAATGCATGTTGCAAACCCTCAAGATGTGTAATAGAGATTGGGAATGCAAGTGGCAGTTGAGCGCTCGCTTCATCTAGACTTAAAGGTTCTAATACTGACATATACCTTGTCTATAACACAAGTCAAATGTGAAAGCTAATATCAGAACTAGTGTCTAGCTGGACTAATATTTTAGCAGCTCGCTATGACCATAAAGTGCCAAGATTTGTCCAGGATAGAAACCGCTGGCCTGAGAAACAACTGATTCCTGAGTTTGCTTCTGAGCTTCAGCACTGGGACGATTCGTGCCGGTAATTATACCAAAGAATGCGTCCAGAAAACTTAGCTGGTTGACCTGTCTGACTACTTGGTAATTAGCTTCTACGCCTGCTTTTTTGGCTAAGGCATCATAAGCAAATTCTCTGCTGCCCACTTGATCGATTAATTTCAGTTCAGTGGCTTTGCCATTGTCGTAAATATGCGCTTTGATCGTATTTCTTACCTCGGACAAGCTGATACCACGCGCTTCACTGACGATCTTCACAAAATTCTCATATTCGAAATTGACTCCATCTTGTAAATTTTTAATTTCCTCCACAGTCATTCTTCTGTAGGGATTGCCCACATCTTTGCCGCCTCCGGCCGTGATATAAGAAGCCTCTACCCCGTTCTGAGTTACTACACTGCCACCCAAGATACCGTCACCCTCCGCTAAGACCTTGTCATAATACTTGAAGGGTCCGCTGATCACTCCGATGCTACCTGTTAGTGACCCCTGGTCAGCAATGATCTCGTCCGCTCTAGCTGCAGCAAAATATCCGCCTGAAGCAGCCAAGCCACTGATATGCACATAAACTGGCTTCTTAGCTTTGTCTTTGTATTCCTGCACGCCATCTGCAATGGCTTGTGAACCATTGATAGTTCCCCCTGGTGAGTTGATTTCTAGGATAATTCCGTCAATATTTTCATCAGCGGCAGCCTCGCGCAATTGCTCTTTAATCTGATATCCATAAGTACCTGAACTACCTCCAAACAACCCTCCACTCACGCCATCTAAAGTCTGGTCTGCATAAATCACCCCGCTAATTGGAATGGAAAGCAATCTGGAATCACTTCCCTCCTTGCCGTAGATAAAAGTCTCTCTATTTGGGCTCACGCTAGTGGAGCTGGCTGAGCCGCCGTCCAAAGAAGCCAGTAAAGCAAACCCTCCTACGCATAATGAACAAATGACACATACGATCAGTAAAATCACCAGCACAATTGCTATCCAAGGAGAGCGTTTAGTATCTTTCATAATTATCAGCTTCAAAGCTAAAAGTTTAAGTAATGAGCTTCACCAGAATTAATTATCGCTGTAAATCGTCAGACACGCAAGCGTGGTTTGCCAAATTGCTGCTACAATTTGATTACGATGCAAATGAATGCTGAACAACAAGAGGCAGTAGAATACACCGAAGGGCCTCTATTAATCATAGCGGGCGCAGGCTCTGGCAAGACTCGCGTGTTGACTGAACGCTTGGCCGGGATTTTGGAGAAAGGTTTAGCTCGCCCTGAAGAAGTTTTGGCAATGACCTTCACGAACAAAGCCGCCAGCGAGATCAGGCAGAGAGTGATGCTTAGATTGCGAGAAGGTTCTGTGAAGTCTGGGTCTCAAAAAGTTTATAACATACCCTGGCTAGGCACTTTCCACTCCTTGTCTGTGAAACTACTGAGACGTGAGGCCAAGCATTTGGGTCTACCAAGTAGTTTCACGATTTACGACTCAGATGATCAGATTAGCTTGGTGAAGGAAATTCTGAAAGCTCTGCAAATTAATACTAAAAATTTCAATCCACGCTCAGCCCTGAGTGGGATTTCAGCTGCCAAAAATGAATTGCATACGCCAGAGGAATATGCGAGCGTGGCTCATGGCTATTATCAAGAGACAGTGGCCGAAATATACCATGCTTACCAACGCGAGTTGCGCAAAAGTGGCGCGCTGGATTTCGATGACCTACTAATGTATACGGTGCAATTATTCCGTGAGCATCCTGAGGTGGCGCAAAGCTATCAAACTCAATTCAAATACGTCATGGTGGATGAATACCAGGATACTAATCACGCCCAATACTCGCTGGTGAAGCTTTTTAGTCAGAAATATAATAATATCTGCGTGGTCGGCGATGACGACCAGAGTATCTACGCTTGGCGTGGAGCCACGATCCGCAATATCTTGGAGTTTGAGCGTGATTTTGCCAATGCCAAAGTGATCAAGCTGGAGCAAAATTACCGCTCCACGCAAAAGATCTTGAGCGCGAGTCACGGGATTGTGTCATTGATAGGCAATCGCAAGCCCAAGAAGCTTTGGACGGATAACGCCAGCGGCGACAATCTCACTATTTACAACGCTTTAGACGAGCGCGATGAGTCGTTTTGGGTGGTGGAACAGATCGAAACTCTCTTGAAAACAGAATTCCCACAGGTTGACCCGGAGGATGTGGCCATTTTGTACCGCATGAACTCGCAATCTAGACTACTGGAAGAGGCACTACTCCATGCTGGCGTGGCCTATCGCATCGTCGGCAACGTCAGATTTTACGAGCGCAAAGAGATCAAGGACGCCCTGGCCTACATGCGCACGCTGTATAACAAGGCAGATCGTCTCTCGCTGCTGCGCATTATCAACATACCAAGTCGCAAGATTGGCGCCAAAACCATTGATAATCTTCTGCAAGCGGCAAATAACGCCGAGCTTAGTCTAACTGAATACCTACTCTCAGAAGGCGAAAGCTTTGGTGGCGGCGTGGGCAAATTTGCCAAATTTCTACAGGAAGCCAATTCCTACGCCAATGAAAACAATATCACGGCTTTGCTGAAATTCATCCTGGACAAATCTGGCTATCTGGCAATGCTTGGCGAGGATACGGAGGAAAATCGCCAGCGCCTGAACAATCTGCAGGAATTGATCAACGTCGCCGCCAAATACGTAGAACTATCTCCCCAAGCCTCTTTGCAGGCTTTCTTGGAAGAAGTAGCTCTGCAGGAAAATTCTACCGAGGGCCAAAATAAGGGTGAAACTGCTGCGACTGCAGACGCTGCTAACAATGCAAGTGGCAATGCAAATGCAAGTGGCAATGCAAATGACAATACCAATGGTATTACAGTGGCAGGCCGTGTCACTTTGATGACGATTCATAGCGCCAAGGGCCTGGAGTTTGGGCATGTATTTGTGGTAGGCATGGAGGAAGGTGTATTTCCCCATTCACGTAGTCTGTTGAAGTCTGAGGAACTAGACGAAGAAAGACGCCTGGCCTACGTGGCCATAACTCGCGCCAAAGCCAAACTATTTTTGACCTATGCCGAAAGCCGCACGGTATTTGGTTCGCGCAATTACTCCTCACCTAGTAGATTTTTAGAAGATATTGATCCCAAATTGGTTGATTTTGCAAGCTACGGGCAGGTCTGGCGTGATAGTGATACCGGTGAGAAATGGAGTACCAAAAATGATGATCGCCAATTAACTAGCAAAGACTCTAGCTATGATTTCTTTGGCAGTGGCAAACGACCTAAAAAATACAGTGAAGCCTCCACTCCACAATTTACTGTAGAAGCCGGCGCGCGCGTATATCACCAAAAATTCGGCAACGGCCGCGTCATCTCCATCGATGAGGATTATGTCGTCGTCGACTTCGAAACCAGCGGCGTAAAAGAACTTGCCACAGAATACGCTAATTTACTGAAGCTCTAATATTCTGGCGCCCAACACTGGAATATTTAGTGACAACCAAATTTCGATCTCCCCCACCCGACACCTGAGCCTTGAACTTCATGCCTTGAACTTCATGCTCTGCGGATCATCCGTTTTAGGTGTTTTCGATCTATTTTAGATCTAAACTAGATACATTCCGAATGTATCAATGTTTATAGATATTTTCGTATTATTTAAGGGCCTAGACAACTTTAGAGCACAATAGGTATTAAAATAGTTGTGGATATCAATGAAAATAAATCAATATCATTTTGAGACACCCCTTTTAATAGTGTCTCCTTTGTCTTGTTTAACCTGAAGATGATACTCTCGGAAAGACAGTGGTTATAAACGAAGTTTCCAAGCTTTGCTTGTGGGACTAAACGGTTCCAGACCCATATGGCTCACACTTTCACCAAGGTTGCGGGCCACCCGTTGGCCTACTCAAAAAAGCACGATGTGGCTTGCTAATCGATCGTCGATTTGTTTGAATTGTCTTTTTGGAGCATGTAATAGATAGATTCACCCCCAACGCATTTTTAAAAACCATGAGAAGAACATTTATCAAAGTGATTTTAATGCTCGCTTATAGTAATTTTGGCTTTGTCATTAGCCTCAATTGTTGCTACACCTCCGATAGGAAATGTGACCTTAGGGTCTGTGTGTCCATTGCCATCCTTATTAAGATACCCGGCTGGAGCAATACTTGGTCGCCAACCCATGGCGCATTTAGTTCTAAGTCCTCGCTGAACATTTAATCCTTTATTATCATTTTCCAGCTTTGCCTGAGAGCAAAGAATCATGAGTAGGAACTTCTCATTGGGACTGTTTGAGAAGCTCTGTGAGTAGGTTTGGATCTTTATTAATTTTCCTTGATCCATGAGATCAACTACCGATCCCAAGTCTCCTGCATTGCGACTCAGTTGGTCAGGAGCCCATGTGAGTATTCCATTAAATTTCTTTTGTCTTAGTTCTAAAAGTAGTTGAGTAAATACTGGCCGAGAACCAGACATTTTTGCGGAATGGCTCTCTTTCTTAATCTCTTTGATTTTTAAGTTATCTCGCTTGGCGAGCGTCAGCATCTCATCTATCTGAGAGTCGATGGACATGGCCTGTCTTTCATCCGATTCAGAAGACTTACGAGCATAGAGACAATATTCTATTTCTGGTGGTTCTATCGATGTATTTTGATTGTATCTGGACTCATTTCAGTGGTCAAGGTACCGGTAAGGGGTGTGGAAGTCCAGGCTCAATTAGTAGGTGTTTTGATTTTGGGATGTCTCGGAGAATAATCTATGGAAAAGTAACTCTTCCCATAAAACACTACTGTCAGATTTATGTAGTCTGAGCTAGAAGTGCGTTACTATTTGGCGCTTTCCTCAAATGCCTTCGCAACGCTCGGACTATTAGCTGTCAACCTTTTCACTGTAAGTTCTGAAGCTTTATTATTTGCAAGTCTCAAGTTGTTGTCTGATTTTAATAAATTTTCTTTTACCTTATTAAGATGATCAATAGTTTTATCAATTTCTTCTATTGCTTTACTAAATTGCTCCGAAGCTAAGCCATAATTTCTAGAAAAGGCATCTTTAAAAGCGTTTATATTTGCCTCAAAATTGGTGACATCAATATTTTGATTTTTAAGAGCAGTGATAGTTTTCTGCAATTCTTGAGACTTTAAATTGCCTTGGCGTAAAAAGCCAATAATGGTAATAAAATGTTGGGGACGGATCGCATACATACAGGGATAATCAGATACGGTAACAATATCGTCATAATATTCATTGTCCTTTTCCAATAAGCTGACGAGAACAGCATGCTCGCATTTCTTTTCGCGTCGGTCTTTGTCTAATTCTTTGAAAAAGTCTTTGTTTTTATGTTTGGTAGCTGTTGTGCCATCTTCATTTTTCATTTCAAACATAATAGATAAGATTTCAAGACCGTCATCATCCAATTCTCGATATATATAATCGCCTTTAGAGCCAGAATCCGATACTTGGTTGTCTTTGCCAAATTGAGCCTTGGGGAAAGCAATCGGTCGAAGTTTGTTAAATTCATTTTCACAGTGAACTTCTAGTGATTCACCAATCATCTTAGTACTCATCCTTGATCGCATCTCCTTTAGAGAAACCAAAGCTGTTTCACTTGCTCTGAGCTGATCTTGATATTTCTGCTCGCTAAGTTCTTTGCGATATTTTATCTCCTGAATTTCTGCTTCCTTTTCAGTTAATTTTTGTCGATATTCGCCTTCTAAAGATTTCTTCTCTTCCAGTGCTTTTAGCTTCGTATCTGACTCAACTTGTTTGGCAATGACTTCAACCTTGGTATTTAAAGTTGTAATTTCTTGATCCTTTTTGGTAAGTGCTTCCTTAGCTCTATTTACAATATCTTTCTCTTTGAGTTCAGCCTCAAGACTTTTTTCTTTTTCTATAGTACGTTTTGCTGCCTCGAGCTGTGCATTAAATTCATCATTTTTGATCGATTTGATGAGGTTATCAATCGATGTTTTATCGATATCAGCTTCGTGTATCGACTTGAGATCGATTATGTCGCCCTTTTGAGCGTCCTCCATTAGTAATAGAGTATTTTCGTCTTGGATTGAAACTTTAATTTTTTTCATAATTTTAATAATTCGTACGTTTTCTTATCTGCCATATTTACTTAAATGCGTCTATTAAATCTTTAAAATTTTGTGGTTTAAATTTCTCGTATTGCTCCTGCTTTACGTACAGCATGGAGTAGTGGACTTTTGATTGACGTTTATTCACATCTTCACACCACTGCTTAAGTCTCTCAATCTTTAATACATCATCTAAGTCTTCGCGACCTTTTGTTTCAACGATACAAACTTCTTTGTCAGTTACTTTAACCAGAAAATCTGGGTAGTAATCCGATATCGCTCCATCCGCATTTCGATAGTCAATCTTAAAATGAACAGAGTAATAATTTTTCGCATATGAAATGATATCGGGGCAACGTTCGAGAAGAGACGCAACTTCTAACTCGAGATGGCTGTCTCCGATAACTTTGTTGAAAACGCTTTTCTGAGGAACAATATATCCTTGATCTTTGGCAACAAAAGGACGAGCCTTACTGATTTTAATATATTCACGAATTTCTGCCTCTCCACGGTCGAGAACTGTAAGACTATTTATTGATTTTTTGAACATTTCAAGGACTGTTCTTGTTGCTTCGACTTCTGACAAATTTCTTAGTACATTTAAATCTTCTAGATTAATATTCCGATCAAAAAGATCCTTTTGAATAAATTCTTTAACTTTTTCATATAGAACATCGTAACCTGAGACCAGTCGCATCTCTCTCATAATAAGTCGAGCGAAGTAGCCGACAACACTTTGATAATCTATCACAGTATCGGAATCTAAAACTGTCTTGTGGTGTATTTCTTCTTCAGCATCCGCACCTTTAACTATGTGCTTGAACACAATTTCTCGCTTTTCTTCATCAGAATATTCTTTGATAGAAAGTTTCTGATTCCCAAATAGAGAAGGATTTAATTCCGAAAGATTTTTATATTCTCTATAGATACGTGGTGACATGACTGGAATTTCTATATCAAGTTTTTCAATGTCTTTCGCAAGATTTTCCCTATCAATCTCTACAACGATAGGAGCTTTAGGATTGCTGTCTCCACCCATTGGCTTTCTCTCAAGTTCAACACCTTCACTCTTGATGGATTCTACAAAGTCCATAAATGCATCAGTTCCGACTACGCTCACAAATTCTTCAACGTCTTCTCCTCGATACATACGGCGCAAACCTCGGCCTAACGTTTGTTCTGGGAGTATATTTGCTTTGGATGAATATGCACGAAGTCCGACAATAGTTGTGACGTTTCGAACATCCCAACCTTCTTTAAGCATGAGTACCGACACAATTACTTTATAAGGACTTTCCCATGTGTCTATTTCATTTGATTCTTTTCTCAGTTTCTCTAATTCATCTTTACTTTTTCCAGATGCTGATTCCGAAATTTCACCGTTATCTTTCGTATGAATGGTGAGGACTGCGCCTCTAAGTTCCGGGTATCTTGTCTGTATATATTCAGAGACCTCGTCACAATTTTTTGTGTCATCTGTCATCACAAAAAGAACAGCTTTTTTTAGTTTCTTATGTTCTTCATATACCTTTTTCCATTCAAGATATCCGAGATGTAAATAGTCAGCATATCTCTCCGTAAATTTTGAACTCTGTCGCTCCTGAAGTTTTGCACGACTCGCAGAATCAGGAAGAACAGGGTGTTTGACCACATCTTGATGAATTGCTTCTACAAGTGGGTAATCTGATACTGTTTGCACGAAAATAGCACCATTATTGTGTTTCGGAGTTGCAGTAACGTCAATTTGAAGTGAAAGCTCGGAACCTTTCATTTTGAGCTTGTTATGAATATCTTCAATAGATTTAAACCATGCCATCTTCTCGTCGTGTACATGGTGAGCTTCGTCATTGAGAACAATAAGCTCATCAACATCGCGAACAATTGCCGAGAGATCTACTTTTGAGTCATTTGTTGCACCGACTGGCTTCGCTCCAAGAAAATAGTCTGTCGTATCTTCATCTCCAAACGTAGGAATGACATCGGATGATTCATATACTCGATGTATGTTAGTCAAAAAAATATTACCTGTCTTTTGAGTAACCCGAACTTCATCTTGAATATGAAGGGACAGGTTAAAATCACTTTTCCAATTTTGATCTTGATAGCCGTCATCCGGAACAATTGGATCTGTATTAAAAATCCGTAGCCCATCAAAGTCAGTACGCAGACGATCAAGAACGATAATATTTGGGGCAATTAAAAGGAAATTACGAGCTAAGTTTGAGTCCTCTTCATATAATTTATGAAAGTAGCTCCAGGCGATAAGAAGACTTAGTACTTTTGTTTTTCCACTTCCTGTCGCCATCTTTACGACAAATCTTCGCCATGATTCTGGAAACATACTGGCAGACACCACGCCGCTTGCGTCAAATCTCATCATGTCATATTTATCATTTACCTTTACGACATCATGAAGATAAATTACTGTTTCAACGGCTTCTCTTTGAGCGTAGTAATATTGAAACTTAGCTTGAGATCCGTCTGACTGTGTCAAAACATGTTCTGTTTTAAACCACCAACTGAGAAGTGCCTTACTTGTATTTGAAGCTCCCTCATAATCCTCATCTCTCCATTTTTTAACAGCTTTGCGTAATTCCGCAACGAGTGGTGGTAAAAGCTTTTCATATCCTTGGGTTCGTAAGGCTTCATCAGCAGGAAACCAGCGATATTCAGGTTCTAGAACTTCATATGGTGATTTAGGAAATTTAGGATGTAATGCCATAGTTTATATATTTACCTCAATAACTTTCATCGTATCGTTACCAAAAATATCAACTACTTTTATAGCTATTTTTCTTTTACCCTTTTGGCATTCATGGAATATACTTTTAAGTTCAAGACTACGATCCTTTTTCGTTCTAAATGACTGCCATTCATTTTCAAAAATATAGTCACCTGTCCATACTTCTTCAATATCATCGCTATCTTCTTTCTTGATGCGAATGATTTCTTTTTTGTTTTCAAAATCAAAATCAACTGCCCAATAATCAATCCAGTCTGTCCATTTTTTCGTTAAGATTGTTCGTTCTGTAATTCCATTTTTATCTTTACTTACTTTGATAATTTTTCCATTCTCAACAAGTATTTTAGAGCCACCGTTTTTAAGTTCTGACTCAACATTTGCGATCGTGTCTTGATTATAAAAAACCGAGAAGTCGGTTAATTCAATTGCAATAGTCTTTCCTTTAATAAGTGGTTTTACTTCGATAAACGCTACATCATGGAAAACAACTTGGTTCTTATCAATAGCCCTTTTATCAAAAACATCACGAGGAATATACTTAAGACCTAAGTCAATACCTCTATCTTTAGCTTCTTCTTGAATATTTGGAAATAAACCCATTTCAAATTCAAATGCCAATACATCAATTTTTGTCAATTTCTTGTCTACAGCTTCTTTTAGAAGTTCGTGAATGAAGTCTCTTCCGACAGGAAGGTTAATAGGACCAATTGCAACAAGACGATTATTCTTTTTACCTTCAAAGTGTTCAAATCCTGATGCAGTTTCAGCTTTATATGCTCCCAAAACAAGAGCGACAAAATCACTTTCTTTCTTTACAAGCTGTTGTCGCTTCTGATCATTTGCAAGATTTGGATTTATTCCTACATAAAGCTGTCTTTCATATTTTCCAAGGTTTAGTATCTCAAAAGCTCTATAGTCTTTTCCTTGGTCCTTTAATTCTCGTTGTACTGAAATCATTCGCTTACGTGTAGTGTGGATAGAAAATTTACCCAAATCTGTTCCTATCCATTTTCTACCCATTTTTTCAGCTACCGCTGCAGTAGTTCCAGACCCATTGAAAAAATCAGCTACCAAGTCACCAGGTTTAGTGCTAATACTTATTACACGTTTAAGTAGAGGTTCTGCATTCTCTGTAGGATATCCAGTAATAAATGAATACCCCGGAATATCCGTCCAATTGGTATCTAGAGCAATGTGATCTTTAGGTTCTACCCAATACTCCGGTTTTCCAGACTTAGGATTTAGTCGAATCTTCCCTTGTTGATACATTTCATCAAATCTTTCTTGAGTGAAAGTAAAATGTCTTCCTCTTGGGGGAGAAAAGGTTTTGTCTTCGATTACTCTCTGAGGATTAGATCTAACACCTGCAGAATCTACAGCTCTCCAATATCCAGGTTTTTGTTCATTTAAGAGCTTATCAATATTAGTAAATCCCGACTTTTCAGATCTGAAATAAACGAATAATGAATCTGTTGAGGTGGGTAATGATAGTCGACCTTGATTTGTTACATTCTTTTTAATTCTACTAACTACAATATCCGCTTGAAAGTTATTTTTATCAAAAATTTGGTCAAGCATTGCCTTTACGTAGTGCCCCCAATGGTAATCAATTCTAATGAAAATTATTCCGTCTTCAGATAAAACATCTTTCATTAAAGATATTCTTTCAAATAACATTTGTAGAAAAGTATTCCCACCATTACCCCAAGTATTTCTGTAAGCAAATTCTTCTAATATAGATGGTTCTTTTGTAAATTTTTCCTCATCCGAATCTTCACCAATCTGCACATCAATTGAATAATCGATTCCAGCACTGAAGGGAGGATCGATGTAAATAAGCTTTATTTCACCGTTTGCTTCAATCTCTTCTCGAAGAGGACCATTCTTAAGGCTAGAGAGAATTAACTTGTTATCACCCCAGATAAGTTTGTTTGTCCAACCTTTTATCTGCCGACCTCGTTGATCAAAATTAAAAAGTGCAAGTTGTGCTTTTGTGTCTTCGGTTTTTTCTGCTCTGGGTTCATCAACTTGTTCAATTGTTTGAAAAGGGAGTACTACGTTAGTAACTTCATTTGTTTTCCCATTCCAGACAAGCTCAACCTCTCGTTTATCTTCAAAGAGTTTAAATCGATACTCATCTGGTAGAGGCTTTCCCGCCTCAAGTAATTTAATTATGTCTCTAATTTCGTTTGGATTAAGTGCCATATAATTATTTCTGTTTTACAAATTTCTCTAAATCAGATTGTCTATAACGTCTCGTACGCTTTTCTCCAATTCTGACAGCTACAAGAATTCCTTTTTTATCCCACAGGCGAAGGGTGTTCGTGTGAACATTCAGTATCTCTGCCGCCTCCTTGATTGTTAGTAGTTTTTCCATATGAACATTACTTACCAATTGATAACAATATCATATAGAAATAGATGGGTTTTTTCAAGTGCTTTGAGATAAAAAAATAGGTCTAAATGGACCTAATATAATCTTTAATCGATAACCAGGCCAAACTCTAGAACTTTGTTCCGAGCCAGCCAGAAGTAATTGGAGCGGAAAGGTTTCGATACTCTCCAGTATAGGGACAGATACCATTTGAGACATGTCCTTTTTATAGTGTCTCGGTTGTCTCGTTTAGCCTA
>Ga0163154_10003010_pt1 | contig 23910 bp, 33 predicted proteins | sample OliLakLV19MP9P1_FD_148649 | JGI IMG/M metagenome (GOLD analysis project Ga0163154, IMG submission 148649) | Freshwater microbial mat bacterial communities from Lake Vanda, McMurdo Dry Valleys, Antarctica - Oligotrophic Lake LV.19.MP9.P1 | ecosystem: Environmental > Aquatic > Freshwater > Lake >... | reverse complement strand
TTGCGCCCCAATTACACTGTAACTCCCCGCGATCGCTCCTGCAACTAGGTTAAGGGTATCTCCAGTCAAAACTTCATAGATGCTTAGAGTGACGTAAACAGCCCAAGTCACAACTACTAGCAGGGCGGCAATTTCTGTTAAAGATATACTTGTATTTTGCTCTTGTTCGCGGTCGGTTTGGCGAAACCCCAACCAAATCGTGACGGCGGTGGCGGTTAAAGCCATTAATCCAGAACCTATACCCCCCATCTTAAAAACCAATCCCAATGCTACTACTGTGGCTAAGAGCCCTCCAGTTCCCAAGCTTAAAGCCCAGACGCTACCAATGCATAAAGCTAGTAATAGTAAGGATTGAGAATTTACTTCAGCGATCGTCATTATTCTGAGCAACCGCCCCATCAGACCATAGCCCAAGAAAATTGCCGTGACTGGAAGCCAGAAGTAAACAGTCTTGGGTAAAATTTTTAAGAGTTTTAGGTCGATTCTCATAAGTAATTTTATAGTAAATCCATAAATTGCGATCGCCACCAGCGAAAACAAGTCCAGCCTACAACCAAGCAGCTAATGCCACTTAAAACTGCGGGTTGAGCCAATGACCAGTCGGGGGATTACCAGATAAAGCAATTTGGCGAACACTTTCAATAATTGGCGCGAGGGGATTTAATTGTAAAAATGGTTTGACTGCCTTAGGCACGATCGCCGAGGGATAAAAAATTGGCGTACTAATGCCCAGTACAAAAATTACTAACTCATAAAAATAGGATAAATCGCGAAAAAATACATACAAAGTATTAACTAAAAATGATATGCCCATTGATGCTAAAACTAAACTCAGACAGGGTACAAACAACGCTAAGACGTTAATAATGCTTTTAGAAGAAAAAATAGCGATCCCGATTAACTATGGTAAGGTGCCAACGCTCAGATGAAAAACATTAGAGCCAATCATCGAAACGGGGAAAACACTTACAGGTAGTTGAATTTTATTTAATAATGTGCGGTTATGCACCACGCTGGTCAAAGCTTGCGATGTGGAAGCTGAAAAGAAGGTGATTACCATTAGTCCTGTAAATGCTGCCAGAACGTAATTTAGAATCGAGTTACCGTAATACGAAGCGAAGGTGGCTCCAAAGATCGCTGTATATAGCCCCGTACTAATTAAAGGATTAACCAGCGACCAATATACGCCCAAAAAAGAGCCTCGATAGCGAACTTTGAGATTGCGTTCGATTAAAGCGCGTAAAAGTTACCAGTAGCGGGCGATCGCCAAAAATGAGCTATTAGAATTAGAGTTAGTAAAATTATTCAGCAAAGTAATTTAATAGAATCATATAATTTAGAAATCATCTTTGGGGCTGTAAGCCTCCCATGCCAAGCATACCAGAGCCGTTAAAATTCTAGCTCCGACAATTGCTCCGCCTTTTTGCCCGCTTACTAAGATGTATGGAATTGTCGATTTTTGCAGGTTGGATTTCGCTATACCAATATTAATAAATTCTGAGAACGAAGCGATTACTAAAGCTGGGGAAACTATTTGGGTTGAGACTAAGTGCATTAGAGTTTCAAGGGCAGTTTGAGATTCTCCAACTACAAAAATTCCACTGGGATATCTCTGAGCTAAGGTTTCCATGCCCCATGCAGCTTGCGATTTGGACTTTTGAGGACGAGTAATTACACCCGTACAAGTATATAAGCCATTGGCAAAGGTAGACTGGATCGTAGAACTAACGGCGGTTTGAACTGTGGCTACATCCACAACTATTGAGGTTCGGGCAGCGATCGCGGCGGCTCCTTTTTCTAAAGCTAAATCGCCAAAGCAGATTAGATCTTTATAGGCAAAATCACCTGTAGCATAGATTACCTGACGAATAATTTCATATTTAGCTGGTCGATATTGAGGAATTTGGGATTGGTCGATTTCAGTATTAATCGCCGCCAGTCCCTGCATATCAGTTTTGTGCCATTCCATTTTTTCACCTAGCTAGTTAGTTCAACAGAATCTTTATTATTTTTATCGACCTGTTTTATTAATCGATCTCAATTGAAATATTACATTCTTATTGCGCATTTCAGTTTAAGGATATCGAGAAGGACGGCGATGACGGCTGCGATCGGCTTTATCGCGTTCATAGGCGATTAGTTTACCAAAGTATTCATGTTTAGTCAGATTCATGGATAAAAATATATGCTTGCGGGCATTACCAAAACCTTTACGGGTAAAGAAATTAACTGCCGCGATATTAGTAGGATCGGTATCGACCAGCATCGATCGCGCACCTTCTTCAATCATCCGTTCTACAATTTTATCCACGAGCTTATCCGCAACTCCACGGCGTTGGAAATCAGGGTTTACTCCCAGCCACAGGATATATCCATACGTCCATGAAGCTTTACTAATTACTGTTCCTAAAACGAATCCTGCTAAACAATCTTCAATTTCAGCGACTAAACAATATTCAGGATCGGTATTGTAGAGTCCAATTACCTCCCACTCATCCCAAGTGCGATAAAGATAGGGATATAGTTCGCTCGTAAATAATCTTTCGCCTAAGTGATATACAGGGGCAATATCATCGATCGCCATCTCGCGAATATTAACTTCAAAGGATTGAGTTGAGATAATCCCTAAATTTTCGATTTCGGGTTTTTCCAGATCATTACTTTGGGAATTAGTAGCTACAGTCATAATTTAATCCTCGTAATAATCCATGTCATCTTGGTCTTCAATTTGCTCCTCCGATCGATCTTCAGTATCCTCTACATCTACTATAGGTTTTCCACGAGAGAGCATGTATCTGGTTAAGTTTAAAAACACATCTCGGCGTAGATAGGGATAGTCACTCACCCACAAATTTATTTCAGGGAGATAGGCATCGGTAGTAGTTTTACTAACTCGTCTAAATTTGGGATCGTTGGATAACAGCAACATACATACTGACTGTTTGAGCTTAATTCGTTTATACTCTCGGCGCATTGGTGCCCTCAAAATAGTCGTAAAACCCGTGCGATCGCCCAGTTCTAAATTAAAAAAGCTCTGAGTGTCGTAGCTAACTTCCATTCGTCCCCTGCGATCGAAATCCTCTTGCCGTGATAACACCTCTTCAGAAAGATAAATATCTAAAACCTTAGCTTCCCAAAATCCGCACTGAGATAAGCTCCGCACCTTAGTATTTCTTCTGATCGCACTACTAACCGGACCCAACATCCAATACAGTCCGCCCAAACCCGCCGAGACAAACATCAACACGCCCCAAAAATTATCGGGTGTACGGTTATAAAGTAGTGAAAAAGTTACTAGCAAAGCCACAGATATTAAAATCCGTCTAAATACATCTTGGCTCTTACCCCAGTAATATTGATATTGATCTGAGGTCGGTACGGCAGGAATGAGTTCGTCAAATTTTTTGCGCTTTAAGGGAATAATCATCTAAATATCGATATATCGATCTAAATTTTGGTTCTCGAATATTTCTATAATATCAACCCCAATAAAAATTGCCGCTATAGCAATAAAGTTTGACCTTTTGGCTTGAAGTTTAACGTAAAAAGATAAGTTTATGTTAAAGCATATTTAACATAATTTAAGTAAAAATTGCCCCGCCTTGAAGTCGTTGATAGTGATATTCAAACTCGACTTTGAGGAGCGGAAATTGCTCTAAAGTGGCATCTTTTTTGATAATTCGCTCGGCAGCGGCGCGGGAAATCTGATAAATTTCTTGACGGGCTGCTTCATCGGGAAGGCGATCGTCGATGGAAAAACCTGCGTGTCCTGATTGCTCTTTACCTTCATCTTTACCCTTGCCTCGCATCTCAAAGTCTCGTTCGGCGATAAAAAATCCATCTTGGGATTGTTCTAAAACTTTTAATCGCTCGATCGCCGCCTCCGATTTAGAAGCACTCATTAACAGGCAAAAAGACTGTGCGGAACCCCTTCCTACTCGCCCGCGTAATTGATGCAGTTGAGCTAAACCAAAGCGATCGCTATGCTCGATCAACATTACTGAAGCATTAGGAATATCTACTCCTACTTCTATAACCGTTGTTGCTACCAGAATATGAGTCTCCCCTCGCCGAAATTCACCGATTGCCTCATCTTTTTCTCCACTGCTCATTTGTCCGTGCAGTAATCCTATTTTAAAGCTAGGAAAGATAGTTGCTTGTAGATGTTCGCTTTCTTGAACCGCAGCGCGAATATTTTCCATTTTTTCTGATTCTTCGACCAGTGGTAAAACTATGTAGACTTGGCGACCCTGTGCGACTTCTCGGCGAATTAGATCGTAGGCATCCTTCCTCTGTCCTGCTTTCAATAGGGTAGTGTGAATCGGTTTCCGCCCCGGTGGCAGTTCGTCAATTATACTGACTTCAATTTCTGAATTTGTGAGATAAAGGGTACGAGGGATCGGTGTGGCTGTCATAATCAGAACGTGGGGATCTTCGCCTTTTTGTAAAAGTTGCGATCGCTGATCTCGACCAAACCGATGCTGTTCGTCTATTACTGCCAATCCTAATTGATTAAAATTTACTTTATCTTGAATTAGAGCATGGGTTCCGATTAATAGCGGCAGTTCGCCTGTTTCTAATTGGGAGAGAATTTGGCGGCGTTTGGCAGTTTTAGTGGAACCAGTCAGAAGTTCTACAGGAATGTGTAAGAGCGTGAACCATTCTAATAATTTACGATAATGCTGCTCGGCTAAGACTTCGGTTGGAGCCATAAAAGCAGTTTGATAGCCAGATTCGATCGCCGACAACAAAGCATAAACCGCAACAATAGTTTTTCCCGATCCCACATCACCTTGGACTAAACGGTTCATCGGAGTATCTCGTTGTAAATCTTCTCTAATTTCGGCGATCGCTCGTTTTTGCGCATTTGTTAACTGAAACGGAAGTATGCCCTCTAACTGCTCGATTAATTGACTGCGAGGGACAAAGTGAATGGCTTTTTGTTGCTGACGGCGATAGAGAGCGACCAAACGGCGATAGAAATATTTATCAAAACTGAGGCGAATAATAGCAGCGTTTAACTTCTCAGTGTCATCGGGATAGTGGATTTGGGCGATCGCTTCGGATAATCCCACCAAATTATAATCATTCCTTAACCGTTCGGGAATTGGGTCTAAAATCTTGCCAACTGCGGGTAAACATTTAATAATCGTTGCCCTCACCAATTCGGGGCTTACACCTTCAGTTAATGGATAAACTGGAACTACTCTACCAATGGTATTGGATTCGATGCGATCGCCAGTATGGTCTAAAATCTCTAAATCGAAATTTTCTAAGGTGAGTCCAAACTTTCCTCTTTTTACCGTTCCCGATGCTGCAACCGTTGCCCCTTCTGGATAAAGCCGCTTCTGCTGCTCTTGCCACCCTCGATTATTATAGCGTTTACCCATCCAAAACCGATTCAGTTTTATACTTCCGGTGGAGTCACGAATGATGATTTCGACAATCGTTAAGTTCGGATTTTTAGGACTGGTAAAGCAGTTAAATCGCCGAATTGTGCCAATGGTAGTTACAGTTTGGTTATCTTCCAATTGGGCGATCGCTACTTGTCGGGCATAGTCAATGTGATCGCGCGGAAAATATCTCAACATATCTCCCACAGTCTGAATATCCAAAAGTTTGAGCTTAGAGACTTGACTTCCATTTAATCCTTCTACTTCTATCAATGGAGTCTCTAGCTTTAAAGATCTAGTTTTAACTGGATCTGTTTTAACTGGAACTAAAGGTTCGGTTTTAGGTTTCCTTTGCTGGGGAGTCGGATTAGTAGCAGTAATTTCCTTGCGGCGGACATCATAAAGTAATCTTCGGGTTTCGGCTACAACATATTGGCGGCGGGATAAGGGTAAGGAATCATAAGTATTATATTCTGTAGCTAGATTTTGGGCGCGATCGCAATCTTCTTTTTCCCATGTTAATCTCTGTTCGAGGCTCATACGCAAAAAATCAGCAAAAACATACTGTCTACCCTGCAAATTGCTAAATCCTTTCTCTACCTCAATTGTTAGGGCTTGTTGCAGGCGATCGATATCAACTTTTTCAGTTTGGGCTGATTCCATGAATAGAGTGTGAGGAATAAAGATATTCTACCAACGTAATTACATTAAACATCAATTAGCTATGGTTATAAGGTAAGAATGTTATATTACAAGGATAAATTACCTAAACTCAGTTACACTAACACTTAAATTAGCAGAGGAGCTCAAGTGAGATTCACTAAACTTGAAATCACGCACTGGCAGCAGTTTGAAAAAATTGACATATCCATTCATGAAAGATTAACGATTCTTACAGGTGCAAATGGAAGTGGTAAAACAACTTTATTAAATATCCTAGCTAAACACTTTGGCTGGGAAAGACTTTCCTTAGCCACTCCAAAGTTAAATAGAATTACAGGAGGATACCATTTCCCTCCGCGTTTATACCGTGGTGAGGATCAGAGTAATAATAACATTATTGGTAAGATAGGATACTCTGACTAATGCTACAACCGATATTTTGATACCTAGTAGCAGCTCTACAGAATATCAATTATTTTTCCAGAATGCTAACCAGTTGAAAGGATTTTTTATTCCTTCCCATCGCTCAGTATTTAGATATCAAAAGACTGAGTATATATCAACAGCAAAAAGGAATAGAGTCCAAGCATTTGATGAAGTCTCAAATATAAATAAACAAATACACATGGGGCATTCTAATCAATCTTCCAGTTTTGTAATGAAAAATATATTGATTAGTTGGTTAATTAAGGGCTACGGAGTTACAAATTTAAGTGGTATAGAAATTATGCCTCGTGATGAGGAACAAAGACTAAACTTTGAAGGATTTCAGTCTGTATTAAGAAAAGTTCTGCCACTGTCTTTAGGGTTTGAGAGTTTAGAGATTAGAGATATGGAGGTTGTATTTGTTTGTAATGATAGAAATGATGAATTTTTGTTAGAAACCACATCAGGTGGAATTAGTGCGTTAATTGATATCGCTTGGCAGATTTTCATGTTTTCTACTCAAGAGAATTCGGATTTTACGGTCATAATTGATGAGATTGAGAACCACCTCCATCCCACAGTGCAGAGAACTATTCTCCAAAATTTGATTAATGCTTTCCCAAATGCCAGATTTATAGTTTCTACTCACAGTCCTTTGGTTGTTGGATCGGTTAAGGATTCATCCGTATACGCTCTTAGATATAACGAGAATAACAAGGTTATTTCTGAGCATCTTGATTTAGTTGACAAAGCCAAAACCGCATCGGAAATTTTAGATGAAGTGCTTGGAGTTTCCTTTACCATGCCCGTATGGGTAGAGGATAAGCTGAATGAAATAATTAATGCTTATTCCAAGAAAGAATTAACCAATGATTATTTTCCCAATCTTAGAGAAGAGTTAGGAAATGCGGGACTTAGTACTTTAATGCCCTATGCCCTCCAAACCGTTGTGGAGAATAGGCATGATTAAGTTGACACGACCCACTTGTCCCAACTTGAAAGCCCTAGAAAATAAAGACTACAAACATCATAAAAACCGAGAGGCATTAAAAATCGCTAATAGTGATAAATGTATGTACTGCGAGAGTAAGATTTCGCACAGTAGTTTTCCGAACATTGAGCATATAAGACCTAAAGCGAAGTTTCCCGAACTTACTTATGAGTGGGAAAATTTAGGCTATGTCTGTGAAAGATGCAATAATGCCAAACTTGATAAGTTCTCTGATGAGACTCCTTATTTAGATCCATATTCAGAAGATCCATCTTTTCACCTCTATGCTTTTGGGACTTGGTTATTTCCTAGAAATGGAAGTGAAAGAGGAGAAATAACTGTTCATGAAATTCATCTAAATAGACCCGAACTAATAGAAAAACGAAAGGATAGGATAAATGCTATTCAAAAAGCTATAAATGCTTGCTCTAGGACAAACTCAGAAAAGCTTAAAAATTTGGCAATGCAAGAATTACGTAAATAAGCAGAACCTGATAAAGAGTATTCATTATTTGTAAAAGCATTATTCAAAGCAAATTTCACATAAAGCGATCGCCTATATCGCCTATTAATTAACCATTAACAATTTCAGCCTGAGATCAATATCATCTTTAGTCTTAATCAGTAAGCCCTACTTTACAAGATTGTATTAAGACTTTGTCTTTAGTGGCTAGTAGGTTTAGATTTAAGTTAAATTTAGATAGAGCTTAATTTTCAAACTTATTTTCAGACTTAATTTTTCAGACATTATGACTACCTCAACTTTTAACACATCTAAATCTCAAGAAATTTTTAATCAAGCCAAACATCTTATGCCCGGTGGGGTAAGTTCTCCCGTGCGCGCGTTTAAGTCGGTGGGTGGGGAGCCAATCGTGTTCGATCGCGTCCAAGGGGCGTATGCTTGGGATGTTGATGAAAATAAATATATTGATTACATTGGTAGTTGGGGTCCTGCCATTGTCGGTCACGCTCATCCAATCGTAATTGAGGCGATCGTTAAAGCTACTTATAAAGGTACGAGTTTTGGCGCACCCTGCATTTTAGAGAATGTCTTGGCAGAAATGGTAATTGAGGCGGTACCAAGTATCGAGATGGTGCGGTTTGTAAGCTCTGGAACCGAGGCTTGTATGTCGGTATTGCGCTTGATGCGAGCGTTTACAGGTCGAGATAAGATTATTAAGTTTGAAGGCTGCTATCACGGTCATGCCGATATGTTTTTGGTCAAGGCTGGATCGGGCGTGGCAACTTTGGGTTTACCCGACTCTCCCGGTGTACCTAAATCTACAACTGCCAATACCTTAAATGCTCCTTATAACGATTTAGATGCGGTTAGGGCATTATTTGCAGCAAACAAAGATCAAATTTCAGGAATTATTATCGAGCCTGTGGTTGGTAATGCGGGTTGTATTATTCCGAAAGCGGGATTTTTAGAAGGTTTGAAGGCGATCGCCCATGAAAATAATGCTCTATTAGTATTTGATGAAGTGATGACTGGGTTCCGTTTGGCATACGGTGGAGCGCAGGAAAGATTTGGAGTTACGCCAGACTTAACTTGTTTGGGCAAAGTCATCGGTGGAGGTTTGCCTGTGGGAGCATACGGTGGTCGCCGTGAAATTATGGAAATGGTAGCACCTGCGGGGGCAATGTATCAGGCGGGAACGCTTTCTGGTAATCCGATCGCAATGACGGCAGGAATCAAAACTCTAGAAATTCTAAAGCAAGCGGGAACCTATCAAAAACTAGAAGCCACTACAAAAAAACTCGCGGATGGGATGCTGGCGATCGCTCACGAAACTGGTCATGCGGCTACGGGCAATCAAATTGGAGGAATGTTTGGGCTATTTTTTACGGATAAACAAGTCTATAACTATGATGATGCTAAAACCAGTGATTTACAGAAATTTAGTAAGTTTCATCGCGGAATGCTAGAACAAGGAATATATTTGGCACCATCGCAGTTTGAGGCTGGGTTTACTTCGTTGGCACATACTGATGCTGATATAGAGGCAACCCTTGAGGCTACCCGTTACGTTTTGGCGTTGCACAATTAAATGATAATTACTTGAAAAATCAACCTGCAAAACCTTGGGAAGCAACAATGACGCAAAATATTGAGAAAATCCAACAATTAATTCCAACGATTTCTTTGGAGGAAGAAGTATTAAAAGTTTTTGTAAATATGCCAGATTCACTCAAGATTGAGGTTTTACATTATGCAGAGTATTTATTGAATAAGGTAATTAATCCGTCTAGTTCTCATGCTCATGAAGCAGTTGAAAATAATGATATTAAGAAGACATACCGCAAGGCAGGAAGTATGGCAGGGATGATCAGTATGGCAGATGATTTTGATGAGCCCTTAACAGAACTTCAGGCATATATGAATTAAGTAAATCCTATGCTTTTTAGATACCCATGCTTTACTTTGGTTTCTAAATAATGATGCAAGATTACGAATATCTGCAAGACAAAAAATCGAAGAAACTGAACTTATATTTGCCAGTATTGTCTCGATTTGGGAAATAGCAATTAAAGTTAATATTGGCAAGTTAAATCTTCTGACATCTTTTGAAACAATTCAGGTTAATATGCAAACTCTAAACATCCAAGAGTTGCCTATTTTATTTGAGGATAATGTTACCTATATTGGTTTGCCTCTTTTGCCTGAACATAAAGATCCATTCGATCGAACGATCGTAGCCCAAATAATAAGGAGATCGCTTATTTTGGTAAGTGCAGACAAAAAGTTTGATGCTTATCCAGTGCAGAGAATTTGGGGATGAGTGAAGCGATCGCTGAATCTAAAAAATAATCAAAATCTATGTGGGGATAGTTGAGATAACAAGCGATCGCCATCATGATTAAATCCTCTAACTATAGATTCGGCAAACCTCTTAGCAAGGGCGGGAACGTATAAAAATGGGCTGGTGAATCCCGAAAAAATGTGAATATTATCTGCAACTGCTCCAACTAAAGGGAGAGAATCGTGACTAAAAGCGACAAGACAATGGTGACAAGTTCCAGAAACAGAGGCGATCGCGGGCAAAATATTACTAACTTGGGTGCGGATTTGGCTTTCACTTTGCTTGAGGTCGTAACAAAAATTGGGATTGGTATGTGCCAAACTTAGCTGTCCTAAGAGTAATTTCCCATCTTTAAACTGAATTGCTCCGGCATCAATCGAAGGCGGTAAAAGTTCCGAATCGCTCTCATTCCAAAGTTCGTCATTTACAGTAGCTTCAGATTCCAACCCAAATCTCTCGGTTATCGCAGGCATTACTAAAGAGCGCAATTTTAAAGGTGAAGGAATAGTCTCGATCGCAGCCGCGTGGGTAAAATAGAGCCGAATGGATATGCCCGAATTTTTCAGTAGCGATCGCCCCAATCCACCCGCACAAACTGCTATGTTCTGCCCATAGTAAGTAGACTTAAGTGTTTTTACACCTTCTTTATTTAATTCAGTCACGCGATCGATGCAAAATTCGCCACCATGACGGATTAAACCCGCTAGATATGCTCGAATTAAGTTTTGGGGATTAACGTGCGCGTGATTGTAGTGAATTGCTCCAGAAATTGCATCGGCATTGAGCATGGGCTCTAGTTTACAGGCAGTATTAACATCTAAAAGTTTTGGTTGGATAGCAAAGCGATCGTACTGAGAGCGAATAGTTTTGGGGTCGGAATTAAGCCCGATCGATAGCAGTAAATCTATATTTCTATATTCAATATCAATGTCCAAATCCATACCAAGTTGGGATAAATGTTGATAACGATCGATCCCTTCTCGTGCCAGTTGTGTCGTTAATTCTGTAGTTCCCGACCAGTAAGGAATACCACCGTAACTATAACGAGTTGCGCCTTGAATATCTCGGTCTTGTTCGATCGATAAAACCGAAAATCCATTAACAGCCAGTTCGTAGCTTAATGCTGCCCCCGTAAGCCCACCACCCAATACCAGCCAGTCATAGGTTTTCATTCGTTCATAGAACTCTTAGCCAGTTTGACTGCTTGCAAAAAAGTCATAATCGTCAAAGGTAAACTGACAGCTAGGATCGAAATAGTAAGTGCATTTCCCCATTCAGGTTCGCCTGAAGATAGTTCAAAAATACAGCCAACGAAAGCGATCGCCGCAATCACTGATAGACCGAGAAATAACTGAGCTTTTACATACATAATCAAAATATATCACGTTCTTAAACTCAAATTTAATCTCAAATCAAGACTTGGTAAAATGCTTTAAGCACATAAGATTGCACCACGAATAATTATAAGGATTTCCTGATTGCGATGCTTGCGGTAAATTCTAAAATCAGTATCTAAAGTAATTACCGAACTTCCTATTACTAATGCTGACATTCTTACCAAAGCGGTATCTACATTAGGTAGTGCTAAACAACAACGTGAGACTGTCCCCCAGTAGGGGTTTCACCGTTGTGGACAACCATTATTTAGACGATCGCTTCATCACTGAATAATTGAGATCGCTCTTGCTTGAGGATGTTGATTATGATGGGCGATCGCTTTTAAGGTGCTGGTTCAAGTTGAAATCCTAATCCTACTTGTGTGAAATGGGCATCTTCAGTCAATATTCGCTGGATATTTAACTCTTGCATGATTAGCATTGAGGTTAGGTCTGTGAAGGAGATCTGCGGCTTATCAAAGTACTTTATCGGCAGCATCTGGGTTTGGGTAAAGCGAAATTCATCAATTTGGATCAATTGGAATCGATCTGTGGAAAATGCTTGGGATAATTGAAGCATCGATCGCTGGGCTTGAAAGGAGTTGAGTCTCTTAAAAAATAAGGTAAATGTCTCATCCAAGACAAATGTGCTGGTGTAGATGAGTGTTTTCAGGGCGATCGAGGTTTGATATAAATTTGTAACTTCTTTATGTCTGCGTTCTCCTGCATCGTTTAGGGTAAGCCAGCCCCATGTATCAATAAATATGCCATTATTCATAGAGAGATTCGTCAATTTGCTGGGCAAGGTTACAGTGATTTACGGCTCCGACAAAGTTTGCTAGGGGATCGAATGGAATAGAAGTTGGATTAGAATTCTTTATGGGTTGTAGTCTCTGCACAAATTGCAGCACAATCTGGATTTGCTGTTCGCTAAGCTGCGCGATGGCTTCTAGGAGTTGTTGATTCTGTGTGGAATACATAGTGATTAATGTATTTGTTTTGTTGATTGTAGCAAATTGGTAATATCGCAATGATTGGGATAAAGGCGATCGCTCTTGCTTGAGGATGTTGATTATGATAAGCGATCGCCTTCTCGTTATCTTTTTATCTGTATTAGAAAACTTACGATCGCTTGTTGGTGAATCTGAGGCGATCGCACTTTCAGTTAGATTGGTTTACGATCGATGTGGTTTTGAGTTTGTGAGAGGCGATCGCAAAAAATGACATGATACAATTAGCAAACTGAAGCACTTGAGGAAAATAAATGATTCAAGTAGAGACATTAGAACAACATATTGCAGAACTAGATGATGACTCTTTCTCAAAACTACGTGAATGGTTTCTCGAATTCGATCGAGCACGTTGGGATAAGAAAATCGAAGCTGACTCCAACTCAGGAAAACTAGATTTTCTAATCGATGCGGCACTTGCCGAACATCAAGCAGGAAAAACAAAAGCCATGTGAAACATAAAACAGCATCTAGTTTCTGGACTTGCTACGAACGCTTACCAATAGACATCTGCAATCTTGCAGACAAAAACTTTCAGCTACTAACTCATGTTACGCAGAAGTCTGAATTTCTTGCAGTAACGTAGTCTCAAAGAGGCAAATACCACAAGGTTTAAAGATTTCATTGAGTACAACCCTACTTAAACCGTTGATCGAATCAAATTGTTCTGCGTAACATCAGTTAGATAGTTGAGCGATCGCATCGGGAATGATGCTGATTTGATTTTGTGAGAGGTTAAGCGTCTGGAGGTTGGCGAGTTGGGCGATCTCTGGTGCAATAGCTTTAATACCTTGTCCCGACAGATCGAGTTCCGTCCAGTCCTCGCGCTTTGCTTGTGCGATTATCTCCAACAATTCTGCGTCTGTCATAGGTTCAAGGAAGAAGTAGAAAGAAAGAAGGAAAAATGAGAGTTTTTAGCTAGGACTTTACATTTCGACTGGACAGAATTAAAAAACTAATCATCATTAATTTCCTGTTGATAAATACGAATACGCCCACGTTGCACTATCCACAGCTTACCAGTTATATCTTCGCGTTTCAATCCACCGATCAAAGTCAGAATCGCATCATGCAAATCTTGGGGATTCGCTCTAGGCGGCAATCTTAATACGGCAATACCACTATACTCTTGAGGATTGAACTGTAAAGGATTGCTAAAATCTAAATCGAGCGTCACTAAACATCGATTCTCAGTATGACAGACCCTAATTAAAACCGAATCAGCCGCCGACTCCAAACCTTGCTCCACAACAGTTGCCACATCATGTCCTGCCTGTCGTAAAAGAGTAATACCGCGATCGCCCAAATTCTCATCTAACTTCAGTCTCACGCAGGTTGCTCCAATGGAATATCAATATAACGCTCCCTCGACATTTCCGCACCATAAGCAATACAAGCATAAATATCTTCCACCTGCAATTGCGGATATTCTTCAAGCAGTTCAAGAGTCGTCATTCCACTAGCCAAAAAATCAAGCACTAAAGAAACCCAAATCCGATGACCGCGAATACAAGGTTTCCCAAAACATATATTTGGATTAATCGAAATTCGAGATAGAAGTTTTTGCTGATTCATCGCTTTTCGTTATTCCTCGATCTGTTAACTAACATCTCAAACCATCATAATTCAAAGCAGGTTCTGAATCTCAGCGAGAACCTTTTTGTCCATCAATTGCCTGTATCTGACCAGACTGATAGGCTGTTAAACGACTTTGAGACTCACGCAACCAAGCCAAATCGATTGCTTCACGATCTGACGAATCAAGGCTATGCCACAAAACATCAATCAAATGAATCCTTTCTATAAAATCAAGCTGCAGAGCTTGTTGAATTACTTGTTTAATTAAAGTAGCGTCGTCCATAAATTTATTTTTAATAAGGTGACATTACCCGATAGCATCTTACAATTTTTTTTAAACTTAGAAGTCAAGACAAGCTTTCTCATGCTTCCTCTGACTCATCCAAATAACTAACTGTACAGATTAGCGATCGCCTCTTCAGCCGTCATTGGCTTAAGTACACCAGAGCGATATTCCACCAAACCCTCACGACATTCCTCAAGAACTTGCTTCCTGCGTAACTCAGTATTTCGCTTTCTAATTATATCTATCAGCATTTCCTGCTGGTCTAAAGATAGTTGACTAACCGCATCCAGAGCATTTTCAAACGTAATCATGATTTACCCCAATGTTTCTACTACCATAATCAAGAATTATATGCTGACTCATTTCTGACCATATCCTTCCATATATTTTTCGTTATAGGAAAGATCATCTACTCCACTTCAACCGTACCTTCCCATTTTTTTAGTAAATCGTGAGGAGAACTTCCAGTTTTTTTTGCTGTTAGGTTTTCAGTTTCTTGATTAACTTGGCGATCGCCTAACTCAAATGTGAGAAATTCAATAAATTTCAATACCTGTTGCTGGCGATCTATCGGTAACTGTTGCATCTTACTCACAGCTATTTCTAAAATTGTTATTGCTTTAACCCTATCTTGCAAAAACTTCAGATGCAACCATATTTTATAATCTTTTTAGTTGCGCGATCTGCCCAAATATTTTCCCTTAACAGATCGAGTTCAGTCCAGTCTTTGCGATCGGCTCTTGCGATTATCTCCAACAACTCAGCGTCTGTCATAACTTTAAGGATAAATGAGAAAGGAAAAAGAAAAAACTGAACTATTGAGATTTCAATCCAAATCTAAACTTCAGAACACAGGTTGTTAATAAACCTTATTATGAGAACCTATATTGAGAAGATCAATTGCCACTTCTGGTAGTTATGATTAGTCAGTAAATACCCAACTATTACACCCACAGGAATTGCTGGCATAGTTAATAACGACTACCAAATAGGTTTCTTTAATGGTGCGTTCTATAGTCGAGTAGCTTTTTCAACTCTTTCCAAATTAACGCTACCGCAGCCATACCAGTTCCCTTTGAGTTTAGTCCTATTGGTGGAGTAGCTATTTTGGGTAGTTTATGACTCGGTCGCAAGATTTTAAAGAAAAAGTCTAAGTAATCAAGCAAGAAGGCTGCCTTACTCCCTATTTTAAGTTTGGAATTGCTGTAACCTAGACTTAAATCTAATTAATCAAGTAAATATGGCGATTCAACCCAAATTAATTATTCATGGCGGGGCAGGTAATACAGTTGAAAGTAAGGGAAGCTTAGAACAAGTCCGCGAGTCTTTATATGCTGTAATTAATACAGTTTACCCAATGCTATTAAATGGGGAAAGTGCGATCGCCGCCGTAGTTAAAGGCTGTGAACTCCTAGAAAATGATCCTCGGTTTAATGCTGGTACAGGCTCAGTTTTGCAGTCTGATGGGCAAATTCGCATGAGTGCTTCAATTATGGATGGCGATCGCCAAAGTTTTAGCGGCATAATTAATACGGCTGGGGTTAAAAATCCGATTTATCTAGCACAGGCGTTACAAACCTCTGACGATCGGGTGCTGTCAGACTATGGCTCGGTGGAACTAATCCGAGAACTAGGTGTACCAGTTTATAATCCCTTAACCGATCAGCGTTTAATGGAATGGATTGAAGAACGTAAAACCAACTTTTCTCGCAAAATGGCAGATGTGGCAATGGGAACAATTGGCGTAGTGGCTTTGGATCGAAATGGTCGTCTTTGTGCGGGTACATCCACTGGGGGACGAGGGTTTGAGCGTATTGGTAGAGTTAGCGATTCGGCAATGCCCGCAGGAAATTATGCCACGGCACAGGCGGCAGTCAGTTGTACAGGTGTGGGTGAAGATATTATTGATGAATGTTTGGCGGCAAAAATTGCAATCAGAGTTACGGATGGCATGAGCTTACAAGCGGCGGTGGATAAATCTTTTGCTGAAGGTGAGAATAGAAAACGAGATTTTGGCGCAATTTGTTTGGATGTTAACGGGGCGATCGCTTGGGGTAAGACTACATCAGTTTTATTTGCGGCTTACCATGATGGCGCTAAGATTGGCGATACTTTAATCTAGGTTAAAAATTTAGTTTGATTGAATTATTTTTTTGAGTAAATCCTGAGCGATCGCTTTACATCGAAGCAAGAGTTTGTTACAATAGTTTACATAAACTTAATTAAAACATAAGGATTTAATAAAATGGCACAACGCACAACAATCGTCGATGACCGTGGCTTACTAAACAACTTTGCCTACGAGCCTCCTGTATATGTAGACGAAGAGTCCAGAGTTGGTTTCACAGAATTTGCCGAAAAATGGAACGGTCGCTTCGCCATGATTGGATTTGTACTATTGTTGGTGATTGAGTACGGTGCCGACCAAGGTTTAATTAGCTTAATGCGCTCTCTTTAAAATAAATACTTAGAAAATAGTTAGAATTTTAATCAACTAATTGAATAAATAGAAATTGAATAGAAATCTGGGAGCGATCGCCTCCTTTTTTATTTCTTTTTTTTGTTAATAAATTTGCTATTAACCATATCTTAAACAAGACTTTGTTATGTCCCTCAAAAATCTGGAAACTATTTAAGGTGTGGTGAAAATTTGGGTAAAGGGAAAAAGCTATGAAATTTATACGTTGGTTAATGTTAGTTAGTATGACAATTACAGCAGCACAGATAATTTCTGTTAAAGCAGTTGAGGCTTCTGTTCCTCGTTCTAAATTTGTGACTCAGGAGCTTTATAACTTTAACCATCCCCTTGCTACGCAGCTATCAGGTGAAGTTGCGACCAAAATGTCCAAAATGGCAGTTAATCCCTTCGCCTTTTTTCGCGGTACTGCTCATATTTTCTATAAAGATATGGTGAATACTTCGCTATTTCCTGCTTCCAAATACATGAACAGCGCAACTTCGACCGTATGGATAGAGGGTGATATGCACTTACAAAATCTTGGTGGCTTTCGTGATAGTAGCGGTAATGATGTATTTGACACTACTGATTTTGATGAAGGCTATTTTGGCTCTTACGTTTGGGATGTGCGCCGTATGGCAGTAAGTATAGTTCTTGCCGCTAAGGAAAATGGGCTTAGCTCTAGCGATCGCCAAAAGTTAGTGGAAAATTTTGTTGATAGTTATCTAACTGCCCTTAATGATTTTCGCGGTAATGATTCTGAAAAAACCTACCGCCTTACCAGTAGCAATACCAGTGGGACAGTCAAGGATATCATCCAGTCAGTATCAGGCAAATCTCGTTCAACTTTTTTAGCAAAATATACAACTATAAGCAATAGCCAACGTCGTTTTCTAACTACCAGTGATTTGCAAGCGGTTCCTTTTGGGACTTATTCATCAATTCAGTCGGCTATGAGTAGCTATTTGCAGTCAATTCCTGCTTCTAAACGGCGGGGTAATAGTTTTTACCTTTTAAAAGATGCTCGGCTCAAACTTGGCTCTGGTACTGGCAGCCTTGGAAGATATCGCTATTATTTATTGATCGAAGGCGAAACCAGTTCCACCAACGACGATCTGATTTTGGAAATGAAACAAGAACTGAGTAGTGCAGTAGCGATCGCCTCACCTAGACAGTTTCCTGCTGCCAGTTATGGATATCACCAAGGACAACGTGCCGCGATGACGCTCAAAGCCATGCTGAATAATGCCGATGATTTAGCGGGATACACCACGGTTAACAACTTGCAATTCTTTATCCGTGAAAAGTCACCCTTTCAAGAGGATTTTGACTATACCAAACTGACCAGCTACGATAAATTCAATATGGCTGTAAGTTATTTCGGTAAAATTGTGGCAAAAAATCATGCGATCGCCGATCGAGACTACAATTCTGGGCTAATTCCTTACAGTAAAGATAAGCAAATTACCGATGTCATAACCAGTAAGTCTGGCTTTAAAACTGAACTTCTCAACTTTGCCTTAGACTACGCAACTCAAGTAGAGCTAGATTACGATAGCTTTAAAAATGCCTATCAAGCTGGTCAGACTTTGTATTAGATTCATTAGCTAGAGCAGGTTTTGCCAAAAAATCTACTCTAAAGTAAGTTACTTTTCGATCCGATTAGGACGTTGTAATCTTGGGATAACTTTTTTATACCTTGGGGATCTCAAGATCGGGAAATGAATCGGAAAAGATTACTTAACAACTTCCAAGGCAATTGTAATATAGATTAGCTGAAGCAATTAGGCTCGAAGTTAAAAAATAAATTAGCTTTAAAAATTAACCTAATCACAACTTTTGGAATCTTAATTTAATGATAAAAATCATCGATCGCATCCGCTACAACACCGAGACTGCGACCATAGTTGCTGAATATATGCCCAGAGTAATGCTGGATAAAATTCATCAGATTTTGTATGTAACCGAAAAAGGAACGTGGTTTTTAGTTGAGAACGGTAGAGATGTATTTCAAAAAGAACAGACTTCCGAACTTACGGCAATGTCATCGGACGAAGCTTATCTGTGGTTAGAATCTCATGATTTTGTGGATGCTATTGAAAAATATTTTAGCGATCGCATTCAGGATGCCTAGATTAGGGCATGAGTAACAATTTATGTTGAGCAGGTATATTTTGAACTATGGTAAACATATATTTTATTAAAGTAAGCTTGTCTTAGGTTTGCGTAGTATTTTTTGAACTACAGTACGTTTTTTACAATCAAAGTAAGTTTGTATTATGATTAAGGCAAAGTTATATGCAAGTAAAGTAGATATGCTTTATACTTTGGCAATTAAATATTTTCTTAAAGTAGATTAATTTTAAACATTGATAATATTATTTTTAACCACAGCAGGTCTACTTAAAACTACGGCAAGTCTATATTTAATTAAAGTAAACTAACTCAAAGCCAACATAATCTTATGGCTAATTTAAGTAGACTTAATTACAACTTTTACAACCTTATTCTAAAATATCTTGAGTTTATATTTAATTAACTATCTATTACCTAAGTCTGTTTAACTCTTCCTGTGTTTATATCTATAACCTTTCGCTTAACTGGAGCTTAACTGAGGATTATAGAAAAGCTATCTAAGTCAAAATGCTCATTGCGATCGCAAAAATGTTATCGGTTATTTGCGGTCAATCAGAACTTAGCCAAGATAGCTGTTATCTTGAGATTTCTAACCTTAACTACATCGATAAGCTTTGTCTGATTAAACCGATAGAGTCCTTAAAAATCATGACTACGCCTAAGCTTAAGAGTAAAACTAAGCCACCTTGCATAACTGTTTCTTGGAACTTTTCGGGTAAAGGTTTTCCACCGCGCACAGCTTCAATTAGTAAAAATGCTAACTGTCCACCATCCAAAGCAGGTAACGGCAGGATATTCATCACGGCGAGGTTGATGCTAATGATTGCGGTAAAGTTAAAAATACTAGAGAAATCAGACTTAACTAACTGCGATCCTATTGCCACGATCGCCACAGGTCCAGCCACTTGAGCAGCAGTACCCTGAAAATTAGTGACCAACTGCCCTAATCCTTTAAATGTCATGACAATTAAATTCTCAAAATCCTCTGCGGCGACTGTCAACGCTTCAACTAAATTAGCTACAGGACGGCGAGAAGGTTTACCTGTAAAGTTTAGTTTTACGCCAATTTTGCCTTTACCTACTTCACCCATAGGCACAACATTAAGATCGAGAATCTTTTCGTTGCGTTCCACTTTCAAGCCGATGGATTGATTGGGTTTGGAGGCAATTAAAGCTTGAAACTGCTCTAGCGTCTTGAGACTTTTGCCAAAATTAATCCCATCGGCAGCTAAAATTACATCTCCCTCTCTTAAGCCCGCGATCGCCGCAGGAGATTCAGGACTATTAACCGAAATTTTCACCCCCGCCTGTTCTACATTTCCAACGCCTACACTCAGAGTCATTAATACTAAAACTAAGTAAGCAAAAATTAAATTAGCTGCAACTCCAGCACTCATCACAATCGCGCGATCGGCAATAGGTCGGTTTTTGAGCAAGTTGGGATCGTCATCGGGAATAATACTTTCTTCATCATTATCGGGAAATCCGACAAAGCCACCAAGGGGAAATAATCGCACTGCATACTCAGTCTGGCTACCCTGATATTTCCACAATGCGGGACCAAACCCAATCGAAAACCGATTAACGTGGATACCCTGAAGCCGAGCCGCAAGAAAATGCCCAGATTCGTGAACTATGACTAAAACCGCGAGAATAGCAATGACAATGGCAATGGACATATAACAATTTTTACTTAATATTTTGACTTAATATCTTTAAATAAAGACTTTACTTTTCTTCTGCAAAAATGCACCCGATTTATTGGCGGCATAAATTAAAGCTAATACTTCACTATTTGTAGCATAGTCTTCAATTTTAGGGACTCTACCAGTCAATTGCTCAACTCGGCTAGAGAATCTTAGTATATAAAACCTACTAACTTTTCTCCGTTAGAGTTGAGGTAGGGTATTATCCCTAGCCCCTCTCTGTTCGATTTGGACGTGCGTATTTCTACGCATCCAGCTCTCGATATTCTTAGCTTGCACTTTTGCTCATGTGATGGAAGTCGTGGCAGCTTTCGTGTATTGCTACAAGATTTTTGGGCTTCCAATTCTGGTGATTTCCATCGACATGATATCGACATGATGTAGATGTACTTTCTCATCATTGGCGAATTTTAATCCACAGATATTACATGAATAGTTTTGCTTTTTAAGAGCTTTAGAGGTTGTGCCGTCCTAGAGCTTACTATTACGTTCGCTCCAATAAGCAATATCGCCATCGTAGGGGGATTTCTCTCCTTTAACGTTGATATAGTTGTTTTCAGAATAAGAAACAGTAGGGAAAGCTTTATCGAGTAATTTCTTATAGGAGTAGCGATTTTGTTTGGTTTCCTTATTGAATACCTTAAATGCTTTGTATTGGATGCGATATAACAAGTTTCTTAAACCGTCCATCTTACAGAAGCGGTGGTAATTCCTCCAACCTCTAACAATAGGTGCAAGCTTTTCGACTTTTACCTTTGCCCATAATTCGAGTTATTGACAATGGTTTTTACCTTCTTGCGGAAAGCTTTATAGTTTGCCTCTGAGGGCGTACTTCTAAATTTCCCGTTTTTCTGACAAACAGCTTTTGATTCAAGAGATCTCTGCTTGAGAAAAACGTAGAAACGATCTTTCTTGTAAGGTTGATTGGCAATTTACTACTGAAGATGCTCGCATCAAATTGAAGCGTCTCTACTCGTCAATCATCCCTTGACTGCCTACTAGATTTGGGAAAGTCTAGAAAATATGCCAAATCTTTTATAAAAATAGTCTTAGTCAAATTCCTGCGGATCTGAGTGCAATCGTTTATGCAAGAGCGATTTAACGACTTTTCCCCCTTTAAAATGCTGCTTCACGATCGCTGATACATTCTGAGGTTTAATATGCCAGTAGTAAACTTGCTCGTCTGTAACCAGAACAATTGGACCCGATCCACATAGACCAAGACAGCCACATCCAGTCACCACAATTCCTGCTAAATGCTCAGATTTGAATGCTTGTAAAACTTTAGAAGACCCATCTTTATAACAGGTGCGGTGCTGACAAACTAAAATCTCTTTTTTTAAATTCACAAAATTTTATCCACAAAGCTCAAACAGCAATTTTAATGCATCTAATATCTAAGTCATCTCAAGTCTTAAGACATCTAAAAAATTATTAAGCCTGCGATTAAACTTTAAAAGTAAGTTGTATTACTGTACAATTGAAAACTCTAGTTATTTTTACAGCTAGTTACGCCTATCCAAAATTAAGCTTAACAAAACGTGTAGAGATAATATCGTAAACCTTAGTAAGTATATCTGACAGTTTTAGCATGGTCAATCAGACAAAAACCGCTCCCGATGTTGGCTTTACCCACGCAGATTTTGCAGCATTACTCGACAAGTACGATTATCACTTCAGCCCTGGCGACATCGTAGCAGGAACTGTGTTTAGTCTAGAGCCCAGAGGTGCTTTGATTGACATTGGAGCTAAAACGGCTGCATATATTCCAATTCAGGAAATGTCCATCAATCGGATCGATCAGCCCGAAGAAGTTTTACAGGAGAATGACGTTCGTGAGTTCTTTATCCTTGCCGATGAAAATGAAGAAGGTCAGTTAACTTTATCGATCCGCCGTATTGAATACATGCGCGCATGGGAACGAGTGCGTCAACTCCAAAAAGAAGATGCTACAGTTAGAGCTTTAATTTTTGCGACAAATCGAGGCGGGGCGCTAGTTAGAATTGAAGGCTTACGTGGATTCATTCCCGGCTCTCACATCAGCACTCGCAAAGTCAAAGAAGAGTTGGTAAATGAAGAGTTACCATTAAAATTTCTAGAGGTAGATGAAGACCGTAACAGATTAGTCCTAAGTCATCGCCGTGCACTTGTTGAACGCAAGATGAATAAACTTGAAGTGGGCGAAGTCGTAATTGGAGTCGTACGCGGTATTAAGCCCTACGGTGCGTTTATTGACATTGGTGGTGTAAGCGGTTTATTACACATCTCCGAAATTTCCCACGATCATATCGATACTCCACATAACGTATTTAACGTCAATGATGAAGTTAAAGTTATGATTATCGACCTAGATGCAGAAAGAGGTAGAATCTCACTCTCAACTAAGCAACTAGAATCTGAGCCTGGTGATATGGTCAAAAATCCACAAGTGGTTTATGACGGTGCTGAAGAAATGGCAGCAAAGTTTAGAGAGCAGATGAATCAACCTTTACCTAGTATGACTATTGAGGAAGATGGAGTTGAAGCGATCGCCACTGATGCACTAGATGAAATTGAAGAAATCGAAATTCCTTCGGCTGAGGAAGAACCAGAGATCCCAGAAATTATCGAAGAACCAGTTGAAGTCTAGTTACCGAAAAACTAGCTAAAGCCCCTAACTTTAGTTATTGGGATATATGCGATTTGCGACTTTACTCGTATGTAAATGTTAATCATGTCAGAGTAATAAAGTTAGTGAGTCTGCTGGTAACCTGCTTAGGGACGAGGGGACAAATAAAATACCAGTTACTATAGAGAGTATAGTCTATAGTAACTCAAAATGTTAACAGAAAAAGTACAGTCAACGTTAAAAGATGCAGCTAAGAAGCTAACAGGATATAAAAAGAGGGACTTCATCAGTAAAGTCACAGAAGACTACTTTGGCGGGAGTGCCCGAAAAGGAGAAACGGTTGTGGGATGGAATCGAAAAAGCATAGAACTAGGCATCCACGAACGCAGGACAGGGATAATATGCATAGATAACTACAGAGCAAGGGAAAAGTGAAGAGAAGCTACCAAACCTAGAGGCAGATATTCGGTCAATA
>Ga0163154_10003009_pt1 | contig 23930 bp, 31 predicted proteins | sample OliLakLV19MP9P1_FD_148649 | JGI IMG/M metagenome (GOLD analysis project Ga0163154, IMG submission 148649) | Freshwater microbial mat bacterial communities from Lake Vanda, McMurdo Dry Valleys, Antarctica - Oligotrophic Lake LV.19.MP9.P1 | ecosystem: Environmental > Aquatic > Freshwater > Lake >... | reverse complement strand
GCACGGTGCCGGCGACCATCTACCCACCAGTGCCGGGTGCCATCTGCTCCTATAACAGCTGGCAGGTCACCCTCGCGGTGCAGTTTGCCATCTACACGCCACTCCTGAGTGCCATCGGCCAATACGTTAACCGAAGGGGCTGAGGGGGCTGCCTGAGTCTGCATGCTCTCCCAAACGGCCAGGTATTCGCGCAGGCCAGCAATCTGCTCCTTATGCGTATACTGTTGCAAATGGGCAAAGTCGGTCCAGGGTACATTTAATTCACTAACAGTGGTTTCAATAGCAGTAATCCGGGCACCAAGCATGCTGCGGCATACACCAAACTTCTTGCTAAGATATACCTCACGGTACTTGTCCGAATCTGCCAATAGCGAAACAGTCTCCTCAAGATGGGCAATGTATGCCTCAATACGCGGTTTAGTGTGCATTATATGGGTAGATTGCGTTGCAGATTGAAATTATTGGCTACTTTAATTCAATTTTTTATTTATAGAGCATGGGATATAAAAACCACTACCCTGCAGCAAACACAGTTATGTACACTGGCTATAAGCTGGCGGTATACTGTTGGGCTAATCAATGCAACTAGTGATAGTATATCTGTTATTAGGAGTAGGGGCATGGCTAGGGAGTAGCTACCAGATGTAGTGTTGGGTATTAGATAGGTTAGATATAGCCAATACTACTAATCAAAAAATATAATAGCATACTAAACGTACCAGTGGTAACATGAGTTACTTAATGCGTTTACCATCTACCCACCACTCCTGAGTACCATCTGCGCGTATAACAGCTGGCAGGCCACCTGCACGGTGCACTTTACCATCTACATACCACTCCTGAGTACCACCTGCTATAAAGGCTGGCTGGTCACCAGCACGGTGCCGGCGGGGTTATCGACCGTCTCCATGATGTATAAGTGCAATACTGGGTGACCCAATTTCAATTTTTCAAAAAACTACAGCTTAGCTTTTGGCGCCTTCCACGTGTCGAGTACGACTGTATATTCGTCATTATCCTCGAGCCCAAGGGTGTGAGACCATATGCACTCGGGTGACCGAATCCCCATACGTTTTGAGATATACGATGCCAGTTCGACAATCTCGCCTCGCGCCTCGGGGATGCCGACTCTGTAGTTGACGCATCGCGTGAATGTGGTGGTGCCGCCCCGCAGCATGGCATATACCGTATTCGGCCCGCCCATCATATACATGGTGGCGACAGAGCCATCGTAGTGGACTAGTATAGCGTGAATCGTATACATACAATAAATGATACCATGATTCAAATTTCCGCGACTTGTCAGGTTGGGTTGATTGCCAAAAAAACACATACAATCCCAGACTCTACTTGAAATACGACACGAAAGATAGACACGCGAACATTCCGGTTATGTAATAGAATAGTGGGTATTTGTTGCTGGTGGATTTCACGATTAGCGACGAGAATATGAACATTGCGGGTGGCATCGCCGAGTGTAAAAACCGCGCCATGTAGTGTGCCGGCGGATGTTGGGGTTGTGAACTGTCGACGTCAGCCATTCTGTACATCTGATTGTATATGGTTTTCAATTTTTACACGTTTAACACGTTAACACGTTTACACGTTTACACGTTTACACGTTTACACGTTTAACACGTTTACACGTTTACACGTTTACACGTTTACACGTTTACACGTTTACACGTTTACACGTTTACACGTTTACACGTTTACACGTTTACACGTTTACACGTTTACACGTTTAAGCATAACCGGTGATGTGCCGGGATCCGGAATTTGACGCAACACCACGTCATTAGGACCAATAATGGAAAATTGAGTAACAATATTGAGACCCTCACCGTCGACAGTGTACATTTCGACTATAGTTGTAGAAGTGCTGGCGTAACTGGCATTTTTAGCGAACTCGAGGCCGTTGATACCGACATTCATGCCTTCCTGGCTAAAGTGTATGTCGTATTTAACACCGGTAGCGACACCCGATTCAGCATTCAACTCTGCCCATTCGCCCTCGAGATGTTGCTCCCGTGTGGGTATATTTGTAGAACCTGGAGACTCAGGCGGAATTTCTGCGGTCTTGCCGGAATTCATGCGTTTCACTATCACAACCGCGACTATCACTAATACGGCAACTACGAGTATCGCGTACTGCATTGGTATATATTAGCCGACAAAATTTCATATTAAATGATACATATATATCTCGATAGATGAATAAGTGCGGAATGTGCGAGTGGATGGGCGAGAATACGCTCGAACCACATCGTTGTATGCAGTGCGGTACACTCGGGTCTATGTTGCGAGTCGACAAGGAATTTATATATATCGACACCATCAATCGACTACTTCGCGAAAATCAGGTATTGAGAATGGCTACGTATGGACGCCCGCGTCATCAACGCCGTAAATCCATATAAAATTGAAAATTATATACATGTATAGTTATCGTAATAATGTTCGACTTGGAACGTTTCGCATCGAGTCTGGCTGAGACACGCATGGAGGCGTATAACACTGGCGCCGAATTTTATCACGGATTACTGACGGATGAGGTGGACCGCATCCGAATGGACATAGTAAACGCCGCGAAAATGGGAGCGTCTAGATATCGCGTATTTAGCGAGCACGTGCAGACAAAGGCGCTTAGGGTGTACTGCGAGGTTAACCGCATGGACTATGTCGAAGTAGACGATGACGGTGACGTCTGGTTTGTATGGCATCGCGAAACCGACTCGGTGCCGTCGATAACGGCTCAGATTGCGGACGAGGAGCAGCCCGATAGCCTACGCCCGGTGCAGGATGACACGGCCCTCTTGGATGTATTGTCTCCGACTATCGACAAAAATTGATTTTTTAACCGTTTTAGTGTCTTAAAATGCTTAACGACAACTGCATTGGTGTGGTATCCGCGCGGACGGACCTGTTCACGTGGAAGCGGATGCGTCTCGTGTCGAGGCGGTTTAACCGAGTGTGTACCGAGACGGTGTCGCCACTACGGTATATGTATCGTGGTGACACTACCGCAAGACCACCTTGGGTACAGAGTGTACGCTTAACGGACGCGAGTGTGTCTTTGCTCACCTCACTACACACGCTACATCTCAGCAGTACAAGTATAACGGACGCTAGAAGCGTGTCTCTATTAACCCGTCTACACACGCTACATCTCGGCTATACAAGTATAACGGACGCCAGCGTGTCTCTACTCACACGTCTACACACGCTATATCTCAACGGTACACGTGTAACGGACGCCAGTGTGTCTCTACTTACACGCCTACACACGCTATATCTCAACGGTACACGTGTAACGGACGCCAGCGTGTCTCTGTTGACATCCCTACACATGTTGGATCTCAGGTACACAAATGTGACGGACACCAGCGTGTCTCTACTTACATCCCTGCACACGTTGAGTCTCAGATGTACACTTGTAACGGACGCCAGCGTGTCCCTGCTGACCTCCCTACATACGTTAGATCTCAGCTATACAGGTGTAACGGACACTAGCGTGTCTCTACTTACATCCCTACACACGCTATATCTCAACGGTACAGGCGTAACGGACGCCAGCGTGTCTCTGTTGACATCACTACACACGTTGGATCTCAACTATACAGGTGTAACGAACGCTAGCGTGTCTCTACTAACCTCACTACACACATTGGATCTCAACGGTACAGGTGTAACGGACGCTAGTGTGTCTCTACTTACGTCCCTACACACGTTGAATCTCAACGGTACAAGCGTAACGGACGCCATCGTGTCTCGACTAACCTCACTACACATGTTGGATCTCACCTATACACGTGTAACGGACGCTAGTGTGTCTTTGTTGACATCATTACACACGTTGGATCTCACCTATACAAGTGTAACGGACGCTAGCGTGTCTCTACTTACATCCCTACACACGCTATATCTCAACGGTACAGGCGTAACGGACGCCAGCGTGTCTCTGTTGACCTCACTACACATGTTGGATCTCACCTATACACGTGTAACGGACGCTAGTGTGTCTTTGTTGACATCATTACACACGTTGAATCTCGGCGGTACACGTATAACGGACGCTAGTGTGTCTTTGTTGACATCATTACACACGTTGGATCTCGGCGGTACATGTGTAACGGACGCTAGTGTGTCTCTACTTACGTCCCTACACACGTTGAGTCTCAAATGTACACTCGTAACGGACGCTTTAAAAAATACACTCAGGTTAACGGGGTTACTCGTATAATAACACGCTTTCGCAAAAAAATTGATTTTTGTGGTTGTTATACTGTAAGTACATATATATCCAAACGTGTGTATAATGGCCCATACAATCGTCACACTCACGACGGATGACGGACAGGAGGTCAAGTGTGAAAAATCCACTATCGAAATGTCGTCAACCGTCAAAGATTTGTTGTCGGAGATGTCCGACTCGAGTATCCCGATTCCGATTCAAAACGTGAAGGGCAATACGCTGGCTAAGATTATCGAGTGGGCAACGTATCACAAGGAGCATCCCGACCCGCCGGTGTGTGATGCCGACAAGTACCGTACCGATAACATTAGTGATTGGGACACTGCGTTCATGAATGTCGACATGGACATGTTGTTCGACCTGGTACAAGCTGCGAATTACCTCGACATTCGCGGATTGTTGGAGTTGTGTTGCAAAACCATCGCCAACATGATCAAGGGGTCGACTCCCGAGGAGGTCAAGGAAAAATTCAAGTTGCGGGCTGCCGCTAATTAACGCGTTTGAGTTTTTTAAAGTTATATAGTATACACCGCCATGCATCAGGCTCTCATCCCACAACCGACGCCCGAGACGCTCGGCGAACAGATATACGTCAATACGCGACATTCTAAACCGACGACATACTGTCGAAAAAAAAATTGAATTTTGTGGTTGTTATACTGTAAGTACATATATATATCCACAAACGTGTGTATAATGGCCCATACAATCATCACACTCGCGACGGCTGACGGACAGGAGGTCAAGTGTGAAAAATCCACTATCGAAATGTCGTCAACCGTCAAAGATTTGTTGTCGACTCCCGACTCGAGTATCCCGATTCAAAACGTGACGGGCAATACACTGGCTAAGATTATCGAGTGGGTAACGTATCACAATGAGCATCCCGACCCTCCGGTGTGTGATGCCGACAAGTACCGTACCGATAACATTAGTGATTGGGACACTTCGTTCATGCATGCCGACATAGACATGTTGATCGAACTGGCACAAGCTGCGAATTACCTCGACATTCGCGGATTGTCGGAGTTGTGTCGCAAAACCTTCGCCAACATGATCAAGGTGTCGACTCCCGACTCGAGTATCCCGATTCCGATTCAAAACGTGAAGGGCAATACGCTGGCTAAGATTATCGAGTGGGTAACGTATCACAAGGAGCATCCCGACCCGCCGGTGTGTGATGCCGACAAGTACCGTATCGATAACATTAGTGATTGGGACACTGCGTTCATGAATGTCGACATGGGCATGTTGGTGAACCTGGCACAAGCTGCGAATTACCTCGACATTCGCGGATTGTTGGAGTTGTGTTGCAAAACCATCGCCAACATGATCAAGGGGTCGACTCCCGAGGAGGTCAAGGAAAAAATCAAGTTGCGGGCCGCCGCTAATTAACTCGTTTGAGTTTTTTAAAGTTATATAGTATACACCGCCATGCAACAGGCTCTCATCCCACAACCGACGCCCGAGACGCTCGGCGAACAGATATACGTCAATATTGTAGAACCATTGTTGAAGCGAAACTCCGAATTGTTACGCCTCATGGCCGCAGACGGCAAATCGCGAGTGCGTATACTGGAATTCGAGGATGTCGACGATGCGTATCTATTGTGGTGTTATGTGTCTTGCCGACATGTCGAGTATATCGACGTCGATGTACGAATGGCGACGGTATGTCATGTATACAATGGTCAATACGCGGCATTCTAAACCGACGACACACTGTCGAAAAATCAGGAAGCGTACCCGCATGCGCTGCACACCATTCTATCGCCATCCGATTCCGTCTCGGGTAGCCCGCATTCGCGACACAATACGTATTTTAAAATGTATTGTTCAACGATATCGTCTATTTGGCTTGCCGGGAAATCGCCCTTCAAAACAATGAGATCTCGGCTGTCTACTCGACATGAACACGCGAGTTTCCGGGAAATGTAACGGGACATGACCCCTACTGGCCTGTGGATTTGCGCCGCTATCCGCGGTGCATTCGTGAAGACGGTAGTATTTGCGTTTCCACGTATCGCGATTGCCGATTGACGTGTATATCTGTAGTATGGGTCATCTACTGTTTTTGGTATATTTATCATTTGTAGACATCAACCATGACGACAATTTAATTTTCGTCCTCTTCAAGTTTAGCGAGACGTTTCGCGAGCAGATCTCGCAGCGTGGCGCCACTGTCGAAAAGGCTATGCTCTGTCGACTGGATAGGTTCTGAATCGGTTTCGTCGTCTTCCGGTAAATCGACCTCGGTGGCCTGCGCATCTGCAGGTGGGCTCCAGTCTGGTTTCCAACGCCCCTCTGTAATGAAATTCCAGATTAGAGTCGTCTCGTCTAGTGTCTTATCTGCAAAATACCATAGTGATTTTGAGATTAATTGCTGTTTCGCGGGCTCATCGTCCAGCACCCTACGCATACGGTTCATTCGCAGGAAAATATTGTCGTCGTTGCAAAACTTGTCAACCAGCTCTTTTTGACCCAGCCCCTCATTTTCAGCAGCAAGGGCCTCAAAATTCAACGTGCTACCTACGCAGGACTCGTCCATAAAATTGAATTTACCTCGCGTTATATGCATAAACATCCACCCTTTAACTGGAAAATGGAGCATTGTAGTCCGATCATCTTTATCGAGGGCGCCTCCGAGAAACGTCTAACTCGAGATGAAATCGAAAAACAACGACGTGAGAAGGCGGACGCGGACCGCCGCGCCCCGAGACGTCGTCAGGCGGCGGCTGTGAATCCGAAACCCGACAGTGAAGATGATGACTCGTCACGCGAGGCGTCTCCTGTGCGTCGACATGTGCCGGCAGTATTGCACCGGGTGCCGGCACTTCCGGCAGTGCCGCCACATGTCGACGCACAGGAGGCAGTATTGCAATTCTGGCGAGTTGTACCGGAAGGTACATGGCACCACTATTCGGACGGTGTTATCACGTCAGAGACGTTTCAACAGTGGTACAATGCGTTACCGCCGGTATTTAAACGCGTTTTCCAGATCGGATACGATCACTATCACGACATCGCGCTAGGGAAAGCGTCTGTTAAACAATGCGATCAGAATCACGAACTCGCGAGTCATATAATTATGATGGGAAAAAATTTCTACGAACAGTGTCTCGACGACGATACATGGGTGCAATTTCTCATCGAACAGGCGGATTATCAATGCCTACACGGTCAAATCACCGACATTATTGGATAGCGGGGGATTTGATGTCGGTATGTCGACTTTTGTGTCGACTTTCGTGTCGACTTTAGTGTCGACTTTCGTGTCGACTTTTGTGTCGACTTTCGTGTCGACTTTAGTGTCGACTTTCGTGTCGACTTTTGTGTCAGCAGCTGTGCGTTTCTCCTTCTTTTTTGCGAGTTTCGCCTCTTTATCGGCCTGCCGACGCTCTTCACGTTCCTTTTTGGGCGGAATATTGTGTTTTTGCTGACGCGGTGGCACATATTTTCCGTCCTTGTCGCGATGTTGTTTACGACGTTCCTTGCTAGTGAGTGGATGTTCCGCCTCGTCACGTTCACCGTCTCGGGTGTCGATACGGGTGTCGATACGAGTGTCGATACGTTCGCTGATACGAACATTTTCAGGTCCACCACGGTATCCACCACGTGCACTTTCATGTCCACTTTCGTATCCGCCACGGGCGTCACCGCGCATACCGACACGTGTACTTTCATGTCCACTTTCGTATCCGCCACGGGCGTCACCGCGCATACCGCCACGGGCCCCACCGCGCATACCGCCACGGGCCCCACCGCGCATACCGCCACGGGCCCCACCGCGCATTTGACGATCGGCTCTGTGTTCGTGCGCAACCCGCAACGCCTCGTCGCAACGATCGTGTCGACGACAACAGAACACTCCCGTTTCTGCGTCCCACCATACATATACGATGCCCTCGAGGCCCAATAGTCGTACCGCGAGGCCGCAATCGGCCCACAGTGCAATGTGACGATGTCCATTCTTGACAAATTCCATAAACGCATCTGGAGCCATCAAGTATAGAGTTCGGACACACTCCTGTCGGCATACATGCTCGGGCGTAACGGGCAGACACGTGTTGTATAGTTTTCCGAAGTCTGCAAACGCCTCATCCGACACGTCGAGATTCTGGTGGAGGCGCGATTTCAACAGATCGGAGTACACGTTACGTAGATATGCGATGTCGGTATCCATCTTCGGAATCGTCACCTGTTAATCAACACTATAAAAATATGACTTTCAATTTTTAAATAACAACGTGCGACACGCACGGCACACGGCCCGGTACTGCTCGGCGCCCCCTATAGCCACAACCTCGACGTTGTCGCCGATACGCCGCGTAAATGCCGCCGATCCACCGCATTCACGACATACCGCCCTTAGTTTTGTAACGTGTTCACATAACGGTATCAACTTGTGTATTTCCCCGAATGGCGTTTGGGTAAAATCGCCGTCCAATGCCGAGACGTAGACACGCTTACCGTTGTTGGCCCACTCGTCTACGGTAATAATATCGTCGAAGAACTGACCCTCGTCCACCCCGACAACATCATAACTGCTGACGTCGACTTCCGATATATATTTCGCATATACGGTCGTGAACACATGCTCTACCCCGTCATGAGTAACCAGTCCGTCGTGCTGTGCAACGTCACGATACCGGTCATCGCTAATTGTACGTACGAGTAGGCATTGGCGTCCCGCGAGACGGTGCCGGTGTAACTCGGACGCCACCGCTGAAGACTTGCCGGCAAACATACAACCTATGTATAGTGAAATCTTACCTCGAGACATTATACCAATAACCCTATACAATCGTATATATTCAAATTTGGACCGCCAAAAATACTATTTAAAGCGTACATAGTGTTTACATATATGGATCGTTTTCTCCGCAAAAACGACGAGGCGCAACCAGTATGCCCAAGGTGCGGAACCCGATCCGTTAGTAGTACAAATGACGGCAATAAGACCCGCCGGTGCATGTCATGCTCTTTAAATTGGCATGCCGACGCGGATGGGTACCTGCGATTTGGACAACATCCAGGGAGCATGTTGCCGTCAATAGGAATGTCGTCAATAGGAATGCCGTCAATAGGAATGTCGTCAATAGGAATGTCGTCAATAGGAATGTCGTCAATAGGAATGTCGCCAATAGGTACACCCGCGCGAACGTCGTGTCGTGAGTGCGGGCGACCGTCTTGCCCTGGCAAGTATGTGAATGTACATTGCGTCTATACTGTCCCCGGGGTTCTGGAGTGCGACGATTAGCGTGGGTGCCCCCCACCCCCCGAGGTTGGTCGAAAATAATTCAAAAGTATGCACACTCAATATGTGTTGATTTTATGCGCAAGTTTAGTGCGGTTTAGACCGCCGAATGGTATACCGCGACGTCTAGCCAACAGCTCTAACAGGCTTTTAGGCATATCCTTGTTGGCACGTACTGGCATAATGTTCGGGATCTCACTGCGTGAATGCGTATAGTGAGACACACTTGAAGAATGGCGGGACGGTATCGCTGGTGCCGGCTTACGGCTTCTTTCTGGTGCCGGCTTACGGCTTCTTTCTGGTGCCGGCTTACGGCTTCTTTCTGGTGCCGGCTTACGGCTTCTTGCGGGGGATTTTTTCGGCGGTTTTTTGCCGGATTTTCTGGAGCGACTCTTGCGACTACCCGGCATAATTTATACAATAGTTATATTTATGTAGCGACAAAAAAATAAACGTCTATACCTGGGCCGACATGGGTAGTACACCTAGACGATTATTCGTGCATTGACGCATCAATGCTATTAGGTCTGCGATGCTCGCAAATATGTTGAACAGCAGATTGCTACCGTTGAACACCATATAACGACACCCCGGCATGTTTTGCTGTACCGTATTGATTTTTTCCGCGTTGTATTTTCCGCCACGCTCCACGAAATCGATGCATATGTTGTATTCCGGCAGATACACGTTCACGGGTTCGCCCTGTACGTGGAAATCCTTCAATACACGTTCGTCGCGAAGTACCATGAGAATCTTTGAACCAATTGCATGTTCGTGCACAACAGTCGACAATTCTGTGGGCTCCACTCCGAGACGTTTCGCATATTCGGCGGGCACAAACACCGAGGCACTATCAAACACTTGCTTGATGGCGGCGGATGTCACCACTCGAATATTACGGCGTTGGCCGTCCGTGTCTATTACAAACGCGTGTCGAAACTCGCCCCCCTGCACCCTGCGGAATTGTGGATTCTGAATACCGAGTTCTGTACACACGTAGTGTACGTCCTGTTTGTGGTACAGTCGTTGGCCCATGGTTCCGTATACACGAACGCGTGCGCGTCCCACTTGTTTGTACTTCAGGAAAGGGCTATCGCTGACCGGCATTGTGAATATACGATTACGGATATGTAAATTCAATTTTTATGAAGCATAAATCGGCACAAAATGCCGACTTTTAGACCGACATATCCAGATGTATACTTGCGGGTCGTCGTGTAACCTTGCCGACGCATTTCCGCATTACACTTCTCGGCAAACTCGACACTCGGCATGTCGAATACCACCGGGTCATCATCCCCCTGTGATAATTTTCCACGTAGCTTGCTACGCATCTTTTCACAACAGTCAATAACGTCGCTCATATCGTAATTGAGAACATAGATTCAATTTTTACATTCTATTGATTTTCATATTAGAGAAACACCGCATGATAGTATCATGGAGTCGCTAGTGACTACAAACGTAATCCTCGGTGTGTGGGTAGGCGCGCAACTCGCGATATACGCAACGTTAGGATACTACTACTGGATGCAGCGACGCTGCAGTGTCGTCACCAACGTCGAGACCCAGATTCCCGACAACCTTAAATATATCGCATGTGTCGACAATTCAAGTATGTCGACATCCGAGTCTAACCCAGTGTCGAAATACCCGGCATTTGCGATGCGTGTTAATGCAATTAATACGATATACCTGAAAAAGATTAATTCACGCAGTTATTACGTGACCACGACGTGCATCGGGGAGTTATTGCACTTGCTGAGCGAAGACAGTCCGTCTGTTGAATATGTGCGATACATCGTAGATACTGTCCACGATGCGAATGGCGATATGAGATTCCCTATTCGGGGCGGGTGCGAACCGTATCACAGCTACTGGTGGAACAATCTCGTCAAGATGGTAGAGGACGGTGATATTAACGAGGCGCAATCCCTCGTTAGTCAGTATCGTGATATTATCGCAGACCCGAATAGTCTTGTTGACGACACTGCCGGAAATGAGTATGCGGTGGACCCGATCGTCACGCTGTAAATGTCGTTTCACGGTACGTTATTTTTTATCCCAAAAAATAACATTTTTAAACAAACCAAAAACCGAGGTGTGCCAGAAAAACGTATATGTGATAATATATATATGTATACGGCTTACATGTATACCGCCGCTCTCGTATTAATATTGGTATTGCTGCTGATATTTAGAACACACGAAAAGTATACACCGCGACCATCCCCCCAATATATCGTTGCTCGCCACTCGTTTATTGTCGATTTTCACCAGTATTTATACCTCCTAGTGGAGGCGGCACGCATACGGCCCGTCGTCACAGTCGGCGACTGTATGTCGAGTAAGCTTACCCGACATAATACCGTTGTAACGGTACGCACCGGCGACGTTATCGAACGGCATCCGTGCCTGTTACCCGACGTATTCGACGAGATAATACTGGCTTACATTAACGACACGCCGCTGTTGTTGTTTCCGAACAGTGATCACCACATTATGGATACCGAGGTAGAGATGCGCGACTGCGAGTTGACGATCGACGACGTAAAAGTACTATTTCGTGGCGTGTTGCTGAACCGCAGTATTGCGTCAATCGACTCGCTCACGTGGAATGACGATCGTTGGCGGCTCCGCATACTCAAAGTCTCGTCATACATGTACAGGCAGATAGAGGGCGGGGTCGTCGATCAGGGCGATGCCGGGACATGCGGTGTAGTATCGATATGCGACGCGCTAGGACGTGTATTGCGAGAGAGACTGTCGCCGCTATTTCTGTACTACACGACGCGTGTCGATATCGAAGGGTTCGCGCCGGGGCGTGACTCAGGCGTGACACTCGTCGACACGCTGATTGCCATCGGGCGGTGGGGTGTCTGTAGCGAACGTAAGTGGCCATATCGTCTCGACATGATGACGATACGACCCGACGCCGAGGCGTATCGCGATGCCGCTTCACGACGTGTCATCGAGTTCGACATTATACACGGTGAGTCATCCATACGACGTGAACTGTCGGCCGGAAATTGGATTGTTGCGGATGTAGACTTTCCGACGAGTGCCTTTTCGGAACGTGTCGCACTCACAGGCGTTATACCAACACGAGATATAACCCAACCATACTATAGCCACTCTGTGGTTATAGTCGAGTGGATGGGCGATGTCGTAAAATTTCGAAATTCATACGGTGCTGATTGGGGAGATGCCGGATACGGCTATCTGCCCGTGAAATACCTGTTAAAGGACGTCAGTAATTGTATTGTATTTCGCGGCATGACCCACGATGACGCTTTTTGAAAAAAACAATGCGACTTGTCGTTATGGTACGCGCTCGTCTACCGGCCCGAGATACACATCACGGAACGTGTCGAACGGTACCGAGAAACCACTTGCCGATACGTGACCACCGCCACCAAATATCTTTGCAATCTGCGACACGTCGGTTTTGCCCTTCTCGCTTCTCAACGACACGTCGACACGTGCTAAGTCTGTGGTGCGCCACACCACGACATAGTCGTAATAACGTGCAAGTCGATCCCCAATCTCGCTGCCGTATATCGGTGAATTAACGACGGCAACGCGGAGCCCGTCTACGGTACGCTGACGCGAGCCCTTGCAGATGAGGTCGATCGCCAATTTCACGGTATTGAGTATGGTGGCGCCGATGCGGACGGCATCTGCGTTCCACTCGTCGCCGCCGAGATACGGGAGCCAGTGTTCAAAATCACGCGTCAACATGGTGGACTGCAAATACGAGTTTATCTCGCGTGAATTTTCAAGACGCCATTGCCACAAGTCACGGTCCTGTACATATAGAAGAAACGGCGGGATTTCGACGCCCGGGTAGTAGTAGCGCCACGCCAAAACCGCACCCGAGACATTGTTGTCGAAGTGCACGTGGCTGGCGTACTCGGTGTCTAGGCATTCCTTTGTGGTAATGTGGTGATCGTGCACCTCGATGACGGGCTCCGTGTACACGAGTCTATCGTCGACGAACTGGTGTTTTCCACACCACGAATATTTGTCGACAAGTTGCTTAAGCGTAGCCGGCGTAAACGACAGGTCGAACGATATGACATTGTTTGCGTATGGCAGTTTCGGGATTTCCGAGGCCATTTGCGAAACGTTAACGGGAAGGATACGATACACCTCGGACGGCGCGCGTCGCAGGATGCTATACGCTACCAGGGCCGCGGCATACCCGTCGCAGCAACCCTGGTGGTACAATACCAGATAGTCGAGTTGCGTGCCGACTGGTGTTTCGCGATGAACAACGGTTGAATTTTCCATTTGAGTAGGGGGATTCGAAGTACAATAACGGATTTCAAATTTGAAAAAGTGTTTTTTGACGGGTTACGGTTTACGGCTGTAAATATCCGTCAATTCCGCCTCCGACATCACAGGGGATGGCTCGTAGTCGTGTTGCGATTGCTCTACAAAAACCTTAAATACGCTTCTATTCATGCCTTATATATACCGAATATAAAATTGAATATACGTATCGATATCTGTTGCAATGCCACCGCATATTATATCATACGAGGAGTCGGCCGAGTTGCAGAAACGTGTTCCGCGACGTTTGCGGATATCCGACTGGACAAAACGTGTCCGGATCCCCAATCCCCGGCATGCGTCACTCGACGAGTAGTTTTTTGGCAAAAATTGTCATGGTCTACCAATTATATATACTCCTCTCGTCTTCAAGTATTCTATAACGTTGTCCGTTACGCTTGTAAAGTTGAGACTCAACGTGTGTAGGGATGTAAGTAGAGACACGCTGGCGTCCGTTACACTTGTACCGCCGAGACTCAACGTGTGTAATGATGTCAACAAAGACACACTGGCGTCCGTTACACTTGTATAGGTGAGATGTAATGCGTGTAGGGAAGTCAGCAAAGATACACTAGCGTCCGTTACACGTGTACCGCCGAGATGTAGCGTGTGTAGGGACGTAAGTAGAGACACACTAGCGTCCGTTACACGTGTACCGCTGAGATGTAGCGTGTGTAGGGATGTAAGTAGAGACACGCCGGCGTCCGTTACGCGTGTACCGTTGAGATCCAACGTGTGTAGCGATGTAAGTAGAGACACGCTGGCGTCCGTTACGCCTGTACCGTTGAGATCCAACGTGTGTATGGATGTAAGTAGAGACACGCTGGCGTCCGTTACGCGTGTACCGTTGAGATCCAACGTGTGTAGCGATGCCAGTGTCCGGAAATCGACACCATTGGCGTCCACTAAGCGTACACTCTGCACCCAATGTGGTCTTAACATGCTGTCACCATGATATATGTAGTGTAGCGGCGATACCGTCTTTATACACACTCGGTTGAACCGCCTCGACGCGATACGCATCTGCTTCCACGTAGACAGGTCCGCCCAGCCTGATACTACACCGATGCAATCGTCGTTAAGCATTTTAAGACACTATAAACCACTATAGACCATTAATATTCAAATTTGAATATCAAATCTTTATAGCTGTAAAACCATGACGGAACACGTCATCGCTATAGTCCGCGAGGCTATACTACTATACTACATGTCGAGCGGGACCGTCTCGGAAGACCTCGTCGAATACCCTACATCGTCTCGTATAAGCGCGTTGCTGGAGGCGGCGCTACGCGTAAACCTGAAATTCTCGAGTGTACAGACACCAGAGCCGATGCTACACGTAGAGACGGTAAACGGCGTCACGTACACTACCGTGACACGGCGACCCGAGGCACTGCCGATGCCGGAATTCTCGCGCGCTCTGCCCGTCAATAAACGACCGGTGCCGGTCGATACTGTGCCGGCCGCCAAGAGGCGACTTGGCGATACTGTGCCGGCCGCCAAGAGGCGACTTGGCGATACTGTGCCGGCCGCCAAGAGGCGACTTGGCGATACTGACTATGGTGATCCGGAAGACAGCGGTAGTGACGATACCGATGATACTATCGAGATATCGACGGGGGGGTATTTCAACGAATCTGATTATCGATTAGAATAGTGTTTTTTCATCTGAGCCGCAAATCTATATACCATTTCATGCCGTGATTTTTCACACGTACCATCTTTCCGCGCTCATTTTGAGCTTGCATACATAACATTTTGAAACAATCACCGGTAATCATTATTTTCTCTTTTTGTCCAGTCTTTTTAGCATCCTCCGCAGAGAGGAGGGTGATAAAATCACCGTCTTCTTCATAATTATTCGTTAATATACGTTTAACATTATCACGTCTCATTTCCAAAATTTTCACGATATTATCAAATTCATAGCAGAATTTGTCGCCACTATCAAATCCAATCGCAAACATGATGACAAACTCCGGTGGGATTCCCAATTCTTTAACCTTGTCGTGATTTTTAATGCGATCACTTAGCCAACTGGCGACATTAGCGGACGGGACCGTGAAAACGTATACATATGATCGCGAGTACATTCCACATCCACGGGTCAAAAAAGTAGACGCATTGCCACAGGAAACGATAGACTCTATCATACACGAGCGGGGATTGGGCGTAACAAAGGCGGCAATTCGTAAACGGTATAATCTGACACAGCAACAACTTGGCGAGATACTACCGGCTTGATTTCACCGGCAAAAAATATGTTTTTTGTCCATGTTCTTTACTCGTCATCGTGTTGCGCGCGCGAGTAGCCGTAGGGCTCCAACTCCATTTGGGCGCCAATCGACATACTTGCGATTTCCGACAGGAACGTGTTACAAGTCCAACTCGCCGGTACATTGACAATATCGGCACTGTCTCTGCAATACTTACACTTGTACAGTGCATGTTTCTCGTTCACTATCGCACGGCGTCCGCAGGTGCGGCAGATTGGTATATCAATACCGTCTGAATGTGCGTAGAATTTCTCGTGTAAAGCGCGTAAACACCCATTTGCCGTGTAGACATCTTTCTCCTAGTAATAAATCGACCTGGGTCAATTTTGCTCAACTCTGATACCGAGTTTTGCCTCATGTTCTCACATGAGCTTAGACTATACCTTAACACTCGTCCAAATGGACAAGTGCAATCCCCACCTAGTCGTTGAGGGTTAATCTACATTTGTAGATTCTTCCCTGCGGATTGTCCAATCGTATACATTTTTACCGTGCCCAGGGTTATTAACTCGGGTTTCCGTTGCGTTTATGCAACTCGAGTGGTAGTATACGCTATGGCCCTTAACGGGCCCCAAATCGCAGTGATCAGCTTGCGCGACCGTAGATTTGGGAGGATGTTCCCGCATTTCGAAGATTTCGCATGTGGTTTTATTCACCAAGGTTTTTAAATCAACACCTGGCTTTATTCGCCAAGGTTTTTAAATCAACACCTGGCTTTATTCACCAAGGTTTTTAAATCAACACCTGGTTTTATTATACGCACATACTAGCAATACGGTTTCCCGTTTACTGAGACAGAGATTTATCTCACCGATTCGTAATCCTCCACTGTTTATCTTGCCGTCAAGCGGCTGGCGCGTCAGAGCGGATGTAGGACCGGTATTAATGGCATACGACTCGTCGACTACAAACTTCTGTAGTCGTTGGTATCCTACCGGTCCGATAAATATAAGCGAATCAAACCAATTTCCGGTCTGTCCGTTATACATGCGGCGGTGACCGCCAAATTTAACGCCATATGTAACGTCGAGTTCGCGCAGAATCGCCTTCATGTCGATTTTACGAAACGCATCGCCATTCAGGAATGCGCCCTTTTTGACGCCTAATTCGCTCATTACCGTCTCCATAATCTGTCCAATGACCCGGTTGTTCCCTACGCTTTCGCGTGGAGCCAGACTATACCTTAATACATATTTGAACCGTAGGTCCAAATACATACAACCTCCACCTAGTCGTTGAGGGTTAATCTCGATTCGAGATCCTTCCCTGCGGATTGTCCACTGACGACGCGTCGTCTACTGTTACATTTTTACTATGCCCAGGGTTGTTAACTCGGGTATTATTCGGTTTATCCGAATAAGTAGTAGTAATAGTTTTAAGGATGTTCCCGCATTTCGAAGGTTTTGCATGTGATCTCATCACCAGGGTTTTTAAATCAATACCTGGTTTTATGAATATACACATACTAGCATGATGTTTCCAACATACTAGAACTATTGTCAATTCTGCTCGGAATGCCGTGGGGATTGATGCACATGTCGGGAATCAGTCCATCTTCCGAGTACATCATATCACATGCCGGAACAATACTCGCGATGATTCCCTTGTTTCCGTTCCTCGAACTGCATTTATCCCCGATACGGACGTTTCGCTCGCTTCTGAGCTTGACTTTGCAAATCTGTACATCCTCGTCGTTGCGAGTCACTATCACCTTTTCTACGGTTGACGGCTCCGGGTACGAGTACACGGTCGACTTGTCGGCGTATAGATACTGATCTGTCGGCTGTTGAATCTTGGTCGACTTCACGATCAACACATCACCCTTCTTGACCTCGACTCCCTCCTTCACGAAACCGTCCTCGATAAAGCCGTAATTTGCGTCTTTCTTGATGTCGACAGTGCGAGCGTAGTCGGGATTGCCGAACGTCTCGCCCTTGTCCAATTCGCTCTTGTCGTAGCGGTAGAAGCACCCGTTGAAAAGTCCACGATCTACCGAAGATTTGTTTAAAATAATCGAATCCTCGATATTTTGCGATAGTACCAATGGGGTTGTATATAAATCCAACAAATTTCGAGCATTTCCTCTCGAAACTATTCATTCCCTGTTTATCACAGAGCACTCTCGCGAGTGGGTCTAGACTTTATCTTAACTTTGTGTAATGTACACAAGCCACTACTGTTAAGTCGTTGAACCTTTATGCGATATTTCACATTGTGTAATAGCACATACTTGGCTGCGGGTTGTCTCGTTTTTCATAACCGCAAATTTTTACCATACCCCGTGCGATTAGCACGAGCCGCGTTTTGTTAAGACGTTTGGTATTGCGTTTTTATAATGATTTATTTCTGTAGAAGATTATATTGTCCCTCAAATTCCTCACCAAATACTTGCAAATATTCATCTACTCTATCCGCATGACGTTTGATCATATCGGGCAGTATTTTTCCATCCTTCATGAAATGTTCCAATGTGAATGGTTTTTCAGTACCACATTTCGAACATATGCGATTGACGATGTTTTCTTCCATTTTGACGTCCTAAGAGGATTCGGTATATGCAATATATACCATGCGTTTAAATCATATACGAGATGTCTCCGCAATTTAATAGTGTTGCGAAGGGTGATAATATATTATCACCCGATTCACTAGCCTAGAGTTGAAATCTAGACTGTAGCCAGTTGACCACAATACAGGGCATAAGCCATAATCACGTTCTGCCCGTTCGGGTATGTAAGCGAGTCCGAGAACACTTTCACGATCGGTGCCTCGCAATAGTACTGCAGGAAAGTGTTTTTGTCGATGCGGAACGGCCAGTTTAGCGCGAACCACCCACACGTCTGTTTCTTTTGATTCGTGTACATCGTGATACGAGATGCCGGCGAGTGATTCGTGTTCGGTGCCGACAACTCTACAATTCCAAAGATAGCGAGTTCAATATCGCAGTGAGTGAACTGCTCTGTAGGATTGTTTCGATTCGTCAACAATACTTCGTAAGACGAAGCCAAGTATGCATTCTCCTGCTCCTCGGGTGAAATATACTCGACAATGCGTTCGCGGCGTAGCCACTCCATGTTGATCGACTTGTCGAGCAGCCCATTAATGTGTTTCTTCGTGAGTTTAATCCACTGTTTAAAGACGGGTTTTTTGCCGTTTCCACCCCCTGAACGGTATTCGCGATACGCCGGGATAAACGTGTCGAGATTGTTATACACGATCAACAGTGGCCGCATGAGTCGCCCCACGTCGACCCAGAAACGCACCTCGCGAATTAGAGGGTCCCACACGACAGTCGTGAGGTGGTGAATATCCCCGTGGCGACGCGCCTGTCGATAGCGGTATGCCAATCTGGTACCGTCACGGCAGAAACCGATCCAGTCGCCATTTACAAACACCTTAGTGTACTCGGCCGACGAAATCAGTGCGGGGTCGGTAACCGCATCGAGCGGAATTATACTCGGGTCCTCATACAATACTCGCTTCATGTTTTCGCTGCTAGACGCCTCGGCGACGGAACACGTGCACGCCATCTGTTTCGACATGCCTACCTTCTCGCCGGTGTCGGCCGACTGTGTAATACCAATGAACCCGAGATATGTCGAGTGCACACGGCGCATCTCGTCGGCACGTTCATTCTGCTTAGCGGCCGATGAGTTCGTAGTATTGATGGTGTTCATGGTCGACTTTAGATTCAGGTCGTTTTTGTGATATACCGTCTGTGACGACACACGATTCTGGACCTCGTTACGCTTGACGGTAATGACGCGATTACCGCTAGTAATCACCTGAATCAATACGCGTTCCAGATCGCCAGTGTTAACGGCCGCCTTTACCGAGTCGACAAGCGGCACTTGTCGGAAGGGCGTAGACTTGAAATCCTTGATAAGGTGTTTGCGAATTTCCTGGATAATAATAAAGTTTACCTGTGTCTTGAACGCCTTTGCAAGCGACACACCCGCAGTGTGAATGCGCTTATTGGCGTACGAGTCGCGGTCAGACGGGTCGAGCACACCCAAGTATACACGCAACAGCTTGTTTATCAAATGCCCCAGGAATCGCAATTTGCGGATGCGTGCCGACGGGTCAGCGCGACCCCCGTCAATATGCGGGAAAATGTACCGGTCGAGATTAATCATTGAGGAGTTGTTGAGATACTTCACGGCGTTGTCGTCTTTTTTGTAATTTGTACCCGTGACGAGACTGTGCATCTTGGTCGAGATGAACGAGATGATGTCTGCGGGATTCATGTTACCGCGAATAGGGTCGAAGACCGGGTCGTTCACGTGAAACGCCTTCTCTAAAATCGACACCATTTTTGCGGTAACCGGATCGTCATTGTCGATACCGTATACGATATTGTTGATGATATCGCGATCGCGAGTCATACCGAAAGCGCGGAATATCAGGTAAAACGGGAACTCTAATTTTTCAAACTTGCTGGTCGACACCTTGAAAGTGATGGCTCCGGTATTCAGAAATCGCAGAATCATATACATCGAGTTTTCGTAGGCATCGCCTGGTTTCGAGATGATTTCACCGCGACATATCTCGTTTTGATACTGATTGCGATACACATGGAAACTGTTGTATAGAATGTTTTCGAGATTGTCGACGGCCCACTCGCCACCCTTTGCAATAAACATACCACCCGGATTCATTGGGTCCTCCTCGAGTTCACGCAGCGTCTCGCGAGTAGCGCCATACGTGTTACACAGTTCCGATCGTACCATAACCGGGATGGAGGCGATTCGGAAGTTGTCGTATTTCTCTTCACGTGTCATGGTCTGGCCGTTTTTAAGGTACGCGGTAGCGGTCACCTTAAACGAAACCGACAGCTGTGAGCTGTAAGTTAGATTTTTAATACGAGCCATGGACGGACTGAGCATCTGTTGAGCGCCACTACGGTATTTAACAGTGGTCGGCGGAGTCAAGTTTACGTCCGTGAAGTCGACCGTAAACCCGATGTAGTCGATTTGGCGATCCTCTTCCGTCTTGTCACGCAGATTCTTCATCCGCGGCATCTTGATCTGGAAGATTTTCGTCATAATCTGTTTAATGCCGACACGGTAGAAACTCGACATTGACTGGATATGGTGACCCGAAATGCCCTTACGCTCAATCTCGGCATACAGCACTGCCGGCAGGTCGCCGATATGCAGATTCGGGTCCGGGTCCTGCTCCGGTTCAACATCGTACACTTTCTCGGGAATCTTCTCGACTTCATACGGATTCGAGTTGGCGCCACCCTCGGCGACACCCTCTGCGACACCCTCTTCACCGTATTCCAGCTCGTTAATTATGTTGGACTCAACCACGTCAGATTCGTCGATAAAATCCACAATACTAAGGCCTTCAGAGTTTTCCATGTATCGGGTGCAAGTCCTATATAATAATGTAGATTCTAAAACGAAATTTGGTATTCAATTTTAGAGACGGGTTTGGGCTGTAAAAAACTAACGATTAGGCTTTTCATACTGTTGAAACGCGTATTCACACGCCTTGCGGAACTCGGCGCTCATCTCACGAGCGTACACACACGACAATCCGCACAGCAGCCCGTGGTACAGCCGCAGTAGGTCGTCGGCGGTAACGGCGTCGCCAGCCTGCTCTTTGTCGCGAATACGCGTCATTTCGAATAGCCAGGGCGCCACAGGTGGGGCCATGGTGTATTTTGTGTCCATTTACGGGAATCGTATAACATATAGGCTTATTAAAAATCAAATTTAGACGCAGTCAAATTACACGTACTCCCTTTTCCCGGAGAGTGTGTTTCGTGTCGTCCGTTACATTTGTATCACTGAGATCCAACGTGTGTAGGGATGTTAGTACAGACACGCTGGCGTCCGTTACACATGTACAGCTAAGACTCAACGTGTGTAGTGAGGTGAGCAGGGACACGCTGGCGTCCGTTACACTTGTACCGAAGAGATCTAACGTGTGTAGGGAAGTGAGCAAAGACACGCTGGCGTCCGTTACACTTGTACAGCTGAGATCTAACGTGTGTAGGGAAGTGAGCAAAGACACGCTGGCATTCGTTACACGTGTACTGTAGAGATGTAGCGTGTGTAGGGAGGTGAGCAGGGACACGCTGGCGTCAGTTACACTTGTACCGCCGAGATATAGCGTGTGTAGGGACGTTAGCAAGGACACACTAGCGTCCGTCACACTTGTACCGCCGAGATGCAGCGTGTGCAGGGATGTGAGCAAAGACACGCTGGCATTCGTTACACGTGTACTGTAGAGATATAGCGTGTGTAGGGAGGTGAGCAGGGACACGCTGGTGTCCGTTACACTTGTACCGCCGAGATGCAGCGTGTGTAAGCGGGTCAGCAAAGACACGCTGGTGTCCGTTACACTTGTGTACTTGAGATTTAGCGTGTGTAGGGATGTCAGCAAAGACACGCTGGTGTCCGTTACACTTGTGTACTTGAGATTTAGCGTGTGTAAGCGGGTCAGCAAAGACACGCTGGTGTCCGTTACACTTGTGTACTTGAGATTCAACGTGTGTAAGCGGGTCAGCAAAGACACGTTGGCGTCAGTTACACTTTTACAGCTGCTGAGATCTAACGTGTGTAGGGAAGTGAGCAAAGACACGCTGGCGTCCGTCACACTTGCATAGCTGAGATCCAACGTGTGTAATCGTGTCAGGGACTGGAAATCTACACTGGCGATATTCAATAATCGCACGCTCCGCGCCCAATGGGGCATAAACTCATGATCACCATGATACGTGTACCGTAGGGGCGACACCGTCTCGGTACACACGCGGTTAAACCGTCTCGACCCGAGACGCATCTGCTTCCACGTGGACAGGTCCGTCCACTCCGATACTACACCGAGGCAATCGTCGTTAAGCATGTTTAGACACTATAGCGGTGCAAAAAATCAAATTTAAAAGCAGTCAAATTACACGTACTCCCTTTTTCCGGAGAGTGCGTTTCGTGTCGCCCGTTACACTTGTACCGCCGAGATTCAACGTGTGTAGGGACGTAAGTAGAGACACACTAGCGTCCGTTACACCTGTACCGTTGAGATGTAGCGTGTGTAGGGAGGTTAGTAAAGACACACTGGCGTCCGTTACCCTTGTACGGCTAAGACTCAACGTGTGTAGGGAGGTTAGTAAAGACACACTGGCGTCCGTTACACGTGTACCGATGAGACTCAACGTGTGTAAGCGGGTCAGCAAAGACACGCTGGTGTCCGTTACACTTGTGTACTTGAGACTTAGCGTGTGTAAGCGGGTCAGCAAAGACACGCTGGTGTCCGTTACACTTGTGTACTTGAGACTTAGCGTGTGTACGGATGTCAGCAAAGACACGCTGGCATCCGTTACACTTGTACCGCCGAGATGCAGCGTGTGTAGGGATGTCAGCAAAGACACGCTGGTGTCCGTTACCCTTGTGTACCTGAGATGCAGCGTGTGTAAGCGGGTCAGCAAAGACACGCTGGCGTCCGTCACACTTGTATCACTGAGATTCAACGTGTGTAGGGACGTTAAAAGGGACACACCGTCGTCCGTTACACTTGTACAGCTGCTGAGATCCAACGTGTGTAATCGTGTCAGGGACTGGAAATCTACACTGGCGATATTCATTAAGCGCACGCTCCGCACCCAATGGGGCATAAACGCATGACCACTACGATACGTGTACCGTAGGGGCGACACCATCTCGGTACACACGCGGTTAAACCGTCTCGACCCGAGACGCATCTGCTTCCACGTGGACAGGTCCGTCCACTCCGATACTATACCGAGGCAATCGTCGTTAAGCATGTTTAGACACTATAGCGGTGCAAAAATCAA
>Ga0163154_10003007_pt1 | contig 23936 bp, 13 predicted proteins | sample OliLakLV19MP9P1_FD_148649 | JGI IMG/M metagenome (GOLD analysis project Ga0163154, IMG submission 148649) | Freshwater microbial mat bacterial communities from Lake Vanda, McMurdo Dry Valleys, Antarctica - Oligotrophic Lake LV.19.MP9.P1 | ecosystem: Environmental > Aquatic > Freshwater > Lake >... | reverse complement strand
CGAGGCGTCCCATGTTCAGCCGAGCAGCAGTGGATAGTCGAAGGTGTCCTCAAGATCGGCGAGACGCACGCTGCCGGCGCGCTCGGTCTGCGCCTCGATCAGCTTGCGGGCGACATCGCGGGCGATAGCGTCTCGGTGACGGTGCGTCCCTGGGCGATGAGTCCGGGGATGTCGTCGCTGGTGGCGAGATAGACGCCTTCGGACAGGCGTTCGATATGCAGTTGGGCGATGCGTTCCATCGGCGGGGTCCTGTGTGATCGGTGAGGTCAGCGGGCTTGCGCGAGTATGCAATCGAGCACTGCATGACTGCGCGTTGCTTGGCCTTGGGCAGGCGGCCGATTTGTTCGAGTTGTTGCTGGATCTTGGGAGCGGGGCCGCGCTTCTTCGGCGTTGCCGCGGGCAGCGGAGCGGCATCGACGATCAGTCTGGCGAACCTGGAGCGGTGGAGCACGTCGGTGAGTTCGGCTAGCAGGGCCGGGCTGGTGAAAAGTTCGATATCGCCGGCGTCGGCCGCGTCGATGAGCTTCCCCGGCGGGCCACCCAAACGAATGCGTGTCTGTGGCCTGACCGCGGTTGAATGTCGCGGACCTCGGCCTCGGTACTGCGCCCGTGTTGGGCAGCCCTTACTCGTAACGCGCGGTGCACTTCATCGGGCAGATTGCGCACTGTCAGCATGGCAAAAGCATCACCTCATACAAATGCATTCTACGCATTCAGTTTAGGTATTTGACTGCATTGCCGCAAGGCGTATCACGCCAAGCGCCGTCTTAATCCACCGTTGCGTACGCTCAGGCTGGCTAATGCGGTGGCTAAACTGGCTGCGCTGGACCAAATTTCTAGGCTGCGTTTGGCGCGCGATACGCCGGTGTAGAGTAATTGCCGGGATAGTATTCGGTGGTCGGCGTCTGGTGGTAATAGGACGGCGACATGGCCGTATTCAGAGCCTTGGCTTTTGTGGATGGTGAGCGCGTAAGCTACGTCGTGTTCGGGTAATTCGCGGGGTAGTAAATAACGATATTCGATCTGACCGTTTGCCGTGGTGCTTTCAAAACAGACGCGCAATTGATCGCCGCAGCGCAGCGTCAGGCCAATATCGCCATTGAATAAACGTCGACTATAGTCATTATGGCGAATCATCACTGGTCGACCGGGGTACCAGCTGGTTTCGCCAAACCGACTGCGACGCTGTAAGTCCAGCCATGCATTGATGTCTTGCGCGCCAAAATAACCACCGCGCAGCGCGGTTAATAATTGCAGCGCACGCAATGCGGCGAAGGCCTGCATTGGATTGGCGTCTGCTTGGGTGACGATATCTAGTTGCGCCCATTCTGGTCTAGCCAACCAAGCGCGCAAACGCCGCCCCAGAGCGACGCGATCGGCCACCGAATGCAGCGTGGCGCCTAACTCGGCGGCCAGCAACACCTGCAATAGCTGTGCATTGCCCAGCCGCACGGCCTCATAAACCTCGGCTAGACGCCCCTGTGTGCGCCAAACGTGGCGCAAACGCACATGCTGATGCCTTAGCGGGCCGTTTTCAGCGGCTGCGACGATGTCCGCCAGCACCGAGCCGGCCGAGACCGACACCAACTGATCCGGATCGCCGATCAGGATCAAACGTGCAGTGGGGCGCAAGGCATCCAGCAGCGCACGCATCAGGGCCAAATCGACCATCGAGGCCTCATCGACCACCACCAAATCGAAGGGCAGGGGACTATTGGCGTCGTGACTGAATTGATCGTCCTGCGGGCGTGCACCCAGCAAGCGGTGCAGGGTACTGGCGCTCTCTGGCAAACTGGCCAGCGCCGATTCCCAGTCGGCCAAATCCTGTTGTTCTGACGCGGATTGCTGCGCAGTGCCGCCAGCCAAGCCCAGCGCGAAGCGCATCGCACTGGCGCCGTCCCGCAAGGATTGCGATAAACGCTGCGCGGCTTTGCCGGTCGGCGCCGCCAGCGCGATCGCCAGCATGCCGGTAGTGCGCTGCGCAATACGCTGTAATAACAACAGCATGCGTAATACGGTGGTGGTTTTGCCGGTACCGGGGCCGCCGCTCAGCACAAACAAGCGCTGGCCGACCACGCCGGCCACGGCGGCACGCTGCAATTGGCCTTTGAGCGTTTCCACATTGACAAATAAACGGGCTAAATCAGCCTGATCTGCGGCGCTAGGCGCTGCTCTGCCGGCACTCATGCGTGCGCGTAAGGCCGCGGCAATCTGCGCCTCATGCTGCCAATTGCGCCACAGATAAAACTCGCCGTGTTCAGTGAGCACCGCCGGGGTGAGCGCTGCGCCGTTGCCCACCCACGGATGCGCACGCACCGCGTCAAACTCCCGCGCATCGAGCGTGGCGCAGGCGTGACCTTGGGCTTCCGCCGCCGCCGCCTGACCGAGCGCGCGCGCCAAAGGCGCGCAATCGGTGCGTTGTTTGGCCCACCGTTCCAGCGCGATGGCGGTACTGGTGGGATCACGATCGGAATTCGATAGGCTATTGGTGATCATCAAACAGCCTGTCCAATTGTTGAATGAGGGAAATCGGAAATGCTTTACGCCAAACGCCGGCAGCGGGCGCTAATCCGAGTGCACGCACAAATAGATACCAGGATTCGCCTAAATGGCGCGTCGCTTCATAATCGGGCAGTCGCTGGCCCAGATAACGGTGTAAAGCAACCGTGTAAATCAAGGCTTGAATGCCATAATGATGCGCTTGCATGGCTAGCTGCAAACTGGCGGGTGCGTAATCGGATAAGCGTCCTTCACCCAACCAGTTTGTTTTGTAATCCAGCACGTGGTAACGGCCATCCCATGCGAATACCAAATCGATGAAACCCTTCATTAAACCGCGCAGGATGCGCTCTTGATCATTGGCCGGCCACCAATCGCCCAAGCCATGCGCGGCCAGTAATTCGTGCAATTGCGACCAGCGCGCTTGATGCAGCGCAAAGGCGAACTCAAACTCGGGGCGCGTTTGATTCGCGGCCAGCGTGGCCAAACGCAATCCCGGTGCCAATTCACTATCGAGCGTGCGATCCAACAAATCGCCCACCGCTGCCAATTGCGCCGCCTCTTTACCCTTTTCCAAGCTCACCGATTGTTGATCGAGCGCTAGGGCAATGCGCTGCGCTTGCAGCGCGTAGCGTGCGCGCGCAGCTTTGGGCACTTCTGGCAGCGCGCGACCGGCTTCCAATAGACCGTGCATGGCATCGCCAAATCGCGGTCCTTTGAGCAACTCCAGCGCCAGCAGGTGCGGATGCAAACCATCACTGGCCAAGCGTTCCGGCAGCGCTTCTGGCGCCTGATCAAGTTCGTCCTCGGCCCCGCGCGCTACCTCCACTGAGCCGGGCCCGAACCGCAATAACGCGGTAAAACTGTACAAACCGATGCGTGGCCGCGGCGCCGGCAACGGCGCCCGGGCCAGCCGTTGCAGCGGGGCTAGCGCTGCCGGTTGGTAGCGCTGCGCGGCGCTCGGTGAGCGATCAATACACAACGCCGGCACGGCCGCGGCTAATGCGTCCCACGACGAATCAGGCCCAGCGCCGGCCAGCGCGCCGCCCAACAGCACATCCAGCGCACCGCGCTGCGGATTGCCGATGCTCGGTAATGCTGCAGTGGATTCAAAGCCATACACCACACATTGCTGCTCCGCGCGGGTCAGCGCGACGTACAAAGCGCGCAGGCGTTCTTGCAGATCCTCAATACGGTCGATGACTTTGTGCGCATCGAATTGATCAGAGGCGAGGTCCAAGTACAGACGATGCTGATCATCGTGATATCGCGCCACATCTGCACGCACATCAAAGCGTGCATCACTTCTGGGTCGCCAGGCCATCGGCACGAAGACCACCGGGTACTGCAGGCCTTTGCTGGCGTGGATGGTGAGCAATTGCACCCGACCCATTTCACTCTCGATACGCAGTTGCTGCTCACGACTGGCCTCTTCGCCGCTGGAGCCCACGTCACGCTCGGCGATCAACCACGCGTAGAGTTCCTCGGGGCCATAACAATGGCTGGCCGCGTCTTGCAAGAGTTCGCCCAAGTGCCGCAAATCGGTCAGCGCGCGCTCGCCATCGGCAGCAGCCAGCAAACGCTGCGCGTGCTCAGCGATCACCGTTTCAAGCACCGCCAATACGCCGCGGCGTTCCCACAAGCGACGCCACTGCGAAAAACGCTCCAGTTGCGCGTCCCAGGCGTGCGGGTCGGCTGCCCATTGCGCCAAATCACGCGCCGTGGCGCCCAATAAGCGCGTGGCTAGGGCGCCGCGCACCGCGTAGTCGTCATTGACCTGCAAAAGCGCAAACAGCAACAGTTGCACATCCAAACACCAGGGACTATCGAGCACACTGGCGCGGCCGGCGCCGACCACCGGCACGCCGCGTTCGATTAACTTTTCACGCAGCGCACGAATGCGCGGGTTACTGTCCAACAACACCGCAATATCACCGGGAGAAACGGCCGCATTGGGATCTGCCAATAGTCCAACGATATCGTTGGCACATGCGTCCAGCACGATCGAATCGCGCACGCCTACGCTCGGATTGTCAGATTGCAACAAGCGCAGCCGCAAGGCTTGACTCCTTTTGGACCATTTGCCCGGCTCACCTGGCGTTACGCTGACATAATCAATCTGCGCTTCGCCAAAACTGAGCGTGCCGGCCAGCCCGTAAACGCCATTTAATGCATTGATCAGCGCTGGGTGTGATCGGTAATTATCGCGTATCGAAAATTGGCGATCCAAGGGTACGCTATCGCGTGCCGCCAGATAAGCATGAATATCGCCGCCGCGAAAAGCGTAAATCGATTGTTTGGGATCACCAATCAAAATTAGCGCGCTTTGCGTGCTTTCTGCCTGGTGTATGCGTTGGAAAATGGACCATTGACGCGCATCGGTGTCTTGAAATTCGTCGATTAACGCCACCGGCCACGCCTGGCCTAAACGCTCGGCTAGGCTTGCGCCAAATGGACCGGACAGCCGTTGCTGCACCTCGAAAATCAACTGCGTAAAGGTGGTCTGCCCGCGCATTTGCAAGCGCGTCGCCAAGGCTTGCCGCACAAACTGCGCACCTAGGCGCGCAACATCGCTGGCAATCAACTGATCGGCGCGTCGCAATGAGACGCTGATCGCGCTCCACGGCTGCAATAATGGGTGTTGATCCAGCGGCGTCGTTAATCGTGAGTTTCCATAGTCGCGTAATTTTTCACTGTCCAATGCCGCTGCTAATCGGCCCCAATCAAGCTTACTAGGATCGCCCAGTTGCGCGCATTTTAATAATTTAGTTAACTGCGTGCGCAAAGCAGAATTGGAGCGGGCAAACGATGCCGCATGGTCTACTAAGCGCTGCAATGCATCGATTTGCGAATCACATAAGGTCTGCCACCAATCGCGCAACAGCGATGCGTCACCGAATTGGCATGCATCTTCTGGAACTTCTAGCAGCAGGGTGACCCGTCTGGCGAGGCCGCCCACACCGCCCGGAACCACGAAGGCCAATTCCAGGGGATCGAGTGTTTCGCGCAAAAAACGCATACGCCAGAAATCTTCAACGCATTCGCGAATGACCGCCTTTTCATCGACAAACTCGCCCAGCGTAAATGGCACACCGGTGTCAAACGGGAATTCAGCGAGTATGCGTCGACAGAAGCTGTGAATCGTGGAGATTGGCGCTAAATCAATCTCCGCCAAGGCTAAACGCAAGCGCGCCAGTACTTGGTCTGTCGAATCGGCAGCGCAACAATCAGCCAATAATTCTGAAATAGTCGTGGGCGCGACATTTGCGCCCAGCGCTAAACTCACTTCGCGCTCCGCATCAATCAATCGCAGGCGAATACGGGCGCGCAACTCTTGCGCTGCGGCATCAGTAAAGGTGGCAACCACAATTTGCCGCGCATTGAGCTTGCGTTCTAGTACCAAGCGCAGATACAACAGCGCGATATTGTAGGTTTTACCGGTGCCGGCACTGGCTTCGATTAAACTAGTGCCAATTAGCGGCAGCGTGCGCCAATCTAAATTTGCTCGCACACTCATGGCGTTGGCGCCGCGCCGGTCATTGCTTGCAATAGCTCTGTTGCAATGGCGGTGAAGCGCGCATTTTCTTCAGTGCCAAATTGAATGAAGGATTCGTCGCCGGCCAACATCAAATTATAATACGGCGCGTAATCGCGTTCACCGGGCGTATCCGTCACCGTGGGTCCAAACCAACGGCGGCTCGCGTGGTCAGGCGCCTTTTGGAATTGTCCATCATGCATCGTCAAGGCATAGGCGTAACTGCTTTTGGCGTAATAGGTGCCAGCGGTTTTTTCGGCTTGGCGATAACGCGTCATCAAGGTCAATAATCCGTTCTGCAGCTGGGCCAAATCCTCACTGAAGGTGATGGCCGGCTCCATTGCAGCCTCGCCTTTGTTGTTTTTGTGAATCAATGCGTAGCGGCAGACTTGGTTTGGCAAGGACAAGCGCAATGCGGCCCATTGTAAAAACAAGGCAGTCAATGGTTTGAAACTCATGCCGCTGCTGATCATCGCGACCAGCCAGAGTTCGTCGCCGGCGCGATACACGCGGCCGATGCTGCCGAGCAAGCGTAGGTCGTCTATGTGCAAATCGATGGCGACCGGCGTGGCGATCGCCGAGCCGCCCGAAAAAGGCGGTAGAGTGATGGCTATATCTAGAAAGGCCTGTGCTTCAATGCGCAAGTGTTGCCAAGTGCGGCGGCCGAGTTCACCACTGGCATAACGGCCAGAACGACGGATATAAACCGGGGGTTCTACAGGCAGTTGCTGTGCACCGTTTTGCAGCGCCGTCCAGACCAAATCCGTGCGCAGCGTGTCGAAGTAATGAATATCGGTGCCCAGTGGCTCGCTATCATTGGGTGCTTGGTTTTCTAGCGCGTCACGTGACAATCGCAGCGCGTTTTTGCACAACCAGCGCGCTGGATCGCCAAAAAAGGCAATCACATTGCGCAATTCCACATTCGCGCTGCTGGCGCGTTCCAACGCGGGCGCGTTGCGCATGAAACGCCACTCGCTTGCATTTGGATCGCTGTGCACATGGGCAAAACTTGCCGAATAGGAGAACATCCGCGGATTAGCGGCGTCTGAGTTGCCGCGGTTGGCGTTATGCGGGTCAAAATAACGCGCGTCAAAGGGTTGCAAGGCGTGGCGCACGCGCCAGGGCGGATCATAATCGGATGCCGCCGAATTCAACTCATGTTGCTGATCCAAAAATCCCAATAATTCGGCCAAGGGCAGGGCCGGATTGCGTGGTTTACCGTCTTGCGCGCCTTCACCCAGATAACTTAAATGCAAGGCGCTGCGCGCACTCATCAGCGCTTCCAAGAACAAATAACGATCGTCGGAGCGATTATCACGGTCGCCCAATCGCGGTTTGCTCTGCATTAAATCCAAGCCGGTATCTGGCCGTGGTCGTGGATAATCACCATCGTTGAGGCCCAATAGGGCAATCACCGCAAAGGGAATGGCCCGTTGTGGCACCATGCCGCAAAAGGTAATGCCACCGGCAAGAAACACTTGGCGCTCGGGAATACCGTCTAAACCTTGTTTTAAGACCTCGCGCACCACCGTCCAATCCACATCTACATCCACACCGGCCGCGCGGCTTTCGTCGGCCAAGCGTGCCGCCAGTTTCATCACCGCGGTATGCGCTTCCCGTTCGGCTTCGTCATTACTATCGATGCTAAACAAACGCTCGAACCAATCGCGTATTTGCGCCGACCATTGTGTCAATGACTGCACTTGCTGCGCTTGGCCGCGCCACTCGCGCAAGATCGCCAGCAAAGCGCACAGCGCACCTAGGCATTCCACATCCGGGCCGGCGACCGGGTTGGCCGGCAAGATGCGCTCGTCGATCAGCGTGTGCGCATCGCTGCGGCCCAACAGAAAGCCCGCCATCATGCGATCCACACCGAAGGCAAAACTGTGGTCGTCCACCGGCGCCGCGCCGAAATCGGCCTTCATCTCGCCATCCAGACCCCAGGCCACGTGGCTACGATCCAACCAGCGCTGCAGCGCAGCGTGGCGTTGCTCGCTCAGCGCAAAACGCCGCGCCACTGCCGGCAGTGCCAACAGCGCCAGCACTTGCGATCGGCTGATGCGCTGCGTGGGCAGATCCAATAACTCACGCACCGCGCTGAGCAAGGGGTGGGTGCGCACCAGCGCCACGTCGGCCAGTTGATAGGGCAATAACGCGGCGGTGGCCGGATCGGCGAAAACCACCGGCAACAGGGGCGCGTACAAGGCCATATTGGGCGCCATCACGACGATGTGCCGCGGATGCAAACTAGGATCGGCGGCCAGTTGATCGAGCAAGGCGTCTTTGAGCACTTCCAGCTCGCGCAAGCGCGTGTGGCAGGCGTGCACGCGTAGCGTGGCATCAAGGCGCGGATCGCGCGCATCCAGCGGATTGCGCGCCAGCCAATCGGGCCTTCTAGTGCGCACGCTGTGTTGCAAACGCTGCAATAACGAGGCCGTCGGCGGTAACAGATCGTTGGCCATTTCGTCGTACTGATCGCGCAGATCGCAGCCCGAATCCAAGCCGTTCAATAGCAGACAAAAATGCTGACCCATGCGCCCCAGCGCCGCTAACAAGGGATGGCCGATGCTCAAGAAGGCGCCGCCATCCAGTTGTTCCTGGTAAATGCTGCGCTGATCGCGCAAATCGTCCCACAACTCGCGACACGGATCGGGGAAATACAGACACACTGTGCGCGTTTGCGACAAGGCCTCCAAGGCATACAGCGCATCCGGCGGCAGGTGGGAGACGCCAAACACATGCAAGGCGGGTTGTTCGGGATCGGTCAGCAGCGCCGGCAGGCGCGTGGCCAATTCGCGCATGCGTTGGCCGCGGTGCGCCAAACCGATATCTGCGACCAAGCGGCGCCACAGTTCGCCCTGCCAATGTTCGTCCGGACTTTTGCCCTGCTCCCAGTCGCGCAGCCAATCACATCGATAAACCAAATATTGGCCATACAAACCAGCCAATCGATCAGCCAGTTGGTAACGCCGCCGCGGCGCATCGGCCCCGTGCAGATAACGCTGCACCTGCGGCGCCGGCAGATCAGCTAACAGTTGATAAATGCGCCAACGCAAAGCGGTGCGCCGATACGGCGCAATCGCGATCGCCTCGCTGCCCAACACCTGCTGTGCCAAACCATCCAACCATTCACTGGGCAGCAGCATGTCCAAATTCGCCGCGACGCGTGGCAATCCCGGCAAACGCATTTGTGCCAAATACTGCGTCAACCAGCGTTTCATGCCCAAGTGACCCACAATCACCCGCTGCGGCGTCAACACCGAAAGCGGCAGCGCCGCACGCATCTGCACCGCCAACAAATCCGCCAGCGTCTCGATACGGCTGCTGCGATAGATTTCGATCACGCGCTGTTACCACCAATAACGGTCATTGGTCATGCTAGCCATGGATTGATCGTCTGAATTCCCGACTGCTGGAAATCCTTCGTATTGCGCGTAGCCAGCGGACTTGCCTGGGACTGTGCGATCGCGGCAATCATGCCGTCCTGTGCTGACATCGGTCGACCGGATCGCGCGGCCTCGCCCATCAGACTTCCATACGCCATCGCGGCGTCTTCGGTGAATGCGAATACTCGACCTGCAAAGCGCTGCCGCCATGCATCGAGTCCTGATGCCAGACGTCGCGCACGCTGATCGGGTCGGATCTTCTCGATGCCGTAGGCCAACTCGGCGATCACCACCGTGCTGAGAGCCAGCTCCGCATCGTGCCGCTCAAGCCAGTGCAGTACATTCTCATCCGGCTGCAGACGGAGCGTCTCTGATACCACGTTGGTGTCGAGGAAGATCACAACTCCGGCCCGCTATGGGCAAGGCGCTCGGCTTTCAGTAGTGCCTCAAGGTCGATATCAGTAGCGCAGTCGGCCACAAGGCGGGCATAGAACTGGCACGCGGGCTCTCTTCCGGTTTGGGCAGTCTCGTAGGCTTCCAATGCCCGCTCAACTACCTCGGCGACGGTGCGCCGCTCACGCCGTGCAAGACGATGCGCCAGCTCACGCGCACGGGCGCTGCGGACGGACAACTGTGGTTCGCTCATGTTGTGCTCCAGACTCGGCGAAACAAAAGCATGCGCCGAGTTCCGTCGGATGGCAAGATGGCAAAAGCCACCAAGATGGCCGGTGATCCTTCAAGGAAGAACTCTAAGCGATCACCCGCAATCGGCTTTTCCCTGCGCCTAGTGCTTCTACGCGGATTTGCACGCCGATGCGTTCGGCCATTTCGACTACGTGGGAGATCACGCCGATGCGGCGGCCTTGGGCTTGCAGTCGGTCGAGGGCTTCCATTGCGGTGTTGAGGGTATCGGCGTCTAAACTACCAAAACCCTCGTCAATGAATAGCGATTCGACCCGCAAGCGTTGCGCCGATAACGAGGCCAAGCCCAATGCCAGCGCCAGCGATACCAGAAAGGTCTCGCCGCCCGATAGCGAATGCACGCTGCGCACTTCGTCGCCGAGATCGCTGTCGATCACAAACAGACTCAGGGGCTCGTTGCCGCGGCGCAGACGATAACGGCGCGCCAGGTGCACGATGTGTTCGTTGGCGTAGTCGATCAGCACTTCCAGCGTGAATTGCTGTGCGTAGCGTTTGAACTTGCTGCCGTCGCCAGCGCCGATCAGTTCATCCAGTAAGGCCCAGGGCTGAGCGATTAACCGCTGCGCTTGCAAGGTGGCCATTTGCTGCACGCCGTCTAGACGCCGCCGATCATCCTGTTGCAGTTCAAAGCGCAATGCGCCGATCTGCTGATCCAAATCCTGTAGCCGCGTTTGACTGGCGATCAACGCTGCGTTGCATTGCGCCAGTTGCTGCGCAAGTGAATCGGTCAGCGCCTTTGCTTCCTCCTCCCCGAGCTTGGGCAGGGCAGGGCAGGGCAGCTGTGACCGCTGCCAAGCGGTAATTTGTGCATGCAGATCGTCGATCAGCGTTTCTAGCTGGCGTGCCGCGTTTTCTTCGTGCTGCCAAGCCGCCAAGCGCTGTTTCAAATCGGCTGGAGTGGCTTGCAGCCAGGCATGCAAATCCGCCAGGCCTGCTTCCATGCCTAACTCGGCGCGGCGTTCGGACAGTGCTGCTGCCAGTTGCAGCTGCAGATCGTCTATTTGCAATTGCAGGCTGGCTTGCTCGCGTTGCGCCTGTAGTTGCGCGCTGCCGGCCGCGTTGTGCGCGTGTTCGGCGGCGTGGCGGCGCGTCTGGGTGTGGGCGAGCTGCCGCTGCGCTTCATCTAATGCGGTGGCCAAGCGCTGCGCGAAAACCTCCACGTCAGGTTCGGACAACCACAGCACTCGCTGCTCGCGTGTTTGGCGAAGCGCCGCCTGTGCGCCGCTGAGCAGCAGTTGCAGGCCTTCGATGTCCCCTACGACAGCGCTAAGCTGCGCGCTGATGCTCAGCTGTTCGGCCGCGCTGCGTTGTAAGCCTATCGCTGCTTGTTCGGCGGCGAGGCGCAGCGCCTCGCCGGCCTGCCATAACTGTAGCTGCGCGTTGATGGCTGCTTGGCAGCGCAGCGGCGTTTCAATCGGCAGTTCTGCCAGTAGCGGCCCAGGCAAATCGCGCAGTAGCGCGTGCCACTGCTGCTGCAAGGCTTGGTGTTGCCCGTTCAGCTGCGCTAGTTGGGTTTCCTGCGCGGTGCAGCTGTGCGTGTTGCGTTGCAGCGCGGTCTGGGCTTGGTCCAATTGGCTGCGCGCGCTGCGTTCGCGCTGCCGCTTTAGCTCAACTTGCGCGGTCGTTTGCTGCAGGGCGCTGCGCTGGGTATCAATGGCGGTTTGTTCGTCGATCAGCGCCCGCTCTAAGGCTGGCAGGGCGGCAAGTACCGACGCTAGATCGTGCAAATCGGCTTGCGGCGCCGTGCGCATTTGCTGCGCGGTTTGCATGACAGCTGCGCTGGCCAGTTCGCCGTCCTGCGCCAGACGCGTGTGTTCGCGCTGCTCTATTTGCAAGCGGGTCGCGCCGTCTTGCTGCGCCTGATTGGCAACAATGAGCGCCTGTTCCTGTGTGTTTAGCTCGCTACGCAGCGTATCGAGAAGGGCGCGCAGCGCTGCGTTACCGCTATTGGCCGCCGGATGTTCAGGTGCGCCGCACACCGGACAGGGCTCGCCTGGCAGCAATAATTCGCGCAGTTGTTCGGTGTGCGCATCGGCAATCAGACTGATGCGTTGCAGCGCAATCCGCGCGGCCAAGGTATCGCGTGTCAACTGCTGCGCTTGCTGCTGCGCCTGTTCGAAATTTTGCTCAGCGCTGCTGATGCGCTGCTGCGTACTGATGATCTGTGCGCGCAGCGCCGTCTGGCGCGTTTGCGCTTGCTGGTGCGCGGCGCTGCTCTGCTGCAGGCGCTCAAGTTGCCGTTGATTTTGCAAGCATGCGGCGCGGCGCGCTTCAAGCGCATCGGCGTCAAAGAAGGCCGACAGCGCCTCGGCCTGACGCAAGTCGGTCGTCGCCGCGGCGCAAGACTGCGCGCTGGCCGCATGGCTGCGCTGCGCGTGCTCCAGTTCGATTTGCAGCGCCGCGCGTTGCGCGCTCAAGTCCGATTGCGTGTTATGCAGCATTTGCAGCTGCTCGCACACGGCGAGCGCGTTGCCGAGCTGCAAACCGAGCAACGGCCAGCGCTCGGCGCTTGATTGCAACTGCGGTTGCGCAGTTTGCCAACCCGTCCATTGCAGCACGCATGCGCGCAGCTGCGCGTGTTGGTTGTGCAGCGCGGCCTGACGTTCGCTCAAACTCTGTTGCGTTTGTTGGGCCGTAAAGAGCAGCTGGCGCTGGGTTTCCAGGGCCAATTGGCGGATGTGCAGTTGCTGATCGGCCTCCCGCACGCTGGCGATCAGTGGCCGGGCGCGTTCGCGCTGATCCGCCGCGCTGTGCACCCGTTGCTGCGCGGTTTGGCTGGCTTTCGCGCACTGCGCCAGCGTGGTCGCGGCGCTTTGGCAGTCGGTCAAACGCTCGGGCAGTTCGATGTTCAGTTGCTGCAAACGCCCCAGCGTATTCGTGTGCAAATCGAGCAAAGGCCGCAGCTGCGCCACGGCATTCCAGCGGCGCAATTGTTGCTGCGTTTCGCGCTGTGCGTGCAGCGCATCAAAGGTCTGCCGCAACTGCGCTTGGGTGCTGGCCAAGCGCTCCTGCAGCACTGCGCCAGCGCGGTGCCAAGCCAGTTGCGCCTGCAGCGTGTTGGCTAGAGCTTGTTCGGCCGCGCTGTGGGTAAGTAACTGCGCGTGGCGATCTTGCAGTTGCGCGCGCTCGGCATCGACCAGTGGTTTGATTAGTTGTAGTTGTTGTTCCAACGCCAGCAATTGCGACTGCTCAGCCGCGTTGCGCTCGTGCGCTAGTTGCGAGATGCGCTGAAAGATTTCGGTGCCGGTGAGCGCCTCTAACAAATCGGCGCGTTCTTTTTGCGGGGCTTTGAGCAGCGCGGCGAACTCGTTTTGCGCCAATAACACCGATCGCGAAAATTGTTCAAAACTCAGGCCGGTCAAATTCACCAGTTCGATCTGAATTTCACCGCGATTGCCGGCAAAGCCGGCCTGCGTGTGCAGATTGATCAAACTGGCCTGCGCGAGTTGCAAAAGTCCAGTGGCCTGCTTGCGCGCGCGACTGACCATCCAACGCGCCCGCCACGCAATGCCGCTGCGATCCTCAAAATCCACTTCCGCCCAGCCATCGGCGGTACCGCGCCGCAACAGATTGCGCGGATCGCGCGGACTGATCTTTTGATCATTGAAATCCGGTACCGTGACGCTTCTTTCAGTGGCGGCGCGCAGGCGCGGCGTGTCGTGATAGAGCGCCAGACACATCGCATCCAGCAAGGTGCTTTTGCCCGCACCGGTAGGACCGCTGATCGCAAACAAACTGGCGCTGGCCAGCGGTTCTGCGCCAAAGTCGACGACAAATTCACCCGCCAAGGACGCCAGATTTTTGCCGCGAATGGCCAGAATGCGCATGAATACGTATCAGTCCTGGGCGTGGGCAGTGGCAAATAGCTCGCCAAAGGCTTGCAGCAGCGTCTCATCCGGCGCCGCGCAGGTGCGTTCACGGACTAATCGTTCGAACAAGGGCAGCGGCATGAGCTGATCGATAGACAGCAGCGTCGGCGCCGCGCCGCCCTGCGGCGCGGCGGGGCGGATCGCCTTGACCGCGGCCAAGCGCACGCCTTTGCCCTCCAGCGCGGCGCGCACCAAGGGCATCGGATCAGGATCGCCCCAGGCGCGCTCGATCTGCACCTCAATCAAAGGCTGCAAACCCGGCGCACTGGGCGGGAAATCCAACGCCGCCAACAGCTCAAGCACCTCGGACAGCGGCAAGTGCCGCTCTGGAATGCGCCGGATCAACGCTGGCCTTGGCACCAGCGTCGAGTTCAGCGCAACAAGGCGCGGCCCTTCAATTTCAATTTCAATAATCTGGTGCGGATAGTCGATTTCGCTAAACGACATCGGCAAAGGGCTGCCCGAATAACAAATCCACGGCGCGCCTGCCTCCTGCGCCAAATGCAAATGACCGAGTGCCACATACGCCAATTCGCTCGGGAAAATGCTGTTGGGCACGGCTTCTTCGCCACCGATCACCAGCCGGCGCTCCGAGTGTTCAGAGAGTTTGCCGCCCTGCACATGTAAATGACCCATCGCGATCAGCGCTTGCTCGGGTTGTCGCTGCGCTAGCGCTGCATTGACCACTTCGCGATAAACCCGCGCGATGCCCTCGGCATAGGTTTGCGTATCAATCGGCGTCAAATCGGCCGGCCGCAGAAAGGGCACGGCCAATACCCACGCGCCGATGCTGCCATCGGACCGGCGGATTGGCACCGAGACGCGCTGCGATTCATCACCGTGATACTGACCGACCACCTGCACGCGCAGCGCTTGCAGCAGGGAGCGTGGCGCATCAATCCGTGCCGGCGAATCATGATTGCCGGCGATCACGACGATATCCAGATCAGGCAAGCGCGCCAGCGCCTGACCCAAAAAACCGTAATACAAACGCTGCGCCTGCGCGCTCGGATTGGCCAGATCAAAGATGTCACCGGCAATCAGCAAAGCATCAGGCTGGCGACGCTGCAACTCGTCCAGTAGCCAGCCTAAAAACGCCTCGTGTTCCGCATAACGCTCATGGCCATGCAAGCTTTGGCCCAGATGCCAGTCGGAGGTGTGGATCAAACGCATGGGCTATTCCAGGTCGCGCTGGTCGTCATACTAGCCACCGAGGCTCGCCGCAATTGACATAATCAATGTTAGCCGCATAATTAAGCTTGCGCGTTGGTCACGTTGGCCGTAGGTCTGGTGACATCTTGTCCACCGTCACGTAGCCCTGCGGGCAACCTGACCTACGTCTTTGACGTTTGATGTGAATAGATTCCGGCTTTAAGCACACGCGACCCGATTAAATCCTTTGGTCAAATTTTCGGCCAATAACTGCTCGGCGATCGCCATCGCGCGGGTTTCATTGGCGGCGACGTCGGTGCTGACTTTTAAGGGTTCGGCGCGTTTTGCCGAGTAGTCGGTCCAATAAACGAGGTATGGAAAGGCCAGATCGCCGGCTTTGTGCACAACCACCAGCTTGCGCAGCATTTCGCCTTTGGCGTACACCTCGCGGCGCACGATGCGAGTTTCCGTGCTTGCGGTGGATGGCGTGGGCCGTTCAACGCGATCCAAAATCTGCTCGATGCGGGCGCCGCCGCTGCGCCATTCTTTGTCTTCTCGCAAAGTCTGGAAGCGCGCGAAACTCAGGCGTGGGCACGGAGTCAAGCCCAGAAAGCGATAGCCGCCAGCGGATTCGTCCCAGGCGATCAGCTGGGTGCGCTGCTCGCGTCCGCCTTCAGCGGCAATCAAATCTTCACCGTGTATTTCGATGATCAGTTTAGGCCGCACAAATTGCACCGCGCGACCGGAGGAGTCGGTCATCGGCAGCGGCGCATCGACTTTCAACGGGCGCAGACGATCCAGCAAACCCACGCGTTGCGCGTCGCTTAATCCGGAGCCCACCCGCACAAAGGTCTGCACCAGCGATTCAAGCTCTGCGCCCGGATAAAGCAAACCGGTCAACATTGAGGTTACGCCGTATTGCCCCTCGAACTCACCTTCAACAAAACCCAGCACCAGCGCATCGACGCTGCGATGCGGTTTCACCTTAAATGCCTCCGCGCGATTTAAACGACGAATCACCACGCCTTCGCCGCCGTCCTCAATGCAGCGGGTAAATCCGGCCGCCACCTCACGCTCGGGCATGACTTGCGCAGATTGCGCGTGCACCGCTGCGCTGCTGTCGTTACCAAAAATGTCTCGCAGCGTGTCGAGCGTTTTTTGGAAATCACCCTGCTGGGCGCGCACATCTTTGCCATCCAACATCACAATATCGAGCATCGCTAGTTTTAGCCGGTTTAAATCTTCCAGGCTGCCACCGAAACTCAGGCGTATCACTTCACTGACACCGGAACGGCGCACGCCATCGGCATCTTTACTGTCCAAATACAGCTCACACCGCAATAGCGCACGTTTGCTGCCTGCTTTATTGAGTTTTTCCGCTAATTCATCGAGCGCCAAAAATCCCAAACGCACGCGTCCACCGGGCGCGGAAAACGCAAACGGCTCGCTGCCCTGTTCGAAATAGACAAATACACCTTCGCCGTCATATTTATGCGCGGTCAGCACCGGATCAGTACCGGCAAATCGCGTGGCCAATTCTGCCGGGGAAAGCCCTTGAATCTTGCGCATCACCTGATTTTCAAATTCAGTGGCGACCGCCATTAAGACATGATCGGTCACCGCACCACCGGTGGCGATGCCGTATCTACCCCGCATAGAGAGTTTGCTGCGGTCAATCATCCGGCGTCTCCTGCGATCTTGTCGGGCAGTTTCAATTCTTGGTCTGATAACAGCAGCAGTAATTTATAGCGCCCCTGTTGATCCACCTCACCATGCAAAAAGGCGCGATAAGCGGTGCCTGATTCGCGTGTCACCAGCGGCATATTGCCTTTGGGACCAGCACCCAGCACGGCGATTTCATTTTTGGCCGCTAAATCCTTGGCTAAATCGCGCAGAAACTCAAAACTCAAACCATCCACATGCGCAAGCTGTAAAGTCTGTTTGAATGCGAATCCGGCCAGCGCGTCATTGGCGGGCAAACGTTTGCCCAGTTTAATTGGATGCAGTTCATTCAAATTGGAACGGCGCACCAAATGGGGCCGGCGAGTTTTTTCCACGCCATGGGCGTCAAAGACCACGTCGACATCGGCAAAATCCCCAATCGGCGTGGCAATGCTGGCGCTTGGGTCAAACCACGCCGGCGTGGTGCTATCGGGATCAACCTCGGTGCCGGCAAGGGCCAAATCCAGTTCAGGATCGCCGGCGACCAACTGGGCGAAATCGAGGCCATCGGCGTTGCGACGGACCCCGGTAACCAGACGTCGCAAGCTCACCTCACCCACTTTGCTGGCGGTATGCAGCGCTAATTTGGGCTTTGCCAGCGGCAAGCCATGCAGCGCAACCCGCGCGCTGCGACCGCCGTACTCCAGATGTAAAGTCAGTGCCATGGGATAGGTTCAATGCTTCCAAGGGTGTTTGTGTCGATTCGTTGTCGCGCCGAAGATGCGAGCCGTCGCTCAAATCATCGAAAAATCCAGCTCGTCGCCGTCATCGTCGGCTTCTGCCTGGGTGTCGAAAAAGTCGTAGGCGACCGACAAATCAAGGAAAGTCGATAACTTGCCGGCACCTACCAGCATGAAAACGCCATCGGCGCGTGACAACAGCAGCGCATCTTTGGGCTGATGGCTCTTCCGATAGCTAAATTCGGTGCGATACAAACCCGGCGCCAAACCGCTGCCGATCAGCGGATAGACATCGCTGACCTGAAACGCCGCCAATTGCGCCATCGGCACCGCTTGCAAAGGCGATTCGATATCGAAGGAACTGGGCTTTTGCTCGGCTGGTTTGTCATCGATGTAGGTTTCGATCGGATCAACCGGCGAACCGTCCGGGTCCACTCGAATGGACGCGACCGCCGACGTCGGCAACAAGCGACCGTCGGCCAATAACAAACCTCTGCTCAGGGCCTTACCGTCTTTCTCGGCAATGCGTTTGGCGTAGCCATACAGCGATTTTTTGTCGACTTTCGCCGCCACCTCAAAACTGAGCGTGATCTGCGCGAGTCGAAAGCTCAGTGCTCGGGCCATCGGCAATGGGACTCATGGGAACCAGGGTGCGAGAGTAGCTAAAGCGTCGGCGAGAGTGAAGGGCTAGCCCATCAGTGGCGCGCCGGTGGGGTCGGCGCTGTGCGCTGACTGTGCCGCGCTCCAGCGGCCAAAAGCGTTCGACCGATGAAGCGCAGATCAAACCCACCACGATTCACTCGCGCCGAATCGCCGGCACGGTCGGCAGTTTCCAAATCTCGCGGTTGTAATCGTTGATCGTGCGGTCGGCAGAAAACTTGCCGCTGGCACTGGTATTGAGAATCGCCGACACCGACCAGCGCTCCTGGTCTTGGTACAAAGCGGCGGCACGCTCTTGCGCTTCGACATAATCGGTAAAATCGGCGCAAACCAGCCAATAATCGCCGCCGTCGGTCAGACTGCGCAAAATGTCATCGAAGACGCCGGGCTCGCAGGGATTAAAATAGCCGCTGCGGATCAAATCAATCACTTGCGATAAATTTTGATCGGCGGCAATCGCGGCTAATGGGTTGTAATGTGGCCGTAGTTGGGCGATGTCGCGCGTGGTTTTACCAAATAGGAAAAAATGCTCCTCGCCGACTTCTTCGCGAATCTCAATGTTAGCGCCGTCCAAAGTGCCAATGGTGAGCGCACCATTCATCATAAGTTTCATATTACCGGTGCCAGACGCTTCTTTGCCGGCGGTCGATATTTGCTCGCTTAAATCGGCGGCCGGACAAATCACTTCCATCTGCGATACGCAGTAATTGGGCACAAAAGCGACGCGTAACCATTCGCCAATCGCTGAGTCCTGATTGACTACATCGGCAATCGCGTTGATGAATTTAATAATCGATTTGGCCATCGTATACCCGGGCGCCGCTTTGCCCCCAAATAACACGCCGCGTTTCACCAAACCTTCGGTATCGCCGCGTTTGATGCGGATATACAAATGAATAACATGCAGCGCATTGAGCAACTGGCGTTTGTATTCGTGAATGCGTTTAACTTGCACATCAAATAGTGCATCTAGCGGGAATGCAACTTGGCATTCACGCTTGATCAGGGCGGCGAGATCCGCTTTGTTGGCGGCTTTGACCGCTCGCCAACGCGCTCGAAATTGTTCGTTGTGTGCCAGCGGGGCGAGTTTGTGCAGCTGGTTAAGATCAGTAATCCAGGCCGCGCCGATGGTTTCGTTGATCAGCGCGGCCAATCGTGGATTGGCGAGGGCAAGCCAGCGTCGCTGCGTGACACCATTGGTTTTGTTATTAAATTTTGCCGGCGTGAACTCGTAAAAATCTCGCAATAAGTCTTGTGTTAATAGTCGGCTGTGCAGTGCGGCGACGCCGTTGACCGAAAAACTGCCAATAATGGCCAGCCACGCCATGCGCACCATCGGCGTTTGGCCTTCTTCGATGATCGACATCCGCGCTTGTCGATCGGTATCGCCCGGCCAACGGTAGGCGACTTGGCGCAAAAAGCGCGCGTTGATCTCCAAGATAATGTCCAAATGGCGCGGCAATAAGGCCTTGAATAAGGGGACCGACCAACGTTCGAGGGCTTCCGGCAGCAGCGTGTGGTTGGTGTACGCCATGCTGTGCGCGGTGATGGCCCAGGCCGCATCCCATTCCAGACCATGCTCGTCCATCAACAAACGCATCAGCTCAGGGATGGCGATGGTGGGATGGGTGTCATTGAGCTGGCAGACGTTCTGCTGGGCAAAAAGGCTAAAGTCTGCGCCGTGGGCGCGAATCCAGCGCCGCAAGATGTCCTGCAAACTGGCCGAGGCCAGGAAAAATTGCTGTTTCAGGCGCAGTTCCTTGCCGTCCGCACTCTTGTCGTTGGGGTACAAAACCTGCGAAATGCGTTCGGCATCACTCTGCGCCGACACCGCCGCCGCGTAATCGCCTGCGTTGAATTCGGCCAAATTAAATTGCTCCAATGACGAGGCACGCCATAAGCGCAAAGTGTTAACCGTGCCATTCAAATACCCGGCGACTGGAAAATCATGTGGAATGGCTAACACATCGTTGGTAGCGGTCCAGCGTACCCGCGAGCGGCCACGCTCATCATTAAAGAATTCGCTGTGTCCACCGAATTTGATCCGCACCGTGCATTCATGCCGGACAACTTCCCAGGGCAAATCGTGCGCCAGCCAATGGTCAGGATCCTCCACCTGATAACCGTGCACAATGCGCTGGCGGAACATGCCATAGTCATAACGGATGCCATAACCCATCACCGGCAATTGCAAAGTTGCGCAGCTATCTAGGAAACACGCCGCCAAACGGCCCAGACCGCCGTTGCCTAAACCGGCGTCGTGCTCTTCTTCGGCAACGTCTTCAAGCCGCAGGCCCAGCTGCCTCAGTGCTTGCGCCGCTTCCCCGCTGAGTCCTAGATTTAACAGCGTATTGCCGAGCGCCCTGCCCATCAAATACTCCAGTGACAGGTAATAACCGCGCCGAGAGTCATTTTGAAAATAGGCGCCGCGCGTGCCTTCCCAGCGTTCCATTAGGCGGTCACGCACGCTCAGCACAGTGGCGGTATAGCGGTAGCGATTGCTGTCGTTATAACGATCGCGGCCCAGCGTATAGGTCAGATGGCGCTGAATGTCATATTGCAGGCTATCGGCATCCATTCCGAGGGCGGGCAAAGGTTTCACATGGACTTCGTTCACGCAGACCTCCTGAAGAGTGAGAGCCGGCTGCTTGCGCGGCATGCCGCGCAAGCTACTCGAACCGAGCCCGCTAGCAGCCCTCGCGAGTGCGCGCAAAGTCCGACAGGCTGTTAGGCCTTAGTGTGCCCGCGGACTTGGGTGTGGCGCAAGGCTACCGCGCCCATGGCGGCGTTGGATCACGCTGCGCCCAAGCCAAACGATCGGCGGCGGCGGCAAGTTGCGCTAGTGGGAATGCGCCATCGTCGGCCAGTGCCTTCAACGCCGCAAAAGCGATGGCGTTGGCGTCCACCTCAAAAAAGTCACGCAGACCCGCACGCGTATCGCTGCGCCCAAATCCGTCGGTGCCCAGCGTGACGTAAGGGCGCGGCACAAAGGCGCGGATGAGCTCGGGCAAAGCCCGCAGATAATCACTGGCGGCCACGATGGGGCCGCGGCTTAACGCCAATTGTTGGCTGACATAGGGCAGCGGCGCGGCCTTTGCGTAGTCGATGCGCGAGCGGCGCTCGCAGTCGATGCCGTCGCGCTGGAGTTCCGTCCAACTGGTTACGCTCCAGACGCATGCGGCCACCCCGAACTCAGCAAGCAAAAGCGCGGCCTTTTGCGCCTGGGGCAAGATGGCGCCGGATGCCAGCAGTTGCACGACAGCATCGCTTGCCGCATTGGCAGATTGCGAATCCAAACGATAGATGCCGCGCAACACACCTTCGCGCACGCCGTCGGGCATCGACGGCTGCGCATAGTTCTCGTTGCCCACCGTCAAGTAATAGAACACATCGTTTTGTTCGGCCAGCATTTCGGTTATGCCCTGTTGCACGATCAGCGCAATCTCATAGGCGAATGCCGGATCGTAAGCGCGGCAGTTGGGTACGCCGGCAAAGCCCAAATGGCTGGCGCCGTCTTGATGTTGTAAACCTTCGCCGCCCAAGGTGGTGCGGCCGCTGGTGGCGCCCAGCAAAAAACCGCGCGCGCGCTGATCGGCGGCGGCCCAGATCAAATCGCCAACGCGCTGCCAACCGAACATCGAGTAATAGATGTAAAACGGCAACATCGGCAGATCGTGGGTGCTGTAACTGGTCGCCGCGGCAATCCACGAACTAATTGCACCCGCTTCGCTAATGCCTTCCTCGAGAATTTGGCCGCTTTTTTCCTCGCGATAATAGAGCATGGATGCCGAATCTTCGGGCTCGTACATTTGCCCCAGCGGCGCGTAAATGCCGACTTGGCGAAACAAACTGGCCATGCCAAACGTGCGCGCTTCGTCGGCGACGATGGGTACTACGCGCGCGCCCAAGGCTGCATCTTTGAGCAGATTGCCGAGCATGCGCACCACCGCCATTGTGGTCGACATCTCTTTGCCAGCGGCGTCCAGCGCGAACCGGGCGAAGCTGTCGACCACCGGCACCGCTAACGTATGGCTGGCGTGTTGGCGGCGGCGTGGCAATGGCCCACCGAGTTGTGACCGCCGGGCTTTGAGATAACGCATTTCCGCGCTGTCGTCGGCGGGTTTGTAAAAGCGCACGGCGTCCACATCTGCATCGCTAAGCGGCAGCCCGAAACGATCGCGAAAGGCGCGCAATTCGTCGACATCGAGCTTCTTTTGCTGGTGCGTAGTCATGCGGCCCTGCCCGGCTTTGCCCATCCCAAACCCTTTCATGGTTTTGGCCAACACCACGGTTGGCTGGCCTTGGTGGGCAAGTGCCGCCGTATACGCCGCGTGCAGTTTGCGCGCATCGTGACCCCCGCGTTTGAGGCGGTCGATATCCCCATCAGATAAATCCGCCACCAGTCGCGCCAATTCTGCGTTTTGGCCGAAAAAACGCGCGCGATTATACGCGCCATCATTGGCCGAAAAGGTCTGAAACTGGCCATCGACGGTCTGCGCAAAAGCGTGCAGTAATTCACCACCGCTATCGCGCGCAAACAGCGGATCCCAATCCGATCCCCACAGCACTTTAATCACATTCCAGCCGGCGCCGTTGAATAAGGCCTCCAATTCATCGATCACTCGGCTATTGCCACGCACCGGGCCATCCAGCCGCTGTAGATTGCAGTTAATCACGAAAGTTAAATTATCGAGGCGTTCACGCGCCGCGAGCGACAGCGCGCCGATGGATTCGGGCTCATCCATTTCGCCATCGCCAAAAAATCCCCAAACCCGGCGGTTTTGCGTGCTCGCCAGTCCGCGGTGTTCCAAATAACGCAGAAAACGCGCCTGATAGATCGAACTAATCGGCCCCAAACCCATCGAACCGGTCGGGAATTGCCAAAAATCCGGCATTAACCACGGATGCGGATAACTGCACAAACCCGGCGTGCCAATTTCCCGTCGATAACGGGCAATGCGTTCCTCCGACAGAAATCCTTCCAGATAGGCGCGCGCATAGACGCCGGGCGCCGAATGCGGTTGGAAATAAACCAGATCTGCGCCGTCCGGATGACCGGCGGCCTTAAAGAAATGATGGAAACCCACCTCAAACAAATCCGCCGCCGACGCGTAACTGGCAATATGGCCGCCGAGTTCGCCCGCTTCGGTATTGGCACGCACCACCATGGCCAGCGCGTTCCAACGCAAAGCCGCGCCAAGCCGCGCTTCCAATTCCAAATCGCCGGGATACGGCGGCTGTGCGTGCAGCGCGATCGTATTTCGATACGGCGTAATGCGTGCCCGCGCTGACTGCACCCCACGCGTCAACGCATGATCGGCAAGACGATCGTACAGATACTGCGCACGCTCTTTGCCATCGACGTGCACCACCGCGTCCAGCGCCTCCAGCCACTCGCGCGTTTCCTCAGGATCAACATCAGCAACGGTAGGCGTAACCGCCAACACCCGTTCAGCGGCGGGCGGAAAATCACGTGGGGAATCGCTCATGCGCGGTCCATCAAGTTGAGGCAGGCGCGAAGATTAGGGGTTTGCGCCGTATTGGTGTTGGGGTGCGCTTCAAACTAATGTGGGCCGCCAAGCGACGTCAACGCGAGGGAGCAGTCTGATAGGGGTCGGGAAGGCTCGCGCCTCCCCGCCCTCCGAACCGTACAGGCGGTTCTCCCGCATACGGCTCTCCAGTGGGTGGTTTCCTCATCGGGATTGGCTCGCACGCTGCCAGGCTTCGTGTA
>Ga0163154_10003006_pt1 | contig 23940 bp, 23 predicted proteins | sample OliLakLV19MP9P1_FD_148649 | JGI IMG/M metagenome (GOLD analysis project Ga0163154, IMG submission 148649) | Freshwater microbial mat bacterial communities from Lake Vanda, McMurdo Dry Valleys, Antarctica - Oligotrophic Lake LV.19.MP9.P1 | ecosystem: Environmental > Aquatic > Freshwater > Lake >... | reverse complement strand
GGCCGAGGCCGATGCCTTCGCTGTGTGAGCCGCCGCCTTCACCGATGCCAGAGAGCGACAGCGCGCCGATGCCCCCGTCGTCGCCGATGCCGCCTGGGTCGCCCCAGCTCGGGCCACTGTCGAGGCCGGCGCCTGACCACGGGTCTTTGCCCGACGATGGGTCTTTGGAGCCGGCAGCTGCGCGTCCAAGCAGCGTGATCATCGACCACGTCTCCACGTCGGAGAGACCATCGTGGGCTGACGCTTCGGGTCTCGCCGTGTAGTTGCCGCCCGCGCTCGGCTGCCGGGCAGCCCCATGCGCTGCACGCGTCGATGCACCCGGGCCCGCGGCGCCATCGGGCTTGTCGTCGACGGCCCGATGGCCGCCAGGCACCTTGTCGACGGGCTGGTCGGTCGGCAAAACCACGCCGAGATCCATCACCTTGCCGGCGTGTGGGATAATGAGCTCTTCCAGCGGTTCGAGCTTCTGATCCGCTAGCGGGTCGGCCAGCAGAAACAACATCACGGCGAGCGCGCCATGCAGCAGCAATGATCCCAAATCGAAAGCGGCAGCCCGCGGATCGACATGAGAGGGGAGCGCCGGTGCAATGTCGTCGGTGACGGCGTCAATCGAGAGGATGAAGCCGTCGCTCTCGAGGGAGACACGCTGCTCGGATCGGATCGGCTGCACCCGTGTCGCTGTACGCAGCTCACAGCCGCGGCGGTCGCCCTGCAGACGCGCGCCGATCTCGCCGATCGCAAGGTCGCACGGGAGCTCGACCTGTTTTGTCCACAGCGTCGACGCGCCCCACGACAGCGTCAGCTGCAGACAAGAGGGTAGCTCCACAAGGAGGAAGACAGCCGTCAACGGGCGAGGTTCCGCGGGCTCCCGAGAACTACTCGCCAACGCCCTGGGCTTGGTCTATCACGCCTACAAATGAGCGAAGCGGCCCCCCCGTCCGGGCATTCGCAAGCGAGCACGTCTACCAAGACGCTGGCCCTGGCGGCGCTGGGTATTGTGTACGGCGATATCGGAACCAGCCCCCTCTACGCGCTCAAAGAGTGTGTGCATGGCCGACACGCCGTCTCGGCCGACATACCAGCCAACGTGCTCGGGCTGCTCTCGCTGATGCTGTACAGCATCACGTTGGTCGTCAGCGTCAAGTACCTCGGCTTCGTGACCAGAGCCGATAATCAAGGCGAGGGCGGTGGTCTGGCCATGCTGGCCGTGCTCGAGAAGACGCTCAAGCGTCCGAGCGTGCTCGGGGCGGTAGGCGTCATCCCCAGCATCATCATTTTCGGCGCGTGTCTGCTCTACGGTGAAGGCATCATCACCCCAGCCATCAGCGTGCTCAGCGCGGTCGAGGGTCTCGGCGTCGCCACCCACACGCTCGACCCGGCGATCATCCCGTTGACAGTCGCGATCTTGATCGGTCTGTTCTGGGTACAGAAGCGCGGCACTACCAGCATCGGTCGCGTATTCGGGCCCATCATGGTGGTGTGGTTCACCACGCTTGCGGTGTTGGGCCTGATCGCGATCGCCAAACATCCAGCTGTGCTCTGGGCCGTCGACCCGCGCTACGCGGTGCACTTCTTCATCAACAATGGCTGGCACGGCTACTTGGTGCTCGGCTCGGTGGTGCTCTGCATCACGGGCGGCGAGGCGCTGTACGCCGACATGGGTCACTTCGGCCGAAAGCCTATCCAGCTCGCGTGGTTCACGCTGGCGATGCCGGCGCTGGTGATCAACTACTTCGGGCAAGGCGCGCTCCTCTTGGCGGCCGACGGCGCTCGTCTAGAAGCCATCGCAAAGAACCCGTTCTATGCATTGGTACCCGAGGGACCCGCCATCTACCCGCTGGTCGCCATCGCGACGGCGGCCACCGTGATTGCGTCGCAAGCGCTGATCTCCGGCGCGTACTCACTGACCCAGCAAGCGGTGCAGCTCGGCTTCTTGCCCCGTGTTCGCATCATGCACACCTCGCATCACACGGAGGGGCAGATTTACATTCCAGAGGTGAACGCAGCGCTCGCGGTCGGCTGTATCGCGCTCGTGTTTGCGTTCGGCTCGTCGTCGCGCCTGGCTGCTGCCTACGGCATCTCCGTCATGGGCACGATGGCCATCACTTCGACGGCGTTCTTTCTGCTGACGATCAAAGTCTGGAAGTGGCCGCTCTACAAAGCAGTGCCGCTCTACGCGCTGTTCATGGTGGTCGACCTCTCGTTCTTGGGCGCGACCTTGATCAAGTTCGTCGACGGCGGCTTCGTCCCGCTCATCATCGCGCTCGGCATATTTGCCATGATGCGGGTGTGGAAGCGCGGGCGCGCGCTGCTGGCCGACTACTTCGTCCGCGCATCGACGCCGCTGGACGAATTTCTGGCGGCCCTGGGAGAGGGTGTCTATCGCTTTCGCACGAGGGGTGTGCCTGGCGAGGTTCCGATCGTGCGCGTGCCAGGTGCTGCTGCGTTCTTGACCGGTAACCCCAAGGGAACACCGCCGCTTTTGATGCATCACGCCAAGCACAACAAGGCGATCCACGAAACGGTGCTGCTGCTCACTGTCATCACCGAGCACGTGCCGCGCGTACTCGAAGATCGCGTCACGGTCGACCAGCTCGAGCAGGGCTTCTGCCGCGTGCGCATCCGTGTTGGCTTCATGGAGACGGCGGACGTACCGAAGGCGCTCGGCGAAGCGATACGCATGTACAAGCTGCCGTTCGCGCTGGACGACGTGACTTATTACCTCGGTCGCGAGAATGTTCTGGCCACCGATCGCGGCAAGATGGGTCGGCGTTCGGAGAAGGTGTTCGGCTTTCTGACGCGTAACTCCCAACAGGCCACCGCGTTCTTCGGCATCCCGCCCGATCGGGTCGTCGAGATCGGCATGCAAGTCGATCTCTGAGTCTGATACGACCCTGCCGTGGCAGCCGACGAGACGATGAAGTCCGTGCTCACGTCGTTGAAAGACGGCCACGCGGACCCGCCCAGAGGCCTCGGCGTCGAGCAGAAGCTGTTCGTCGTATTGGCGGCGATCTTCGTCACCTGTCTGGTGCTCGGTGACGTCACCGGGGGCAAGGCCTTCGCGACCAGTGTGGGCCCCGTCAGCGTCGGCATGATCCTGTTCCCGGTGACGTTCTTGCTCACCGATGTGATCAATGATTTTTATGGCAAGCGGGGCGCTCGCTTCGTGACCGGCGTGGGTGCTGCGATGGCCACATTGGCGTACGTCGCGCTGGTGATCACCACCGCGCTGCCGACGGATGTAGACAGTTATTTCAAGGCTGACGAATACGCCAAGATCTTCGGAGGCAGCTCCAAGCTCTTCATCGCTTCGATCATCGCTTATGTCATCGGCCAGCTGCTCGACATCCAGATTTTTCTGTTCTGGAAGCGACTCACGCGCGGCAAACATCTTTGGCTGCGCGCAACAGGGTCGACGTTGATCAGCCAGCTCGTCGACACCGCCGTGATCAACTCGATCTTCTGGGCGGGTGTCGCCGAGCAAGGCTGGCCATGGATCGGCGCGAAGATCGTGCGCGAGTACCTGATCAAAGTCGTCGTCGCGGTCGCGCTCACGCCCGTGGTGTACGCCATTCACGGCGTCGTGATTCGAAGGCTCAAGATCGAGCCTGCGCCGCACACCGATGACAGCTAGCGCTTTTTCGCTTATGGCACGGCACCTGCTTGAGCGGGGGCCATGAAGCGAATTCTTGCCGTTCTACCTTTGCTTACCTCGATGCTCGTCGCCTGCGATGAGAACAGCTGCTTCGTGCGTGGCACACGTGTGCTCACCCCCCGTGGTTGGCGAGCCATCGAGTCGCTCGCTCCCGGCGATGAAGTACAGAGCTACGACACCCTCACGAAGGCGGTGGTCACTCGCAAAGTTGCTCGGTTGATCAGCTCGCAAACTGCGCAGGTCGCGCGGCTAAAGGCAGGCGAGCTCAGCATCGCCGGTGTGTCGTTGACTCACCCAGTGTGGGACGAGACCTCACAACGATGGAGCAAAGTCTCAGAGCTCTCTCTCGCTACCTCGGTCGTCGCGCTGCTGCCGGGGGCTCGCCGCGCACCCTCGCGCTGACTGAGCTGAGCCTCTTGCCGTCGAAGGCCCCTGTCGAAGTCTTCAATCTGGAAATCGACGGCGAGGAGCACAACTACTTCGCTGAAGGCATGTTGGTGCACAACAAGTCCATCGATGAGGGCGGCTCCAACAACGGTGGGTCGGGTCCGGTCGGCGGTGATGGTGGCGCGCCAGTGGGCGGCGACGGCGGCGCGCCGCTGGGTGGTGCTGGCGGTGGGGGCGGCGTAGCTGTCGGCGGCAATGGTGGTGCACCTGTGGGCGGCAATGGTGGCGCACCGGTTGGTGGAGGCGGCGGCGCACCAGTCGACGGCGCCGACGGCAGCTGATTGGTGCGACCGCTCGAGGCCACTTCCTCGAGCCAATCAATATGTAAGGGCTGTCCAGAAATAACTTGCGCAATAGTCCCCGATACCATCGCAACGACGGGCGGCCTCGTGGCTCCGCTACTGAAAAATACACGGAGTATTCCTGTGCTGCTCACTCCTCAGGCGCCAGCCTGAGGAACGAGCACCGGAAGCCTGCTCTTGCAGGCTGAGGAGCGGAGTGACGAGGCCGCCAGCGCTAGTGAATGAATAGGTCGCGCGATACCATCGATACTTTCGCGGTCGGGCATTCAACAGCCTGTTGCCATACCAGGGACTCGTATCACCAAGGAGATGACCGAACTTGTCCAATGGCTCGGCGAGGAGACGGGCCACGACAAGTCGTTGCCTGGCGCGGCAAAAAAGGAACCGGGCGTCGGTCATCGCTGGTCAGCTACCGATCTTGGCCGGTGCACGCAACGGCTTTGGCCCGACGTGACCCTTGGTCAGCGGATGACCTGTGCGGACAACGCCACGAACCGGTCCTCAACGGATCATCCACCGGGCCGAGCAGCTGGCGCGCCGCGAGGCACGCGCACAGCGACGAGGTCGACTCCCTTCGCGCCGGCGGTTCCGAGGGGCAAAAGAAGGCGATACAGTTGTCACCCCGACTCATCACTGAGCGCGTGCCTCACGATTTGCTCAGCGGGGGGATTGCTGCAGCCTCGCCTCCCTGCAGGTGGCCAACGCTGGGGCCAATACAATCAATTGCTCCCAGCGTTGGCCGCAAGTCAGCTCCGCGTTGCCGACGAACGGTGGCACGCGCCCTTCGACGCGCTAGCGCGGGTCATTTTGCCTCGCTTTCGGGTGCCTGTTGCGACGACAGCGCCGAGGCCAGCCTCTGCCGGCAACATTGGGCGGCCAACACTGGGGCCAATTGCTGGAATTGAGGTAACTGGTGGCCGGAAGCGATGGCGGCTCAGATGCGAGGGGTCTCGTCCCTCACAACTGAGCGCGCGGCGGTCGCGACCGCCAACACGAACTGCGTTTTTTTACCGACGGGAACCGTCAGCGTGAAACGGAAGCGACCTCGTCGCTGGGCGCGTGCCTCGCGTTGCGATTGCGACGGGGCAGTCGCATAAGGCATTTCGAGCGGGTGAAGTCGTGCAGGCGAAGCCCGGCTCGCCCGGCCGCGTAGAGGGCAGCACTCGCGTGAACGACGTGTACGCCGAGTAGCCAAGAGGTCGCCGACGCGGCGCATATGCCTTGGGTCGGTGGGCACGATCAGTTTCATACGCCGGTGCCCTGACGTCCCGGATCCACTCGCGGCAGCGGTGTCGCGAGGGCACCATTGCGCGATGCGGGCGGCTCAGCCACCAGCGCAGCGCGCATCACGTCGCTCATCGAGAGAATGCCGGCGATACGCGTGCGATCGCTCTCCTCGACCACGACCATCTGTCGAGCGCCCACACGGTTCATCGCGCTCAGCGCGTCGCGTAGGGTCTGCCCCGTGTGGAGATACTCGCGGAGCCGCGCGTGCTCGCCGACGGAGGTGGCCGCTTGTCCCTCGGCGTGCAACCGGCGCAGCAGGCCCTCAGTCACCACGCCTTGAAGTGTGCCGTCACCACCGACCACGGGGAACGAGGAGTACGTCGTCGCCTCCATTCGCTCGAGCGCGTTCGCGATCGACGTATCACCTTCGATGGTGACGACCTCGCGCGTCATCGCCGCGCGGACGGGCAAGGCGGTGAGCGTTTGACCCGAGCCGCCCGCATGCGGCAGCCTGATCCCATCCTGCAATAGCAGCGCTTCGTAGATGGGGTGACGTGACAGCCGGCGAGCGACTGCGTAGGCAGCCATGTTGGCGATCATCAGCGGGAGCACCAGCCGGTAGCTGCCGGTCATCTCGAAGATGATGAGGATGGAGGTGATCGGCGCGCGAATCACGCCCGCGAAGAAGGCACCCATGCCGACCAGCGCGAAGGCCCCGATCTGCGCGCCGTCGTGGCCCAGCAGCAGCGTATCGAGGCTGCCGAACAGCCCGCCCAGCATGGCGCCCACGAACAACGTCGGGGCGAAGATGCCGCCCACACCCCCGCTCGAATAGCCGGCAACGGTGGCGGCAGCCTTGGCTACGAACAGGGCCAGCATCACGCTCACGGCAAGCTCGCCACCCAGCGCTAGGCCGATGGTTTCGTAGCCGCTGCCGGCAATGCCGCGCGCGTGGAAGAAGAACGCTACGCCGACGGCCAAGGTGGCAGTGACCAACGCGCCGATGGCAGGCTTGGCGAACTGCGGAATGGCCGACGCCGCGCTGAACCAGCCGCGCAGGCCCAGCAGCCCGCGAGTGAAGGCGGCCGCGCTGATGCCAGCACCGACACCCAGCATGGCATACACCAGCAACGAAGACGGGTGCGTCAACGCGTAGTCGTGAGGCACGGAGAAGACGGGGTGCTCGCCGAGCACGCTGTGCTCGACGACGGCGGCGAGCGCCGCAGCAACGACGACGCCACTGAGCACGGTCGTATCGAGGGCCCCCACGAGCTCTTCGATGACGAAAGTCACCGCCGCGATCGGCGCGTTGAAGGCCGCGGCAATGCCAGCGGCCGCACCCACCGGAATCAGACGGCGCTGATTGCTGGGAGACAGCGCGAAGACGCGACCGATGCCACTCGCGACGGTTGCGCAGATTTGCACGGTTGGGCCTTCACGACCGAGTGATGCACCCGTCCCGATCATCAGCGCCGAGAGCGCGAACTTCGCAGCGGCGTCGCGGAGCCGCAACCGCTGCCGACTGCTGTTCAGCGAATACACCGCCTTCACCTGGGGGATGCCGCTCCCTCGCACCTGCGGCACGATGGTCGTCACGACGCCTACTACCAGCGCGCCAACGACTGGCACTGCCAGCGATGCGGCGATCCAATGCCAGCTCGGGAGCGCCATTGCGCGCTCGATCACGTGCTTTGAGATCCAGGTGATGGCCAGGTGGAAGCTGACGGCCACCAAACCGCACACGCCACCGACGACGAGGGTCAGCGCCAGTAGCCGTTGCTGTTCGGTCGGGGTGACACGAGCGACGAAGCGCAACAGCGCGTCGTTCGAGGCGCGAGCTGCGGAGAGCAGGTGACGCGCAATCGGCCCAGGTGATGGTGGCATTGCTTACTCGCGATAGCACGGAGTGGTCGACGCCCCACGTGAGTACCCTGACGGTGCCCGCTGCGAACGGCGCGCGGCGAGACATGGCCCAGATCGGCAGGCCGACGCTCAGAAAACGCGCAGCCAGCACCGTCGGAATCATGATGAGGCCTGCCACCATGGTCTCGCCGGTGAGTGTGAGGCGGATCACCTCGAGGCCGACGAGGATGAAGAGCACAGCGTTGAGCATGCCCATCACGGCAATCGGGTCGGTCGGTGAGATCACGGCGCCGAACAGCAGGCAGTAGCCGAAGCTCGTCGGGACTCCCAGCCAGCCGAGCAACAAGTAAGCCAGCGCCGACGATGAACGTCGATAGCACCGTGCCCACCAGCGGCGCAACCGCCGCCCAGCCCAACGCGTCCATGGCGAGGATGGCGAGCGAGAGCCCGAGGCTCATCGCCATCAGCGCGATTGAAGCCGGCTTCTTCAACCAGCGATGGTTCAGGTAAGCGAACACCGCCGCCAAGCTCAGCAACGCCGCGAGCATCTCGAACGCCGACATATGCTTCAAAGGCCCGAGCGAGCGGCGGTTGTCAATGCTGAAGCCCAGCGATTCGCGCGCCGGTGGCGGCGAACATGTGCACGTCCGCCCGCTCGAATGCGATGCCGACCCGCTCCCCAGCGCTAACGAGGGGCAGGCTCGGGGCCAGCTGGCGTCGGGCAGGTTCCATTCACGAAGCGAAGAGTGAGTGTGTCGCCGACGACCACGGCAGCCCTGGGGTGGCCGGCCAGCAAACCTTCGAGGGTCGCACCGAGCTCGTCGTCCAGAGGGGGACGGCGCGGCTTCGACATCGGGCGCGAGAGGCAGACTGCGACCATGTCGGTCGCTCTCGAAAGCTCGATGAAGCGCGCCACGCGCAGCGCTGCAGCCACCTTCTCGGGTGTGAACACGATCACTTCGGCGGGGATCGCCTCGTCGGTGATCGTGACGCCCTCGCCGAAGTCATCACCTAGCGCCGTCTCCAACACCTCGGTGGCGACCGCGTCGAGGGGAGCGCCGAGGTGTACGACCGTCAACCGGACGTCCGATGCGGTCATCGACATGCGGATGTCCAGCAGCTCGCCGGCGGCAGCCGTCGGCCATAGACGTCTCACGGCGTCGCTGACGACTTGCTTGGCGTCCGCCACCTGGTCCGCCGGAGGTGGCGGAGGTGGCGGAGGTGGCTCTGGAGGAGCGGTGGGGACCGGGATGGCAGGCTTCTCGGTCGCCAGCTCGAGTGCCTCGAACTCGTTCGCGTCGGCGACGGCGTGAACATCCACGCGCGGTGAAACCCCCGCGCTCGAGGATATCTCGGAAACGAGTCGATCTTTGGCGAGCGCCGCATCCGCCTGACTGCCGAGCAGAAAAATGACCACCTCGATCTCGCGTCGCTCCACGCGTACGCGCGCCTGCACCACACGCTGGGGAAGCGCCCCGATGGCGCCGTCGACCGATGCGCGAGCAGCGACCTGCCAAGCGACGAGATCGAGCCCTGCGCGCAGCGGACTAAACAGCGCAGCCAGCAGCGCCACGGGCATCAGCAGCCGAAGCAGAGGACCGCCCGACGAGCGAGCCCGATGAATGATCCGCTTGATCAGCGGGCGCGAGAGGGCGCCACCCTGTGCAGCCTCGAATTCCTTGTCCTCCAGCTCGGCCACATTCACTTGGCCGAAGCCGGCGAGCGCGAACAGCGCGCTGCCGATCACGACGATTGCGCAGAAGTTGGTGAGGAAGAGAAGCATCGCGCTGCGGGCGATAGACCAACTGTCGGTGCCCACGCCGGACCCGCTGGCGCATAGCGGCGGCACGAGCGAGATGCCGATCGATGTACCGGCGGCCGTGGTCGTCACGTCGGAGCCGGGTCTCATGGTTGCGTATACGCCTGCGATCGCGCAGAACATCGCGGTCGCCAGGTCGATTGCCGTGGGGGTCGTCCGCGCAGCGATCTCCGAGGTCAGCTGATGGAACGGCAACAGCCGGGTAATCCCGGAAGAGATGCCGACGACGATCGCCACGCTGAACAACACCCGAAGAGCGGCCCGAAACACGAGAATGGGGGAGCCGACCGCGAGCCCCATGCCGAGCCCGATGATGGGCCCCATCAAGGGAGCGACGAGCATCGCGCCGATGATGACGGCATTGCTCCCGACCACGAGCCCGAGGATCGCGATGCCCGCCGAGATGCTGAGCTGTAGCCAGTAGCCCGTGGTCTCCTCGACATTCCGATGAACCATCGCCGCGACGATGGCAGTCCGTCGATCTCGCGCGCAACCGAGCACGGACGCGAGGCGGTCCTGAGTGTCGCGCACCAAGGTGGAAGCCTGCATGGTGCGCTTTATAGCGCACGCGGAGCGCGTTCAGCGCCAGCTGGCTGCCGCGGCGTCCAGCTCGCCTTGCAGGCGACGCAAGAACAACGCCACGTTCGCGAGCTCGTCCGGGGGAGTTGCTGCAATCATGGCGGCCACTGCGCTCTCGACGGTGCCCTTCTTCGGCTCATCGAGGGCCCGGCCCGAAGCCGTTAGCCCCAGCGCATAGCGGCGCTTGTCGCGCGGATCACGTCGCCGCTGAAACAGGCCGCGCTCTTCGAGGCGGCGAACGGCTGCCGAGATCGTCCCGGCATCGAGCGATAGGATCCCGGCGAGCTGCCCAGGGGAGATGCCGGGGTGCCTGCCGACAATGCGAATCAGGATGCGCTGCTGCGCTGTTACGCCGATTGCCGCCTCCATTCGCTTCGACGTGCGTTCGATCGCGTGGTTGACGGCCCACAGATCCGCCACGAACCCAAGCACGGCGTCCAGCGGGAAGTCGTCACGCGCAGTCATGCTCTTGCGCTTCTGGTACCTGCCTCGGTGCGGAGAGTCACGAGCTTTGCTAGCAAGCGATCGACTGTGCGCTGGTCGCGCACGCAGTAGCTCGCGGCGGACTTGGCGTCGGCGCCCACGCGAATGCCAAGCACGCCCGGATCCTCCATCTGGAACACGTCCTCGTCCGTGACGTCGTCACCGACGTAGATGGCGGTGTCGACCTTGGCCTTCTTGCGCAGGTCACGAAGCGCGATGCCTTTGTGAGGCGCGCCCTCCGGCAGCAAGTTGAACACCAGCTTGCCTGGTACGATGCGATGGGCGATCGGGCAGCTGGCGACCGCATCCATGATGACGCGCTTGGCCGCTCGCTTCGCCCGCGACTTTCGGTAATGGATCGCGAGGGAGTAGAGCTTGTCTTCGAGCTCCACGCCTTGGGCATCTGCCAGCCTCCCCTCGAGATGATCCTGCATCGCGGCAGCAGCTTTGGCGAAGCGAGGCATCGCTCCATTTGGCTCGAGGCCATGGTTGCCCACGACATAACGGACAGGCAACCCGGCGAGTCGCTCGGCTACGTCGCTCCGCGAGCGGCCGGAGATCACCGCACACGGATACAGCGCGCAAACCGCGCCGAGCAAGCGCCAAGTGCTGCGCCGCATGCCGGCCGCGTGACGGTCGCGGACAATCGGCGACAAGGTCCCGTCGAAATCGAATGCCAGCAGGACGTTGGACCAGGCGTACTGCTCCAAGATGGCCCCGTGCCTGGGCGCGAGCACATTGATCACGGCAAGCCTCCCGGCAGCGGCGTCGCCAGCGACTCGAGGCGACCCGTCAAGCGATCCTTTCGGCGCACATCGGCTGCGTCCACGAGCATTCGCCCCGCCCACCTGTAGACGTTGAAGTTGGAGACCATGGTTCGCATCGAGTGCATCCGCTCGCGCTGCTCGGCGGGCGGCATCGCCAGCGCCGTCGCCAGCGCGTCGCTCGCTTGGTGCAGATCGTACGGGTTCACGATCAGCGCCTCCGTCAGCTCGCGAGCCGCGCCGGTGAACTGACTCAAGATCAGTACCCCGCTCTCGTCCTCGCGAGCTGCGACGAACTCTTTCGCTACGAGATTCATCCCGTCGTGCAAGCTGCTGACGTAGCAGAGATCAGCCGCGCGCAAGAAGCGGAACACAGTCGGCGGCTCGTGATGCGCCCGAAACAGGATGATGGGCTTGTAGCTGGTCGTGCCCCAGCGCTCGTTGACGCGGGCAGCGAGCGCATCCACTCGGTCGTTGAGCTCACGATAGCGATCGATGCGGGTGCGACTGGGAGCAGCCAGCTGCGCGAAGCTGAAGCGCCCGCGATACTCCGGGTAGCGCTCGAGCAGCTCGTCGACGGCCGAGAGGCGCTCCTCCACTCCCTTCGTATAGTCCAGCCGATCGACGCCCACCCCGAGCAGGGCATCTTTGCGCAGCCCGAGCTGGCGAAAAACCTCTTCGCGGCAAACGCTGGGCGGCGGTAGGTCTGCCAGCCAACGGACCGGCCATTCGATTGAAATGGGGTACGGCCTCACCAGCGTCGATCGAGCACGTCGTACGACCGCGTTGTGCTCGCGGTCGATGCGAGCCTCCAGAAATGCGTCCACCGAATCGATGAAATTGTTGCAGTGCTGCATCGTGTGAAAGCCCACGATGCTCGAGCCCAATAGCCCTTCGATGATCTCCTGGCGCCAGGGACAGATGCCGAAGCGCTCGGCGTTCGGCCACGGGATATGCCAGAAGCTCAGAATGGTCGCGCGCGGCAGGCGCTGGCGGATGAGGCGGGGCGCCAGCGCGAAATGGTAATCCTGTACGAGCACGATCGGGTCGTCGACGTCCGCCTCTTCGCACACGGCGTCCGCGAACTTCTGATTGACTCGCTGGTACTGCGCCCAGTCACTCGAGCGGAACGTCGGCCGCGTATGCGCAACATGACACAGCGGCCAGAGGCCTTCGTTCGAGAAGCCGTAGTAGTAGCCAGCCTCCTCCTCCTCCGAGAGCCACACGCGGCGCAGAGAATACGAGCCCTCGCCTGGCGGGACGAGCACACGGTCGTGCCGATCGACGGTTTCCCGGTCAGCCGACCCCGCACCGTGTCCGACCCACACGCCCGAGCACGCCCGCATGACGGGCTCGAGCGCCGTGACGAGACCGCTCGCGGGGTGCACCACCTCGATCTGATCGCCTTTGCGCTCGTGGATATACGGCTCGCGGTTGGCCACCATGATGATGCGCTCGCCCTCGAGGTGCTGGTGAAGTGCCGCGCGAAGACGCTCCGGATTCCATTTGGTCACGCGTGCGTCGGCGTCGCGCTCGCGCGACAGCGCGTTCAGCTGCGCGCGTAGGTCGCGCACGAGCGGCGCTAGCTCACGGCTCGGGTTCCCGGTGAACGCCTGCCGTAGATCCCGCGTCCACCCCGCCCAAGCGAGCCTGGCGGCCACCATCGTGATCGCCGATGCGCCCGCCGCGAGCACGATGAACGCCGCTAGCGCGAAGTTGCGCGTGGTCACCTCGCGCCGATCGACGTAGCCGAGGTCGTGCAACAGCACGAGCGTGAATGGAGAGGCTGCTTCGCCCAGGGAGAACACGCTGACCTGGGCCCTACCACCAGGTAGGTCGGCTGTCGTCGTGAACACCCCGTCGGCTGCAAAGCCCTGCTCGCGGGCCATTCGTAGCACGCCACCGCAGTCGAGGCCGTGAGGGTAGCCTTCCGTTTCGACCTCGAGATCACCGCGATCACCGCACACCGCAGCACCCATGATGCGCTCGTCCCGCGTGATGTCGGCGAGCAGCGCTGCCAGCGCCGCGCCGTCGCGCGCCGCCCAGCGCGTAGAGAGTGAGCGCTGCGCCGAGCCGACCACCAACTGCGCACGCAATCTCACGTCCTTCTCGAACCAGCCGCGCGTGGTGCTCACCAGCGCTTGATGGGCGAGCACCGTCAACAGCCCCAGACCGAGAACCAGCCCGAGCACGAAGCGGAGCGAGCGCGACATTACGCGTACGATAGCTCAAGATAATTGGATATCCAATCTGTTTTGCGATAGCGTGGCTACGGTGAAGCTGTCCGAGATCGGGTTGATCGGAAACTGCCAGTGCTCGGCGCTGGTCGACCGCCGAGGGAGCGTGACGTGGTGCTGCTTGCCACGCTTCGACTCGGAGCCGGTGTTCTCGACGCTGCTCGACGAGCAAGACGGTGGTCACTTCACGATCGGGACGGCTGACGGCTCACCCGGCCGCCAGCGTTACCTCGAGAACACGAATGTGCTGGAGACCACGTTCAGCGGGGAGAGTGGCTCGTTCCGCGTGCTCGACTTCATGCCTCGCTTCATCCAATACGAGCGCAGCTTTCGCCCGACCAAGCTCATCCGCATCGTCGAGCCCCTCACGGGCACGCCGCGCATCCGCATCGCTTGTCAGCCACGCCTCGGCTGGTCGAAGGCGGTGCCTCGCTGTGAGCAAGGCTCGAATCACCTCCAATTTCATGGCTTCGACGCGGAGCTCCGTCTCACCACGGACGTGCCTCTCTCTTACATCGGCAGCGAGGGCTTCGCCCTCACCGAGCGCAAGCACTTGGTGCTCTCGTATGGCGCTCCAGTCGAAGAAGCTCTGGCACCACTCTGCGATCGCTTCTTGACCAACACCGTCGCCTATTGGCGGCGCTGGGTGAAGCACTGCGAGGTGCCGACGGCTTACCAGGCCCAGGTGATCCGCTCGGCTTTGGTGCTCAAGCTGCATTGCTTCGAGGACACCGGAGCGATTGTGGCGGCGATGACGACCAGCCTGCCCGAGTCACCAGGCAGCGGCCGCACCTGGGACTACCGCTACTGCTGGCTTCGCGATGCTTACTACGCCATGGGTGCCTTCCGTCTGCTCGGGCACTTCGAGGAGCGCGAGCAATTTCTGAACTACTTGCTCAACATCGCGAGCTCCGCCGACGGCTACAACCTGGCGCCGCTCTACCGCATCGACGGCCGCTCGAATCTTGATGAGCGCATCCTCGAAGGGTGGCCCGGCTACGGCGGGCACGGCCCGGTGCGCGTGGGCAATGGCGCGGCCCTCCACCGCCAGCACGATGTATTCGGTGAGATGGTGCTCGCGCTCGCGCCGCTGTTTCTCGACGCTCGCTTCAGCGATCAGCGTACCGAGAACCTATTTCAGTTGGTCGAGGGCCTCTCGCGCCAGGCGATTGCAGTCGCCGGCAAGCCCGACGCGGGCATTTGGGAGCTGCGCACCGAATGGCAGCCACAGACATTCTCGACGCTGATGTGCTGGGCCGGCGTGAACACAATGTCGAAGATCGCACGCGCCGTGAAGCCTGCGCTGGCGGAAGAGTTTCGCTTGGCCGCGGAGAAGATACGATCGGAGCTCTTGGTGTTCGCGCTGCACCCGACGCGTACCTGTTTGGTGGCAACGCATGGCGGCTTCGAGGTGGACGCGGCCATGCTGCAAGCGGCGACGCTGCGACTTCTCTCGCCTTCCGACCCACGCCTCGTCGGCACGGTCGCCGCCATCGAGAAAGATCTCACGCACGGTGGCTGGCTGCGCCGCTACCGAACCGACGACGGCTTCGGTGCTCCCACGGTCGCGTTCGTCATCTGCACCTTCTGGCTCGTCGAGGCACTCGCTGTGATTGGCGATACAGCGAGAGCCCGCGCCTTGATGGATCGCATGATGGCCATCGACTCGCCTCTCGGGCTGCTCTCGGAAGACTACGACCCCGAACGGAACGAGATGTGGGGGAATTTTCCGCAGGCTTACTCGCACATCGGTCTGATTCACGCGGCCTTTACGGTCTCGCCGCGTTGGTCGGACGCCTAGAGCACCGAACAGGTTGAAACCCGAGTAGAAACGATCGAGTCCGACGCGAGACGCGCGCCCGAGGAGTGAGCACCGCAAGACTACTGACAGTAATCTGAGGAGCGGAGCGACGAGGCCGCGCGTCGCAGCAAGAGAATCGGCCGTTTGTACCGGTGATTCAACCTGATCGGTGCTCCAGGCCATAGCGAAGGTTAGACTGGCGGGATGAAGGCGTCAGTCGACCGAAGCTATCGCGGACAGCCACTCGAGCTCGCGCGCATCAATCCGGAAGAGATGCAGCGTCGAGCTGACGAATTTCATGCCCGAATGGCGACACGACGTTCAGTGCGACACTTCTCGCGCGAGCCCGTGGCGCTGGACGTCATACGACGCTGCATCGCCACTGCCGCGAGCGCGCCGTCCGGTGCCAACAAACAGCCGTGGACATTCGTGTTGGTTACCGACGTCGATACCAAGCGCCGCATTCGGCAGGCCGCCGAGCAAGAAGAGCGCGCATTCTATGGTGGGCGCGCGCCCGCGTCCTGGCTCGCGGATCTCGAGTCGCTGGGGACCGATCACGACAAGCCGTTCCTCGAGGATGCCCCTGCGCTCATTGTCGTATTTGCGCATCGACAAGCTGCGGGGGGCGAGAAGAACTACTATGTCTCCGAGTCGGTCGGCATCGCGGTGGGCTTCTTGCTCGCTGCCCTACATCACGCCGGGCTAGCGACGCTCACGCATACTCCGAGCCCAATGGGCTTCCTCGGCGAGCTGCTGGCTCGCCCGGCGCACGAGCGAGCCTACCTGCTGCTACCCGTGGGGCTTCCGGCGTTGGACTGCGAGGTTCCCGTGATTGCCCGGAAGCCGCTAGCAGAGGTGCTGGTGGAGGTCGCGAGCAACGCCGATTAGCGAGAATCGGCTGATCGTTATTGCTGGTTGTCGGCGGGGACGCCATTCAGCCAATCGGTTGCCTGGAGACCGTTGCTCGCGTGGCAGTCGATGCAGAACGAAACGACCCCACCCTGCGCGAACGCTCCGCCGTCGTCGAAGCGAGCCCAAAACCAGTCGCCCGCGTCGGGGTTGAAGCCGGCGGATTGCTTGCTCATCACGGTGGCCGACCCGGTGGGCTCACCTGCCGCGTCAAGGTGCTGCTTGACGATCATGGTGCCCTCGGGGAAGGGCTCCGCTGTCGCGGCGGGGTCATCGGGGTCGATCGCTTTGTAAGCAGCGACCGCATCGTCGCTGACCCAGATATGGACCAACTCAGCGTTGCCGTGCTGGCTGGTGGCCCCTTCCTGCGACACACGAGTGAAGTCCGCATCCCTAAAGGTGGCGAAGCGGTCGATCACCACCGACTCGGGCGTTTCGCCTGTGCCACCAGCGCCGCCGCCCTCGCCGCCGCCGCCGGCACCCCCGCTGTCGCCGCAGCCTGCCAAGAGCCCCAGGGCCAGCCCAAGCCATGAACGTGCTTGAATCATGCGTGATCTCCGCTCGCCGAGATCGTCGCGACCTCCAGCGACCGGCGTATGCCGCGGACGCGCAACAGTTTCTCGACGGTTGACGATTTTCGGAAACCATTCGCAAAGAGCGGGATAGGCGCGGCGTGACACCGTTTCTACAACGTGCGGCGCTGGCCGTGGCCGGCTGCGCACTTCTGGCCGGTGGCGCCTGGCTCGCCACGGATGAGACGCCGCTCGAGGAGCTACGCATCGAATCCGACGATCACTGGCCGGAGGCTGGGTTCGTCGAGATGGTGTCGCCGATCTCGCCGCCCACCTCCGCCGATCGAGACGACGTCATTCAGGTTTGGCTCCGGTTGCCGCCCAGCGGAGAGGTGGGGCTGGCGATCGGCGCCGACGGTCGACCTGCTTTGACTTTGCCCGCGGGCACCGTCGCGGACCGGGTCGAGCGCCACCTCACTCCGTCGGGGTCTCGCGTCATCGACGTACGCGGGACCGAGCTCGAAGCCGGCGGCGGCCAGCGCTTCCGTCTGCTGCGCCGCTCGGAGGGCGGGCTGCGCGGGTTCGCGTGGGAACGCGGAGCGGCGGAGCAGCAGGCAGAGGCTGACCGCCGGATCGCAGAGCTCGTGCCGTCACGGGCTGTGGGAAAGCTCCGCGCGCTCAATGATTGCGCGCGCTGCCATTTCGCGAACAAATCCGAGGAAGTCACGGCTGGCGAGAGATTCACCCCGAATCGGCGGACGGACGCGGTCGGGTTCTACCAGGTGCAAGCCGTGTTCGACGACGAGCAACCGCTCGAGCGGACGCGGCCATACGACACGAACGTGGGCCGCCAATTCGTCACGCTCTCGTGCATGCGAGGCGGCGAGCCACGACTGGAGCACGGGCAAGGCCACCCATCGTGCGCTGACGGGTCGACACCTCGAGCCCGCTACGACGTGGCTGCGGCTCGAGTGGCAGGCGATGCACGCGCGCTCGGTGTCTGCGCAGCGCGCGAGTATTTGGGGGGGCACATGAGCTCCGAGGCGCGCGTCGCGTTCGCGGCGGCCCTGGAGGCCTGCGACCTCGACGATGAGACGACCGGCCGGCGCGAAGCCGGTCTGGACACGACAGAGAAAGAGACCACGTCATGGAAAAGAAGAGCATCGAAATAATGGTCGCAGCATTGGTCGCCGGGGCCGGTTTGCTCGCTGCGGGCTGCGGCGACGACACGAGCGGCAACAAAGGCGGTGCAGGGGGCGCCGGGGGCGCCGGCTGCGGCGCTGGTGGCTGCGGCGCAGGGGGCTGCGGCAATGGCGGCATGGGCGGCTGCGGCATGGGCGGCTGCGGCATGGGCGGTTGCGCCTCGGGTGGCGCGGGTGGCGAAGGCGGCGAAGGCGGCGCCTGAGGCCAGCATGGGACGGGCCATCAGCGGCGTCGGTGTGAGCTTACGACGCGAGCACTACGACGATGCGCTATCGAGCACCAGGTTGCTGGACTGGGTCGAGATCCAGCCAGAGAACTTCATGGACATGGGCGGCTTGCCCAGATCCGTGCTCGAGCGCGCAGCCGCCAAATGGCCTGTGATACCGCATGGTGTCGGGCTCTCCCTCGGCGGGCCCGACCCGCTGTCCCGCGACTACTTTCGATCGCTGCGTACGATCATCGATGAGCTCGACTGTCCGTACTTCAGCGAGCACGCGTCGTTCGCGTCGGCGCACGGCGTCTCACTTCATGGTCTCTATCCACTTCCATTTACCGAAGAGGCGGCGTTGCACCTGGGTCGGCGCACCGCAAGCTGCGCCGACGAGCTCGGCCTACCGCTGCTACTCGAGAACATCACCTACTACGGCGTGATGCCGGGCAGCGTGCTCGCCGAAGGCGCCTTTCTCTACGAAGCGCTGGGCGCGGCGGACGCGGGTCTCTTGCTCGACCTCAACAACGTGTACGTCAACGCGAAGAACTTCGGCGTCGATGTGGAAACGGCGCTGCGGTCGCTGCCGCTATCTCGCACTCGCCAGATCCATCTGGCGGGACATACGTTTGGTCACGGGCGGTTGCTGGACGACCACGGCGGTCGCGTCCCAGAGCCGGTATGGGCGCTGTATCGAAAGGTCATCGCCGAGCTCGGGCCTGTCCCCACCATCATCGAATGGGAGAATCGACTTGGGTCGTTCGACGACCTGCTCGACGAAGCAGACAAGGCGCGCGCGATCCAGCAAGAATATTCTCCCGAGTACCGGGCACCCCAGGCAAGCGCGCTGCCATGGTAGCCGCTGGGCAGTCGCTCGCTGGCTTCTTCGAGATCGCCCTGCCCCTGCTGCTGGGAGGGCCCACGCCCGAGAGCGTCAGCGACGACGAACAGCGAGCAGGCCTGGCCTTCTATCGACACATGACCGAGCTCGAGCTGCGGAACCTGCTCCACCGCGCATGTCCCGGTGTCGCTCGCGCGCTCGAGCTTTTGGGGGACGACTCCTTCGCACGCTTGTCGCGCGAGTACTTTCGGGCGCATCCGCCACGGGGTTGGGACCCGGGCGCCGTTGCCGATTCGCTGCCTTCATTCCTGATTCGCACGCATTGGCCGCGCGCTCTCTCCGAGATCGCGGAGATTCACCAGCTGCTGCGGCAGTGCGCATTGGCAGCCGGCGAGGCTGATAGCCCGTTCGAGCACACCATCTTCGTCCGGCGCTTCGAAACGACGAGCCCCCGCTTCGTGCAGCGGCTGCTCGCGAGCGAGCCACTGTCGCTCCCGGAAGAGGAGCCTATGGTCGCGATCATCTATCGCTCCCATCGCACGCAGCGAAGTCACCTGCTGCTTCCCTCCGAAGAGACGCTGCGCGCGCTGCTTGCGTACGCGCAACGACGGCCCCCCCCGCCCGCTGGCATGCGCGTGCTGCTCGAAGTGGGCGTGCTCTCTCCGGTCGAGATCTGAGGTCGGCCCACCACAGTCGTTGCGGCCGCAGCTCGGCTGGGGCACGGCAATCTGGCGACATGCGCACCGACGAGGAGCTGATGGCCGCGCACGTGGCCGGCGCCAAGGGTGCTTTCGACGAGCTGTTCGCTCGCTACGCACCGCTGCTTCTGCGGGTGATGACTCGGCAGCTCGGGTCGGTCGACGATGCCCGGGACGTGGTGCAGCAGACTTTCTTGCAAGTCCATCGCGCCCGCCTCGACTTCGATGCGAGCGCACGCTTTCGGCCCTGGCTCTTCACGATCGCTTTCAACCTCTGTCGCCAGCTGGGGCGCACACGCAAGCGACGACGCGAGAACCCGTCGGACGAGCTGGCAGAGGCCGACCTCCGTGCAGTCCCGGTCGACAGCGACGCGCAGCAAGACGTGCGCGCGGCGCTGGCAGAGCTACCGGTCGACTACCGAGATGCCATCGTTCTGCACTGGTACGAGGGCCTATCGTTCGAAGAGGCAGCGGCGGTGCTCGGCGCCAGTGCGACGGCGCTCAAGCTGCGCGCACATCGTGGGTACAAACTGCTCCGTGAAGCGTTGGCAGACCGAAACCCGGAGCTGCCGCCGGACATAGGCAAGGAGGAGAAGTGAGTACCTGCAAAGACCTCCGCGACGCGGTCCAGGCCGGCAGCGAGCCCTCGCCAACAATGCTCGACCATGCTGCCGAGTGCGCGCCTTGCGCCGAGATCTTGCTGGACGATGCGACCCTCGGCAAACGGCTCGGTTTCGAGGCTGCCAGCGACCCCTCGGGACAAGAGCTCGCGCAGCTGCTGAGCGGACTCCAGAGCGATCTTGCACGGGAGAGCGGGCCGAGGGCGTGGCTGCGCTCGCGCCCGACCGTGCTACGCGCAGCGCTACTCCTCTGTGTAATGGTGTCGATCGGCTTCTTGCACGTAGGTCGCTTGTTGCGCCCCGATGCAGCGGTCTACCCCTCCGGGCGGCTGGGCCTCGAGCTGTCCGTCCTCGGGTTGATTGCCATCGCGAGCGTGGTCGTCGGACTGCGCCCCTACTTCAAGACGAACGCGCCGCTCGCGTTGACGGTCGGCGCCGCCGCGCTCGCGGCGCTGATGCCGGTTGCTTCGATCGCCATGGGCCCGGCGCATGCGGCGCACGACGCCTCTCTCGCTGGCATCGGCGACGCGCTGCTACCTCGCGCCGTTGGGTGCCTGGTGTACGGGCTGGTGTTCGCGTTGCCGGTGGGCTTGGTGGCTTGGCTGGTCGATCGAGGGCCAGCTGCGCGCGCGGCGGTGCCCTTCGCTGGCGCAGCAACCATCGGCGCCAACCTCGCGTTATGGTTGCACTGCCCCATAACGCACGGCATCCATATCGCCCTCGGTCACGTGCCATTGGGCCTCTGTCTGTTCGCTGCGGCGCTGCTGGTCTGGCGATACCGCCCGCGCCGCGCGTGAGGCTCGAACTTACTGGGACGTCGGCGTGGACGCCGCGAAGAGCTCGGCCCCTGCGGGAGCCTCGAGGGCTGACGCCAGTGCAAGATCGTAATGGTGTTCGGGGTGCGCTCCCACGAGCCGTCCGAGCTCCGAGCCGCTACGGAAGACGATCGCCGTGCCTCGATATTCTCAAGCGTTAGGGGCCAATAGGTAGAAGGTCTATCACGCAGTCCGTGATAATTAAGCCGCGTGGGAATTGGCAATCTCGATGAGGTTCGTGCCTTCTGCGCCGTTGTCGAGGCGCGCAGCTTCACAGCAGCGGGCGCTCGCTTGCAGGTCACGACGAACGCCATCAGCCTCCGCGTTCGTCGTCTCGAGGAGGCGCTGGGGGTACGGCTGCTGGTGAGAACGACGCGCCACGTGAGCGTGACCGATGAAGGCGCCGCGGTGCACAAGACCATGTCCCGGCTGCTCGACGAGGTGGACTCGCTGGAAGCCGTGGTTCGCCCGGACCGAGCGGACCTGCGGGGACGGTTCGCATCGCGATGCCCGGCGTGCTGGCGAGCGCGCCCTTTTTCTCGAGGCTGCGCGATCTGCAGAGTCAGCACCCCGAGCTATGCGTTCAGACCATCGTCTCGAACAGCCCCATCATGCCCTCGACAGAGGGCCTCGACATCGCGATCTACGTCGGTCGCCCGCCCGAGACTGCGTTCGTCGGGCGTTTGCTCGGGCGCGGCAGCTGGGTGCTTGTCGCCGCGCCGGAGTACCTCCGGCGACACGGTCGCCCGATGCGGCCGGCCGACCTGGCTGATCATCGCTGCCTTCGACTGCTCAGCAACCCTCCGCAGAACGAGTGGACACTGGTCGACGCGCGTGGGCGCGAGCACACGGTACCCGTGGGCCGCGGCTACGAGGCCGACGACAGCCGATCCTTGGGAGACGCTGCGTATGCGGGGCTCGGTATCGGGCTGCGGCCTGCGGGGGAGGCAGCTCGCGCCGTGGCTCGCAAGCGGCTGGAGGTCGTCTTGCCGAAATTTCGTTTTCAGCCACTCGATATCCACGCCCTTTTGCCACAGGGCCGAATTCGGGTGCCACGCGTGGCTGCCTGCTTGGAGATCCTGCGCGAAGCCGTTCGCGAGCTCGGCTGATGGCGCGACCGCTCGACGCATGAGTCCGAACCATCTCGACCGTGATGCGTGTCGACACCAAACCGAGGAAACGATGGCCTATAGCGAAAGGCTCGCGGAGAAAATTCGAGGCGTGCTCGACAGCCGCTTCGACGTGGAAGAGAAGAAAATGTTCGGCGGCCTATGCTTCATGGTCGCCGGCAGTATGGCGTGCGGCGTGATGGGCGACGATCTGCTCGCCCGCGTCGGACCAGCCGCATACGACGATGCGCTGGCGCAGCCACACGCGCACGTGATGGACTTCACCGGCCGCCCGCTGCGAGGGTTCGTGCGGGTCGCGGGGGCTGGGCTGCGCACGAGCGCCGTGCTCGGCCGTTGGGTGCGCGACAGCGTTGCGTTTGCGGTCTTGCAGGCCGATTCCAAACCGGCCAAGCGCCCCAAACAGTCCAAGATCTCCCAAAAACCAGCCTTGCGAAAGAAGTGAGTCCCAACAACGAGCCGTCAACGCCAACGGAATCGACCTCGTCGCTGAGCGCGTGCCTCGCATCGCGCCCTTTCGACCGCGTTTCGATCGACATCCCATCGCGCGCTGGAGAGCCGTTCCAGAATGTCCGTGAAGAGCGGCTCCGTCTTTGCGCTCACGACGCCGGGCTTCGAGGCGCTCCTCGAGCGCGAGCTCGCCCGCGTGACGTTTCCATGACGTCGCCGAGACGCGCTCTACACATCGAGAGCCCAATGCTATTCCATGAAAACGATGGCTGTGTCCCGGGAGATTGAGGGAGTCACGAAGCTCACGGTGACGCGGGATGTGCGCACCGCTGCTCCACTGGTGGCCCTCCTCGCCGCGGTCCTCGGTTGCGGGGATGCGACTGCCGCCGGGGGAGGCGGCGCGGGTGAGGGTGGTGACGGCGCCGGGGGCGCCGCCGAAGGTGGCGCGCAGCCTCGAACTTCTTCGACCAACTGCTGGGCGATCGACTCGATTGCCACCTGCGCCTTGCCATCCGCCTTGAGCCTCAGATATTCGCCCTGGCTCAATTGAGCGAGCTCGCGCTGGAAGACATCCTTGTGGAAATCGTCGATGACGAAGACACGCATCCCGTGCTTGTCATCCGCGGCGAATGCCCCTTCGCGCGCAAGCCAACCAGAAGCGGGTTCGACAAGGCGAAGCGAGGTATGGGGAGTGGTTTGTGCCACCTTCGAGACGTCGATCGACTCACCGCCGCCTGAAAGAACGTGCAGGTGTTGCCATCCATGTCGATGGTCGTCTGCGTCTTGCGATGCCCCTTGATCAGCGCGACATCGCTGAACGCAGTGGCCCCACGACGGTTCAGCCGGGCGTGAACACGATGGGGTAGGTCACGTTGACCACGCCGCCCTCCGGTTGCGGAAAGGCGATCGCTCGGAATGCCTCGGCTACACAGTTCGCGGTGCTGGCCGGGGCGCCGCCCTCGCCGCTGCCTCGCGCGCGGCTCACGGAGCCGTCGCGCCCGATGGTGAAGCTCACGGTAACGCGCATGAACACGCTTGGCTGCTCCTTCAGGTCCTTCTCGTAACAGAGGCGAAAGCGGCCGAAGTTCTGCCGCACCACGCGCTGGATCGTCTCCGGCGGCAGACGCCCCGATACGTTCGCGCTGCAGCCGCTGTCGGAGACCTTCACGCCCTCGACGTAGCGCGCGCCACACAGGCTGGTCCGGGGCGGCGCCGTCCTGTGGTTACCCATGAGTCGGCCATCGCAGCCCATCCCGCAGCTGCCCCAGCCGGAGTTGCCAGTTCCGAGGTTGATGCCTTGGCCGCGCCCGCCGCCGCCTTCACCGATGCCGGAGAGCGAGAGCGCCCCGACGCCGCCGTCTTCGCCGACGCCGCCGGGGT
>Ga0163154_10003005_pt1 | contig 23941 bp, 25 predicted proteins | sample OliLakLV19MP9P1_FD_148649 | JGI IMG/M metagenome (GOLD analysis project Ga0163154, IMG submission 148649) | Freshwater microbial mat bacterial communities from Lake Vanda, McMurdo Dry Valleys, Antarctica - Oligotrophic Lake LV.19.MP9.P1 | ecosystem: Environmental > Aquatic > Freshwater > Lake >... | reverse complement strand
CAAGTAATATTTGCTGATAATCGTATTCTACATTCATGGGAACATAAATATCATCCTCCGATTCCAAACGGCTTAGTGCAAGCATCAAGGCGCCGCAACTGGAGCCGCAGATGCCTTGACAACAGTACCGCCTTCAAATTTCCAGCTATGGGTACGATCATAATTTTCATAAGAGAAATCTTCTGACTCATTTTTCCAAAGTAGATTGACTGTATGTTTTGACATGGTTATTTTTTTTAGTTAATTAGACTCAATAATGTAGATTGATATTTTTATTATTTAGGTTTTTTTTACGCTTACTACTTTTGGTATCAAAACGGTTTATATTTTGCTGGCTAACAGCGTTTTGATTAAACAACGCTTTGGCAACTATAGATTTATTTCTTGCTTGCGCTTTATCCTTTAGATCATCAGTTTTAATGCCGTCTATATTCTCCGTATAGTCGTTGAAGTAACATTCAAATTTATTGTCGTGTTGCCTGGAAATATTTTGATAACGGGTTGCAAAAGGAAAATCAGTTTTAAAATTAGTAACCCAGGTATGGCAGCACAAATAGCTTCCGCAAGGACCAATACCACCTATGCGAAAGGCTTCCTCACGTATTCCAATCTGGCGCATCTCAACACGTATCTGAAAAGCTTTGGATAGGTGTTTAACTAACTCCCGGAAATCCACACGTCCTTCGGCTGTATAATAAAATGTGGCTTTAGATTGATCCCCCTGGTAATCTACATCGAATAATTTCATAGATAGGCCAAGATCTTTAGCCAAAACCCTTGCTTTATACATCGTATCTAATTCCATCTCTTTGGCCAGCTTCCATTTATTTACATCAGCAGGAGTGGCTCTGCGATAGATTTTTTTAACTACTTCCTCCGTATGCACGTTGTTTTTCCTGAGCTGCATACGCACCAATTCTCCGGTTAAGGAAACATGGCCAACATCATAACCAGCCAGAGTGCCTTCCACAACAACCAATTCTCCATTTTTGAAATATATGTTTTGGTGATTGAGGTAGAATTCCTTGCGGGATCCTTTAAACTTTATTTCTATAATATTGCAAACTTTATAATCAGGTGGCATAACAATATCCGACAGCCAGTCATATACATCTGATTTACTGCCACCGTACGCAAGGCCCGAGCCATTACTTTTATTGCCCCCGGGAACAGAATTACCTTCTGTTGAATCGTTATCATAATCCATATTAACCTATATTTTGAGTCCCTTTCGGGAATGTATAAAATTCTAAATATTTCTGTTTAAAAAAAATAAGGGGCTATCAAATCCGGTAGCTATCGGATTCATCTTCATTAATTTCTATCAGCATATTATAAGCTTCCCGTAATTCTATCAGCGTTTTTTTATGCTCCCTTTTTTGCGCAATCTCAATTCCATCTTTATAAATTCCCTTTGCTTTCTCTAATTCATTCAGCGACTCATATAATTTCCCCAATTGATAGTAACTCGCTATATAATTTTCATCATCCTTTATCAATTTCAAAAAGTAATCTCCCGCAGTATTATTTTCTTTAGCCTTAACATATTCTAATGCCAATGTGTATTTTAGAAAAGAGTCGTTGACGTCATCCTTTAAAAATTCTTGTAATTGTTCAATCCTGCTTTTCATTATTTTGTTTTTATGAAATTGTTTTCTATGGCCCGGCTAGCTTGGTATACATACCTTCTCAGCTCAAAAAATTGTTATGCCAACTTTTTTCCAAGGGCACTTCCCAATTTTGCTCCAACCCTTCTTTGGTATTTACGAGGTTATTGAACACAGTTATCCCTTTTAGTCCTTCCGGAAAGGTGCGTAAATTTTTAAGTTCATGAATATGACACGAAATAATTTTTCCGTCTCCAACTTCGTCATTCCCGTCCGCACCGGCACGGGCGGGCAGGCGGGCCGGTCTGTAAGCAACATTCATTCTGTCCAGAAGAAAAGTATTTCCGCCTAAGCCGGATTCCAGTTGCTGAATAAATTTTACTGACTTGTCAATTCCGCATCCGCTGGCGGAAGTGGTTTTTTCATCTACACATACTATAATAAAACGATTGTGAAAGATTTCAATACAAGCACTCATTGTTTTTCCGTGCGAAGTCCACTCAGCAATAAAACTTTCTGCTTTAGTTTTTACTGAAGTGATTTCATTTTTAGAAAACTCACGGGTAGATTGGTATATCCATACCCGTGAGTGCAACGGCATATCTTTAAAATTTATCATTTTTATTTATTTATAACGTTCAAAGTTGGAAAGTTGGAAAGTTTAAAGTTGGAATGTTTAGCAAGAAATACGTAATCTTTTCAACCTTTCAACCTTAAAACTTTTGAACTACCCTTATTGATTAACAAAACTCCTCATAGGCGGCCTTTAGGTTATCGGCAATCAGCTCCTTGGACCTTCCTTCAATATGATGTCGTTCTACAAAATGAACCAATTTTCCATCTTTAAACAAGCCTATACAAGGCGACGATGGGGGATAGGGCAGAAAATGTTTGCGTGCCTGGTTAGTGGCTTCGGTGTCAAAGCCGGCAAACACAGTTGTAATACGGCCAGGGTGCCTGGTTGCGTGCAATGAAAGTTTTACTCCCGGGCGTGCGGCACCGGCAGCACATCCGCAAACTGAATTAACAACCACTAAAACGGTGCCTTTTGAATTAACGGCAGCATCTACTTCCGCAGCGTTGCGGAGATCTTCAAAACCAACAGAGGTAAGTTCTTCCTTCATTGGCATTACTAATTGTTCTGGATACATGGTGTAATATTTAAGATTTAAAATAAATTCAAGGTTTTAAAGAGAACCCCAATAAACTCTGTAAAATTTTTAATTTATAATCGTAATTGTAAATCATTCGATTCATCAATTAATTACAAACCGTTGTTTAAAAAATATGTTTTTCTGCATGATAGGAGGAACGGACCATAGGGCCGCTTTCAACATAACGAAAACCCTTTTCAAGGGCTATCAATTTATATTTAGCAAATACTTCAGGGTGAATAAACTCTACAACAGGCAAATGTTGTTTTGTTGGTTGCAGGTATTGTCCCATGGTTAATACATCGCAGCCTACTGCACGTAAATCATCCATTGTTTCATAAATCTCCAGTTCGGTTTCTCCTAAACCAAGCATAATACCTGATTTGGTTTTCATCCCTGCATCTTTCAATCTTTTTAAAACTTGCAGGCTTCTATCATATTTTGCCTGCACACGTACTTTTTTTGTAAGCCTTTGAACGGTTTCTGTATTATGAGAAACAATGTCGGGATATGCATCTATAATACGCTGCAGGTTGTCCCAATTGCCCATAAAATCAGGGATAAGGGTTTCAAATTTTGTTTGTGGGCTCACTCTGCGAATAGCATTAATCGTTTCCACCCAAATGATAGAGCCGCCATCTTTTAAATCATCTCTATTAACCGAGGTAATTACACAATGTTTCACATTCATCAGCCGCACGGATTCTGCTACCCGTTCAGGTTCTTTTAAATCAACAGGCAACGGACGGCCGGTTGCAACAGCACAAAATCCGCAGGAACGGGTACAGATATTTCCAAGAATCATAAACGTTGCAGTACCTGCTCCCCAACATTCGCCCATATTAGGACAACTGCCGCTTTCGCAGATGGTATGCAATTTATGCGTGGATACTATCTCTCTAACCTTTGCATATTCTTTTCCGGTTGGCAATTTTACTCTCAGCCAATCGGGCTTGGTTTTAAAACTTGTATCTTCTGCTATTTCAATACTATTATTTGACATTTTCTTGAAAAAAATTAAAAAATTTTAAAATTCAAATAAGACAAGCCATTTGATTTGTATTATTTCTGCGTAAAAGGTTGTTGGTAGAGTCATTTTTACCATTTTACATCCGCTACCTTAGCTATCGGCACTTTTGCATTTTGTATGGATACCTGCTGCGCCACCTTACGTGCCATTTCCATGTAGGCGATAGCTTGTGGGGTAGTTTCCTGCAGTACAGCCGGACGGCCGGCATCACCAGCCTCACAAATACTTTGCACCAATGGTATTTCGCCTAGTAAGGGAACTCCTAAATCTGCTGCAAGATTTTTTGCTCCGTCTTTACCGAAAATATAATAGCGTTTTTCTGGTTCGTCGGGCGGACTGAAGTAAGACATGTTTTCTACGATGCCTAAAACAGGAACATTTATTGCCGGTAACTGAAACATTCCAACACCCTTTTTCGCATCAGCCAAAGCCACAAATTGAGGAGTACTTACAATTATAACCCCATTCAATGGAACGGCTCCAACCAACGATAAATGAATGTCACCGGTTCCCGGAGGTAAATCAATAATCATATAATCCAATTCCCCCCAATCAGCATCCGAAAACATTTGTACTACCGCTTTTGAAGCCATTGGTCCACGCCATACAATGGCTTGGGATGTATCTGCAAAAAAACCAATGGACAATAATTTTACTCCATAACTTTCAACGGGAATAATTTTGTTTTTACCATCCATCTCTCTCATCATTGGCCTTTCATTCATCACATCAAACATAATGGTTTGCGAGGGACCATAAATATCGGCATCAACCAAACCAACCGATGCGCCTAACTTTACCAAAGCTAAAGCCAAGTTAGAAGCCACAGTAGATTTTCCGACACCACCTTTGCCGGATGCCACTCCAATAATATTTTTTACGTTTGGCAACATAGGCCCGCTGCTGGTACGTGATGAAACATCGGATGTCATTTTCACATTTACATTCACTTCTTCCCCTATATGCTTCAATATTGCATTTAAACAATTCTTATGAATCAATTCTTTCATTGGGCAGGCAGGCGTTGTAAGTACTACGGTAAAACGTACGTTTTTACCATCTACTTCTAAATCTTTTATCATACCAAGCGTTACCAAATCTTTTTTTAGATCAGGGTCTTCTACATTTTTTAACGCTTCTAAAACTTGTTCTTTTGTAATATTCATTTTGTCCTCCTTTTATTTATTTTTCTTCTAAAAACAATTCACGTCCCTTACCATAATCATTCTGTCATCGCCGGCAGAAACCAAGTAATTATTATAAGTACTCCAAAGTAATTTGTTTACAGAATGTGTATGTGTATCAAAATTTTCTTTAGTGATGCGTTTTAATAACTGGTATGTTTTTGCATTCCAAATTTTTATGGTTTTATCACGGCTGGCGGTGGCAAATAATGTAGCATCAGAATTAAATACGATATCGTAAATAGCCCAATTATGTGCAGGAATTGACTTTACCAATTCATAATTTTCTACTTGCCAAATGTTCAAATGAGCATCTCTTCCGCCTGTTAAAAGGAATTTACCATCGGGGCTGTATCGCACAACATTTGCAGCAAGTTGATGTGCAATAAAATCTTTTTTATGATCCAAAGTGTGCAGGTCAAATATCAGGATGTTGCAATCACCTAAGGCAACAGCTATTTCGGAAGTAGTGTAATTAAAATCAATGCTGCGCACTTTGTCCCTGGATAGTTTTTTCATTTTAATCAATGACAAAGTATCAAGTGAGCAAACTGCAAAATTACCATCGCCACCGGCTGTATAAAAGCAATTGGTTTTTAATGAATATTTTATATCAAAAATCGGTGCTGTATGATGTTGCAGCATTTTGATCTCTTCTTTTTTTTCTAAATCAAGTATGTGGATACTTCCTGTTGTTGTCCCCGCAAGTAATAATTTTTTTTCAGGAATATGACAAATTACATAAACAGGCGCAGGTAAAGATGCCGCAAATTTTTCGGCTTGCAGGGTTTCTAAATTCCATAGTGCAATAAACATATCACTGCCTCCTGAAAAAACAGTTTGTTCGGATATGCCTTTATCCATGGCATATACACAGCCGCTGTGTCCGGTAAGTGTTGCTATGTGTTTTACATCGATATTCATTTCTTTTATTTTCAAAAAATCAGGCCCACACCTTCGTTCCTTCGGTGCAGTTTTTACAAATATCAATTTCGGAAAATGAACGAAAAACAGCTACGTAGAATTTATTGTATTTAGCAGCCCGCCATATTTGCCGGAATGAAGCCGCTCAGTTACTGTTCTTATGCAATCTGTTTGTATTTAAACTTGTTTGGGCTGTTTGTATAAAGGAACCATAGAACAAGCTTCTCCATACATGATACTTTTTGCAACCGGGCGCAAAAGCCTGATAATTTCAACATAAGCAGCTTGAGGTACAGGCAGATGGCCACAGCCTTTTATTACGACACGGGCCTCTTTATAATCATTCATATTTAGATTGTTAAGTATCTCATTATACAAAACTGTTTCAAGTGTTTCTAAATCACCGAACACAACTTTTTTTGCAAAGGGCTCTAACTGTATTGCCAATAACATATAGGCCCAGGTTGGTACAACAGCATCTGCTGAACAAATAAGTGCAACGTATTTGTCGCTGTATTTACGCCAGTCTTCATTCTTAACAAATTCCCTAAAGTCTTTTTCTTTCAATATTAAACCTTGAAATAATTGCTCTTTTATATCGAACAATACACGCTCCCCCTGTGGGTAAAACTCTTCAAGGTTGATGGTGATGATGCCACTTAAGGCTACTTTATTTATTATTTCGTTTTCCATTTTTTCTTTTTTATCCCCTCGCCGCCCGGAGCGGGGCTGGGGGTGAGGTCACATAAATCCTAATTCGAGTTGTGCCTCTTCGCTCATCATCTCTTTTCCCCAGGATGGTTCAAAAGTCATAATTATTTTTGCTGATTTGATTCCTTCTATTTCACGTAATTTTTGCTCTGTTTCAGGTGGCAATGTTTCCGCTACCGGGCATGATGGTGAGGTTAAAGTCATTTGCATCTCGAGGTTGTTCTCTTTATCAATAATGAGTTCGTAAATCAAGCCCAACTCCCAAATGTCAACAGGTATTTCAGGGTCGTAGCAGGTTTTAAGTGTATCAATAACCTTTTGAGTAAGCTCAGTATTTTGTGAGATTATTATGGCCGCCATTTTTTTTGTTTAAAGTTTTTTTGTTTAAAGTTTTTAGTTCAAGCTTTGGGCTTTCAATACCATTGCATCCAATTTCATTTGTTTTAACATACTTACTAAACCATTACTACGGGTAGGCGACAGGTGTTCTATCAATCCTATTTTATTAATAAATTCAAATTGTGCATTAATAATTTCATCTGCTGTATGGCCTGATATAACTCTTATCATTAATGCTACAATCCCTTTTGTAATTATTGCATCACTGTCGCCTGTAAAAAAGATTTTTTCATCTTTCACTTCAGAGCGCAACCACACTTTGCTCTGACAGCCCTTTATCAATCTGTCATCGGTTTTGTATTGTTTGTCAATCAATGGTAAATGCCTGCCCAAATCAATCAGGTGCTCGTACTTACCTTCCCAGTCGTCACCGAATAACTCAAACTCTTCTACTATTTCATTTTCTATTTCTGCTATTTTCATCTTTATTTATTTGTTGGAAAGTTTTAAAGTTGAGAGGTTAAAAAGTTCACCTAAAAATCAGTATCGCAACTTTTCAACTTTGACACCTTCCAACTTTACTACCTATTCTATTTCAACATTTTAATTGCTTTTTCAATTCCATTCACCAGCACATCAATTTCTTCTTTCGTATTGTAAAAGACCAACGATGCTCTTATGGTCCCAGGTATGCCAAAGTGTTGCATCAATGGTTGTGTGCAATGGTGTCCGGTGCGCACAGCAATACCCTGTTTATCTAATATAGTTCCAATATCCAGCGGATGAATTTCTTCAATTACAAAAGAAATTACACTTGCTTTTTCTTTTGCCGTGCCTATAATTCTTAATCCTTCAATAGCCGAAAGTTTTGCAGTGGCATATTCTAAGAGTTCGCATTCATAAGTGCAAATGTTTTCTAAGCCAATTTCATTTACATAATCAATTGCCGCTGCTAGTCCTATCCCACCTTCAATATTCGGAGTTCCTGCTTCAAATTTTAAAGGCAAATCGGCATACTCAGTTTTTTCAAACGTAACCGTTTTTATGGTACCACCTCCCACTTTATATGGGGGCATTTCATTCAACCATTTTTCTTTTCCATAAAGTATTCCAACACCCGTTGGGCCAAATATTTTATGAGCGCCAAAGCAATAAAAATCTGCATCTAAGTCTTGTACATCTACTTTTATATGAGGCAAAGCCTGGGCGCCGTCAATTAATACAGGAATGTTTTTTTCATGTGCCAGCTCAATCATTTCTTTTACCGGATTAATGGTTCCCAGTGTATTTGAAATATGTGTAACAGCTACCATTTTCGTTTTGTCGCACAGTAGTTTTTTGTATTCATCCATCAGTAATTCACCTTTATCATTTATCGGAATTACTTTTAATACAGCCCCTTTTTCCTCGCATAGTATCTGCCAGGGAAGTATGTTGCTGTGGTGCTCCATTTCGCTGATGATGATTTCATCACCGGCTTTTATATATTTTTTTCCAAACGAATTTGCCAGCAGGTTGATACTTTCCGTTGTGCCACTTGTGAAAATAATTTCTTGCGACAAGGCCGCATTCAAATGTTTTTGAACAGTAATACGTGCATTCTCATAAGCAACTGTTGTCTCTATACTCAACTGATGTACACCCCGGTGAATATTGGCATTTTGTGTTTGATAATAGTTGCTAATGGCATCAATTACCTGTGTAGGCTTTTGCGCCGTTGCGCCATTATCCAAATATACCAGGGGTTTGCCATTTACCTTCTTAGAAAGGATAGGAAAATCCTGCCGAAGCTTTTGGATATTGAGCACACTATATTTCGTGATGGTTTCCATTTTAATTATTCAAATGTTTTGGCGATTTTGCCTTCAATGTATTCACGCAAAGGTTCGATTTTTATGGTATCTACCACTTCGGAAGCAAATGCGTGCATCAATATTTTTTTAGCACTTTCTGTGCTCAAACCCCGGGAACGCAGGTAAAATATTTTGTCTTCATCCAACTTGCCAGTTGAGGTACCGTGCGAACATTTTACATCATCGGCGTAAATTTCTAATTGCGGTTTTGTATTGATTGTTCCTGCTTCACTCAGTAAAATATTTTTGTTTGATTGAAACGCATTTGTTTTTTGCGCATCTTTTCTTACAAAGATCTTCCCATTAAAAGTAGCTGTTGATTTTCCATCAATAATGCCTTTGTAAAGCTCGTTACTATTGCAATTTGGTTTGCGGTGATCTACCACTGTATGGTTATCTACCACTTGATTTCCGGCAGTTAAATACAATCCGTTCAAATGCGATTCAGTATGTTCACCGTCCAGCACTAAAGTCAAATTATTGCGAACCAACGAACCACTCAACGTAAATGCATGAGTAGAAAATACGCTCTGTTTCTTTTGTATTACCTGTGTGGTATTCACTAAATAACCTAACTCATTTTCATCCTGAATTTTATAATGATCAACAATAGCGTTTTCATTGATTGCAATTTCTGTTAGTGCGTTGCTGAATATTTTTGCGGTAGAATCAATTGATTCAAACGATTCAATAATTTTCGCTTGCGCATTTTCATCAACGACTATTAAGTTACGTGGATGAATAATTATATTTTCGAATGTTGTTGAAATGTGAATGATATGTATCGGTTTTTCAATGATCGTATTTTTTGCAATATGAATAAAAACGCCATCTTTATTCATTGCAGTATTCAGGGCAATAAATGGATCCGCATTTACATCAGCATATTGTGCATAATGTTTTTCAAAAACGGGTGAATTGCTTTTTACTGCATCTACTAAGCTGCATAGTGTTAACCCTTTGGGAAGGTTCTGTAAGTTTGATAATCCTTCAACAAAAACACCATTCTCAACAATTACAACATAGGCATCTTTTAAGAATTTCAGTCGTTCAACCTGGTCATCGTTACAGTTTTTATTCGCTGAGAAATAAAAGTCTTCTTTCAGCATTAAATCCACGTGGGTATATTTATATTCTTCGTGCTTTCGGTTTGGAATACCCTGTTTGTAAAAGCTTTCCATAGCTTTTACACGAAGTTGTGTATTGCCAGATAAAAATAATTTTGATGACTCAAATTCAAAAGTTAATTTATCTTTTATCGTACTTGTTTTAATAACTGTTTCCATTTTGTTCTTTTGTTAGTGTGAGAGAGTTTTTACAACCGAAGCAATCTCATTCCCCACAAACAAGGAATTGCTTCAATCACAGCGTTTTTTTTTGCCAGGGCGTTGTATTAAATTAAGCTTCTATTGCTTCTTTAATAAAATCATATCCTTTTTCTTCCAGCTCAAAGGCCAAGTCTTTTGATCCTGACTTTACAATTTTTCCGTTGTATAATACATGAACAAAATCGGGTATAATATAATCCAACAGCCTTTGATAGTGTGTGATGATAATGGTTGCGTTATCTTTTGATTTTAATTTATTTACTCCGTTGGCAACAATGCGCAATGCATCAATATCAAGCCCACTATCGGTTTCATCAAGTATGGCAAGTTTCGGATCAAGCATTGCCATCTGAAATATTTCATTCCGTTTTTTTTCGCCACCGCTAAAACCTTCATTCACCGAGCGATTGGTAAGTTTACCATCCAGCTCAACCAACTTTTGCTTTTCTTTCAGCATCATTAAAAAATCTTTTGCTGCCATTGGTTCCAAACCTTTGTATGCACGTATTTCGTTGATGGCGGTTTTCAAAAAATTAACATTACTTACTCCCGGAATTTCAATCGGATACTGAAACGCAAGAAACACCCCTTCTCGTGCCCTGTCTTCAGGTGATAGTTCTAACAGATTTACCTCACCCCGGCCCTCTCCCAAAGAGAGGGTGATGGAACCTTCTGTAACGTCGTATTCCGAACGCCCTGCAAGAACAGCCGCTAATGTACTTTTTCCCGAACCATTAGGCCCCATAATAGCGTGTACTTCTCCCGCTTCTATTTCTAAATTAATTCCTTTCAGAATTTCTTTTCCGTCAATTGACGCATGTAGGTTTTTTATTGATAACATTTTTTTAAATTTTAAATTATGATTATATAATTTTTATCCTACCGATCCTTCCAGGGAAACTGCCAACAATTTTTGTGCTTCCACAGCAAACTCCATTGGTAACTGACTTAACACATCTTTGCAATAGCCGTTTACAATTAATCCAATTGCTTTTTCATTATCAATACCACGTTGTTTGCAATAAAATAATTGGTCTTCACCAATTTTTGAAGTCGTTGCTTCATGCTCTACAATGGCTGATTGCTCTTTGATTTCGATGTATGGAAATGTATGCGCCCCACATTTATCGCTCATCAATAAACTATCGCATTGTGAAAAATTACGTGCATTGGTTGCACCTTTTGAAATGCGTACCAATCCTCTGTAACTATTGTTGCTAAAGCCTGCGGATATACCTTTTGATATAATAGTGCTTTTAGTATTTTTTCCGATATGAATCATTTTTGTTCCGGTATCGGCTTGCTGATAATTATTTGTAAGCGCTACGGAATAAAATTCACCAACCGAATTGTTCCCTTTTAAAATTACTGATGGATATTTCCAGGTAATTGCAGAACCTGTTTCTACCTGTGTCCAGGAGATTTTAGAATTTTCTTCGAGGCAAATACCCCTTTTGGTAACAAAATTGAAAATGCCGCCTTTGCCATTTTTATCGCCGGGATACCAGTTTTGCACGGTGCTGTATTTTATTTCCGCATCTTTATGTGCAACTAGTTCTACTACCGCTGCGTGCAATTGATTTTCATCCCGCATGGGCGCAGTGCAGCCTTCCAGGTAACTTACATACGCACCTTCATCGGCAATAATTAATGTGCGCTCAAACTGACCGGTACCGGCCGAGTTGATTCTGAAATAGGTTGAAAGCTCCATCGGACAACGAACGCCTTTTGGTATATAACAAAACGAGCCATCTGTGAAAACAGCGGAGTTGAGTGCCGCATAAAAATTATCAGTATAGGGTACAACCGAACTCATATATTTTTTCACTAATTCCGGATGCTCCTGAATTGCTTCGCCAAACGAACAAAAAATAATTCCTTTTTCAGCCAGGGTTGCTTTAAATGTTGTTTTTACAGAAACGCTGTCCACAATAATATCCAACGCTATTCTACTTTCCACGCCTGTAAGCCGTTCCTGCTCTAAGATAGAAATGCCTAGCTTTTCAAATGTTTTCAATAATTCCGGATCCACTTCATCCAAACTACTCAACGTTACCTTTGGCTTTGGAGCCGAGTAATAAATGATATCCTGAAAGTTTGGTTTTTGATAAGAAACGTGTGCCCATTTTGGCTCTTCCATTGTTAACCAATGGCGGAAGGCTTTTAACCGATAAGCTAACATCCATTCGGGTTCGTTTTTTTTTGCAGAAATAAAACGAATGATATCTTCATTCAAACCTTTCGGTGCGTTGTCGGCTTCAATATCGGTAACAAAACCGTATTTATATTCCGTGCTTATTTTTTCTTCTAATATATCGTTCATGCTATTTGAGTGTTAATATTATTAAGTTTAAAACTGTTTACCCGGTTGGATATTTATTTTACTTTTTACACCGTTTCCAAATAGGTTTATCCTACGGGGTGAATTATTCAATTCTGAATTATTAAATGTAATGAGTCCTTTTTGGTTGCTAATTCTTCTTTGCTTTCACGCCAGTTTTCATCATCCACACAACAATCAACAGGGCAAACAGCAGCACATTGTGGCTCATCATGAAAACCAACACATTCTGTACATTTATCTGATACTATATAATAGGTATCCATCGAACCCGGTATTCCTGGTGCACCTGCATCGGTAGTTAGTCCGCTTTTTGATGTAAACATTCCTTTTACAGTTGTTCCATCCGAAAAACGCCATTCAACGCCCCCTTCGTAGATGGCATTATTAGGGCATTCCGGTTCGCAAGCGCCACAATTAATGCATTCATCTGTAATTTTGATAGCCATTTTTTTACTATTGTTATTTTGTTGGAATGTTCAAATTTTACATTTTTTTAAAAAAAAGTAAATGCTTTTAACCTTCTAAATTTGAACTATTTTATACGCCAAATGATTCCCCACAACCACAAGTTCTGCTTGCGTTCGGATTGACAAATACAAATCCTTTTCCATTTATACCTCCGGAATAATCCAGCTCTGTACCTATTAAATACAAAAAGCTTTTTTTGTCAACGGCAATCGTTATTCCTTTGTCCTCAAAAACCTCATCGGTTTCTTTAATAACATTATCTAACGCAAGTTTGTAGGTAAGGCCAGAACAACCACCGCCATCAACACCTACACGAATAAATGTCCCTTCGGGACTATTTTCGGTTTTTATTAAACTTAACGCATATTGTTTTGCACTTTCTGAAACTGTTATCATTTTGTTTATGTATGAATTATTAATAATATTTTTTAATTGGTATGTTCTTCCAAAAAACCCTGGAAAGTAAATGCAGCTTCTTTTTCATTATTCGATAAATCTGCCAGTGTTATTTTATCCAGTAGCTTGTCGATAGCAGATTGCACCATTGTCCAAAGTGAACGGATAGAACAATCCACAGAATTAGTGCACAGCTTCATAACTCCTACATGATTCGCACAAAATTCTTCATCAAACAAACGACCACCCAAAGCTTTCAAAACATCGTTCACCGTAATACCCGCAGCAGGCCTGGCAAGTATATATCCTCCAACATGCCCTTTGGTACTATTAATCAAACCCTCCATACGAAGAAGCCGGGTTAATTTGGCAGCATGCGGCTGTGATAACCCTTCCATATCACTAAGCTGAGGAATGCTTAGGCCAGCATTATCCTTACACTTTGCAATTCGCACCAATATTCTTAAACCATACTCGTCCTGTGCTGTAATTTTCATGATTCTTTTATCGATTATATAGTAATTAAGAAAAATCTTCAGAGCAAATGTACCCTTTTATTTTTAATTTATACTAAAAAGTATAGATTAATTTATACTAAATGGTATAAACAAATTGTCCAAAATAAATTTTATTGTTAAACAGGTAAAATCTGTAATCACCCTGTAGCATTTCTCAGTTTGTTTACTGATTTTCATTTGCAAATAGATCCAATTCATTTGCTCATCGGTTGAAAAATGCCGAAAATCCCGGTGAAGGGAATACCTAACAGCACAAAAATGGTTATCATTTTATTCGTGCGAAACTTAAAAAAATAATTATCTCAAAAATGCCGGCACTGATTTGTATGGGAGGTGGGTGGTCTTGGTTGCTCAGTAAAGATTTATTGTTGCTGTGTTGAATAAATGATGATAGATATTTGCCAGCCGAGTGGGGTGGGCTGTGCTTTGGTATTTTTAACTCTTTGCAAGGTTGGCTTTGTGTCGGGGTCTTGTGTGCTTTGCAATGTGCTAAAAATAGCGTGGGGTCGGGTCGGCAAAGTCATGGATGTTTAAATATGTGCAGGATTTTTTTTAGGGTGACGTACAACGATCGGGTATTGCTGCAGGAAGGGATAATTGCAATGTCCGCCCCCAACCGCTGATGAGTAAAGTTATAAAAGTAAAAGATAACAATCAAAACCCGGCATTGCTCGTCCTGCCCCCAACCGATGCTGATAGCGAACTGCAGCCGAAGATAACAACGTCAAGCCATGCTTGCAAAAAAGCCAATGTTGGCAAAAGTGCTATTTAATATACTATTAGTTTGTAACCCGTGTTCACAGTAACTAACGCATTCGGTTGTATGCTTAAGCTTCTGGTGGTAACGTTGGAATTCACAATAATGGTTCCTGAGTTAATAACCACATCAGTAAAACTATCCGGCACAGTGCCACAGCTCCAGTTGGCGGGGTTTTCCCATTCACTGTTTACAGCACCCGTCCAGGTATTACTTACCCTTAATTCAATTGTATCGCTATAGTTAATTCCGTTTACCTGGCAGCGATATCTATACCCATACCAGGATGAAGGAATAGAACTGAGTTGCAAGCTGGCGGAGTTGGTTCCACTATAATTGCTATTGTCGGCAATATTTATAAAACCTGTTCCAGTATCTGCCTGCCATTGATAGGTGCTACCCATAATGTTTGAATAAATAGTAGCAGCAGATATAGAAGGGCAAAGGGTTTTAATATTTGGCCCCATTTGGTTTTTAAGGATAGAAACGGTGCTGCCAAACAGTCCTGTAAATAACATTTCTGGTTTTCCATCGCCATTGATATCACTAAAGCAGGAAGCAAAGCCTCCGGCATAAGTGACATACGGAGAAAAGGAAAATACTCCCGGTGTACTGTTATTTTTATATACAGAAGAAACACCGTTTGAATTGAACACTACCAATTCCATTTTTTTATCGCCATTTAAATCTGCCATATTAATACGGGCCAATGTTACACTGGAAGGCAATGGGATAAATGGCGCAAATGCAATGCTTCCATTGGTACTGGTATTTCTGGCAATAAAAATATTTGTACCGCCATCGGTTACTGCAATATCGGGCTTGCCGTCGCCATCCAAATCACCTACAGTTATATCAGCAATATTATTGGGGGAAAAGTAGTAGATGCTTGCCTGAAAAGTAAAAGATCCTGCACCAGTACTATTATTTTTATAAATATACAAAAAGCCAGCTGGTAAAGATGCATCCGCTGCGTTAACCACCATGATATCGGGTTTTCCATCATCATTTAAATCGGTGGCTGCAATACTTACAGGATGACCACCACCCAGGTTAAAACCGGAAAATGATATTACACCTGCGGTAGTAGTATTTTGATATACTGTTGTTGTAAAGTTATCGCTATTGGGTGTTACCAGGTCTGGCCTGCCATCACTATCAAAATCGGCTATTGCAATGCTCTGATTGCCGATGCCGGTTGACGTGCTGTAAGCTGGCGCAAATGAAATAGCACCTGTTGTACTGGTGTTTTTAAACACTGAAATGCCACTTTGTGATGCCGCTGCCATATCAAGCTTACCATCTCCATCCATATCGCCTACCACTACTTTTTTGGGGCCTGTACTGGAAGTAAATAGCTGCTTAGGTGCAAATGCTATAGCGCCATTTGTGCTGTTGTTTCTGTAAACACCAATATTATCATCGCCATAATTAGCAACAGCCAGGTCCGGCTTTCCATCACCGTCAAAATCACCCGTAACCAAGCCATAAGATAAATAACCGGTAGTGCTATCAATTTTAGGTGCAAATGAACTGGCAGTAAATGCTGTATCTCCAGGAAAAGTTATCAAAAAAGATTTTTTTGCACTAACAACTTTACTGTTGGTAATTACAGTTAAAGCCGTATTATCTGCCCCGGCTGGCACAGTTACTTTTATGCTGCTGGCTGAGGCAGCTATAATTGTACCAGCCACAGCACCAAAATATACTTTATTACCTGCTATACTATTTGCAAAGTTTACGCCTGCTATGTCAACAACAGTGCCCACATTACCCGAAGCTGGTGCATAAGATAATATTAAAGGATAGGTGGTATATGTAAAAATTGTAGAAAGCGAAGAGGAGCCTGATGGATTGATCATGTTAATATAACCAGATGACCCTGTGCCCACCACCGCTGTAATTAAAGAGTCGGATACAACGTTGTAGGAGGTAACAGGTGTACCTCCAAGATCTACCGACGAAACACCGGTAAAGTATTTTCCCTTTATAGTTAAACTTGTGCCCTGTCCGCCGATGGCAGGATTACAGGAAAATATTCGGGGATTGGTTTGAATATAAAAAAAATTTTGCTGAGATGATGCAGTGCCAAATGAATTGGTAGTTACGCCAATGCGACCAAAGTTTCCATTCCCTACAACCGCTTTTATAAGTGTATCCCCAAATAAAGTAAATGAGGTGGCAGGCACATTACCAAAAGTAACCCCAGATGTAGTTGTAAAGTTATAGCCCCTTATTTGTATGGTGTCACCGGTTCTTCCTTCGGTAGGGCTGAATGAATTGATTTTTATTCTGTTAAAACTGCCAAGTGAAGCGGAACCCAGCGGTGTATTTACCTGAACAAGGTCTTGAGAACCTGATGCTACAATAGCTGAAATACCTGTAGCAGCATCCACAGTAAAAGAGCCAACAGGTATGCCGCCAACAGATACACTTGTAGCGCCTGTAAAATTAGTACCCTTGATGCTAATAGCAGTGCCACCAGGGCCTGACACCGGTGTAAAAGAATTGATAGTTGGACCCGTATGGATAAAAATGCCAGTTGAAGCTGCACCTCCACCCACTGAAGTGTTTACAGAAATATAGCCGCTTGCACCAGTACTTAAAACCCCTGTGATAACGGTATCAGATAACACCGTAAAAGACTGGGCTTTGATATTGCCAAAAGACACTGCATTTGTATTTGTAAAATAACGACCGGTAATCGTAACCACTGTTCCCAACCCTCCCGTGGCAGGACTAAAACCAGTAATTACAGGTTGTGGCACAAATACAAAGTTTGGCGCATTGGCTGTCCCGGATGCATTAGCCACAGTTATATCACCGCTTGCTCCTTTACCTACCTGGGCTAGAATGCTGGTTGGTGAATTAACGAAAAAGAAAAGTGCTGGTACAGCACCAAATTTTACTTCAGTTATGTTGTTGAAATTGTTACCTGTTATGGTTACATAACTGAAAAACCCTGCTGACGCAGGTGAAAATGAAGTAATTGTGGGCACCTGACCATGAATACTAATATTGAAGAATATAAAGCATCCTGTAAAAAGCAGGCTAACGTGCTTAAACATTTTCGGCATAATTGCATTTTTTGATTTCGATTAGTCATTCATTATGCCGGGTTCAATATTTATAAGAAATATAAAAGTAAATAACAGCATTAAAAAATGAAATTAGGGATTTTTTCTTGCTGTCACTTCAAAAAAAGTTCTAAGTGCCCTGTCATTAGTTATGCTACAAATTTCATATTGAAAATTTAGCAAAAATTGTCCGGGTTTGAGTATTGAAAGCTGTCATTTTGTATTTCTGGCAACGATCGGATATTGCTGCAGGCAGGGATCCGATAGCTATCGGATTCATTGCTGTGTCCGCCCCCAACCGCTGTTGAATAAAGATATAAAAGTAAAAGATAACAAACAAAAGTTCAGCGATGCTTGTCCTGCCGAAACCGCCGCTGATAGGGAACTGCAGCCGATTGTTGCAACGTCAAGCCCTGCTTGCAGCAATACTTTTGTTGGCTGTTGTTTTTCTGGCAGTAAATAATAATTGCCTCACTGCAGCTAAGTGTGAAAATAAAACCAACGGAACTATACAGCAAGGCAACCAAATAAATGGGAAATATAAAAGCGCAATGTTAGGTTGGTCAAATGCTAATTTTTGAAATGAAAAGGGAGCAGACAATACTGCAATAGTAACTATATTTATTAGAAACCCCAGACATATAAAATTCCAAAACAATAATATTTTGTCACTGAGAGTTTTCTTAATGAAGCCAAAGTAAAATATGATCGGTGCTGTTAATCCCGAAATAATATCGAAATTTCTTCCTTCAAAGGTCATAATTTGAGGAACGGCCTTGTGTAGGAACAGCCAGAAAAGAACAATCTCTACTAAAACCCTTAATGTATGCAACAACGTTAAGTATTTTGTATTTAAGTTGTCAATAAATTTTTTGCCTGAGGCTGTAAAAAATAAAACAGCAATAAATAAAAGTGGTGGAGCAATCAGCATAAAAAAACGTGGCGGCAAAGTATCTGTTACTTTATAAAATCCCCTTAAGCCCGGAATAGATTGAGCTATCAACCAAATCAGTATAATACCAAGTGCGGTTTTTGAATGATTGGCTGCTTTGTAAAAGATAAACACTGTAAGACATGTTGTAAAAACTAAAATGATGCTGACATAAAGAGGTAAATTTTCCATTTGCTTATATTATTGGTGAATAATTATGCAAAGGAAAACTGAACAAAACTTATTCTACTTGCCAAATGGCAAGAAGTTAGCATGGCGTCTATTTTTTTGCAAACTCTTTTCTTATCCTGCTTAATGAAGTGTCCGTTACACCTAAATAGGAGGCAATGTATTTTAATGGGGCAAACTGAAATATCTCAGGATTGCTTTTGATAAGCATTTCATAGCGTTCTTCTGCCGTTTCAGTTATCATAGATAACATTCTGACTTTAAGAGAAGCGAAGCCCTTCACCAATATATGTCGTCCAAACTCTCTAAATTCGTGCAGCGTATGAAAAAGTATATTTAACTGTTCATAGGTAATAGTCCAACCCGTACAATCATTTAATGACTGTATATTTTCACGTGAGATTGTACGATTAAAAAAAGACGAGACTTCGAAAACTACCTGGTTATTTGAGTAAAAATTTGTAGTGACCTCATTACCACCAGTATCAAAAGCAAATGCCCGCATAAAACCATTTTCAAGGAAAAGATACTCATTGCAAATCTTACTTTCTTTCAAAAAGAATTCATTTTTACCAATTTCCCTATAAATAAAATGATTGGAAATTTCAGTAGCCTTTTGAAAAGGCACATGATTAGTATTTTGAAGAAACTGAATTAAGCTTTCTTTTTCCATGTTCGACTTTCTATGTTACGCAAGGTCTTATAAAATAACAGCCAATGGTCGGGTAATGCTGCAGGCAGGGATCCGATAGCTATCGGATTCATTGAACGTCCAGCCCGGTACAAATGCCCAATTGAAAATATAAAGTTGAAGTTAACAACTAAAAGCCAAATTGAAACTCGTCTGCCGGATATTAGATGATAGCGATATGCAGCTCATTGTTACTACGTCTGCCAGCATAGCAGAAAACGCCCTGTTATATGTTCGCCTTTTCTACGTAGTCATCTACAATGTGGGTCTGTGTCGCACCGCAGAGTGTTGCCTGTGCGTTGGCACAAGGCAGGCTCTTTTGCAAGGTTGGCTTTTGTGTGTCGGCTTTGTGTGCCTTGCTAATGTGCCTGACTTGGTGCGGTGGGCAGCATGTATCTTAAATTAGAACAAATATTTGTTTTGTTTTAAAACAATGCTTATTTTTGTCTGGTTGAACTGAAATAAAAAACCGATATGAACATAAAACTGTCACAAAAGATAATAGGTCAAAGGTTAACTGAACTTCGTAAAATGAAGGGGTTGTCTCAAGAAGATTTGGCGAAAAGTGTCAAGATTTCAAGACCGTCTTTGGCTCAAATTGAGTTGGGAAACAGAACTGTTGATGTTCTTGAATTTCAACGATTGTCTATGGTGTTAGGATTTTCTTTAGATGATTTTGTTTCTAAAGATTTTTCTGCTAATCAAGATTTGGAAGGCAAAGCCGAAACAAAATTAAAAAAGGCAGATGAACGAATTTCTGTTCCGACATTGCAAGTCAGCAAGTTTAAAAATGTGTTGTTGTATATTCTTGAACGCTGTGCAGGCAAACCGAATGTTGGTGAAACGGTGCTTTACAAGCTGCTTTATTTTTCCGACTTCAATTATTATGAATTGTATGAAGAGCATTTAACTGGTGCAAAATACCGCAAGTTGCCTTATGGTCCAGTTCCCCAAAAGCTAGATAGTATCGTTTTACAAATGATTGATAAAGGTCAGTTGCAAAGAGTGAAAACAGAATATCATGGCTATCCTCAAACCCGTTACTTGCCTTTGGTGAAAGCCGATTTAACTGAATTGAAAGCAAGTGAGAAAGAAGTAATTGATAGAGTGATTCAACAACTAAGTGATTGGAGTGCTGCTGCCATCAGCAACTATTCTCATAAGGATATGCCTTGGTTAGCTTCAAAAGAAGGAGAAGAAATAAATTACGAATTAGCTTTTTACAGAGATGCTCCTTTCTCGGTGAGAAACTATGGTGACGAAATTGAACAACAATGACCTTTGATGAACTTGTAGAATTTAGTAAGGACTTGAAAAACCTGTTGAAAAAATACAGAACGCTGAACGAAGATTTGAAAGTGATGAAAAAAGTGTTGGAAGTAACACCGCAAGAAAGACCACCGTTTAGTTTTCGTATTGATAATTTGGGTTTGGAAACCTGTGTCATTAAAGTAAAAAAGATTGCCTGTAAAGCATTAAAAGGTCGTGGAGTAAATTCAGGGTTGCGGTTAATTTATGCTCACTTTGAAGCAGAACAAAAAATAACATTTATTGAACTTTATCATAAGAACGATAAAGAGAATGAAGACAAACAAAGAATTTTAAACAACTTTAAATAAATATCAAAATGAAAAATCTACAAAATTCTGGTAAAGAATGGTCATCAGCCGACTTGAAAAATTGGAAAAATTAGCTGATGGAAATACTCCAACTGGCTTGATTGCTTACCAATTAAAAAGAAGTGAAGCCGCTGTTTATTCAAAAGCATCGGATGAGAAAATTTCACTTCATCCAACAAATCAATCACCTTTTGCTCCGTTTAGGCTGGTAGTATAAAGTTAAACCGGTTTTGCAAAATATGTGAAAAGTTTTCTGTGTACACCCACCGTTAGACGGAATTTGCAGCAACAGCGTAAAAACCTGTCGTCTGTTTCAAAAACAGGATACAGGTGTACATTTTTTAAAAAGTTAAAAGAGACCATGCAGCTTCCTGGTGCCAAAAACATTTGTGATGTCTGTTTATAGAAGTGTACTTTTTCATATTATGGCAAAGCCTAAAATCATACTACCATGTAAAAATAAAAATAAAAATATTTTTAGAAGACCATGCAGCGGAAACTCAACATAGAAGAATTCCGTCCGCCGAAACCAAAGCTTGGATATGCACTGCTGCTGATTATTTCAACGTCCTGCCCCAATTGCAGCAATACTTTTGTTAGCGGTACGTTGTTTATTCCATTATAAGATTATTGAGCCATTCAAAATAAATGTTATTAGTTTCTTGATCAGGATATTCGTGGGCTTTGTCATCAATTAAACGTCCTGTTACTACAAATCCATTTTCTTTTAAAATTGAGATAAATGCTTCCGCTTTTGAAATGGGCAATGCTCCGTCTTTTCTACCGTGATAAACAAATACAGGGATTTTTGGGAAACCTTGTAGATACTTTTTATCTAAAAAATCTGGATGTCCGGTACCTAACCATTCATTGGCAAGGTTGGGATGCCCAGCAAATATTGCAACTCCTTTATACAATTGGGGATGTTCGAAATATGTTCTCATTGCACCATATCCACCCATTGAAAAACCACCAATCACTATTTTTTGAGTATCTACAGAAAAATGAAGTTTTACATCTTCTATTGCCTCGATAATATCATTTTGTGAGCTGTTTGAAGAAAAACATTGATACATATCTCTTCCATAAGGTGCTAACTCAATAAAATTGCCTCCACTTCTCGGATTGTTTAATACAGTTTGTTCATCTTGTCCACTTCCGTGAAGGAATACCACTAGTGGGTATTGTTTTTTTGGGTCATAATTGTCGGGCAATTTAATAGAGTAAGGTTGGTAAGAGTTGTCATACTTTGATTGGAAAGCTCTACGATAATTTTTTGTAATTTCTTTATACGGTTCTTTGCCGTTTAAAAACTGTTTGTATTCCTTTTCAAACTCCTCAAATTCAAGATACTCTTTTCTTCCTGCTTCATACTCTTTAAGATTACTCAACTTTTGTTCAATTTGATTGATCTTAAAAACTAACGTAGTTACAGTTCCTTTTTCCAAATGGTTTGTATTGTCTAAAAGAGTTGTGCGAATTGAAGCAAACTCGATTTTAGGAAACACAGTAAAATCATAATGGGCAATCGTATCTTTTTCTGAAATCAGAAATGATTTATAAACACCTTGTGGCAGGTTTGCTACATCAAAAGTTAATGTCTGTGTATGAAATCCTGCTTTAAGTCGGTACTTTTTCTTTTTAATTATAGTTGTTGAACCTGTATTATTTTTAACAATCAGTTGAATATTTTCTTGTCGTTTTTTTTCTGAATAGGAAACCAACTTTAAAGATAATGGATCTTTTATGCTGATATTTTTTTTATTAGGCTTTGCAATAATGACATCTTTATCCGATAGTTTTTGTTTCTCAAATTTTAATGGAATATAGTTCCTCATTGGGATTTCTTCGTCCCAAATTCCCTCGTCTTCTATTACGGCATAACCGTGTGCATTGTTGTTGGAAATGGCATTGGCAAAATAAATATTGTAACCTATTTCATCTAAAAACCAAGGGTGGTAGGGTTCTATATCATTCCAAGCCAACAACACTTCAAATCCACAAATGCCATTTGCAGACGCTTCTTTAAATTGGGTGTTTGTTAATCGTTTTCCGCTACTTTGATTACGGTTGTATTCCCAAATTCTTTTTCTCGCCCAATAGTTATCATCCTTTGAAGGTGAGAAAACAATATCATAATATTCATTTGTTGAGAACCCAATTTGAGGTTTTGCAAAAAGTAATTTAAAGCCATCGCCATTAATAAATCCTCTGTCTCTTATGGTTATGCTGTCTGCCTTTAGTTCAATGTAAAGATAAAAATGGGTAGGTGTGTATCCCATTCTGTAAGTGACGTCTTTTTTTAAAGAATCTGTATTGTCAAAATGGAAAAAATAATTGAATCGATGTTCTTTAAGATGGTGTAGGTCGCTGTCCAATTTCCCGTCTATGGAAGGTGTGGTTTCTAAAAATTCAACTTCATCAGGGCTTACTTCCTGTGCATTGACAATCTGAATAAATCCAATCAGCAAAAACAATATTATTTTAATCATATTTTTCATTTTTTTCGGATTGTCTGTTACAATGACCGCTAACGTTTAGGTATTGCTGCAGGTGTGGAATTCATTGATCGTCCAGCCCGGAACTGCTGCCCAATTGAAAATATAAAGTTGAAGTTAACAACTAAAAGCCAAATAGATATTCGTCTGCCGGCACAAAAGTACAGCGATGCAAACAGCCGAAGTTTCAACGTCCAGCCACACTTGCAGCAATACCCCTGTTGTATGCCGTATTTCTCTGTCCACCTAATGAAATTTTGCGGATTATTTTTAGCTTATGTTTGTCAATAAGCCCTGCTATATAATTGAAAGATAAAGTTAAA
>Ga0163154_10002999_pt1 | contig 23968 bp, 25 predicted proteins | sample OliLakLV19MP9P1_FD_148649 | JGI IMG/M metagenome (GOLD analysis project Ga0163154, IMG submission 148649) | Freshwater microbial mat bacterial communities from Lake Vanda, McMurdo Dry Valleys, Antarctica - Oligotrophic Lake LV.19.MP9.P1 | ecosystem: Environmental > Aquatic > Freshwater > Lake >... | reverse complement strand
CTTTAGTAGAGGGTTGGGGGCTGGGGGAGATGCTTGCACTTGGGGAGACTTGGGACGCGCCAGGGCGTGAGCTGTCGTCAGTGATAACCAAAACAAGCTCAACAGTAAGGCTCTGGTCAGCTTGCCCCTGGAACTTGAGGCGTTGAATTTTCCCTGCATACGGACTCCTGATGGCTGAAAGTGTGGATAGTTGGGTTTCGACTTGGGACAACTGCCCCTCTACCTGGGCAAGCTCCCCCTGCTGCTGAATTTCTTGCTGCCGGAGTGTGATTGCCCGTTTCGACATCTCTAACGAGTGTTGGTACTCCTGAAACTGACGATCGCTCTGAGCCTTCGCTAGCTTGCCCCTTGACAGTTCCACATCAGCGAGAGCCTGGTCTACCTCACGTTGTTTCTGTTCGAGTACAGCCTGCTCATGGGGCACGGTCGCTTCAGGTACTTCACTCTTGGGCAGCGATTGAATCAGGTCTAACTTGCGTTGCTGTTGCTCCTTCGCCCGTTGCATCGTTTGAGCTTTGAGTTTCAACCGCTCTACATCGGCAACCTCACCCAACACTGAAGCAGTAGGTAGACCGTTGACCTCTGGTACTGGTAAAGCCATCTGCGCCTTGAGTCGTGCAATGCGTTGGGTCAACTCTCCCTGCTGGAACTCCAACCGTGTCCGATCGCGCACCCGATCAGCGAGAACCTGACCAGGAATGACGGTATCCCCTTGCTTCACCTTCAAGTCATCAGGAGCCGCTAGCGTCAGCTTGATTTGAAAGCGTTTTTGGGGAGTGGATGAGCCATCTTCAACGGCTGGCGGCGTTGCTACAGGTGTTGGTGTCTGTGCAATCGTTTGAGCCGCACAGCCAGAGAGAAGTAACGCTAAGACTGCAAACGCTCTCATCACTGAAGTCTCTCGTAGTAGGGCATGATGTCTACCTGCTTGGCATCTGTCCCTAACCGACAGAGCGCCTGGAGGGGTCGCAGTCCCGCTACCTTCACTTCAGCAAACCGGAACTTCTTACCCACCTTTGACACTTCGGTTTGATCGACTGGCAGCACCAACTTGGTACTAGAGTTCCCAATCACATCGGCTGATAGGTGTCGTTCTGATTGCGATGCCAACACGAGCGCCAAGCCGTACTTCCGACCATCAGCAATAATGCGATCGCAGGCTGAACCCGTACCTTTGGGCATCTCCTTTGCCTCGTCGATAAACAGGAACGTCCGAGGGATTTTCCCTGCCATCTCACCCAAGAGCCGATGATTGTCCATCAGTTGTTTTGCTAGAGACTCGGCTGCGATCGACTGAATGGCTGGGGGTAGCTTGTGCAGGTCAACGCGAATATGTTTCGCATCCATCGGGAACTGTGAGCGACTGAACACCCCATACTGGAACGTTGCTGCCAGCTTGAGCTTCAGCCGTTGCGACTCCTTACAGCCCTCCTCAATGCGAGCTGCTAGCTCCTGTTCAACATTGGCAAAGTTGGGCGCTTCGTTTGTCCATGTCGCCTGGTCAGCCTGAACGATGCCTTGCTGCCGATAGCACGTACCAACGACATCTAACAGCATCCCCTCCTGGTTCGGTCCCATTTGGAGCGACTTCTTCAGTACCGCTGCTACAGCGATCGCCTGCAAATTGGGTCCACCACCTTCCGGATCAAGATTCACTGTGAGCGGGTTGATGCCCCACGGGGAAGCCATATGCAGCGGGAAAACCGTCTCACCGTCAATATCCTGGTCGCCGTGGAAGTCAATTAAAATTTTTTGTGTGCCTATATATATAGTTCGCAGCGCAAAACAAATTCCTTTGAGGGTTTGCGTTTTACCACTACCAGAAGCGCCAATACAGACAATGTGAGCATTCGGTAAGGCTTCGGGATTCCAATAGGTATCTGTCCCTAAAAGAATGCCTGCGGTCTGAGTTGCTTCGAGCTGGGCAGCCCGTCTCACTGGCAGCGTAGCAACGGGCGGTAACGGCTTCTCGACTTTACGGCTGAACATGCATTGTCCTCACGATGAGATTTCCAGTAGCAAAGGCATCGCCCAATACTGCCAGCAGTTCACCAGGGGAGGCAGATTCAAGCTCTACGCCTTCACCGAACACCTGTACGGATTGAAAGTACTGCTTAGAGCCATGCAGCCTGATATCGGCACGATCGAGCGGGTCAAGCGTGAGTCTGCCTGAGATATAGGTGTTCGGCAGTTTCAGTGAGGCGATCGCCGCTCTAGTAGATTGGTTATCAAGGAACACTTCACGAGTCACCAGGGCGATGGCTGCCCCTACAGTGACGTGTACCGTCTCTGGTGCAATCTGTGCCTCTGCGCCCATCCCAACGCGATACAGTCGTGCCTGATTGTCCTTCACTAGCAAATCTTGATTGATCGTACCGATGACCTCATAGTTCCCTGCGATCGGCTGCTGAGTGATGGTATGCCGTCCCTGGATTTGCGCCAAGATTTGGTGTTTGCTGCCCTCTCGCTGGTAGATTTCCACTGCTCCAGACTGGGAACCCAGCGCTTGATCGAATGCCCGTAAGATGCCACCCGCACTATTGATGTTGATGCTGACGACTGCCACAAAAACCAGTAGCGCGAGTATGAGTGATTCTGCCTTGCTGCCAGTCGCTAATCTGAGTCTGGGATTCGCTGGAATGACGAGCCGTGCCTGATTCGGGAAGAAAGCAGCCACACCAGACTTACTGAACACATCGCCAAACCAGCCCATCCAATAGCCAATCAGCAGCGCCCAGTAGAACTCAGGCTTGCTAAGGAACCAGAGTGGCAGGAGGGCGATCGCCAGCAGTCCCGTAACAAAGAAGCTATGAGTGATGGAACGATGGGGAAAGCGAGCCTCCAGCCAACGGCTGACTGGATGGAAGATGCGTCCGGGAACACTGCCTGTGGTATCGACATCGGGGAGCTGGGAGGCGACCGCCGCCGTGCCCAAGATCCAGGGATCAGCCGTCCCCATGAAGAGAGACGTGCTGGCGATCGCCAGGGCAGCATGAGTGACAGTGAGCATTAACCGCCTAACCTCGTTGATTTCTTGGGTAGTGAGTAGAAGAGCAGTCGCAGGATACCCACCACAACCGTGATGATGCCGCCAATGAGGTACATCGAGGTACTGTTTAAGCCCCTGCCAAGCACGCGCACGATACCAAAGACCATGAGCGCAGCAATCAGATAGGGCGTACCATCCACCCACTGCTGATGATCCGGTGCCGTATCCTCCAGCCCTAGATACTCTTCTTGAATGACCCGCTTTGCCAGCATGGGATTGCCCCCGCAGCGTTGCTGTAGTCCTGCTAGTTGGGCAGTGCCGATACTGAGTCCTAGCTCTAGAGAGTGAGCCGCCATCAAGTCCCGAATCTGCACATCGCTCAAGGGCTTGAGTTCCATACGCGGTAGTTTCAGAAAGATGTCCTTTGCTGGGGGAGCCGTCGCCAGTAGCAGCAGTGATTGATGTTGCTCATGGAGGATTTCCAGAAACCGCCGAAACTCTGGCGTGTAGTGGTGGGCATCGTCACAGATGAGAAATGCCACTTTTTCACGCAGCAAGTCAGCGATCGCCGTGCGTAGCCCGACAGTGGTAAGGTTCTTTCCCGCCAGGTCTTGCGTCTCTACGCCCAACTGTTCCGCGATGCGAGTCAAGAGCTGTTTGGTACTGGCAGGTTGCACCACTGCGACTAGGTAGCCTTCATCCTGTAACTCTTGAGCGATCGCCTCACCCAGAATGCTTTTACCAATGCCTGACTCACCTACAACCAGCAGGCTGGAGCTAGAGCGCAATACAGCACCGATGCGCCGCTGCTCGGTAGTCCGGTAGATTTTTAGGCTGCTTGACATGGTTCTACCAACATTCCCCGGTCACGTTTCCAGTTGGCGATCGCTCGACGGCTACAGGCTTCCCCAGTGTGTGCCTTTACGTACTCAAGCAGTTGGGGATATGTGGTGAGTCTTTGGCTCCAAGCCTCATCCAGCAAGGCAGTCACAACGAGCGCTCGTTGATGGCGAGTCTGAGGCTCAACCATCGCGGCAGCTTGCTCTGCGACTGCAACTATCTCTTGTTCAACAGATGAGAGGGGAACAGTAGTCGTTTCAACTGTCACCGTTTTACCAGCAGGGGGAAGGGCGATCGGAACGGGTGTACCTGGCTCAATCGTTTCTAGCTGCTCGTGCGCCACGCGCACAGCTTGCTTAAGGACTTGAAAACTTAACCAACCAGTCGCTGTGAGCAGTCGTCTTAATGTCTTTAGTGTCAATTTCATTGTTTGTATCAGAGTTCAGTGTTCCACTGGTACTGACCAAGAAGGATCTGAGACTAGGCAGAAAGCACGGATTGCGCTGTGAAACTTTGGCGAAGGTAGTACCGCCGTTGCCTACCTTCGCGTTGCGATTTGATGAAGCGCTCAAAAATGAGGTTCTCAGTCTGTCGCCGTACCTGCTCGTAGGTAAGCGTTCCATTCGACGCTGCCACAATCTCGTTGCGAGTCAGCCCGTCTCGTTGCCTCAGTACCGCTAATAAGTGCGATCGTGTCTGTGCGCCCTGGTCGGTTGTTTGATAAATGCTGAACATGGCAAGAGGTAATACATTACTTCACCCTTACTGCCAGGTAACGGGAAGGTCGGTCAATCGTGGAACTGCCGATTTAAGAGGCGCTGGTTGGGTTGTAAAGATTTATGAACGAATAAATACTTCAAGTTTGAGATATTGTTGAGATACAGGATTATTGAGAATAGCTGGAAGCCTCTAACAGAAGCCTTTATAGGCAAAATGTTTCCACGTTGACATCGTGGGGGTCTCCCGTTCGAGTCGGGATGTGTCCATCGGCTGAAACCCGCTTAAGTAGCGGGTTTCGCCATTTTAAAGAACCCTTAGCTAGAATTGCCATTCTCAACAAGGTATCTCAACCTGACACAACCTGACACGGTTTAACGCGCTGATTGAGATAGGATTGCGATACTGAAATCTACCTAGAGCCGCCTTCAGAGGGTTGGATGGATATGGGTGTATCGCTAGCGTTGCCGCCAACTGTATCTCAATTGAAGAAGCGGAAGAAGTCGCCGAAAGGGACAGTTTCGGTGCAGGTATTTAAGGGGCGACTGAGATTGTGCTGGAGTTTTCAGCGTCAGCGGTACTTTCTCTACCTGGAACTGCCGGAGGGTAAGACGAACCGGATTGTGGCAGAGGGCAAGGCGAAGCAGATTGAAGGCGATATGGCGACGGGAAACTTCGATCGCACACTAGCGAAGTACAAACCACAGCAGCGGGTCAGCAGTTCCTTAAAAGCCGTTGACTTGTTTGAGAAGTTTATGCAGCACAAGGCGAAACGGGTCTACAAGCGAACGTTGGAGAAGTACAGAGCGCTGCTAGGCTACATCGGTCAATTTTTTAGAGGGAAGGTTGCTAACAGTTTGACTGAGAGTGATGCTGGGCAATTTAAGGAGTGGTTGGCAGAACGGCTAGCGCCTGTCACAGTGCGAGAGCGGATCGAGCTGATGAGAGCCTGCTGGATTTGGGGGGCAAAGCAGGGGCTAATGGAGGCAAACCCTTGGGTGGACGTTTTGAAAACGGTGAGAGTACCGCCTCAGCAGAAGCCGAAGCCGTTTACCAAGGAGGAGATGGGGAAGATTTTGGCGGGTTTCAAAGCCGATCGCCACTACGCTTACTATTTAGACTATGTGGAATTCCTACTGTCAACGGGGTGTAGAACGGGTGAGGCGATCGGGCTGCGGTGGGCACATCTTAACCATGACTGCTCAGTAATGTGGATTGGTGAGAGTGTGAGCCGGGGACAGCGCAAGGAGGTAAAGACAAATCGAGCAAGGTTTGTGTCGTTAACACCTCGGCTGCAATCAATGCTGTCAGCTCGAAAGCCGCTTGATGTCAAGCCAGATGATCTGGTCTTTCCGTCACCCAAGGGAAGAGCGATCGACGACCATAATTTTAGAAATCGAGCCTGGAAAAAGGTTCTCAGTGCAATGAATGTAGAGTACCGCAAGCCTTACACAACACGCAGTACATTGATTTCCCATGCGTTGGATATGGGAAATAACCCAGTGATGGTGGCGGAGATGACGGGGCATGATGTGAAGACGCTTTATCGTAACTATGCAGGCAATGTGCAGAGTAGACCGAGGTTGCCAGAGTTGTTTGATGCCTAGCGTTTTTTGGACTGATTCCCTAGAAGGGAGGCTAGATACAGTTCGATTGCGCGACGGTGAGCTGCCGGATCGTCGCGGTTGACTACCCAGTCCTCTAATAAGACTTTGTTGTACCGAATGGTCTGGGAACTGAGGCGGGTATAGTGAACGCCCTCAATCAGTTTCCCTTCCTGACGATACCTGTTGAGAGTGCCAGGATGAACTTTGAGGAGTGCGGCGGCTTCGTGCTTGTCGATAAATTCAAACCGGATAGCGGTCACGAGGCTTCACCTCCATTAATTGACGATCGAATGTTTTGGTCTTGCCCATCCTCTACGCCGCTGTTGGTGAAGAAGAAGCCCCATTCTTGATAGAGCTGGCAAAGGTCTTGGACTAAATCAGTCCAGCCTTCAGCCCGGAGCCGCTGGAGTTTGCCGAGTGCCCAAGCCCGATCGCCATTGAGTACCGCTTGGGCACACGCCATTTCAATTTGAAAGCGGTCTGGAACGGGCAGCGGAACGTTTACCCCGTTTTTGGATTGGAGGTAGTTGAGAAAGTCTTTTTGGTTCGCTTCAACTTTTGCCTGTATTTCGACCCACTGCTCGATGAGAGCTGGATATTGCGGTAACTGTTTGGCTCTGTTTAGCAGCCACTCTCGAAAGGCTGGCAAAAATTCTTCATTGAGTAAAAATTGGCTATTTTCTCCTGTTCTTTCTGCCGTCTCTCTCTTATTTATGAGAGAGTGTGGATCAGTATGAAGAGTATGAGGGGACTCAGAACCCTTCTCCTGTAAGGGTCTTAGCTCCTGGTTTGGATCGTTTGATCCTGCTGACGGCAGAGGGATCTGGTTGGTGGCAACGGGATCGCTTTGTCGTCCTTTGGATCGTTTTGTCGGAAGGCGGATCTCTTTGCCCGTAGAATGATCGCGGGTTTTGACTGAAACGGTTGTATTACGGCACTTCCAGCGCTCAATCTGAAAGTCAAACAGGTCGCAGTCTTCTAGTCGGCGGGCGGCTCTTTGCACGGTACGAGGGTCTACGGACAGCAGAGCGGCAATTTCGACAGGTGGGGGGATGTCTACCCAGCGATCGCCATAGGGGTCAAGTTCCCAGAGGTAAAGCCAGAGGTCATATTGAGTCCCCGTCAGCTTTAAAGTTCGGGCATACCGAATCAACTCTTTGGGAATCTGCACGAACTGGGGAGGCTTTTGTATCCCTGATGCTTCAGAAGGTGAGGCTGAATTTGTCATGATGCAGATAAGTACAAGTAGATGCCCCGCTGCTGGCTGTAGATGGGGCATTTTTCCTATGCAGGCTTTTGTTGTTCTAGGTAGAGAAGGGCAGCTTGTTCAATAAGGTCAGAGAGATGACACCTTTCTTTAATCGCTTTGATCTGTAATTGCTCCTTTAAGTCAGGGTTCATGCGAATCGTGACGTTTTCGCGTTGTTTGGGCAGGGAGGATTGGCTCATGGCTTTGAACAAAACTATGTTCGTTTTTGAACGAACTATCATTCAATAGAATAATACATGATTAAGCAATCATTTGATTGTGTGAGGGTTAATTCTGTGTTTCCTTAGAGTAAGGGTTCGATGCGGTGTTTGTGGACGAAAACGTATTGAAACGATTAGCGGCTGCAACGTTGGAGGCAAGAGGGGAGTTGTCCCAGCGTGAGTTTGCCCAAATGCTGAATGTGTCGCAATCGACGGTGCAGTCTTGGGAGAACGGCAAAAATTTGCCGAACCTGGAGAACCTGGAGAAGCTTGCCCGGAGGCGGGGGATGCTGGTTGAGGACTTTGTTGCTTACCTGTATGGGCGAAATCGGGGGTTAACGAGTAAGGACATCCTGGATCGAATTGACGTAATGCCATCGCGGGATTTTGCCCAGGTAATGCGGGTAATGGCGGATCGGTTGGATACGGCGAAGGATGCGCCACCTGTAGTGAAGCGAGACAAGGTGGTGGGGAAGGAGGAGCAGCGAATCAGATTGGAGTTGCCGCAGAAAGCAGAGAGTTCCGAATTAAATAAGCTTCGAGAAAAATAAAGAGAGTTGCCCGCCTCGCAGTTGATTAAGAGAAAAACCTTATGAGTCTTGATCGAGCTAAATTTCGCAGAGCCTGTGACCCCAGCAAGACGCTGGTGTTCAAAGATCCTGAGGACAAGAAATACTACATTGATTTTGCTTCAGTGCGAGGCAGCGAAATTATTGAGGAGCTAAAGGGTAACATTGTTGATTTCTTTGATGAGCCAACCTGTGCCTTGTTCACGGGGCATATTGGGTGCGGCAAATCAACCGAGCTGCTGCGGCTGAAAGCGGAACTAGAGGATGACGGTTTCCATGTGGTCTACTTTGTGTCTAGTGATGACCTGGAAATGGCAGATGTCGATATTAGCGATGTGCTGTTAGCGATTGCACGTCGGATTAGTGAGAGCCTGGAAAACATTCAACTTAGCCCTGAAGCCACTGGCTTTAGAGGTTTACTAGATGCCACCAAGAAAGTGCTCCTGACCGAAGTGGAGGTGAAGGCAGGCGCGAGTCTTTTTGGCGGCAAAGTGGGAGTGGATACCACCAAGCGAGAGGTTTCCTTATCGGCTGGCATTGCCGAACTGACCGTGACTGCTAAGAACAATAAGGGGCTTCGAGAAAAGCTGAATCAGTTTCTGGGACCACAAAAGAATAAGCTGTTGGAGACGATTAATCAGGAGTTGATTGAACCCGCGATCGCCCAACTTCAGCAAACTGGAAAAAAGGGCTTAGTTGTGATTATTGACAACCTGGATCGGATTGATAACCGTCAGAAATCAGCCAGTCGATCCCAGCAGGAATACCTGTTTGTGGACCAGAACGAGTGTTTGATTGGCTTACACTGTCATGTGGTGTACACCATGCCGCTAGCACTAAAATTCTCGCCCGATTACGAGACGCTGAAGCAATGGTTCGGAGAAGAGCCAAAGATGCTGCCAATGGTGCCAGTGCAGTATCGAGATGGTCGTGACTGTGAAGCAGGTATGGACTTACTGCGTCAGATGGTCTTGGCGAGGGCATTTCCAGAACTCAGCCACGATGAGCGGTTCAGCCAGATCACAGAGGTGTTTGACAGTGTGGAGAGTCTGGATCGACTGTGCCGGATTTGTGGTGGGCACGTCCGAGATCTACTGCGCCTACTCAGTGAATGGATCGCCAAAGGGAAACAACTGCCGCTAGCGGGTGATGTACTAGAGAGGCTCATTCGTGCCAGCCACAACGATACGACCATGACCATTGCTAAAGAGGAATGGGAATTACTGCGACAAGTGCACCAGACGCGACGGGTTGGTCCTGATTTGGGATACCAAACCCTTATTCGACGACGCTTGGTCTTTGAATATCGTGACAGCGATGGTTCCTGGTTCACAGTCAATCCAATTCTGATTGGAGCAAATGAGTTGCAGGTATGAGCGAACTGACCTCGCAAGAGTTTATCGTGCATAACCAGTCGGAACTGGAGGATCTTGCTTGGGAACTTGCGTCAGCAGAAGGACAATTTTCGCTGATGCTGGCGCGATGTAACTACGTTCACTTGCGGGATGATTTGGTAGATCATCTGCGGCAAATCTGTTCAGTGGTGATTCGGGTATTGGTTCTGCATCCCTCTGAAACAGCACTTTACACTCGGATTCAGGATGAACTCAGAGGAGAACAACCCGGTGCTTTGATGGTGTTTGGTTTGGAGACGGTTGCTGACTTGGAGCAACTGCTATCTAACGCGAATCAAGTACGGGAAGGGTTTCGCAAAAACTGTCCGTTCCCAATCGTGCTTTGGGTAACGGATGAGGTGATGAAAGGGTTAGTCCACGCGGCTCCGGATTTTGAAAGCTGGGCAACCAAGACGTATTTCACACTGCCGCCTGAAGCTTTGCTCCAATCCCTTCAACAAGCCGCCGATAGCTTATTTACGCGATTGCTAACGCCTGGATCGAGTCAATCATTTGAGCAGCTTCGCAAAAAAATGGAGCTTGGGTTCTTGCAGCGGGATGAAGTCAGGATGGCGGTGCAAGATTTGCAGCGTCAAGAGCAGGTATTGGAACCACAGCTACAAGCCTCTCTGAATTTTGCTCGTGGGCTGAATGCAACCGACGGTAGGGAAGCCTTGGAGCACTTTCAGCTAAGTCTGAGCGTTTGGCAAACCATTCCGGCTATGGCTCCCACCCTGAATGCCCCGACAACCCAACTTAAAATTGGACTACTCCTTTTCTACCTTGGGCAAACAACGTACCAGCTTTGTGAGCAGAAAAAACAATCCAACTGGGAAGCTGCCCGAGTGTTGTTGCAACAATGTGTTGAATTATTTGAACGGGAAAACCGACCTGATTTAGTTTCCAAGTGCATCACACAATGGGAGCAAGTGTTGTGGCAGTTGAAACGTTGGGATGAGTTGGAAACTGTTGCCAACAAAGCATTGAAACTGCACCAAGCGGCGATCGACTCTCACCAACCTTATGCGAGTCTGAGCCGATTTGCTCAAGATTGTGGTTTTTTAGCCGATGTTGAATTGCAACGACAGCAGTGGACAACGGCGGCTCAGTTTGCTCAGCTAGCTTTAGATATTTTGAACCAGCGTCTTGGCGAACCTGCGTGGGTACAGAGTCGCTACTTGCTACTGCTAGCAAAGGCAGAGCGACAGTTGGGGCAACTTAGGACAGCGGAGGAACACCTGCTTCAAGCAAAGTCACTAGGCGATCGAGGGCAACTACAGACTTACCTCGATATTTTGCAGGAACTGCGAGAGCTTTATCTGGCAGCAAAGGACTACGTAAAAGCATTTGCTGCGAAACGAGAACGCTTCTCGATCGAGCAACAGTACGGTATTCGAGCCTTTGTTGGAGCTGGAAGGTTGCAACCCATCAAGCAAGCTGTCAGCCTAGACGATCCGCTTTCCCTTTTAGGAATGGTTGCCCCAGAAATTGCGGCAGCGGGACGGCAGCAAGATTTGGATCGCCTGCTCGAACGGGTTGAGCGGCGGGATTATCGATTCATTGTGATTCATGGTAACTCTGGAGTGGGGAAGAGTTCGCTGGTAGATGCGGGACTGGTGCCAACATTGAAGCAGAGGATCATCGAGGCACGAGGAAATGTGCCAGTGGTGATACGGATTTATACTCAGTGGATCCAGGAGTTGGGTAGGTTGCTAGCTGAAGCGATCGGAAAGCCTGCACTAAATTCCGCGCCCTTTACCCCACAAACGCTTTTAGAACAATTACGTCAGATCGATCAACGTAATCTGAGGACGGTGCTGATCTTTGACCAGTTTGAGGAGTTTTTTTTCGTTTATCCCAAACCGGAAAACCGCAAACCCTTCTTTGATTTCCTCACGCAATGCCTCCAGATTTTGTCGATTAAGGTGTTTCTCTCGCTACGGGAGGACTATCTACATTATTTGCTAGAGTACAGCCGCTTAGAAGGCATGAAGCGAACGGGAATCGATATCTTGAGCCAAAATGTGCTGTACGGACTGGGCAATTTTGATCCTCAAGATGCAAAGGCAATTATCCAGAGCTTAACGGGTAGGGCACGGTTTGTTCTGGAACCCGCTTTAGTTGATCAACTGGTGGAAGATTTAGCAAGGGAAGTCGGAACCGTGCGCCCGATCGAGCTACAAGTGGTAGGAGCACAACTGCAAGAAGAACGCATTACCACCTTGCTGCAATACCGCGACTGTGGACAGGAGCCAAAACAAGAGTTGGTGAAGCGGTACTTGAATGGAGTGGTGGCAGATTGTGGCGCTGAAAATGAGCAAGTGGCGGAACTGGTTCTGTTTCTGCTGACCGATGAGAAGGGCACTCGCCCATTAAAGACCTGTGCGGAATTGGAGAAAGAATTGCAAGCATTAGCAGCCAATTCAGGTGAACCGGATCACTCATTAGACCTAGTGCTACAGATCTTTGTAGAATCTGGCTTGGTGTTTCTGTTACCGGAGTTTCCAGCCGACCGTTATCAACTAGTGCATGACTATCTCGCCACTTTTATTCGTCAGAATCATGAATCTGAAGCAGCTAAGTTAAAGGCAGAATTAAAGCAAGAAAGGGAACAACGAAGGCTCAGCGAAGAGCATTTAGATCGAGTTCAACAAACACAGTTGGCTCTCAGCGAGAGTTTACATCGCTTTAAAGGAAATCAAAGAAAAGCCTCGGGCAAAAAGAGAATTTGGAGATCACTGCTCTTAGGAACTATATTAGCTTCCCTATCTTTGGGATTAGATAAGCTTGGTGCCTGGGAACCATTAGAACAGAGTACGTACAACGCTCTTCTTCATGCTAGAGGCTCTATTCCTTGGGATGAACGCATTGTGCTTATTGCAATCGATGATGGCAGTTTGGAAAAGCTATGTCCTTCCAACTGTTCTTCATTCCAGTCTTCATTTCAGGTATCGCGAAGCAAGCTTGCAAATCTGTTGGAAATCCTCTCTAAAGCATCAAGTAGTGTCGTAGCAATTGATATCTTGATGCCTGAATCTAGTCCTGATGATGAGAGGCTAGCAGCAGCAATTCAGAAACATAAACATGTAGTACTGGCTTCCTCTTGGAACAATAATGGCGGACTGCTTAGCCCAAACCCTGACTTGGATGCGGAGGCGCTTAGTACGGGACACACTATTGTATACCGAGATCTAGATGGTGTACCTCGTAAAGCTGACCTTCAATTAGGTAAGCCAGTAGCTTTACCAAGCTTAGGACTTGCTGCTGTACAAGCCTATAAACGATTCAACGAGCCAGAGATAGCCATTCCAGATCCAAGCCAACCCTTCTGGCTAAATTGGTTCGGATCACTTTCTCAAGTAAAGCAGTACTCATTTATTGATGTAATTCAGAACAAGGTTCCGCTTCAGAACTTCCACAATAAGGTTGTTTTAATCGGATATACAGCAACCGGAGTGGATGAATTGTTAACGCCATTTGGCAGAGCAGGAGGGGTCTACTTTCATGCTGCTGTAGTAAATAATTTACTACAGCAGAACGCATTACATCGACCTTCCAAAAATTGGTTGCTGGCAATTTTACTACTGGCAGGTCCTGGCTTAAGTTTGGTTATGGTTCGCCTTAATACAGAGAAACAACTAATTATTTGGATAGGAGCTTGTTTTAGTTGGGGTCTTCTTAGTTTTTTCCTGTTTAAAGCTAATTACTGGTTACCTACTTCAGTGCCAATAGTCACCATGCTTATCACAGGCGTAGCTATTCAGCTAGCCGAGTTAGATAAGAATCGCCTAGAGCGAAAGACAAATCAAGAACTTATGAACTTGTTTGAAGAATCTATAGCACCAAGGATGCTTGACCTTATCACAAAATTTGATGCTGAAGATGCACACAAAAAGAATTCCATCAATCGTGATCGCTCTTAAATACATTACATCTGATCTTCACTCATTTTTTAGCTGCTTCACGTATTAATTAGGAGGATATTTTGAAGAGAAAGTGGTTGTTTTTAATCTTATTAGTAGGAGCTGTTCTATTAACTTCAGCAGAAGGGGTTACACAGACAAGAACAGACGTTCAAGGACGCTGGTTCGCAATTGACAACATCAAAGGAGGTAAAGCGGTTACAGCCGTTATTCAAGGTACTACGGGACCCGCAGAGCAAGGGGAGAGGCTTAATAAAGGTGATTCTATTCGTACACGTAGTAAGGGGGGTAGAGCCGACTTAGTAACTAATGATAGAAGAACTATTATTAAACTTGGAGAGAACACCGATCTCAGAGTAGAGCAAGCTAGCAAAAAAGGTAGCACCTGGTTTATGCGTGTTTATCTCAGTCAAGGGCAAATCTCTATCTCAGAAAGTAAAGGATCAGGTGATTCAAAATTTACTGTTGAAACCCGCACTTTGACTGCTGCCCCACGCGGTACTGAATTCGGTATAACTGTTGATTTAAGTGGTAAAACAGGCGTAGCAACGAGACAAGGTAGTGTTGTTACCGAAGCTGAGGGGCAAGAGAAAGTAGTTAAAGCGGGCTTTCAAAATTTAACTCTTCCTGGTGAAGCACCTTCGGAACCTATTCGGCTAAAAAATGACAAAAGTTTGAAGGACTTAAGTCTTTCAGTAGTTACAGATGACGAAAAGTTGCAAAAGCTTCGAGTAAAAGGCAAAGTTGGTGATCCAATCAATCTTTTAAGTATTGGCGATGAGTTGCAGGAAGTTTCCAGAAATGGTCAATTTGATGTTACTGTACCGCTAGTTTCTCCAGAACAGAAAGTTGAATCTATTGTTACTACACCTTTAGGAGATCGAGCTTCACGCAAACTCTGGTCTCAAACGTGTACAAGTCTTTATGATGTTGGCGATAAGGAAGTAAGGGTTCAGAAGAGGGTTTCTGAGCCTGGGTATGGACTAAATCGAACTAACTGGAATACGGACTTTGCAATATCCCCAGATCAACCCTTTCAACGCTTTTGGGTAAAGGTTGTCTCAGAGGGAATAAGTAGTAGCGATATAGCGGTATATCTAAAATATAAAGACAGCTCCCCTCAAAAGTTTCTTGCTCAGCGAGATTTAGATAGTCCTGAAGTAAAGTATGTTGTCGCAATTCCAGCCTCAAAAGAGAAACCTTTTCAAGTCAACGTGAGAATTGGCGATCTCCTATTATTTGGGAAGTCTTACATTGTCTCAGCATCGGGCTGTAGCGACAATTTCGATCAATAAGGTTACATTTTGCATAAGATGTCGTATTACTTACAATCAGTGTCAGAGAGATAAGGAAGCGATTGCCCTCCAATTCCTCTTACACAAGAAGCGACGATCGCTCTGCATAAAAGGGTAGGAGTTGATAAGAGTCTGCTCGTTTTTTGCTCGATGCCATTAACTTACACTGATTTTCTTCGTAAACTACGAAAATCGTTCGCTTCATGACATCAGCAAAAAACAAAGGGGTCTGTGAGTGTCAAAAATCTAGTCCTCTGTCTATCACATGAACCGAGTCATAGGAGTTCTTCGGAGCAATCCGAACCAAATGAACAGAGGTTGATTCCAAAAGAACCTCACCAGTAGGAAGGACACTCTTGATTTTCTGCTGGCTACAGGTCTATAACCTCGATGCTCGTGCAAGCCATCTGAAACCGACAACCGACCGCAGCAGCCAAAGCGATCGCGGTATCCAGGGTGCAGCTTCCCACCTTGAACGCCCGTTCAACTTGAGGACGGCGATTGATCGTGGTTGCTACCTTATCGCCATTAGCCTTACTAATCTCAACATATTCCCGTACTAATTCGGCTATCCATTTCTTCTCACCCCATTTGGTAACTGCACGGGCTTTGATGGCTTCTAGTATGGCGTTAGCGCTTGTTGTCTCCATGAAATCAAGGCAGAACAGCATAGCCATCTTAGGTTAATCCTTGTCGTATAGGTACAGTGCAAGCCCAAATCTGGCAGCAGCCCGTCGAAATGCCATACTCTCAGCGTTGCTAGAGGGGTCGCCATACGCTAGTTCTCTCGCCTCTGTCACGGGTCTACCAAGCTGATCCTTGAGCAAGTAGCGTTGGCTTGCCTGAGCTTTGCTCGTATCGGGTTTCTCACCTAGCCAAACCTCTTTCTCTTCCTTCAGCATTTCGGTTCCCGTTGCTTCACGGTAAATATTACCCTCACAAGTTGGAATGGTCAGCCGTCCTACCAGAAAGAGACGATCGCCTACTGCTGTCAGTGTGCGAATCTCCCATGTCCAGCCAGGAGCGTACTTGTCGAGAATGCGGTTCGCTTCATACCAGGGTAGGTAAAGCAGGTTTGTGCCTCCTTGCCTACGAGTAGCAAGAATTGATTTAGGCAACGGTCGAGACAACGCAGCCTGAATTTGCTCAAGTGTCCACGCTCCAGGCTCAGCAGGAGGAATCAGTTTTTCTGTAGATTGCATCGTTCGTATGAGCAAAAAGGTTTATAAATGGGGGAGTTGTTGTTAAAACAAAGCACTCCCCAAAGTATTAGCTGAAGCGAGAATAAATTTCAGAGATGCTTCTAAGATGAGAGCTTTTTACGACCTCACGTAAACGTGAATCTGTTCGTGCCCTTCATCGTGTGAGTAGTAAGAATTGATAAAGGCATCGTTAGCAATTGCCTCCCAGTTGATGTACTGGTCAAGGGTTGCCCAATCAAACACCTGGATGTTTTCTGCTGCCTCAGCAATCTGCAAATGTTCTTCGCAAAATGCCGCTTCAGATTTGAAACAACCGATGTAGTAATCGCTAAATTCGTCGAGGTTGGCATCGTCCCCAAGATGGGCTAGATAACCTTTAACCGCTTCTTCTCCATGTTCGTGAATCAGTGCTGCAACTTCGCAGAGCTTGTCTAAACTCCAACTGTTAAAGCCTGCAAAGTTCTCGCTATCGTCAATGCGCCATTCGTCACCGCTTGACTTATGTAGCAGGTAATCGATCGCAACCTGCACATCATCAGGCTGAATGCCTTCAAAAAAATCGACCCATACACCGCGCAATCGTCCATTGTTATAGGCTGCAAGGTCAGCAAAATAAACTCTAGGTGTCGTCATTGGTTTAGCTTTTTCTTGTGAATGTGTCGTGTGGGCAGTTTTGCGGCACTGCCCCAGCCATTGCGTTAGCGGTTACAAAGGCGGCAAAGTCGAGGGGAGTTTTTGAGGTTCTTAAGCTGCCGTTCAAGTTGGCGATCGCCTCGCCAAACCTCAGCCAGCGTGAACGTAAGTTCTCGTTCTTTCGCAACCTGGCAGAGTCTAGAACCCTTACCCTGCCGATGTTCTCGAATTCGCCTATCTAGATCAGTTGTCCAACCGATGTAGTGTTGGGTTGGTCTAGATAGGCAGATGGGCTTAGAAAAGTGGAGTAAGTAAACCATCTGCCACACCCCTTACAATTCGTCGCGGTGACAGGGGTCGGGGCTATCCACATACCCGAAAGCAAAGTGCTGATAGTGGCTGTAGTGCTGAATCTGACCGTTGCTATCGGTTGGCAACGTGCGAATCGTGGCAAGGTAGCCGCCGAGATAAGCCTCATCCTGGTACTGAGGCAATTTCCCAAACCCTGCATCGGTGCATCCGTCTAGATGACGCTCTTCTGCTACCTGTTGCTGCTGGCGATCGCGTTGCTCTAGTGCTTGTAAATCTTGAGGTGACATAATTAAATTTCCATCTATGTTCTGGGTGGAAAGCCTCCCTAGTTCGCGCTAGGGGGGTAGTTTTGCGCCATACCCAGGGCAGGAAGCTAACGAGCTAGATACTCGCGCAACGAGCCATAACCGAGATGACCTAGCACTGCATAAGCGTGTTTGCAGCAGGCTAGACCGTTGAGAAACTGGATCTGATTGTTGAAGTCATCGCAAGAGCAGATAGGCTGACCAGAGCCGATATTGATTTGATAGGCAGTGCCTTTCGCCTCATTGCGAACGCTGTAGATATGCCCCTGAAAAACGCTTTTAGTGACGGTTAGCGCCTTTGCTGCTGCCTTGCGATGCTCAACAAAATGAGCCTTAAACGCTGACTTGCTGATGAACGTGGGGCGACGACCAGCCACATGCACCCAAATGACGTAGAAGAACTTTTGAATGCGAATAGAAGCGCCAGCCGCTAGACCTAGCAGGCGACGAACGGCAGAGACGGAATATATGAGATTAAAGGCTGTGACCATGTGAAGAAACCAAGCTCTACTAAAATTAGTATAACAAAATAGCTCAATTAGTATACTAATTCTAGTATAGATTTATCATTCCTTCACATAACAAAAGCCCCTCTGATGCTGGATCAGAAGGGCTGCGGGTACGGTGCCTAAGCTGACTACCAGGGCAATAAGCTTCCAGCAGTGCGAGAACCATGAGCGACTGGACGAGGCACCACAGACAGCAACGCAGACGATAGCCACGCTGGAGGGCATGACAGCAAGATGGCAGTAGAACCACTACAGGGGACAGAAGCCAGCAACGAGCCGCCAGAGGAACGCAGCCAGGACGCAAACCCACAGGGCAATGCTGCACCAGGTGGGAGCCAAAGCACCACGCAACCAGACTGATGAGAAGCTGGACGGCACCAGGAACCGGAGGGAAACGCGAAAGGACACAGCAAAGACATAGGCAGAAATCAAGCTCTATTATACTAATTGTAGTATATAAAAGAGATCCGAAAAACCGCAGAAAAACCCTTGACGGCGAACCCAAGCCCGGACATTATCTTCGCCTGTTCATTTCCGGGTTTGCTCCGGAGCATCTTTTCTCTTCCTACGCGATGGCTGAGGATTAAAGCTCTACTGCTACAGATACCCTTGTGAGTGGCTGTTCTCTCTTGAAAGAGTGCGAAGCGCTGCTGATGGAGAGAACGAGACACAAACGAGCAAACTCCTACCGCTTTTTAGACTGCCGATGTTCCTAACAGCAAGTGGCTTTTATCGCAGAATCTCCTAATCAGAAGGCAAGGAGCCTTTTTCCTGAAAGCAGTTTGGCTCCCGGCTCCCGCACGGCTGACCAACGGAAAGCGGTGCTCTGCCTAAAAACCTCGGCGCTTCGCGGAGGACGGTGAGGCGATAGACCTTCAACGACTGGTTCGGATCACAAGGAACGATGTGGTTGTCTACCCCACACGGGGGTCGGCACAGCCGGGGGATGGGGAGCGAACGCATCACAGATAGCGCTACTCGGTGCGGGCGCGGGAATCAGATCAGGTTGCTGTTGAAAAGTGTCCTATAAGACAACCTGCGACTGACCTACAGGACACAGGACAGGAAAAAGGCGATCGCTATGAGGGCGATCGCCCTAATTTTCTTGCCTTACCGCTCCAGTTCTGTCGGTGGTTCATCAAAAACGACCTCGATTTTGAACTCAGCGCCAAGGAGCCGCGCAAAGCGTTGCTGGCTGGCTTCCGCTTCACCTCGTTGCTCAGATTTGAACAGCACCTTACGGACGTTGTTAGGGGCATAGAACACGACTAACCACATAGGTTCTTTTTGGTAATAGGGAAGGTCGTTTTCAACTCTACCGCTATTATCCGAAATCCGATAATGTCGTAATCGTATAATTGTAAAGTTCCGTTAGGGGATTCGTAAGATGGCTCCAGTGATTGATTTAGCGACTGTGGCAAAACCATCGGAAATAAGGGCATACGTGCGCCCTGAGTTGAAACGACTACTTAAGGCGCTGGCGGGACTAAAAAATACGGGCAAGGACTGGACGATGAGTGACTGTGTGACTGAGGCGATCGAAGACTGGTTGCTAAAACCAGAGAATCAGGAACTGATTGCCCGACATAACCTGAGCGTCGAACCTGATGCAGAACCAAAATAAGCAGGCTTTTGTATCCAGATAGTAGGATACAGAGGACAAATAAAAGTAAGGCTGTGACTGCATTTCAGAGCTGTCCTACGCCGTCATAGGACAGCATTACAGGACACAAGACATAGGACAGGACAATGGAAACTCAACTCGATTCGTTCCCAGTCGCTCAACTGACCGATCGCTACAGTGTGGCGCGATCGAATATCTACAATCGCTTGCAAGGGCTTGGCATCCAACCAGAGAAGCAGGGTAGTAAGTCGGTCATTAATGCTGATCACCTTGCCTTGATGGATGCCCTGGATCAGCATCTTAAAGCTGGCGGTACGATCGCAGACTTTGCCCAAACTCAGGAGATTTCGTCCTACAGTCAACAGGACAACAGGACAATGACCTATAGGACAGCTCCAATCGCAACGGCTCCTGACTTCAGCGGCATGGTGGAAGCGATCGCGGATCAGGTAGCTGAACGTCTGCGTCAATCCGCACCACCCCAACCTCCCGCCCTGGCTCCAGTCGTTGAGCCAATCGAGAAGTACAGACGGCTCAATGAAATCTGTGAAGCTGGCTATCGCCTGAGCACGAGTGATTTAGCCCCACTGTTGGGGCTGAAAACACTACCGGGGAAAGCGTTCGATCGCTACGGCTTCCACTTCAGCAAGACTGGCAAGAATGGCGCAGAGTCAGCGTGGAAGGTTACGAAGGGAAATGCCGCTTCATAGCTTGCACAACAGTTTCTAAGTTTGCTAGCTGCCGCTTCACTTGCCCTAGTTCATCTTCTGGCTCAGGTGGGTTGAGTTTTTGCAGCACAGCATCTTTTAACCACTGCGATCGCTCGTCTGAATCAGTGGGTAGCTGGTTCATAATTTCTGGCTCTAGGCGAAAGGTAATCCTGGGATTCGGCATGGTGACACCTGGGGACAGCTACCCTCATTTTGACCAACTTTTGGTGACAACTTAACATTTACCCTGGTGACAGGGGGTGGTGACAGGTAGTGGTGACAACTGGTGACAGAAAAGACCAATTCTTGGTGACAGCTTACTGTCAGCACGATTGAAAACGAGATAAATTTCTTGCACTTCTGCCTTTTCAAGCAACGGTGCAACAAACTTTATAGAAGCTTTCAGCAATAGTGCAAAGAGCACAAAACAGCCTCAAAGCCTTGCCTTTAGGGAACCAGGTCGTTAGTTGAAAACGGACGTACTACAAAGTTTGGACTAAATTTGGACTAACTCGTTCTGATTTCACAGTGTAGTATGCGATGCTACATTGCTTTTACGAGGTAATAAGGCGATTGGGTTGACGGCTCCATACCCTTGCAGATGAATTTCAAAATGGCAGTGTGAACCTGTCGATCGTCCAGTTGAACCCATCGCCGCAATGACCTGTCCTTGCTCAACATAATCGCTCTTGTGGACTAAGAGCTTGCTGTTGTGAGCGTACAGCGTCTCGCTACCGTCATTATGCTGAATTTTGATGATGTTGCCATAGCCGCCGTCGTCCCAGCCTGCAAAGCTGACAATGCCCTCAGCGCTGGCAACAATGGGAGTTCCTACAGGTGCAGCAATATCTATACCCTTGTGAATCTTGCCCCAGCGCCAGCCAAAGCCTGATGTGACGGTGCCTTGTGCTGGATAAATGTAGGCAGGGTAGGGATTGACAGAATCAGCAGTTGGCATTGTTGAGGGTAGAGCCTGGGTTGCGGTTGGAGCGATCGCCAGTGATAGCCCAACTAAAAAGGCTGCAATAAACGGTCGTTTCATAGGTGTGAGGAGTGAAATTAGTCTCCATCTCCTATTGCCCAACCTAAACTATTGCCTACAGTACATTCATGCAAAAAATGGTTGCCTTGCAGCTTCCATAAGAAGATCTCACTATGTGAATGATTGGACCTTATTAGCAGCAGAATGAATTTTGCTTGTCTCGATTTTCTCGTAGGTATCTTTATTGAGCTTGCAGAATCGAAAGGCACTCATCCACAACCGCTTGAGGACGTTCTAGACAGTTTTTCCCAGTAAACCTGATGGTTGGCAACCCTGCACGTAAAAGCATTCGATCGCGTCCATAGTCTCTAACTGCCTGCTCATCCTCAAGGTGATGCTGTCCATCCACTTCCAGAACAAGACACTTGCCTTGATGGAACACGAGGAAGTCTGCTTCTACTCGTCCATTTAGTTCATTTGTACTGATTGCGGCATCCTCTAGACTGACGCGCCCACGACTGTTGGCAAAAAATAGGATGCCTCGCTGGTCTAAGGCTTCTGCAATTCTGCGTTCTGCCTCTGAGCGTAGATACAAGCCACCCCATTCAAGCTGATAATTACCTTTTGCATTAGCCTCGGGTGAAGGTCTGCCCTCTACCAGCGCCTCGATGCGTTCCTTGAGCTGATCATCGTAAAAAAGCCGCCAGTGATGCGGTTTCCCGTGCCCATCCGGCTGACCTGCGTAACCCAGGTGCAGATTTTCAGCAATTCTCATGCAGAAGCCTGGACGGGTTTTGGGATAGAGCTTTTGCTGAAACTTGGCTCTACAGTCTTTCTTTTGTTTAGCATTGAGTCGCTGAGTCCCTGGAGCCATTGCCATTAAGACATCAAGCAGCTTACCAGTCGATATCTGGACGTTGTGAGGTAAGCCACTGCCGATCGGGACGATCTGACCCTCAGAAGCGCGATCGATGTCTTCGGGGTTAAAGTCAACATCAACAGAATGACTAGCGTTGTTAAGCGTCATAGAGCTTTCTTTGACATGGTTATGTCAATCCTTCAAGAGCAAATAGGAGCAGAGGCAACGGCTTGAAACGGTGAACAATCAGGGAGTAAATCAGTCGGTGTGAGATTAGTAATCTCTCTCTGTCACTAACTCACACTCTGAATGAATTCATGGATTCGCTGAATTACAGAAGGTATATGAGAAGCCATTTCAGTAGCAAGTGCTTTTTCAGTGCTGCCTTTGAGAATGGAAGCGATCGATGCAAGTCCGATTTTTAAGATAGTGTTTTTAGGCTTTGAATTAGATAACTGCGCTTCAACAGTCTGAATATCAGATTGGAAATCAGCGCTGACTTGAGTATCAAGTTCAAGATTGGCAGCAAGCTTTTTAATCTCTTCTAAAAGCTCACTAAGCTGAACTTTACTGATATTATCAGCAAACAGATTTTGAGTACTGTTATGAGTACCTTGTTGAAACTGAGAATTATGTGCATTCTCAACTTGGAGTAGATATTCGATATTGACGCTTGAATGATCAGAATTGTTTAAGAACTCATAACGTTCTCTCAAAGCCATGTGACCCTCTGGCGTAATTTTTACCCAAACAGATTCATTGTTGAATGAACTAAAGTTCTGTAGTTGAACACAGCCTTTACGCTCCATCATTCTCAAATTTGCGCGTATCTCTTGTAAGTCAAGACTAACTGCTTCAGCAACATGATGTTCTGTAATTGCAATGGAAGGATGAGCTTTTTCCGCGTCAACAGTCGCTTGAAGGATGTCTAATTCTGTTTGATTCATCTGCATAAAATTTAATTTCCAAGTAAACGTTGGTCATCTGGGGCGTTGGTCAATGAGTTCTTTGAGAGTGCGAATGATGCTTGGATAGGATGAGTGTTCGATCGCAAAGCCGCGCTTCGCCATGAGCGCAAGAATCTCTTCCTCAGTCAAGCCTGCAATGAGAGACTCAAGGATGCGGTTTGCGTCGCCCAAATGGGTTGCTTTCGTGGCTGGACGTAGCTCATGTTGATCACAGAATTTGGCTAACGAATCCAGGAGCGGTGGGTAATTTCTCATCTACTTCACCTCAACTGTTGCGCTGGCATCGTTGCCGAAGACATCTACTAGACGCACCGCGATCGTCCGCTTCCCTGCTGGTAGCTCTGGACTCTCTGCCAGAATGGGCACCGTTCCCGCCCGTTTGCCGTTGCCTCGAATGGCTTGCCAAGTGGAGCGAAAGGTTTGACCGTCGTAATCCCAATCAACCGCCCAGTAGTCGATCAGAGCAGCAAAGTTGTCTTTGATGGCTTTGCGGAGTTCTGCCTGCTGCTTCTCTGGGATGGGATAACTCATCAGCACGTAGCGTTCAATTTGCAGGGCGATGCTTACCTTGCCATCTCCAACATCTCGCACCTCTGGCTTGCTGACTTTCAGGTAAGGCTTTTCATGGAACATGATTTTGTCCCGCAGCCCGTCGAGATCTGCTTCACTCTTGGCTTTCTTGAGGTAGTTATAGATTTCTGGGGGAACAGTGAGCGCCTGAATGCTGACTCGTAAAGGTTCCTTCAGGTTTTTCTTACGGCTCTCGTACTCTGTGCTGTAGTTGTAGTCATAGTCCCAGGCGAGAACCACCAGCTTGGTGTACCCACTGCCGTCAAGGATTTGAGCATCCTGCGCCAGTTCGATTACTTTCCTGGCAGTGACAGGGCGATCGGGATAGCCGACATACACCAGTTCTGGGTCGGCATTATCGAAGGTGCGGACTCCTAAATCGGGGCGATCTCTGCGGGGTTCGGCTCCATACAGCTTCAACATAATCCGCTGCATCTCCCCAATTTTGGAACCAGAGAGATAAATCATGTGGCGCTGGTAGGTGCCAATG